>Ga0187849_1002556_pt1 | contig 17237 bp, 17 predicted proteins | sample June2016WEW_4_10_2_FD_132412 | JGI IMG/M metagenome (GOLD analysis project Ga0187849, IMG submission 132412) | Peatland microbial communities from SPRUCE experiment site at the Marcell Experimental Forest, Minnesota, USA - June2016WEW_4_100 | ecosystem: Environmental > Terrestrial > Soil >...
AGCCGTCGCTCGCTCGCCGGCTCGATCGCGCTCCCGCCCAAGGGCCGCGCGATGCGCGCCGCGCCGATCGCGACGGGTCCGTCGCCGAACAGGTTGGAGAGGACCACCCGGATCCGCGGCCCGCCGAGCGACACGTGGATCACCTGGCGCAGCGTCGAGTGGGCCAGCGGGGCGGGGGGCATGTTGCGCGGCTCGGTGAGCTGCTGGGACGACGTCCAGGTACCCAGCCAGTGCGCCTGGGGCGTCGTCGCGGGCCGGACGTGCGGGGCGCAGGCGCTCGCCCCGAGGGCGAACGCGAGTGCGAGCCGCTGCGCGTGTCGCAGTGTCATGTGGTCCTCAATGGTACAGCGTGTGGACGGCGTTCCCCACGTAGACCAGCAGCGCCGCCTCGCCGATCACGTACTCGTTCTCGAACCAGTCAGCGCTGGCCGGTCACGCGGATCGTCTTCGTCGCCCGGATGTCGGCCGACGACGCCCCCACCTCCAGCGCGACGCGGTCGTTCTCCACCTTCCAGCCGTGCGAGGTCGTGTCCCAGTAGGCCAGGGCGCGGGGCGCGAGGCGGAACTCGACCGTCCGCCGCTCGCCGGGCTGCAGGGTGATGCGCCGGAAGCCGCGCAGCTCCCGCTTGGGCCGCGGGACCGCCGAGCCCAGGTGCCGCACGTACAGCTGCACCACTTCGTCGCCCGCACGCGAGCCCGTGTTCCGCACGTCCACCGAAACCGTGAGCGTGTCGTTCCCGCGCAGAGCGCCGGCGCTGGTCCTGAGCGCGTCATAGGCGAAGGTCGTGTAGCTCAGGCCGTAGCCGAACGGATAGAGCGGCGTCCCCTCGAAGTACCGATAGGTGCGGCCTGTCATGCGGTAGTCGTCGAACGCAGGCAGGTCGTTCACACTCTTGTAGAAGGTCACCGGCAGGCGGCCGCCCGGGTTGTAGTCGCCGAACAGCACGTTCGCGATCGCCGTCCCGCCGGCCTGGCCGGGATACCATGCGTCGAGGATCGCCGGCACGTGCTCCTCGGCCCAGGCAACGGCGAGCGCGCTCCCGTTGAGGAGCACGAGCACCGTGGGCTTGCCCATCTGGGCGACGCGCTCCAGGAGCCGCTCCTGGGCCGCCGGCAGGTCGAGGCTGGTGCGGTCGCCGCCGACGAACCCGTCGGTGCGGATCCGCATTTCCTCGCCCTCCAGCCGCGACGTGATCCCGAGGCACAGTACCACGACATCCGCCTGCTCCGCTGCCCGTACGGCCGCCGTCTCGAGCATCTCGCTGGGCGGCGCCCACAGCATCTGCAGCCCCGCCACGCCGTACGACTCCTGCCCTTCGACGCGGAGGTGGTAATCGCGCCCCGCCTCGAGCCGCACGGTGGAGACCGTGGGGAAGAACGGGCGGTTGGGCTCGTCGTTGTGCGGCGGGAAGAACGACTTGAGGACCAGGCTGTCGTCCAGGTACAGGAAGTACTTCACCGTGCCGATGAGGCCGAGCCGGTAGAGGCCGGTCACCGGCGCGCGGAGCGTCGCGGTCCACCGGACCCCGAAGTCGTCCGGGTCCATGTCGGCGCGCGGCGCGCCCTCCTGCCAGTCGGCGTCGAGCGTCGAGTCCACGCGCGTGAACAGCGGCGTGCCCGCCATCGTCCGGTGTCCGAAGAACGCGACGTCGAGGCCGTGCTGCCCGGCAGCGGCCGTGAGCACGGCGGAGGGCACGACGCTCATCACCGGCACGCTGTCGGCGAAGTCGGCGCCCTGCGCGTAGATCACGCGCGTCGCGGGGGAGACGGCCGCGCGGATCCCGCGCAGCGGGGTGATCGGATCGGCCGGCGTCCCGTTGTAGTTGCCGAGCAGCACCCACGCCTGGTCGGCGTTGGGGCCGATCACCGCGATGGTGCCGATGTCCTTCCTGAGCGGCAGCAGCCCGCCGGCGTTCTTGAGCAGGACCATGGACTCTTCGGCCACGTCGAGCGCGAGCGCGCGATGCGCCGGCGAGTCGAGGTCGCTGAACGGGATCTGCGCCCACTTCACCTGTGCGGGCGGATCGAACATCCCGAGCCGGAACCGCGCGGTGAAGAGCCGCGTGGCCGCGGTGTCTATGAGGGCTTCGCTCACAAGCCCCTGGTGCACCGCGGCGACGAGGCTGTCGTAGGTGCGGCCGCAATCGAGGTCGGTCCCGGCCTCGAGCGCCATCGCGGAAGCCGCGGCGGCCGACGCCGCCACCTTGTGGGTCCGGTAGATGTCGCCGACCGCGTCGCAGTCGGAGACGACGTAGCCGCGGAAGTCCCACCGGCCGCGCAGGATCTGCTTGAGCAGCAGGTCGCTGGCGCAGGCGGCGGCGCTGTCCACGCGGTTGTAGGCGCACATCACCGACTGGGCGCCGCCCTCCACGATCGCGGCGCGGAACTGCGGCAGGTAGCTCTCGTGCAGGTCCCGCTCGGTCGGAAGCACGTTGAAGGTGTGGCGCGCCGGTTCGGGCCCGCTGTGCACCGCGAAGTGCTTCGGCGTCGAGACCGTCTTCAGGTACTGTGGATCGTCGCCTTGGAGCCCGTGGACGAACTGCACCGCCAGAGCGCCGGAAAGGAACGGGTCCTCGCCGTAGGTCTCCTGGCCGCGGCCCCAGCGGGGGTCGCGGAACAGGTTCACGTTGGGCGACCAGAAGGTCAGCCCCTGGAAGCGCTGCGGCGTGCCGCCCTGGCGCAGGATCTCGGTGTACTTGGCGCGGGCCTCGTCGGAGATGACCGTGGCCGCGCGGAAGACGAGGGAGTCGTCCCAGGTGGCGGCCATCCCGATCGCCTGCGGGAAGCTGGTCGCGAGCCCCGCGCGCGCGACGCCGTGCAGCGCCTCGTTCCACCACGGATACGCCGGGATGCCCAGCCGCGGGATGGCGGCGGCCTGGTCCACCATCTGCGACACCTTCTCCTCGAGCGTCATGCGGCCGACCAGGTCCGCGGCGCGCGCGGCGGCCGTGAGGCTCGGGTTCTGCCAGGCGGGGGCGGGCGCGGGGGCCGCCTGGGCGCGGAGCGGCGGCGCGCCGAGCAGCCCCGCGAACCACACCAGCGCCGCCACGCCCCCCGAAACCCTTGCGCCCATGGCCGCCTCCGAAGACATATGATGACTTGACGTCGGTCCGCCGGAGAACATATCCCGGGGGCGCGCGGGGGCAAAGGGAAGCCGCGCGAGTACTGGCAGATGGGCGCCGGCAGGCCCACCTTTGCCGAAGCGCACTCCTTATATAGAGGGGCGATGAATCTCGACGAGCTGAAAGCGCTCTACGACTTCGGCGGCAAGAGCGTCGTCATCACGGGCGGCGCGGGCATCCTCGGCGGCGAGATGGCGTGCGCCCTGGTCGGGTGCCGCGCCAACGTCGCGATCCTCGACCGCGATCCGGTGCTCGCCGAGCGGCTGCTGTCGCGCATCCCCACCAACGTCGGCCGGTTCATCATCGTCTACGGCGACGTCCTGGACGCGGGGAAGCTCGCCGTCGCCCGGGACAGGATCGTCGCGGAGTTCGGCAGGGTGGACGCCCTGATCAACGCGGCCGGCGGCAACGCCCCGAAGGCGACGACGGGGCCGGAGGCCTCGTTCTTCGACCTGCCGCCGGAGGCGCTGCGCGGCGTGCTCGACCTGAACCTGCTGGGCACGCTGCTGCCCGCGCAGGTCTTCGGCCGGCTGATGGCGGAGCAGAAGGGCGGGGTCATCCTCAACCTTTCGTCCATGAACGCGCTCCGGCCGCTCACCCGCATCCCGGCCTACTCGGCGGCGAAGGCGGCGGTGAGCAACTTTACGCAGTGGCTGGCGGTACACATGGCGCAGGAGTACTCGCCCCAGATCCGCGTGAATGCGATCGCGCCCGGCTTCTTCCTGACCGAGCAGAACCGGTTCCTGCTCACGGAGAAGGGGACCGGCGCCCTCACGGCCCGCGGGAAGAAGATCCTCGAGCACACGCCGATGGCCCGGTTCGGCGTGCCCGAGGACCTGCTGGGCGCGGTCCTCTGGCTGCTGTCGCCGGCCTCCGCGTTCGTGACGGGCGCCGTCATTCCGGTGGACGGCGGGTTCAACGCGTACTCCGGCGTCTGAGCGGCGCCGGACTCGAAAGGCAGGCACGATGAGCGCGAAGAAGGCCGTGGGCGTGATCGGGCTCGGCGTGATGGGCCGGAACCTGGCGCTGAACATCGAGCGCAACGCTTTCCCGGTCGCCGGCTACGACATCGACGCGACGAAGGCGAAGGACTCGCGGGCCGCGTTCGCCGGCAAGCAGATGGCGGTCGCGGACACCCTGGACGCGTTTCTCGGCGATCTGGAGCGCCCGCGCCGGATCCTCGTCATGGTGCCGGCGGGGGGCCCGGTGGACGCGGTCGTCGGCGAGCTCACGCCGAAGCTGGCGAAGGGCGACGTGCTGATCGACGGCGGGAACTCCTTCTTCGAGGACACGCGGCGGCGGATCAAGGCGCTCGAGTCCACGGGCATCCTCTACATCGGCACCGGTGTGAGCGGCGGCGAGGAGGGGGCGCTCCGCGGCCCCTCGATCATGCCGGGCGGGAACGCCGAGGCGTGGCCGGTCGTCCGTCCCGTCTTCCAGAAGATCGCGGCGAAGGCGCCCGACGGGCAGCCGTGCTGCGAGTGGATCGGCCCCGACGGGGCGGGGCACTTCGTCAAGATGGTCCACAACGGGATCGAGTACGCCGACATGCAGATGATCTGCGAGGCGTACTTCCTGCTGCAGCGCCTGCTCGGCCTCTCGCCGGCCGAGATGCACGACATCTTCGCCGAGTGGAACACGGGGGAGCTGGACAGCTACCTGATCGACATCACCGCCCAGATCCTGGCCCGGAAGGACCCCGACACCGGGAAGCCGATGGTGGACGTCATCCTCGACACGGCGGAGCAGAAGGGCACGGGGAAGTGGACCAGCGCGTCCGCGCTCGATCTCGGCATCCCCGCCCAGACGATCGCGATCGCCGTGTTCGCGCGGATGATGAGTGCGCTCAAGCAGGAGCGGGTGGCGGCGTCGAAGGTCCTGCCGGGGCCGGAGGCGAAGTTCAGTGGGGACAAGAAGGCGTTCATCTTTGAACTCCGGCACGCGCTCTACGCGTCGAAGATCTGCTCCTACGCGCAGGGGTTCCAGCTGCTGCGCGCGGCGAACGACCAGTACCGGTGGAACCTGAACTTCGGCTCCATCGCGTCGCTGTGGCGGGCGGGGTGCATCATCCGGGCTCGGTTCCTCTCCAAGATCAAAGAGGCGTACGACCGCGACGCGGCCCTGCCGAATCTCCTGCTGGACACCTACTTCGTCGCGGCGATCAAGGAAGCCGCGCCGGGGTGGCGGAAGGTCGTGGCGGCGGCCGCCGAGGCCGGGGTGCCGGTGCCCGCGTTCTCCAGCGCGCTCGCCTACTACGACAGCTACCGCTCGGCCGTCCTCCCCGCGAACCTTCTCCAGGCGCAGCGCGACTTCTTCGGCGCGCACACGTACCGGCGCATCGACCGGGAGGGCGTGTTCCACACCAACTGGGAAGGGTAGCGCTCACGCGATGAACGGCCGCGGCTCACCGACCGGCACCCTCACGGAGCAGGACGTGCGGGCGATCGCCGCCGAGTTCGTCGCAGCGGAGGCTCTCGCGGGCAAGCGCGTGCTGGCGATCATCCCGGACCAGACGCGCTCCGGCCCCATCGACGTCATGTTCCGGACGCTCCACGGCGTCCTGGGCGGCCGCGCCCGCGCGCTCGACTTCCTCATCGCGCTGGGCACGCACCCGCCGCTGTCGGAGGTGGCGATCGACAAACGGCTCGGTCTCGCGCCCGGGGAGCTGAAGACGAAGTACGCGAAGTGCCGCGTCTTCAACCACGCGTGGGACGACCCGGAGCAGCTGACGACGCTCGGCCACATCCCGGGCGCGCAGGTCGCGGAGCTCTCCGGCGGGCGGATGAAGGACCCGGTGCCGGTCACGATCAACCGCGCCGTCCTGGACTACGACGTCGTCCTGATCGTCGGGCCCACCTTCCCGCACGAGGTCGTCGGCTTCTCGGGCGGGAACAAGTACCTCTTCCCGGGCATCGCGGGCCCCGAGATCATCAACATGTTCCACTGGCTCGGCGCGCTGGTCACCAGCCCGGCGATCATCGGCCGCAAGTGGACGCCGACCCGGGCCGTGGTGGAGGCCGCCGCGAAGCTGCTGCCGACGCCGCGGCTCTGCATGAGCCTGGTGGTCCGCGAGGGCGCCCTCGCCGGCCTGTTCTGCGGCGCGCCGGAGGACACCTGGTCGGCGGCGGCGGACCTCTCGGACCGCATCCACATCGTGTACAAGGAACGGCCGTTCCGGAGCGTCCTCTCGTGCGCGCCGGCGATGTACGACGAGATGTGGGTGGGCGGGAAGTGCGCGTACAAGCTCGAGCCGGTGGTGGCGGACGGCGGCGAGTTGATCATCTTCGGCCCGCACATCACGCGGATCTCGGCCACGCACGGCGCGCTGATCGAGCGGATCGGCTACCACGTGCGCGACTACTTCCTGAAGCAGATGGCGCGCTTCGCCGACGTGCCCGGCGGCGTGCTCGCGCACTCGACCCACGTGAAGGGGCTCGGCAAGTTCGAGAACGGCGTCGAGCGCCCGCGCACCACCGTGACGCTCGCCACCGGCATTCCGCAGGCGGTCTGCCGCAGGATCAACCTGGGCTACCGCGACCCGGCGAGCATCCGCCAGGACGAGTGGCGGGACCGGGAGGCCGAGGGGTACCTCCTCGTCCCGAAGGCCGGCGAAACCCTGTATCGGCTGCGCAACGACCCGTTCGCTCCCACCGGGAGTCCCGCGTGACGCAACGACTGGTGATCCCTCCCGCCAAGCCCGGCGGCCTCGACCTGGTGAGCCTCGGCGCCCTCGTGCACCGGCTCGATCCCGGGATCGTGCCGTTCCGCAAGGCGACGCACTGCGACATCCACGTGAGCGGCGGCGAATTCAACGTCGCGGCGAACCTCGCCGACTGCTTCCGGCTGAACACGGGGATCGTGACCGCGATGGTGGACTACCCCATCGGGGACCTGATCGCCGAGCGGGTGCGCGCGATGGGGGTGCGGCCCTTCTACAAGCACTTCGCCCACGACGGCGTCACCGGCCCGAACATGGCGACGGTCTACAGCGACCGGGGCCACGGCGTACGCGCGCCCGTCGTCTTCTACAACCGGAGCAACGAGGCCGCGGCGCAGCTCAAGCCAGGCGACTTCGACTGGAAGGCGATCTTCGGCGGCGGCGTGCGCTGGTTCCACAGCGGCGGGATCTTCGCGTCGCTCTCGGCCACTACCGGCCAGCTCATCGTCGAGGGGATGCTGGCGGCGAAGGCCGCGGGCGCGGTCACGAGCTTCGACCTCAACTTCCGCGAGCGGCTGTGGGCCATCTGGGGCGGAGAGAAGAAGGCCGCCGAGGTGCTGGGCAAGATCGTCGAGAACGTGGACGTGCTGATCGGGAACGAGGAGGACCTGCAGAAGGGCCTCGACATCAAGGGGCCGGCGATCGCGCAGAAGTCGAAGCTCGATCCCACGGCCTTCTACGCGTCCATCGAGGTCGCGGTGACGCGCTTCCCGCGCCTGGCCGCCGTGGCCACCACCCTGCGCGAGGTGCACTCGACGACCCGCCACGGGTGGACCGCGGTGGCGTGGGTCTCGGGCCAGCGCAACAGCGCGCCGACGGTGGACCTCGACGTGCACGACCGCGTCGGCGGCGGCGACGGGTTCGCGAGCGGGTTCATCTACGGGCTGCTGGCCGGCGAGGCCCCCGCCGAGGCGGTGAAGCTCGGCTGGGCGCACGGGGCGCTGCTCACCACCTTCCCCGGCGACACGACGATGGCCACGGTGGAGCAGGTGCGGGCCTTCGCGCAGGGCGGATCGGCGCGCATCCAGCGGTGAGCGCGCGCCGGTGACCGTGGAGCTGCACTGCAACAACCACGAGGCCGGCGTCGCTCCGGGCTCGTCGCTCTTCGAGTACGCGGAGACGCTCGGCGTCTTCGTGCCCACCTCGTGCATCAAGCAGGGCAAGTGCAAGGAGTGCCTGGTCGAGATCGCCGAGGGGATGGAGCACCTCTCGCCCCGGACGCCCGCCGAGAGCCACCTCCAGGACCCGTTCCGCCTTTCGTGCCAGGCGCGCGTCGTCCACGACGCGGGCGTGGTCCGCTACCACACGATGCGGCGCGGCGACATGCGCATCGAGCGCCACGCCTTCCGGCTCCCCGCCACCCACCGGACCTTCCCGCTCGAGCCCGCGGTCACGCGCGAGGGCGACAGGATCCTGCTCGACGGCAAGCCGATCGAGCGCGGCGGCGGGCCGATCCACGGGCTCGCCGCGGACCTCGGCACGACCACGGTGGTGCTGCGGCTGTTCGATCTCGAGACCGGCGAGGTGGTGGCGGACAGCTCGTTCGAGAACCCGCAGCGCTTCGGCGGCTCGGACGTGATGTCGCGGATCCACTACGACACGACCCACAAGGGGAAGCTCCTGCAGCGGACGCTCGCCGGGTACCTGACCCACGCGATCGAGGAGTTCCCCGTTCCCCCCGGCACGATCTACGAGATGGTGGTGGTCGGGAACTCGACGATGCGCGACCTGTTCTTCCGGCAGGACGTGTACTCGATCGGCCAGAACCCGTACCAGTCCATCACCGAGCTGGAGGTGAAGAGCGGGCAGCGGGAGCTGACGAGCCTCGTGGGAACGGCGCGGCGGCTGCTCCTCCCGATCCATCCGCGGGCGCGGATCTACGGCCTGCCGATCATCAGCGGTCACGTCGGGGCCGACGCGGCGGCCTGCATGCTGGCCGTGGACCTGGCGCGGGAGGAGCGGCTCGTCGCGGTGATGGACATCGGCACGAACACGGAGCTGATCCTCGGCAACCGGCACAAGATCCTCGCCGCCTCGTGCCCGGCCGGGCCGGCGTTCGAGGGCGGGAAGATCCTGTGCGGGATGCCGGGCCTGCCGGGCGCGATCGAGAAGGTGCGGATCCGGGACGACGGCTCGGTCGAGACGGCGGTCATCGGCGACGTGCCCCCCGAAGGCATCTGCGGCTCGGGGCTCGTGGACGCGCTGGGCGAGCTGCTCAGGACCGGCCGGATGAACAGCCTCGGGCGACTGGAGGACGGCGCGTCCGAGGTCGTGCTCGACACGCGCGGCGAGCGACCGATCGTGCTGCGCGAGGCCGACATCAACGAGCTGGCCCAGGCGAAGGGCGCCAACGTCGCCGGCCTGCACATCATCTTCGACCAGTACGGCGTCACGTTCGAAGACCTCGACGTCTTCTACCTGGCCGGCGGGTTCGGCCGCAACCTGGACGTGGCCTCGGCCCTGCGCATCGGCCTGATCCCGGACCTTCCGGACGAGAAGATCCTCCAGGTCGGCAACGCGGCGATCGAGGGGGCGAGCATGGCGCTGCTGTCGAAGCCGAAGCGCGACGAGCTGGAGCAGATGGTCCGGCGCGTGAGGCACTGCCGGCTGGAGACGCATCCGTCGTTCTTCCACTACTTCGTGGAGGGCTGCCAGTTCCAGGCGGTCACGTCGGCGGCCCGGCCTGCGTCTCCGGAGCGTTGAGCGTTGCCCGCGCCACTCGAGCTGAGCGACAAGAGTCCCGAGATCCGGGTCCAGGAGGCGGAGTACCGCCGGCTGCTCGGCTACCCCAAGGACCACGAGCTGACGGGACGCGCGCTGGAGCTGGCCGAGTGGGCGCGGAACTGGTACGCGGAGCACGGCCGCCCGTGGTGGTACGCGCGCCAGGCCGCGCTCGCGCTGCAGGATAAGCGGGTGACGATCGATTCGGTCGCTTTCACTTCGCCGCGGTTGTACGATCAGCTGCTTGAGGCAGGCGCCGAGTCGGTGTTCCTCGTGGCGGTGGGCGCGGGCGGCGAGTGCGAGGCGGAGTCGCACCGCCTCTGGGAGGAGGGGAAGCCCGACGAGTACTTCTTCCTCGAGGTCTACGGCTCGGCGGTGGTGGAGGCGCTGGTCGCGGCCGCCGCATTCCGCCTGTGCGAGTGGGCCGACGGTCGGCGCGCCGCCGTGCTGCCGCACTACAGCCCCGGGTATCCGGAGTGGGACATCGCGGAGCAGGGAAGGCTGCACGAGCTGATCGGCCTCGCGCGCCGGCCCGAGCTGCCCGGCACGATCCGGGTGATGGACTCCGGGATGCTCCAGCCGAAGAAGTCGCTGCTGGCGGTCTTCGGCGTGACGCCGCATTTGGACCGGGTTCAGCGCCTGACCTCGCTGGTGCCGTGCACCAACTGCTCGCTGATGGGCTGCCGGTATCGTCGGGCTCCGTACCGGCATCCGCTGCGGCAGCTCGAGGCGGTGCACCCGGGCCCGGAGGCGGACGCCGGTCCGCAGGCGGGGCGGCCGGCGCTGACGGCCGGGGCGCGCTACTCGGTCTCCTCCGACGTGCTCGCGCGCTGGTCGAAGCAGCGGCTCAAGGTGCGCGTGCTGGAGGACCGGTCGCTGGAGGCGACCTTCCGCTACGACGGCACGACCTGCTCGAACATGGGCCGCCCGCTCGCGTTCGACTATCTGATCCGGCTCGCGCCGCGGGAGGAGGGATACCGGATCACCGATCTCCACTGCGCTCCCGCGCCGGGTGACGAAGGGCACACCTTCATGTGCTCGTATCTGGAGGACGCGGCGGGGATCATGCGCGCCATCACCGGCGAGCAGCCGCTGCTGGGGCATCCGCTGGACGCGGTGCTGCAGTGGCCGAGGGGGCGGGGCGTGGCGGGGTGCTACTGCGCGGCGCCGAGCCGCGAGCACAAGTGGGGACTGGCGCTGGAGACCCTGCACTACGCACTTTCGCAGGGCACGATCACGGGAGAAGGGCGATGACCAAGCTGTGCGACGTGAATCCCGCGGCGAAGGAGAAGCTGCCGCCGCAGTTCGCAGACAAGTCGGGCGTGGGCGTGCACTATGCCGACGCCTTCATCAAGCCGATGAACGTCACGCTCCCCGATGGCACGCGCGTGGCGTGCAAGCGGAAGGGGCTCAAGATCACGTTGACCGTCGGGACCAAGAAGGGCGAGGGGCTGCTGCGCCGGCTCGACGTGAGCCGGGAGCCGCCGGTGATGCTGCGCGCCGCGCTGCAGGAGGCCGCGAAGGCGGCGGGCGTCGAGCTTCAGGTCACCGACACGGAGATCCTCGTCGGCGCGTAGCGGCAGGAGTACACGCGCTACGCTGCGACCCGAGCCACGTACAAACCGCGGCCGGTCAGTCCGGAGCTGTCATGCGTCGCCGCCAGGCCGGCGCTCAAGAAGCTGGCCAGCATCTCGGCCTCGGTGAACAGCCCCAGGCGATGCACCTCCTGGACGAGCCGGACACCCGTCGCATCCTCGATGCGATAGTTGAACACCAGCGTGGACAGCCGGCCCTCCACCTTCGTCTCGCTCGATCGCTCCACGCGCACACCGTTGGCCTCGCCGTTCTTCGTGGACCCGGGCCCCACGGTGAGCACGCCGGGAGCGAACCATGGCTCGACCACGGCCACACCGTCCGGCGCCAGGTGCTGGCGAAAGCAGCGCAGGGCTGCCGTGACCCGGTCGAGGGTCGTGAGGTAGCCGATCGAGCTGAAGAGGCACATCACGACGTCGTAGTGCCGGCTCAGCGCGAAAGTCCCCATGTCCGCCTCGAAGAACTCCGCCTCCGGCAGCTTCTGCCTGGCGACCGACAGCAATCCGGGGTCGATGTCCAGCCCATCGACCGCGAAGCCGTGATTCATCCTGAGGTTCTTCGCGTGCTCGCCCGTGCCACAGCCCACGTCGAGGACCGTGTGTGCGCCGGGATGTACGCGACGCACCAGGGCCGCGAGCTGCGCCGCCTCGCCGGCGTAGTCCTTGCACGCGCCGTAGATGGCGTCATACAGCTGCGCAGACGCGGAGAACACCAGGAGCGCCTACCCGGCGTGCTGAACGACGACCGCGGTGCCGTAGCACAGCACTTCCGTCGCGGAAGCCTGCCGGCCGACTTCGGACGATTCGTAGCGAAGCCCCACGACCGCGTTCGCCCCCAGGCCCGTGGCGTGTTCCAGGACCCGGTCGTAGGCCTGCTGGCGTGCCTGCTCGCACATCTCGGTGTATGCGCCGATCTGGCCGCCGACGATGGCCTTGAGCCCGCCCATGATGCCCTGGCCGATCGTCGGCGCCCGCACGACGATGCCGCGCACCAGGCCCTTGTACTCCGTGATCCGATAGCCTTCGATCGAGAAGGTGGTGGTGACCTGCATGTCAGCGTCTCCTCAGTGAGAGTTGTGACTGACCGTAGCTAGAGCGGCAGCTCTCTCCCGATGCCCGCGGCTTTCGCGCGCTGATACACGCGGATGGCCGTCGCCATGTCGTCCAGGGCCAGCCCCAGGTTGATGCTCGCGGTGCGCTCGCTCGCCGACTCGCGGCCGGGCTTCTTCCCCGCCACGATCTCGCCGAGATCGGCGTACGCTTCCGGCGTATTCCGGAAGTAGCCCTCCTGGCGATAGAAGCGCATCTGGGCCAGGTCGTCGGTGGCCACCTTGTCCATTTCGCGAAGCGCCGCGCCCTGCCAGCAGGAATCGAAGTCCACCAGCGAAGCGAAGGACCCCGGCGCGAGCCATCCCGGCTCGATGGGCGGCCGCGGGTTCTTGAGGATCGGCCCGCTGGTGACGACGATGTCCAGCCCTTTGACCGCTTCCGCCAGCGTCGTGACCGGCTCGACCGCCACGCCGAGTCGCTCCTCCATCTCCCGGGCGTACCGCGCGGCGATCTCCGGGTGGAGATCGTAGGCTCTTACCCGCCGGATCGCGAAGAGGCAGGCGAGCGCTTCGAGATTGCTGCGCCCCTGCACGCCGCAGGCGACGATGCCGACCGACGCGCTGTCGGGCCGGGCGAGATGCTTCGCCGCGACCGCCGTGGCCGCGCCGGTGCGCTGGGCGGTGATCCAGGTGCAGTCCATGACCGCGAGCGGCACGCCGGTGTCGGGATCGTTGAGGATCAGGAGCCCCGAGATGTACGGCAGGCCCTTGGCCTGGTTGCCGGGATAGCCGGAGACCCACTTGAGGCCGGCCGCCTGGACGCTGGGGATGTAGGCGGGCATGGCGTGGATGAAGGCGTCCGGGCGGGGATGGATGCCCGGCTTGGGCGGCATCTCCACCTCGCCGTTCCCCTTCTCCCTGAACATCGCTTCCAGCGCCCGGATGATCTCGGACATCGGAAGCCGCGTGGTTTCCACGTCCTCTCTGGACAGATACAGGATCGAGCCGAGGGTCATCTGAAGGTCGTCTCCGGCAGCCAGTGGTCAGGCGGCGAGCGCCGCCCAGGCTACGAGGGAAAGCAGCCACAGGGCAGCCGCCGTCACTCCGAACCGTGAGGCCTGACGCTGGTACCGCAGGCCCTCGGGCGTGAACAGATCGGCGCGCCGCCACCCGCCGTCGCGTCGAAAGGTGACCGCGGCGTAGCCGACCCCCGGCTGGCGGTGGCGCTGCATGTGGCGCTCACAGCGAATCGCCAGCGCGGCCGAGGCCGCGCCTGCGGCCGCGAGGATGCAGGTGATGACGAGCTGTGCGGTCACGGTCTCCGGATGTTCGAATCTGCCGCAGCAGAAGCGGGATGCACAAGCCTGCGGCGGATCGTAACCGCGAGCAGGAACATGCAGAGCGGCGCAGTGGCTGCCCATGGCAGGCCCAGCAGTAGCACTCGAGAGGAGAACGTCGGGTAGAAGTACACAACGCACGCCAGCAGAGTGGCGATGGCATTGCCGATACAGGACCACCGAGCCCACCGCTCGACGCGCGAGTGTCCGAGGGCCGGAATGACGAGCACGGTTGCGATGCCCATTGCGATGTAGGCCAGGGCATCGAAGTCCCACAGCAGTGAGTGAGGCGTCTGCTCAAGAACCTGAAACGCCGCCAGCGTACCACGCAGCTTCGCGGGGATCACGGTCGTGAGCTGAATGACGTAATTGGCGCTGCCAAACACCGCGTAAATGGTCGTGAAGATCAGGGCAGCCTGGGTCCAGAAGCGCCCACTGTCGTCGGTCGAGTGGTGAAGAGCGAGCATCTCGAGGACGAATGGGATGATGATGCACAGCGACGTACCAAAGATCAGGATCTCATCCAGTGGAAAGTGGAGGACCCCGAGCATCTGCAGGATCTGCGCTACGTCGTAGGCCAGCGTCGCAGCGCATGCAGCCACGCCGGACCAGAAGCCGATGCGTGCGACTGTGGACGCGGTTACGGGCGCCATGTGGATCCCTCGTGCGGGCTGACGAAGTGCGCCTCAGCGGCGCAGCGCTGCAGCTACACGTCGAGTTCCCTCGTGCCCAGCCATTTCACCTTCTCTGGGTCACGATGGTCAAAGAAACTGCTGGTCCCGGTGTCCAACGCTGCGATGGCGGCGATGTCATCGGTGCTCAGTTCAAAGTCGAGCACGCGGAGATTCTCCACCATTCGTTCTTTGCGCACCGACTTGGCCAAGACCACGATGCCGCGCTGTGACAGCCACCGGAGTATCACCTGGGCGACGCTCTTGTGGTGCTTCGTCGCGACTGCCTGCAAGGTTGGATTCTCGAAGATATGACTCCGCCCCTCCGCAAATGGGGCCCATGCCTCAGGCTGCACCCTGTTGGCCTGCAAGAACTGTTGGGTCTCACGTTGCTGAAGGAACGGATTCACTTCGATCTGGTTGACGGCCGGGATCACCTTGTTGTGGAGCATGAGGTCCATGATGCGGTCGGGATGAAAGTTGGCGACGCCAATCGCCCTGACTTTGCCTGCGCTGTACAAGTCTTCCATCGCACGCCACTCGCCATACACGTCGCCAAATGGTTGATGAATGAGATAGAGGTCCAGGTAGTCGAGCTGCAGGCGCTTCAAGGACCGCTCGAAGGCTGCCAGCGTGCCTTCATGGCCATTTCTCTGAATCCACAGTTTCGTGGTGACAAACAGCTCTTCGCGCGCAATCCCGCTCCGCTGGATCCCCCGACCAACCGCGGCCTCGTTGAGATAGGACGCGGCCGTGTCGATCAGCCGATACCCCGTGTCAATGGCGTCAACCACGCTTTGCTCACAGGCTGCCGCATCGGTGATCTGGAACACGCCAAAGCCAAGGAGGGGCATTGCGACGCCGTTGTTCAGCGCTACCTGTTGCATGAGCATCTCCAAGTGCGCGTGCGTGTGCACCGCCGACGCCATCTCGCCCTGTTCACTCGAACCAGATCTCAATCTCGTAGCCATCCGGATCAGCGACGTACGCGTAGGGGAGGCCGGGGGCGAACTCGCCACGCCGGAGCAGACGCCCTCCTGAGCGTTCGACCTCGGCGATGGCGTGGTCGATGTCTTTGGGGTCCAGCAGTCGAAAGCCGAAATGCGCGACGCCGCCACTGAGACCGGCCGTGGTCGGGTCCTCGGCGAAGGTCAGGATGTCGTGCCTGCCCGGAGCTTGAGTGTGGACGAGCCCATCTGCACGCCCGTACTCACGCAGACCGAAGACCTGCTCGTAGAAGAGCAGCGCGCGTCCCAAGTCGCGCACCGCGAGATTGATGTGCGTGAGACCGTAGGTCTGAACCATCTCTGCCTCGCAATGTTCTCGCGCCCCACGAAATGCCCCTCAGCGGCGGGCGACCCGTCCACTACGTGCATTACCCGCGACCTGCTGAGCCAGCCGCTTCGGAGCCGCGAGTCGGTAGCTCTCCAGAACGAACTCAGCTACCTCGCGCCAGTCGATCGGCTTGACGTCCAAACGGATACCAACCCAGCCCCGCGGGCCGATATACGCTGGCAGGTAGAACGTCGATCCTCGTGCAGCCACCCATTGCCTGTTCTCGCCCCGCGTCGTCCGACAGCAGACGGCCACAATGCCGTCGCCGTGGTGGTCGTGGAGGTAATAGGCGAACACCTTCGACCGGACGCGAAACGCAGCGTGGCTCATGCGGCGTTCGCGAGCAGTCTCGGGTAGCGCGAGGCAGATCGTGCTCAGGCGCCTGAGCCTTGGGTCCTCCGCGCGGGACTGTGCCATGGGCGCTGGAATCTGGCAAGAACAACCCGCGAATGCACGTCACCGCGTAACGGTTGTTAGGTGGAAGTGTCTACGAAGGTGAGGGAGGATCCCCCGCCCGCTGCTGGCGCGGGTCAGGCGGCAGCGCGGCGCGCGGAGTCCTAATCGCCCTCGGGAACGATCACCCAGAGCAGGAAATAGATCAGTATGCCGGGAAACGCGGCTGATACAACGGAGGCGACAACGTACACGACGCGGGCGAGCGTGGGGTCAAGATCGAAGTACTTGGCCAGCCCAGCGACCACGCCGGCGATCATGCGGTTCGATCGTGAGCGCCGCAGTGGAGCCTTGAAACTCGGCACGGGAGCCTCCATGCGAATGGTGCGGCCACCTAACGAAGTGCGCCTCAGCGGCGGGCCTCAACCCGCCAGCCACACAACACCAGCAGTACCTCAGTTGCACTCACCAGCCACTTGCTGTTGAAACTGCCCGCCGCTGCAGGCGCGGGTTAGGCTGCAACCTGACCGGACGCGTCGAAACCGAAGAACTCGCTGGCGCAGCAAGTCAGCTGGCGCTCTACTCCGTGACCGCTTTCGGCGGTGGCGATTCGGTGAACGATAGGGTAATCTCGGCATTTGTCGTCCTGAGGAATCGGTTCAACGAGACCTTGGCCCTGACCCACCCCAACCCGAGCAGGAGGAGCGCTCCCGCCGCCAGGTAGTACCGCGTCGAGGTACTGAGGAAGATGAGGCCACCGGTGCCGAAGGCGAAGATGAGTACCGGCAGCCAGGCGATCCAGGACCGAACCTTGCCGTCGAGCGAGACCTCGAACCCGTCAGCTGTATCCGTCACCTCTAGTACACCGCGCCTGAGCGGTGCCAGCGATGCAAGCGGATTCCAGGCAAAGAAGGTCTGCGACAGCGGCAAGTCGAACTCAAGCCGCCCAGGAGCCACGCGTTGCACCTCCACACCCATCGAGCGTAGCTGGCGCTCGTACCAGCGACAAACTTGGTCCGGCGTTGGGCGAAGCCGCGCAGGAACCAAGCAAGAGTCTTCGGTCGAGATGTCCATCTGGCGAGGCTCCCGTCAGCGGCGGGCGACCGTCCGCCAGCCACACAACACCTGCACTAGCTCAGGTCAACTGTCCAGCCACACAACTCCATGAACCCGCACCGCCCGGGATCTTCCCTCGGTTTCGTTGACACCTGCTTCTACGCACTTCGGACCTCGTAGTCAACGGGCGACCGGTAGGCGAGCGCGGAGTGGCGCCGGCGGTGGTTGTAGTACCGGACGTAG
>Ga0187849_1002560_pt1 | contig 17227 bp, 13 predicted proteins | sample June2016WEW_4_10_2_FD_132412 | JGI IMG/M metagenome (GOLD analysis project Ga0187849, IMG submission 132412) | Peatland microbial communities from SPRUCE experiment site at the Marcell Experimental Forest, Minnesota, USA - June2016WEW_4_100 | ecosystem: Environmental > Terrestrial > Soil >...
ATCTGGTATCGTTTCTTCATAGCGACTCTCTCCTTTTTTCTTGGCAGAAAAACCACCCAGAGGCGTTCACGCCTCCAGGTTTGAGAGTCGCTTACTTCCTACGAACTAACGGGCATCCTCCCGCGCCGGATACAAACGTGTCCGGCGCCGTGCCGGCTTAAACACCCGAGGCAGTCTTCGAGCACGTCCATGGCAAAATCGGCCTGGTAGGCCGCGAGCACGAGCGGGGGACTGAGCCGGACCGAGTTTTCTCCGGCGCCGAGCACCAGCAGGCCGCGCTCGAAAGCGAGTTGGACGAGTTGGTCGCGACCGGCACTCGTCGCGCCGCAGCGGCGGTCTTTCGCGGATTTCGCAAAAGTCTTCTATGGACCTGGATGCCTGTCCTGCTTCCTTTGACCATAAGCTATTGATTTCGCATTGCGTGACAGCATTTCCGGCCTGCATTCGCGTGTGAAATAAACTTTTTTCGCAACCTGTTCGAGCTTGCGCCGCCCGCAAACGGCAAGCCGGGCGAATGCCGCAAAATGGTTCTGCACGCCGTTCCGCAGCAAGACAATTTGGGGCGGCGCACACTCCCATCGTGGCCGCGCTATTCTGGCCTTTGTGGGGCAACTCAGGTTCCAGTGCGTTCCGGGCTGCACAACGTGCTGCCAACAAAGTGGTTACTTGTACCTGACCGAAGGCGACCTTAAGCGAATGGCGGCCTTCGTGGGGTTAACCCGCCAAGTCTTCGAGAAAAAGTACGTCTACCGCACGCGCCATATGCTCCGGATGCGCAAACCGCGCAGGTCGCAGTGCCCGTTCCTGGGCGGCTCAGGGTGCCAAATTCATCCCGCCAAACCATTGCAATGCCAGGCTTTTCCCTTCTGGCCCGAACTGGTCGGGGAACGCGCCGCCTGGCTTGACGCCGCCAAGTATTGTCCGGGAGTCGGCCGGGGCCGTCTCGTTTCCATCCAGGCGGCTGTGCGAATCGCCAACAATATGCGGGAACAGCACTTGTGCATGTATGATCCCTAATTCGGTCCGTCGCGGTTCTGGGGATCACGATCTTCGCCGCCGTCACGCCGACGCCCGACGTTTTCACCATGATGCTCTTCGCCGTGCCCATGTGCGGGCTGTTCTACGTGGGCATTTTTGCGGGATACCTGCTAGTCCTACACCGCGAAAAGCGCAGCTTCCCGTAGGGCAAAGTGAGGCCGTGGTTGACGCTGGCGCTCGCGGTAATCGCGGGCGGCACGGTGTGGTTACTAGTGGCCAAGCACGGCTACCATCTGGTGCAGCATTGGCCGTGGCTGGTGAGGTAACGGGGCGGGAGTTAAACTAAAATGACCGGCATGCGATTCCTAACCCTCCTCGTCTTCTTGACCATGGTCGTTCCCTCTGTGCGCGCACAATGGGTTATCCAAGAATCCAACACCACCGCCGATCTTCGCGGCATACACAATGTGGGCGGCGGCGTTGCCTGGGCCAGTGGAACCGGAGGGACGGTTCTTCGCACCACCGATGACGGCGCGCACTGGCAAAAGTGCGCCATTCCGGATGCCAAAACGGACGGCGCAACTCTCGACTTTCGGAGTATTCAAGCTTGGGATGACCGGAACGCCTACGTAATGTCCTCCGGTCCGGGCGAAAAGAGCCGGCTCTATAGGACCACCAACGGTTGCAAGTCCTGGAAATTGATTCTGAAAAACAGGGATAAAGATGGTTCCTGGGTTGCGGTTCATTTTGAACTCAGAATTTTCGGTTGGCTCCTGGGTGATCCGGTGAATGGAATGTTCACTTTGTTTACCAGTGAAAACGGTGGCCGCTACTGGATCAGACAGCGCAACAAGGGCTTGCGCGTGCAGCCCGGCACCCAGCGCGTATTCGCCGCAAGCAACTCCTCTCTGATACGGCCTGTAATGCCTCTCGCTGTTGTGGCTTTTGGTTCCGGAGGCTCCGGCGGTTCGTTTGTGTACTTTGGGAGTAAGACGGAGATATGTGTCGATGATTGTCCTCCCGAGGAGATGGACCTCGAAGGAAGAAAAGACAAATGGGACCGGGAGGCGGTTCCGCTGGGCCATAATACGAATGCATCAGGCGTCTTTTCGATTAGTGGGCGGCATGAAGATGCCTGCGCTCCTTATAGATCACGCGAGGAAGTGCTTGTCGCCGTAGGAGGCGACTACGACAATCCCAATGACTCAAGCAATACTGCTGCATTCAAATTAGCCTACGATCAGCCGTGGACTGCCTCCGCTAACCCTCCACACGGCTACCGATCCAGTGTCCAGTGGAGCAATCCCCTGAAAACCTGGATCGCTGTGGGATTGAACGGTACTGATGTTTCCCGCGACGACGGACATAATTGGCGTGCGCTGAAACCATCGGCAGGAGAACCGGCCGATGCCGACAGGAATTGGAATGCTCTCTCGCTTCCGTTTGTCGTGGGCCCAGCCGGTCGCATCGGCAGGCTCCGTGAAGACGTTCTCAAACACTGACCCGTGAGCCGGTTCTATCGATGTTGTCAAGGTGTCAATCTACACAGTGCTGCACCTTCAGTTGTGATCTGTGCTTCAGCAGGCACTTCATTCACGCGCACATACCCCATTGCAATCACTTTGCCCAATGCGGGCGAATATGCCGCGGAAGTTAACTCGCCAATATCTTTTTCGCCGGCGAAAATCCGCGCGCCCGCCTCTGGCGGCTCGGTCGCATCGATTTCGAGGTGCACGAGTTGGCGATGCACCGCGCCGCGCGAGCGCACGCGTTCGACGATCTCCTGGCCCAGGTAGCACCCTTTGTTAAAATGGACGGCGTGAAGCTGCCGGGTTTCCTGTGGTAGGTACTTACTGTCGATGTCCTCGCCGAAGCGCGGTCTGCCATGCTCGAGCCTCACCGTGCGCATCTCGTTCGAGCCGGCGGCCACTGCGCCCGCGGCTTTCAGTTGCCGCACAATGCCGGTTCGCTCCTGGAGCGGCGCGAAAATGCGAAATCCGGGAGCGCCCGTCGCGCTCAGCCGCGCCACGATGCTTTCGCCCCAGCGCTCGTGCGAATACGCGGCCGTAGGAACCGGAGCACCAAGCGTCCGCAGAATTCCATCCGCTTGCGGCCCTTCCACGCCGAGCGCCGCCGTCTCATCGCTCTCGTCTTCGAGCGTCACATCGTCGGCGATGAGGTAGCGGTCCAAGTGCGCGTAAAGGCTCCGGCGGGTTTCCGGTTCGGTATCGAGCAGGAGAGCATCGGCGAGACACAACACGTTGGCATCGCCGAGTATGTGCCCCTGCGCGTCCAGGAAGAACGTGTAGCAGCCCTCGCCCGGTTTGAGTTGCTGGATGTGGTTGGCCGCCAGCGCGTGCAGCAGGCGCACGCGATCCTCGCCCGTCATGCGGATCGGACCGCGGCCGGAGAGGTCAAGCCACGCAGCGCTTTCGTGAAAAGCCCGGTATCCGTCGCCCAGCGCCATCTTAGTAAATGCTGTGGAGATACGCGGCGACCAGCAACACGGCCAAACCCGAAATCACGATGCCCGTCGCGCGCCGGTTCCGTTTCGCCTCGTCCGCCGGATTTGTGCCGGTTCTAACCCAGAGGATTGCCGTGGCGAAGATATGCGCGACGAGCAGCAGCTTGATCCCCAGCCAAACCAGGTAATAAGCGCTGTGGCCGCGATGAGTGCCAACCGCGTAGCCGCCGGAGAGTATCAAGCCCGCCATGGCCGGATAGAGCAGCGAACGGAAACGCCATCCAAGCTGGCGCCAGGCTTCCGGGCGGTCTTCCGCCGGAAGAGCGTCCAGCACCGGCGCGGCCGCGAAACGCGCGTACGCAACCCCGCCGACGAGCAATACCGCCGATGCGACGTGTACCCAGCGCATCAGCACGCCAAAGACTTCGAACAAAGCCAGACCCATATACTGAAGTATATAGAAGGAACGCGTCCGATGATCCATGAAATATTTCCGGTTGGAGTACTCGCGTGCAACTGCTCGCTGTTCGGCAATGAGATTACCAAAGAGGCCGTCGTAGTCGATCCCGGCGACGAAATCGAAACCATTGTCGATCTGGCCGGGCGCTTGGGGCTGAAAATCGTCGCGGCCGTGGTTACGCACGCGCACATCGATCACATCGGCGGCGCCGAAAAACTCAAACGCGCTACCGGCGCCAGGATTTATCTCCACCCGGCCGATTTTCCGCTGTACGATCAAATCGCCATGCAGGCCGCCTGGCTCGGCATGACGCCGCCGGAGCGCGCCGCAATCGATACGTCCTTGCGAGAGGGGGAGCAGGTGCGGGAAGGCGGCATGAGCTTCGACGTTCTGCACACGCCCGGTCACACACCGGGCTCGATCAGCCTGTGGCTTCCTTCGGAAAAGAAACTCATTGCGGGAGACACGCTCTTTCGGGACAGCATCGGCCGCACGGATCTTCCCGGCGGCGATTCGCGGCAGATCCTCCGTTCCATCCATGACAAATATTTCGGCCTGCCGGAGGAGACCATCGTGATTCCGGGACACGGGCCATCCACGACGCTCGGCCGCGAAAAAGAGTGTAATTACTTTTTACAAGGGCTGTAACGAGCTACCGAAAAGGCCTGGATAGGCTCGCGGCCTGTCCCACTGGCTGCACAAACTATCGATATTGCGTGGCGGGACAGGCGGTTTCGCCTGTCTACAACAAGTGAAATAGCCTTTTCGGCAGCCTGTAACGGCTCGTGTATATCCGCGTGCGACATGAGCCGCGACCCGAGCCGCGACCGTGAGGGAGCGGTCTTCGACGACACAACCTCTACCTTATTTGAGGCAACCCATATTCAATTTCGCGAGCGTCGTCTTCGGTTGCAGTCAAGCGGATTTCGATGCGATCGGGCGGCCAGAGATGGGGAAATCGCTCGCCCCATTCGACGAGCACGATGGCCTCGCGTTCGAGCAGTTCTTCCAACCCAAGCGCCGCGACTTCGCGCGCTTCTTCGAGGCGATACAGGTCGATGTGATAGACGCGGCCATTGCCGTATTCGTGGATGAGCGTGTAGGTTGGCGACGAGACTTCTTCCGGAACGGCTGCGCCGAGACCGTCGATAATTCCCTTGGCGAGCGTGGTCTTACCCGCGCCCAGGTTCCCGATCAGCAGGACGACCGCGCGCGCGGGCAATTCGTGAGCGAGTTGCCGGCCGAAGGCAATCGTCTCCTCTCCGGACGCAGTCCTAACCCGCATAAGATCGCATAGCCGCCGGAAGAAAACGGAGAAGGTCGGTCGCTATCAGCGATTTTTCGCCGAGTTCGGCCGCGCCGAGTTCGCCCGCGAGGCCATGCAGGTACACGGCGCACGCCACCGCGAGATCGGCCTCGCGCGGAAATTGCGCCAGCAATCCGGCGATCATCCCGCAGAGAATGTCCCCGGTGCCGCCAGTCGCCAGCGCAGGTGTGCCGGTCGGGTTGATCCAGACGCGGCCATCGGGAAACGCGATCAACGTGCGATGCCCCTTGAGCACGAGCGTGACCCCGCGCGCCATTGCAAACGCGCGTGCGCAGCCAACGCGGTCCTTTTGAATTTCGGCCGTGGTCTGGCCCGTCAACCGCGCCATCTCTCCGGGATGCGGCGTGAGCACGCGCACCCGCCCACGGCCATGAAACTCCGTCCCCGCGAGCGCATTCAATGCGTCGGCGTCGATCACAAGCGGCTGTTCGAAATCGTTCGCCACGCGCTCGACCAGCTTGCGGGTTTCGGCATCGCGCCCAAGGCCCGGGCCAATCGCGACCACGCTCTTGCCTTGAGCGGCCGCTTCCACACGGTCCCAATCGAAAGCAATTGCGCCCGCTGCCGTTTCGGGAAGCGGCTCGGTCATCAACTCAGGCGCGTAGGAAGCGATAGTCGAAATCGCGGATGCGGCGGATGCCACCGTAACCAAACCCGCGCCAGCTCGCAACGCGGCGATGCCGCTCATCGTGGCAGCGCCCGTTTTCCCGCGCGCGCCCGCAATCGCTAGCGCGTGCCCGAAATCGCCCTTGTTCGACGAGGCGGCGCGCGGCACCAACAGCGGCGCAAACCATCGCGGCTCCACAAGCGATAGAAAAATCGCCGCATCATTCTCGTACAGTTCGGGCGGGCTGCCGATCCGCTTAATATGCAGCTTGCCCATATGCGCGCAGTTGGGCGCGAACACTTGCGCGATTTTCGGCGCCGTAAAGGTTACGGTGAAATCGGCGCGGACGGTTTCGCCTTCGGCCGTTGCGCTATCGCTCGGCAGGCCGGAGGGAATATCGACGGCTACGATCTTTGCGAGTGGAAACCCGGAATTCACCTCGCGCACCCAATCAAGCATCGGCCCGGCGACCGGGCCTTTGAGCCCCGTCCCCAGCAACGCATCGATCACTACCGTGGCGTTGCGCATCTCGGGGCGGATCGCGCGCTCGACCGGGCAGCCGCACGCTTCGAGCATCCGGTAATTGGCCAGCGCGTCGCCTTGTAATTCCTTCGGATCGGCCGCCAGGACGACGTAAAGCGCACCCGGCCGCAGCCGCGTGTGAAGTTGCCGCGCCACCACCATGCCATCGCCGCCGTTGTTGCCCTTGCCGCAGAGAATCGCGATCCGTTGTCCGGAAAGCGGCGCGAAAGTTTCGGCCAGAAACTCGACTACGCGATGACCGGCGTTCTCCATGAGCACGAGGCCGGGAATGCCCAGTTCGATGGTGCGGCGATCTACTTCGCGCATCTCGGCCGCGGTCAGCACTTTCATACGCGCTCTCCCGCCAGCATCGCTTCGAGCGCGCGCAGGTCGTCGTGCTCTCCCATGGCGACCAGGAAGTCTCCCGAGACGAGAAGGGCATCGGCCGGGGGATTGAACATCATTTCTCCGTTGGCCTTGCGAATCGCCAGCACGATTACGCCCTGCTCGCGGCGGAGTTGGATCTGCTTCAGCGACTTTCCGGCGAACTCGCTTCCGCTCGTGACTTGCAACTGCTCCAGGCCGACATCGAGGCCCACGCTCTTCGTGGCGATATCGAGAAATTCGATGACGTGCGGACGCAAGAGCGAAAGCGCGAGTTGGTGTCCGGCGCTCGCGTAGGGCGAGAACACCGTCTCGGCGCCGGCGCGGCGTAATTTCTGCTCCGCCTGTTCCTCGCCCACGCGCGCGGCCACGGCGATCGGAGGGTTCATCACCTTCGCGGAAAGAATCAAAAAGAGATTGTCGGAATCGGTGGCGAGCACGGCCACCAGCCCCTTGGCCCGCGCGATTCCAGCCTCGACGAGCGTCTCGTCCTGCGTCGAATCGCCCAATACCGCCAGCATTCCGGCGCGCTGCGCGCGCGCAATTTTATCCGGGTTGCGGTCGATCACGACCAGAGGCGCGCCGGCCCGCTGCAATTCCGCGGCGGCGCTCCGCCCCACCCGGCCGAATCCGCAAACGATGTAGTGCTTGTCGAGTTTGTCGATCATGCGTTTAATCCGCCGTTTCCCAAAAAATTCGCTCAACTGCAATTCGACGATGGTCTGCGTCATCGCTCCGATGCCGAAAAAAATCGTACTGACGCCGAAAGCGATCAGGAACGAGTTGAAAATCCGCCCGGTCTGGCTAAGTGGATGAACCTCGCCGTAGCCCACCGTGGTGATGGTGGTGAGCGTCATGTAAAAAGCGTCGAAGGGCGGCCAGCCCTCGATGAGCGTGAACCCCACGGTTCCGGCGCCCAGGCAAAGAGCGATGGCGATCAGCAGGAATAGAAATCTCCGCTGGAACCGGCCCATTTCAAATTCTCCTCGCGATCAGCAATGTCATATCGTCCTGCAACTCCGGGGAGCCCGTCCAGTGGTCCACGGCTTCCACGATCGCCGCGACGATGTCTTCGATGCCGCGGTCGCAATTCTTCACGGCGGCCTCGATCAGCCGGTCCTCGCCGAACATTTCTCCGAAAACGTTTTCGGGCTCCGTAACCCCGTCCGTGAAACACACCAGCAAATCGCCGGGATCGAGCCGCACGGAACACTCCCCGTATTGCGACGACTCAAACGCGCCGGCCACCGTGCCCGTGACTTCCAGGCGCGAAGGCACGCCCTGGCGCAGCAGGATGGGCGGCGGGTGCCCGGCGTTCGTATAGGTCAGCAGGCCCGTGGCATCATCATACAGCGCGAAGCAGAAGGTAGCGAACTTTTCTGGCGGCGTGAAGGCGAAGAGTTGCTGGTTGAGGCGCGATACCAGCGCGGCCGTCGAGAGCGGCGCCGTCCGGCCACCGTCTCCCGCGCCCGTCGCCAATGCGCGGCCGGCGCGCAACTGCGTTCGCATTACGGATTGCACCGTGGCCATGAGCAGCGCGGCGGAGATGCCCTTGCCCACCACGTCGCCGATAGCGAGCGCAATTTGGGAATCCGCCAAGTTCAGGTAATCGTAGTAATCGCCGGAAATCAACCGCGCCGGACGGCAGACCGCGGCCAGACGCAGCGTCTTAGAAACGGGCAAAGCCCTCGGGAAAAGCTGTGTTTGCACCTCCCGCGCGATCTCGATTTCTCCTTGCAGCCGCTCCTTCTCCTTCGCCACTTCGACGAGCCGCTCCAGGTTTTCCGTCATCCGGTTGAAGGAATCGCCGAGTTCGGCAAGCTGGTCGTTGCCGTGGACCTCGATGCGGTGTGAAAAGTCGCCCTCGCGCACGCGCAAAGTGCCCCGGTAGAGATTGTGGACGGCGCGCGTGATGCTGCGCGTCAGGCGCACTCCGAAAAGGATGGAAGCGAGTTCGAGTATCAACAGCAGGCCCGCCATCATCGAAAAGCGAAGCAGCGTATCGAAAGCGACGCTGACGTCCGGCATCCATTCGACGCGGTGCTGGAAGATGGTGCGCAACACGGCGGAAAACCGGGTTCCCACGAACAGCGAGTCCCGCTCGAACTGCCCCGGCGCTCCCCAAACCGCAACCGCTACCGGAGTCGCCGACGCAACGGTGAAATCGAAGCGGCCCGCGCTCTCCAACACGCGCCCGCCCGAAATCGTAGCGGCGTGCGATCCGAGCAACGCCAGTTTCCCGAGGTCCGGGACGACGCCGGCGAGCATCTCCGGCGTGACCGGCGCGAAGATCGTCACACGGGCCGGGTTTCCGGCGGCATGTGCCCATAAGTAAAGCGCGCCATCCTTGCGCGCCAGGCCGCTCACCTCGCCCCATCCGGCGGGCGGCGGAACGGTTACGGAATTTTCGGGAAAGCGCCAGAGCCGGCCGTCGTCGATCGCCATTTCGAATCCCGGATACTTCTCGCGGAAGTAGGGACCGGACCAGAGCGCACGCGCGCGGCGCTCCTCGGGCCCGGTCCCCGCCAAGCCGCGCGCCAGATCGAGGAGCGTGCTGGCCCGCCGGTCCAGTTCCGTAGTGATCAGATAAGCCGCGAGCCGGCCGGAGAAATACTTGGCACCGTCGACGGCCAGCGCCAGCACGAATGCCAGCGGCACGATGCCGGTCAGCAGCAGCGCGGCGACCAGCCTGTAGCGGAGCCGCCACAGGATTTTCTTCAAGCCGCGCATCAGCCAGCGATATACGATCGGCACGGCGGCGATGAATGCGGCCACTGCGAGCGCCGTTTGCAGCGGGCTGCCGGCGAAGGCGTACTTGGCGATCAGCGCAGGCGCGAGCAGCGCGAGAAACGTCTTATCCACCCACCCGAGCCTTCCGAGCAGCGCGGCGATCCTCCCCGGAGCCTCCGGCGCGCGATTTTTCACGGTCACGGCGCAATTGTAGCAATTCCGCTTATTCGGGGCATGGAATCCGGCGGCGGTGCCGGTCAGCTTTTAATTTGACTCGATAGCTGCCATATTGGCCGGAATTCATAGAATACGCTAAGCCGATATTGACGCAGGAATGTCTTTTTGTGTAGAATTGCCGCCATGCCTTCGTTTGCCCCCAGCACGCGTGAGGCCGTTGTCGCTGCGAATCGCCCACGGCGCTCCGCGCGTCGCTATAATTCGCGCCAATGCCCTGGTCACGCGGCGGCTGAACGCCCCCGACATCACATCCGTGAAGGGCCTGCGCGGCCGGGCGATAATCGCCGTCCTCCTGGGCTGCGGTATGCGCAGGTCCGAGGTCAGCGGCGCTCACGATGGCGCCACGCGTGGCAGCGCGATGGCCGGTGGTGCATTATGGCAAGCACGGGCACGTCCAGACGGCGCCGATGCCGGTCTGGGTGAAAGTAGCGATTGATGCGTGGACCGGCCCCGCCGGAATAGTGGATGGCCACACGTTCCGGCCGTCAACCGCGCCGTGTCGGCGCGCGGCGTGCCGCCCCGTTATTTGTCCGCCCGAAGCGCCGCGATCAGATCCGCGATCTCTTTTTGCTTCTCCTCTATAATGTCGAGCAGTTCCGCGGGCGTGCGACGGTCCTCATCCACCTTCGCGTTCGGGTTGACCGCTTTGAGGTCGAAGTTCCTGGCCTCGATTTCGGCGCGGGTTACGGTCCAACTGCGCGCGCTCGCGGCGCGCTCCGGCAACAGGCGGAAGAAGTCCTCGAACCGGTCCAAGGTGAACGGCGTCTTCTTGCCGACTTTGATATCCGACAGGTCGTAATACCAGACGCTTTCCGTCGGGCCGCCCTTGGTGAAAAACAGCAGGTTCGTTTTTACGCCGGCGCCCGCCGCGGTAAACACGCCTCCTGGCAGGCTGACGATACACCATAGGTCGCAATCGTCGAGCAACTTCTTCTTAGTCTGGACGAATGCCGTTTCGTTGTTGCGGAACAGCACGCCCTCATCCAGCACGATTCCGCAGCGGCCGCCCGGCTTCAAGCTGTCGATGACGTGCTGGAGAAAGAGCACCTGGGTCGCTCCGGTTTTGTAGGCGAACCGGGTTTGCGCGTCTTTCCCCTCTTTGCCGCCGAAGGGCGGGTTCGTCAGGACCACGTCATAGAGCGGCGGCGCGTCCTGGAACAACCCGCCGTAACTCTCCTGCCCGGTGAGCGTGTTGCCATGCCAAAGATTCGGCTGATCGATGCCGTGCAGGACCAGGTTGGCGAGCGCGACCGGGTAAACCAGGTTCTCCTTCTCGCGGCCGTAGAACGTCCGCTCGCGGAGCGTTTCGAGCTGATCGCCCGTGGCATCGCTGCCCAGCTTGCCCCGCATGTGCTCGAAGCTCTGCGCCAGAAACCCGCCCGTGCCGCAGCCGGGATCGTAAACCGTGTCCCCTACCGCCGGATGAATCGCCCGCACCATCGCCCGGATGATTTCGCGGGGCGTGAAGAACTGCCCGCCGTCGTTGCCCTTTTCGCCCATCTTGAGCAGCAAGCCCTCGTAGACTTGCGACAGCGTGAAGACGTGCGTCGGGTCCACCGTCTCGCTGCTGATCTCGTGGACTTTGTCCAGCACGTCCAGCATGTTCTTTTCGGTGTCGATCCGGACGCGCTCGACGCCCGTCATGATTTCGCTGATAACCTTCTGGCGCGCCGTCGCGCCGGGCCGGTTCTTCAGGCCCCGCAGGTGCGGGAGCAATTCGGTGTTCACGAAACCGAAGAACGCGCCGAGCGCGCCGCCATCCTGAAGAGTTTTGCGCTTCTTGCCGTTCGGAGCCGCCCAATCCCGCCACCGGTAGGGTTTACGAAGCGACGGTGTGAAGTGCGCGCCGACTGCTTCGGCCTCTTCGGCCTCGCTCGTTTCCCGCTCGTCCAGGATGCGCAGGAATAAGATCCAAGTCAGTTCGGGAACGTACTGCAACGCGCCCGCGCAGTTCGACCGGCGCATAATGTCGCAGATCGCTTTGACGGCGCAGTTGACGGACTGCTGCGTGGCGAGTTTTTTGCCGTTCCCGTTAGCCTTAGCCACTACATTCCCCCATATTGAATGCGAATCTGAGATACACGGGCATCAAGGATTCAATGGCCAACGCTTCCGATGCGATCAAGGTCTGCAATTGATATGTCCGGGCGATTTCCTGTTCCACCTTCTCGATCACTTTTTGCTGGACATCAACGAGTGGACATGGAATCCGGATAGCACCGAGATTCGCTTGATTGATCTTGAATATTCCCGCCGATGTGCGGGCACATGATTCGATCTCGGAGCGAATTCGCGGACTGTCCCACACAAGACGGAGGAATCGTGGAAGCAACTTGACTGGATCTGTGATCACCTGAATCAAGAGGTCGGGGAAAAGCACTCTTGGCACAGACTCTGGGGCCAATGCCCCACGCCCAACAAGCGCCCGATTTCCATTCCCTCTTACAACATAGAATGCCCTAGGCTTAACCCAACAGCCTACGGCCTCAGAATCCGTGACATCAGCCGCCTTGACTTCGGTTAAGTCGAAGGAACCAGTCCTGACAGAACTCAACGTTAAGCACAGTTTGTCTGCCGACGGCGACCCTCGCTTGGAAATTCCCGTCCTAACCGGTTCAGAAAGGAGCTGAGCCAAATTGTAATCTGGCCATTTTTGTGCTTCGGAACTCTCGAACACCTTGCGGAGATAAGTGCTAGGTAGAGCTTTGGCCGCTTGCAGTTGGGCCGTCGCCGCCGAACGCGCCTTTTCGATTCGTTCGAACTGTTCCTGAAGGCGGGCGGCGATGCGGCGCTGATCGTCAAGCGGTGGCACAGGAATCTGCAGAGAGGCGAGATATTCATCCGGCACACGCTGTTGGCCGACAGCACCGCTGAAATGTGCAGTCGCTTCTTGAAGTATTTTTGGTTGAACCAAGTACAGCAACACCCACTCTGGAAGGATCTCCGACCGTGGCCGGATCACGTGAAACTCAGTCGATCCGAAGCCGATGCCATCGATGAGTCCGCGCGCAATAGCGTGTTTACCGTTCTGCATGCATGGCGTAATCTTGGCGAATAGGACATCTCCGTCAGCGAAGTAGGTATATCCCTTTCGGACCTCAGCGTATGGCCGGATGAGAGGTGCCACAATCCCAAGACCACGCGTAGCGACAGCGGGCATGGAAACGAAGGTTGTCGGCGCCAGATCGGAGCGTGACATCTCCGGCCTTCTGGGATTCAGTTCGCACACATCCCCCAACCGCATGACGCGAAATTGAGTCGGTGCGACGCTCATGCCGCGAACATCCTAACCTTGGTTTCCTTGAGCACTTTGGATGGCGGTCCCGCCAGTCTCAACGCGCTCAATCCACCGGCGCTCTGCATTTCGGGCGTGTGGAAGATCTGCCGGTTCTCGAGGCCATCCGTACCGGCCTTGGCGAATTGGCTGGCGAGCGCGCGGACGGCGGAAGCGGCCTGCGGCGGCATCCCCGCCAGCCACACGCCGTGCTTGTAGTTAAACGCTTCGGCCCGCTCGACGCGCGTGCGGGGCTGCATGCCGTAGCCCAATTCCGCCAACACGTCGTACAGATCGAAGGCTTGCATCTCCTCGAGGTCGCGCACCAGCAGCACGGAGCGGCCCGCATCCGGCAGGTGGCCGATCAGCAACTGGCGCTCCCGAGGGGCCACCCACTTCGCGCGGAAATCGTCCAGCGTCGGCGCCTCCGCGACCAACCGGGCCGCCAACCGTTCCTTATATTCCTCGACTGTTACCGGCATGGCTTTGCCATCCACGGAAGTCAGGATGTACTTGCCGGCATCGGTGACGTAGACCTCGAATCCATCCACGAGCACCGAAAGGCGGGATGGGCCGGACGGTTGCGGAGGCTCCGGTCCATCGCCCGGTTCCTTCGGCATTTTCGGAAGGCCAATCGTGCTTAGGAACTGCTGCCCGAACAGGCGTGTGGCGTCCGTGTAGTCGTATACGCGGAACATCAACTTCCCGGTAGGCGGATCGATCCGCGTACCGCGCCCCACCATCTGGTAGAAACCGATCGGAGACTTGACGTATCGGAAGAAAACGACGTTCTGCAAGCGCGGCACATCGACGCCGGTGGTCAGCAGATCCACCGTCGTGGCGATAAAGAAGGATCGCGACGCGCCTTTCAGGTCCGCGAGATGTTGCGCGCCGCCCACGCTGGCCGTGCATTTGAAGGCGTATGGCTCCAAACGTTGCTTGCCGTTGACGGCGCACCACTGCGCGTAGAGATTATTCATCGCGATGGCCACGTCGTCGGCGTGCCGGTCGCGAACGCAAAAGATAATGGTCTTCTGTTCCGGGCCGCCCGTTTCGAGCAGGTAGCGGAACAGGTCGCCGCACATGGCCAGCACGCGATCCGGCAGCAGTAGCCGGTCCTCGTAATCGGTCTTCTGATATAGATCTTCGAGTTCGGCGCGCGTAACGGGCTGGCCGGTGGTTGCGTTGACCGGGTTGCGGGCCAGAATCTCGTCAATAGCGATGCCGGTGTCGTCGAGGTTCACCCGGCCCTTCTGAATCTCGCAGGCGGCCAGGTAGCCGTCCTCGATGCCCTGCGCGATGTCGTACTCGTAGACCGGTTCGCCGAAATGCCGGATGTTGTCGGCCGTGACCTGGAGATCGGCGGCAACCTCCTTCGAATCCTCGGCCACTTCCAGTTGGCGCGGCGTCGCGGTCAGCCCGATCTGCACCGCGCCTGGGTTGCGCGTGAGAACCTCGGACCACTTGCCCCAGGCGGAGCGGTGGCACTCGTCGATTACGATATGGCTGAAGAAATCGGGCGGGTAGAACGCGGTCAGGAAGTTCGCGGAGCCGTCTTCGCTCGCGACATCGAGGGTTTGGTAGGTGGCCACGTGGATGCGCGCATTCTTGGCGTTGTTGCCGCCGTCCGGTTTGCGATACACCGCCGCGGCATCCGAGCCGAACACGTTCTGCAACGCGCCTAGCCCCTGTGCCCGCAGTTCGTCCCGGTCGCAAACGAATAGCGCCCGCTTCAATTGCCCCGCGTCCGCGATTTTCTTCAGCAGGTTGACCGCGATGAACGTCTTGCCCGCGCCGGTTGCCAGGGCCAATAACGCGCGCTTCTCGCCGCGCGCCAGTTTTTCGAGCACTGCACGGATGGCGGCGTCCTGGTAATAGCGCCGCGTGGCCTCGCCGCCCAGGTAACGCACGAGCAACGGCTTGGCGGCGTCCGAGGCCAAACTGAAGCCCATCGCTTGCTCGTACCGGCGGCGCAGATCCTCCGGCCCCGGCATTTCGCTCATGGGGCGGGGAGCCATCGTGATGCCGGTGAAGCGGTCGAACTCGACGAACAGGTGGCCGTTGGTGGAGATGACGAAAGGAACGTCCAGGCGTTTGCAGGCGGCGTACATCTTGGCCTGTTCCAATCCGTGAGTGGGTGGCAGATGTTCCGCTTTGGCTTCGAGTACCGCGACGGCCACCGGTTGCGTGTCGATATTGACCTTGACGCGAAGGGTGTAGTCGGTGCGGCCCTTTCCGCGGCGGCGCGGCCTGCCGTCGATGACCTCGATAGCGCCGGCCGTTTCCTCGCGCCGGATGAGATCCTCGGTCCACCCGCGCGCATGTAGCGCGGGGTCGATCAGTTTGGCTCTGGTGTCTGCTTCGCTTAATGACACGTCGTTCTGCGCAATTCTTCCGAACTCACAACGTTATCAGATGGTACATGGCCCGCGCCAACGCGGAATGCCACTGGAATTGGGATGTAGAGTTATTCCGCCAGATATTCGGCAATATCGGTAGGGCCGCGCGCTTACGCGAAGCGCTTCAGCAAACCCGCCCACCGCGAGGCTTTCACGGGCTGCTCACGGCCCCCCGAAAGCCGTTCTACCAATGCGGCGGCGCTCCTGCCGAAGGCGCTGCCGGAGGGCGCGGTCCTTCCCTCGATCAGGGCGCTCTTGATCGCATCGGGATCGTCCGGGAGCGTGTGGAAGACGCCGGCGCCGAGCGTGCTTTCCATATCCTCTTTGCGCAGTCCGAGATCCGGCCGGTAGCGATTCGCGATCAGGCGCGGATTGGAGCGGCCCGCGCCGTTCGCTTCCAGGTACAGCAAGGTCTTGCGCGTGGAATGGACGCATGGCAACTCGTTGGTGGTTACGACCAGCACTTCGTCGCTGAGCTTTGCCGCCGCCAGATTCCATGCGCCATACGCGCCGCCCGTATCCAGGATGACCGCATCGTAGGCCTGACGCGAGTAGTTGACGATAGGCGCCGGGTCGTAATCTTCGCCGATGCCCTCGACCGGGTCATCGGGCGACAGGAGCACGTCGAGGTCGTTCCAGGGGACGATCAGCGCCTTCCAGAGATCGGCATCCAGGTTATCGGCATGGGTGAGCGCGTCCACGAAACTGAAATTCGATTTGAGTTTGAGCAGGAACGGCACGGTGCCGGTGAGCCCGTCCAGATCCGCCAGCAATACTTTCTTCAAACCCGCGCGCCGCAGGAAACGGGCCAAGTGGCAGGCCAGCGTCGTTGCGCCGGAGGCGCCCTGGCCGGGCATCACGCAGTAGATTCGCGCGCGGCTTTCCGCCGGCGGCGCCGCCAGGCCGGCCGCGGCTTCGAGGCGCGACAGCTTTTCCAGCGCCGGTTTGAGCCGGTCGGCCGTGAACGGGCTGATAAGAAATTCGCTCGCGCCCTGCCGCAGGCACTGCAGGATCAGATCCGGATCGTCGTCGCTCAGCAGGGCGACTACGGCGACAGCCGGCGCGCAACCGGCTACGGCGGCCATCAGCCGGAAGGCGGCCGGCCGGTCGGAGGAAACATCCACGAACCAGAGTTGGGTGGAGCGGGCGGCGGCCAGGTTGGAAGCGGCCGTTCGATCGGGGTACCGGCCGGTAACTTCCAGGCACGAATCCGGCATCTCCCGAGCGACTAAATCCTTCAGTTGTGCCACGATCCGCTGGTTAGGCGAGATCAGGAGCGTTCTCAGACTCCCGTCGTGTTCTGAGTTGAGCATTGAACGCGCTATATACCTATTAAAGGACCACATCGTCCGCGAATCAGGATTCTTGAGAGCAGCCTGCCTCAGGCCCACTAATGATTCTGTGGAGGCGCTCTCCGCGCAAAAGTGGGGATGGCGAGGTAAAAGTTTTCGCCCGAGGTCCTATCGAATGAAGAAGATTGTTGCGCTTTGCGAAACACAGCCCGTAACGGCGGAAGGCGTTCGCGCGCTGCTGGCGGCGAGCTCCGATTTCGACTATTGCTGCGGCATCGCGTCTCTGCCTGCCGCCAGGGACGTTGTGCTCCGGGCGGCGCCAGCCGTCCTCATCATCGATAAAGCGTTCGGCACCCAGTCCGTACTGGAGTGCCTGGAGCACCTTAAGGGTCTCCAGTACCGGACCGCCACGGTGGTTTGGGGAAGCTCGATGACGCAGGCCGAAACGCTGCGGTTCATGCAGGCCGGCGCCAGAGGGATCATCCGGAAATCCACGGACCTGGAATCGCTGCTGATCTGCCTTCGCTCGGTGGCGAGCGGGGCGACCTGGATG
>Ga0187849_1002567_pt1 | contig 17205 bp, 13 predicted proteins | sample June2016WEW_4_10_2_FD_132412 | JGI IMG/M metagenome (GOLD analysis project Ga0187849, IMG submission 132412) | Peatland microbial communities from SPRUCE experiment site at the Marcell Experimental Forest, Minnesota, USA - June2016WEW_4_100 | ecosystem: Environmental > Terrestrial > Soil >...
CCACCACCGGACAGGAACTTTGAAGTCGGGAAATTCTACGCTGCACCTAACGGCGGGGTGTATGAATATCTGGGTGGGGGGAAAGCTCGGAAGGTCGAAACAGCTCCTGTAGCCACGGGGTTGGAACTGGCTAATGAATCAGGGGATGATGAGACGCCTCCTGATGATGCGGAGTAATCATGACAGATGAATCTATAGCAGACGTATTTGGTGTACAAGCTACAGTGACACCTCCGACAGCGAAACCTGCGGTTGCGGGGAAGAAGGTAGCTGCGCCTGTGCAAGACATTGAAGATGTGTTCGGACGGGCGAAGAAATCCCCTTCGATGTTGCAAGAGATTATTCCAGCTGTAGACACCGTGCTAGGGTTCCCTGCCTTCATAGCTCAGATGGGTATGACAGGAGTAGCGGATATCGCTGCTCTCGTCGATGGGTCGGAACATCCGCTTGCCGCTGGCTCCGCCATCATTAATAAGGCAATGCAGACACCTTGGATGAAATTTATGCAGAAGCCGATACAAACGGCTATGCAAACGGATACATCTGATACGAAGATGGAAGAGGTGGGGAATTGGATTACGAAGCAGGTTGATGCGGCGGCAGACTATGCTGTGAAGAAGACAGGGAATCCGGAAGCAGGAGAAGCTGTTCGGCAGGGTGCGAATATCGCTATGGCGAAGGGGGGTGATGCTGTCAGGCATATTGTGATGAAGGGTGCAGATGCCATGCGCACGAAACCATCCGGTTCCGCACACACAGATACACCCGCCCCCGAAACTCCCGCTGAAGAGAAAGCACCGGAGCCTACCCACGGTACACTATTTGGGAAAGATGCTCAGATCAATGCGGATAAGATAGCCCATGATATGATTAAGCGGGGTGCCCCGCTGAGGGATGTACTTGCGGCGAGGAAGCGGAATCCTCTGGTTGGTGATGCGATTGATAGGATTATGGGAAATCGGCAGATGTTTCGCTCTGGCCCTATGGCGGAAGGGGTTAGCCAAGGGGAGGCGGCGCCACCGGAATTTCAGAGTGGGCGGGAGAGGGTTAGCCAAGCTCTTCCCGATCCTCATGAGTATGGACAGGTGGTGCGGGAACATGCAGATGTAAGGGTGAGGCAACTTGAGTTGAAGGATGCGGAGGCGGTTAAAGCGAGGGAAGACGGAAAGGCCGCAATCCCTGATGAGCTGAAAGCGGTCGAGCAGAAGTATCCGAACAAACAGCAAGGTGGTTATACTGACGTCAAGACCCTCGTGAAGATAGCTGCTGCTGGTGTTGGAGCGGCTGCTGGATACGCTCTTGCCGATAAAGAGGATAAGATTGAAGGAACCCTTCGCGGAGCATTGGGTGGGCTTATTCTAACCGCTATCAATCCAATGAAGGCAATTGATGTGGCGAAGAAGTTAACTGCCCATGATGATCGGATAACTATTGGTGATCTCGGTGACAACCAAGAGGTAGCGATTAAGAGTGCGGAGATTGTCCACCACATTATGAAGAAGAAGATTGACGAACGAGTGCCAGATAAAAAGAGGCAAGCTGCCATCACTCATTGGGTGGAGGGGGATCTGACACAGCAACTCGCCCCACACGAACTCGCCGTTGCGAAAGAAGCTAAAGCCTTCTTCGAGAAACTTGCGCAGGAACAAAATGCCGCAGGGACGTTGAAAGGGTATAGGGAGAACTATGTTACTCACATCTGGGAATGGGGACTGCAAGGAAAGTCGGCGCTTGAACGGGCGTTCGCAAATAAGGCAGCTGGTGCTGGCATGTCACCTAAAAGTCAGTTCTCTAAAGAGCGAACCATCTCGACGATTGCGGAAGGGAAGAAGCTTGGGCTGACACCGAAGACGGAAGCGATTGGCGAGATCATGGAGGTCTATGGGAATAGCGCAGCGCGTGCGATGGCGAACAAGAGACTGATTGACGGGTTACGTGCAGCGAAGACGCTCGATGGTACGAAACTGTCTCTACCCGCAGATAAAGCTCCCCACACTTATGTGAGTATTAATCACCCACAACTGAATGGGCTGAAGGTACATCCAGACATTGCACCAAGTCTCCAATTTCTCTTTGACACGAGAACACCGAGTGCAGCAGGGAGAGCTCTCGATGCTTTCAATACGGCGTTGAAACGGACTGCAGTATCATTTAGTCTGTTCCATAATAAGGCACTGACGGATGCGTTCATCGGGGGATCAAGTAAACCTTGGAAGGCGTTGTCGAACATAGCAGGATTTGTCACCGCGAAAGATGCTTACCTGCGGCAACTGAATGATGAAGGGTTGACACCACTAATTCAAAGCGCACTGAAAGGTGGACTGACATTCACTCTGGATAAGGCGACCTCCGTTGATGAAGATGTAGGTGGAGCGTTCTATGGTGCGCTGAAAGATCTTCAAGGGATGGCCGATCAAATCGTCCCTGGGATGGGGAAGCCTATTGAAGGGATAGCGAAGATTAACCACGCTGTGGACACACTGACGTGGGCACGGATGCACACAGGAATGAAACTGAATATTTTCGCGGAGAAGCTAGAGCAGATTAAATTGAATAACGCTCGGGCGCATGAAGCTAATCCCGAGAAAGTTCCCCTGTTTAAAGAAGGGGAAGCGGAGAAGATCGCGGCCTCTTTCACGAACGATATTTTCGGCGGACTGAACTGGAGACGGATAGCGGAAGCTACGAAGAGAGAATGGGCGAGGGATATTGCATTGGGGGCTCTTAAACCTTCGAGTCGTCGAATGATGCAGTTGCTTATGTTCGCACCAGACTGGACGCTGTCGACTGTACGGGCTATGACACAAGCGGCCGGGAAAGGTTCGTCGGTTAAAGGATTGCTGAATGCGCGGACGCTTGCTGATTTGCACAGACAGTATATGATTCGATCAGCGATTTACTATATGACTGTTGGCGATGGAATTAATTATGCTATGTCCGGTCACCACATCTGGGATGATAAGCAGAAGGATAAGACTCGCATTGACTTAGGTGATGGGCGAACTATGCAATGGTCTAAACATACGATGGACTCTATCCACTGGGTGCTGAACCCAAGCCAACAAATGCTGAACAAATTTGGTGCAATTCCGAAGCAGATGATAGAACAGGCGTTGCATAAAGAATATCTGTCGGCGCACGGGCAATCACCTGAGATGAAAGGAAGCCGTCTCGGACACCTGTTGAAAGGAATTTCCCCCATCGCGGTGCAACAAAACTTCGATGCAGGCTCTAGTGCTGGTATCGCGGGTTTCCTCGGCGCACCTATCTACGGGAAAACGCGAGAACAAAAGTTCGATGACAAGATGAAGAAGGAAATGTCTGCTATGACACCGGAACAGATTGAAGAGCGTAGGAAGAAACGTATGCAACAACTGGAGGAACAATGAAGATTCTTGTTATAGATACACTTAAGACTTGTCTCTTTCTTGCCATGCGATTTGAGGAAGCTGGCCATGAGGTTCGGTATTTCCTCCTCCCACTAGAGTCAGGGAAGGCTAAGCCAGACGGTGATGGGTTAGTGGGGAAAGTGAAAGACTGGAAACCATCTATGGGATGGGCAGATCTTATTGTAATTACAGATAATTCGATTGAACCAGAGAAGTTTGAACCTTACTTTAAATCGGGTTACCCTATTTTTGGGTGTAATATGAAGGCAGCGGAATTAGAACTTGATCGTGAAGCAGGGCAAAAGGTTTTCCAAGAGAATGGAATAGAGGTTGTCCCCTTCAAATCATTTAAAGATTATGATAAAGCTATTGCTTATGTGGAAAAAGAGAAACGTCCATTCGTATCGAAACCTTGGGGAGGGGAAACGGATAAAAGTTTATCCTACGTTCCAAAAGGTGCTACGCCTATTGAAGCAGCTGCTAATCTTATATCACAACTCGAGCACTGGAAGAAGCAAGGCCTCAAAGCGGATTTTATTCTACAAGAAATGGTTGAGGGGGATGAGATGGCAGTGGGTGGATGGTTCGGCCCTCACGGTTGGAACAAGTGGAAGAATGAGAACTGGGAAGAGAAGAGATTGATGAATGACGGTTTCGGGCCGAACACAGGTGAAATGGGAACTGTACTTCGCTATGTGAAGAAAAGTAAACTGTTTGACGATGTATGTGAACCAGTGACGGAAGAGTTATTGAAGCTTGGGTATGTAGGTTATGTCGATGTAAACTGTATTGTGACAAAAGAAGGGATACCGATTCCACTGGAATTCACTCTGCGGTTTGGCGAGCCTCATTATAAACTTGCTATGCACATGCACAAGGGCGATCCAGCACAATGGATGCTCGACCTTGTACAAGGAAAAGATACACTGGAATGTGAAGAAGGCTTTTGTGTAGGTATTATTATGGGGATGGGGGATTATCCTTGGGAGAAGGACGATCCGATTATAGTGACCGGCCATCCTATCCGAGGTGTGACGGAGAAGAATAGAGGTGGGGTTTATTTCTCGAGTGTCAAACTTGGGGAGGCCCCTATAGTAGTGAGGGATAAAATCACTCGCGGAGAAACTTATGTTAGTTCTGGGGAGTATGTTTTGACGGTCTGCGCAACAGGGAAGACAATTAAAGAGGCGGCAGAAAAAGCAAATGAACTTGCGGAAGAAATTAACTGGCCACCGCACATTACTCGCCGGACGGATATAGGAGCTCGTCTCGAGAAAGGTCTACCGGAGTTGCAGGTGCATGGTTACGCGAAAGGAGCTCGCTATGGGTGAAGCTGATTTCCTCGCACTTGGTGACTGGAATGCGGTGTGCTACGAATGCGGGAAGAAGAAAAAAGCAAGCACACTGAAAAAACATTGGCAAGGTTATTGGGTGTGCCCGAGTTGCTGGGAGCCGAGGCATCCTCAAGATTTTGTCCGAGCGGTGCAGGATGTTCAGACACCACCCTGGGTGCAACCTTATCCAAGTTTAGCTTTTGTTAGTAATAAATATGACGCTACAATTGATATTGCTATTATAGATATCGCTATTATAGATACAGTTATTTAAAGGATACGATTATGGCTGATACACAGTATGTACCAAAAACGACAGTTATAACATCCCCTTGGATACAGCCAGTGAATGATGCTGTGTATAAAGGGGTTGACCCGAATTATCAAACGTTAGGGGGGTTGGTAAATGCTTATACGTTTACCTTTCCGAGTGGGAGTTTGGTGACGGCATTGACAGCTGGGATGGTTATTCGAGCTAATGTGAATATAACGAATACAGGGGTGGCAACACTTGTTGTTACAGGAGCCACCGTGTTAGCTCCTGTTCCTATTGTGAGTAAAGGGGCAGCGTTATCTGGGAGTGAGCTACTTGCCGGTACAATTGCTGAGATGCAGTTTGATGGGACGTCGATGCAACTGCTCGGGAGTGCCCCCCGATTCGCTCCGACGGAAATACCGGCAGGGGCAATGAACGGAGCGAATACGAGCTTCACGCTTACTCACAGTCCCAGGACTGGGTATCTTTCTTTACATTTAAATGGTTCCTTGTTACAATCGGGGGTAGGAAATGATTATACAATCACTGCAAATACTATTACAATGGCCACTGCCCCGCTTGCAACGGATGTTTTAATTGCAGCACCCTATCAATATTAAAGGAGGTTTGAAATGAGGAAAATTTTTGCAGGCGTTATTATAGCAATTGCCCTAGTAGCTTTAACAGCAGCGGCAACACGGATTAATCTGTCTACGCAGTCAATTGTAGGTGGAACTAACTATGGAGTGGTATATCAAAATGCTTCAGGGGTTCCGCAGACAACTGTAGCCGGAGCTTCGGGAAATGTGCTGACGTCTACAGCGACCGGTGCGCCTGTGTACCTACCAGCAGTTGGTGCGACATTAAGTGCGAACCAGACATTTACCGGAATAAATACTTTCAGTAATGCGAGTTCAACTTTTGCTGGAAATGCGGCTACAGCTACTACAGCTACTAACTTGCTTGGTGGAACAGTACAGGCTACGCAATTAGGATTCCAAACAGGAGCAGGGGTTGGTACCTCTTTAAGTGGCAGTTCAATACCGCTCGTCGCCGCCACCAATAATCTAGTTGGGAATATTGTTTTGTCGACTGTGACACTGGTCGCAGGAATTACGGAAATAGCCGCAATTACAAGTTCTAAAGTTGGCCCTGACGATATTATACTCGTGTCTGGTTATGTCATTGGGTCTGGGGGTTACGTCGGATATGATCAATTCTGGGCATCAAATCCGACTGGTTCAACTTTTTATATCTTTATCTCAAGCCCTGGATTTACAAATCAGACCATAAACCTGAATTATGTAGTAATAAAAGGTACCGCGAATTAAAGCGTTAAAATTTAACATTTAACCTACAGGAGTTTTACATGGCAAATGCAAACAGAGCGGCAGGTCTCATTCCCGTCAACTATCTTAATGGAGCTAGGTGGAATGGGCAAGCAAACATTTACTACATACCGCAATCCGATACGAATGCCTATGCGGTAGGCGATCCGCTGGCAACAGCAGTTGGGTCAGCCGACCTCAATGGTGTGAGTGCAGTTACACTTGCAACCGCTGGTACGGGGCAACCTGTGCGGGGGGTGCTGGTGGGTGTGGGTACAGGTGAAGGGATGATGGCGAATCCGCAGAACTTGAATCAGATCTTTGTACCAGCGACAAAGACACGGCCCTACTACGTTATGGTTGTAGATGATCCGAATGTGATCTTTGAAATCCAAGCGAATGATAATCACTATGGACAAGCGGATATTGGGAATAACTGCAACCTGCTTGCGGGGGTGAATAATGGTTATACGTCTGGATGGCAGATTGATGACTCGGTAGCTTCGACAGGGTACACATCTGCCGGGCAATTGAGGTTGTTGGGAACTTCGCGGAGACTTGCTAATGTGTTAGGGCAGTCTCATTGTGCATTTTTAGTTCTGTTACGTACCCATGAGTTAGGAAGTGCCGGAGGTGGGGGTGGAGTTAGCTTCTCCCCCAACTCCAGAACTATAGCCGCTGCTGGTGCTTCCGCTGTATCAGTCACGGACGTTAATATTCGGGGTAATGCTGCGGCAGGGGCACAAACTTTTAACCTACCGACTTCCGGTTTATTTAACGGTCAATCTTTCGCCGTAAAAAAAGTCGATCCAAGTGCCAACACCATTACCTTGAATGGTGGAGGGATTTTGGTTGATGGGGCTTCAACCGTAGTCATCACCTCATATCCAAACTCGATCACGATCTGGTATGACTCAGCATCCAATACTTACAACATACAGTGAGGCAATCATCATGAAGATTAAATTTTTACGCAATGTATTTTTCGCTCTCTCGTTGCTGGTTGGCATTGGCATTCTCGGTAACGTAGTGGTTACACCGTTTGCCGGTGCATCATACCTAAAGGCTAGTACGATTACACCGGCACAGATTAACGCGCTAGGGATACCTGCCGCATGGAATGCCGCATCGAATATTCCTGCAATCGCTTCTGGAGTTACCTATGCTCCCACTAATTCTTTAACCGTTACAGTTGCAGGAACGTTAAATCTAAATGTCGGTGGCGTGAACACTCCGACCGTTTGGAGTGTGGGCGATTTGCTTTATTTTGATGGTACTAACTGGCAACAAATATCAAACTCTGGTGGTTCGGTAACGGTTCCTGCATCAGGCATCATGAAGGCTGTATCGAGCGTGCTTACCACAGCGGTGGCTGGAACTGACTATGGTTCACCGATTGCACAGCAAGGCGTGATTGATTTGCTCTATGCTGCTTCGGGTGTGTACTCGTCTAGCGTGGCTGGGGCATTGACGTTGGCAACTGCAATACCAAATACACTATCGCAGGGATTCTACAATTACTCACCTGCAAGTGCGGTTAATGCTACTCAGACCGCAGGTTGGTATTGGTGCGTGGGTTCCAGCACTACGCTGGCGCAGTGTTACAACAATCAGTATTATCCAGCATCCGCGGTGGCTGCCGTTATCCCGGCATCAAATACACCTTTTTCAACTGCCAACACACCGGGAACCTCATATGCCAACACCTTAAGTGCCTATCTTCCGTTTGCAAGTGTGAATGTTCCGGCAAATGTACTAGGTGTTCGCGGATCAATTAGCACTTTATTAGCATTCAACAACAACAACAGCTCGCAGGCCAAGACGTGTGGATTGACTTATGGCGGCAATGGTACAGGAGCCCCGCCTATAATTCAAAGCAACACAACGGCAACAGGGTTTATTAACACTATGACCATGTTCAACGTTGGCAACCTTACCTACCAAAAATGGAGCGCCGCACAAGCTACTTATTCGGGGTCTCAATATTATGCAAACGTTAATAGTGCTGTAGCGCAGTCGTTGTGGATTAGTTGCGAACTGTCGACAAGCGGCACTACGGATTATGTAATGTTACAGCAATACACAACTAGCATATCGAGTGCGCCATAATGAATTTTTCCACATCTCAATTTGCCAAATTGGCCGCAGGACTTTCTGCATCGGCGGTGTCTGCTCCAGCTTTTTCAAAAATAGCCTATTTGATACATGAGCTATTTGTCGGAGACACTATTTCAACCAGCAACGCGGGGGCTGGATTTTATGTGGGCGCAACAGTCGGATCATTGGGAAATCCAAACGCAGCAACACCAACACCAGCAATCTATCTGGGCGCTGCAAATAAAGGCACCAGTTACACTTTATTATCTGGTGATATGGGGTCATCGGCGCAAATCCAAGAATCAATGACAAACAGTTCCGGAACCGCCACTGGGTCGAGCAATATAGTACCTGTAACAGCAGTTCCGACTGTTTATGGGTACGGACAAGTAGGCGGCAATGTATCAATGTCTGCCGATTACAATCCATCTCCGTTTTTTAATAACTGCCTGTTTGATAGCCGTGGGCTCGGATTACAGAGTAATGGTAACGCTGCTGGCAATGGTACTGGTACTGGTTGGGCAATTGATGCAAATGGATGGCCTACCACAAGCACCGGGAATCCTACAGGCGCGAGTCAAGTCGTTCTTACTGCTGTAACTACTGCCGGGGTAGACGGACAAATGGCTGCTGGTGTATATCAAGGGCAATTCCAATCTACAGGAGCCTCGGCCACAATACCATCTTTGCAAATAGCGACAAATAGCGCAATCAGTAACATCGTCAATACCGGTGGTGCTGGGGCATGGAATACTACATTTACATTAACTCTGACTGCTGGAGCCGTATGTCAACTTGCATTTAATGCCCCATTCCAGAATCTAGTTATTCCGCGCGACGGCACAAGCAACTTTTCGCCCTCCTTATTCTACACACCAGCAATTGCCTACTACGCACAGTTTGGCACGTTGCGCCTGATGGATATGTGCGTTGCTTACAAAACTCCGGAAACTACTTGGTCTACTCGCATTCCGAATTACCAAAACATTGTCGCATCGTTTGGAATTATTGGAAACAGCGGTGCTTACGATCAGTATGCGTGGGAAACGATCATACAGTTTATAAATGCGGTGGCGACCTATTCAGGGTCTAAACTAAAGTCGGCTTGGATTAATACTGGCGGGTATATAACAGCAGATTACGGCACCGGATTATCGGCATTGCTGAATTCTTATCCGATCAACTCTGGTTTAAAAATCTACGTTGAAGTGGGTAACGAGCCGTGGAATGGTTCGTTTGTTTATTTTGGAGGTTATTTATCTAGAGCCGCCACAGAAGTGCAAGCATTGGTTGGTCCAGCGTTTGCTGGATTAGTTACCTCCGTCGTATCTAACGGAACAACTTGTACGATTACCGTCTCTGCACTGCCATCATTTTTAACGGCGGGAAATAGCTATCCTGCGATATTTACAGATGTATCATCCGGTACGTGGAATTTTGGTACGCCCGCTGCCCCGATTTCCATAACGGCGGTCAACAGCACAACCTTGACATTCCCTTGCACCATAAATGCAACAATGACGAGTACGGATCAGTTTGCAATCTATTTCAACCTTGCATCCAATCTCATTAATGATGGTCTTGCACAGTACAACTATTTCTATTTGTTGTACAAATGGATGGTGCGCGCTGTTTATACTGTGCAACAGGCTTGGCAAATTAACCGTCCAGCAGATGGATTTCTGCTTAATTTGCAGCAATACGACCAGACAGCAGCGGGAACAAACCCAACGCAGTATTCTCCTGTTCATTTTCCTTACGCGGCATTTTTGGGGGGTGGCTCTGCTTCTTGGTTATATGGTGCAGCGATTGCACCCTATATAAATATGGATGCCTATAATCCGGGATGGACAGGAGTGCAGGCGACAGATTTGACCACAATATTCGCTAAGTTAAATTTAATTTTGACAACGACTGCCACTTATGGAATTCAATCGCATATTTTCATGTGCCGGAAATATGCGATTGCACCAATGATTTATGAGGCGGCGGCTGATATCACCGGGTATACGTTCAATGGAGCATTTATACCCGCACTCTGCTCTGATGCCAGAATGGGTACGCTCATTACATCATTGCTTAATGTATGGTTCAATCTTGGTGGCAACGAGTTTAATTTCTTTGCAACCAGTCCATCTGTTTATCAGGCTAATACGTCCGGTAGCGTGTGGTCGCTTTCGCAGTCTTATTCTTCTACAACCGATCCGATGTATGTTGCATTGACTGGCTATGCCGCAACCGCCAGAAGTTATGTAACATCAGGGTTCTCGGTTCCTGGGACTGTTACCGTTGCAAACTACATGAACAGCTTGCCGGGGTCTGCTGCTGGCACCGCTGGAGCGATGTACTGGTCAAGTAACGCGGTACAAAGAGAAATTGATTTTCTTGCATTGGTAAATAGATCATCTCGTTTCAATATTGTAGTAAGTGGCTACGATGCTGCGGCAACGGTGGCAACAATAATTATTGACGGTGTATCTGCTGGGACGGTCACAATGGGTGGTTCGGGTTCGGGTGGTTCTGGCACCATCGGCGCATCTAGCACATTAACCGGTATAAATCTTTCATCCGGCGCTCACCAGATAGGCGTACAATTCGCGGCCAATGCCGGGACAAGTCCGGGAGTTTATTCGATTACTTTGACACAAGCATAAAGGAAAAAATCATGTCACAAAATATATCATTACTTCAGTCCGCATATAGGCGGCTACGGCACAATGGTTAATTAACCTAACCATCTATAACAGGGAAAAGTTAACCCTCAATACAGAAAGGAAATACATGCAAAAACTAACTACACATTTCTCTCTAGAGGAATTAACGCAGAGTTCTACTGCGCAACGTCTCGGAATAGACAACACACCGCCAGCAGATATACTCCCCCATCTCCAATCGCTTGCAGAAGGGTTGGAAGCTGTGCGGAGTCACCTGAGGTTATACAGTGTACCTATCCACGTTGATTCAGGTTACAGATGCCCCACCCTCAACACTGCTGTTCATGGGGCCTCAGACTCTGCTCACATGACAGGGTATGCAGCCGATTTTACCTGCGACATGGTAGGCACGCCACTAGAAATTACCCAAACTCTTTTGAAAACAGATATTCAGTTTGACGAACTCATTTGCGAAGGCACTTGGGTTCATATCTCATTCGCTCCACCACTTCGCCGCCGAGTGATGACAGCGCATTTTGGAACAGGCGGCACAACCTATACAGAAGGAGTCTCAGTATGAAAGCAAATCCGCTCTTAGTAGTTATTGTTCTGGCGATTATAGCGGCAGTAGCTATAATCGTAACCGGACATGCCGCAGATGGTGCCGGTCTTTTGGCCACACTGTTTACGGTCATAGGTCTTGCTGGTGGGGGTCATTTAGCTAACCCACCCGATACCAGTACACCACCGGCAGCCGCACCTGATTCAACCATCGCAACTAAATCTTAAGGAGAACCAAATGTCATTTCAAACTTTTTTCGCAGGACTGGACGCAGAAGTTAAATATCTTTTAGGTATTGCTACAGCAGCCGCACCGCTGATCACACCTGGAAGCCCCCAAACAGCAATAACATTAGCGGCGGTAAACGAAGCTATTGCCATTGCTTCTCCCGTTCTTCGCCAAGTGGCCTCTCAAGCAGATGGTGCTACATTGACACCAGATCAAGTAGCTGCACATGCCCAAGAATTACTGACAGCTTCCGTGTCTCTTGGGGCAGCCTCCGGCGCTATCACTGCAGATAAAGCCGCGAAGATTCAATCACAAATTGCTACTGTTGTTGCGGTAGCTGCCGCTGCTAATGCCCCTGTGACGCCATGAGTGCTTTTCTAGATGAATTGGAAGTTGTTTGCGTGAATGATCTAGATAATAGTGGAAGGGGGATTTGGAAACTGCTACAACCCTTTCGCTATCAATCAGATCTTCTCGGAAGGACGCTTACAGTAGAGTCTGGATTCTTGACAGATTATGCGAGTGTTCCGCGAGTGCCTGGCGCTTACCTACTGTTCGGGGATACTAGCCATAAAGCAGCCGTCATCCATGACTGGCTTTTCCATCACCATGAAGTATGCGATGAACAGACAGCTAATAAAGTGTTGCTCGAAGCGATGGTAGTGGAGGGGATTCCAGCCTGGCGACGGCTGGGGATTTACCTAGGAGTTGTTATTGGTGGTGAATCTGGTTGGGAAGAAGATGGAAAAGGTAGTGGGCATTTCGTTGTAAATGATAAGATAGTTTGAAGGGCAAGCCCCCAGATAGAAATGTCTGGGGGTTTTTCTCGCACACGAAACGGGGTTGTTTCGCACACACGTTATTTATCATTCTTATGTTCATACAGCAGCCAGAATTCACTCCCCCTCTGTTGAAGGGATATATAACCAGATCGCACAGCCCCAGAAACAATCCCTTCGAAATCGCGGAAGTCGGGGAAGTAGGCATGAACCATTTTGTAAGCTTCTTGATAAGTGACTGCTCCCCGTTTCTTAACCATCGTGATGAATTGTTCGGCGTAGAGGGACTGCTCTGTCCGCCCTATACGGGAGAAGACTTTGGACAAGTTCACCTCGGTGGAGTTGAGCATAGTCTCCGCGAGGCCGAGGTCGTCCTTTAAAATGACTAGCTCGTCTCGTTGAGAAGCGGCTATTATCATCGCAAGCTTGTGCATGTGAGTTTGCTTCCGCGCAACATATCCATCTAGACGATCGTCCTCAATCGCCTTGCTTGACTCTCCCCAGAGCTTCTCATACCAATCCCTCCCCCATTTGCGGGCGTCTGGATTGAGTTTATACTCCCCGCAGAGATTGAGGGAGATGTGCTCAAGATCATGGACGAGACGTTTCTTCCCCTCATCATAATCTCTTGCCACAGCCTCGTCCCCATAAGCGATGAAGTGCTCTTTCTTCTCTGCGTAGACGAAGACGCATCGAGAAGTGAACCCGCCCCCAACAGTTGCTGAAGGCATATTATCAGCTATCCAATGGGGGGTGGTACATCCAAGCATGTTAATCCATGGAGCTTCCACAATGTCGCATCCCGAACCCTTGGTTACTTTCTCCAGCGTCTTCCTCCCATCCCACAGAGTGATGTAGAGGTTAATCATATCCTTATCTGCAGGGTTGATGAGGTTACCGAATTCGCTGGCGACAAGTGTGAGTGGTGACATAGGATGCCATTCTTCCCCAAGCTGGAATGATTCACTCGCATCTACAAACGCACCAACAAGAGCTGGCCATGTAACTATATCCGGCCCGAATTTAATCCCAGGAACCTGCCGCAACAGTTCCATCGAGAGGTCGGCGGTAGAGGACTTCGATATAATCCCTGGAGGTGCGACGAGGATTATGTAGAAGTTCGGATACCACTGATACCGTTTGAAGTCGAGCCAGACCTTTCGACGGAGGCAACCGGCAATAGCAGAAACACCAGCCCAAAATAACATGAGCTTAGGTGCTTCTGTTTTACCTGTGTTGTCGAGAAATGCTGGAATCCAATCTTTGTAATGTCTACTCACATGCACCCCAGCTCTTAGTGGAAATCTTCACGCCCGTTGGAATGATGAGAGGATCTGGATAAGGAATGACAATCTGAGATAGATCGCGAAGCTTCTCAAGGCAAGCAGCAGTGTTGTTGGAAGGAAATTGCCCCGCCAAGGAATCATGCACTTGTAGTAAGATCTGAATCTCCGGAGCCTGCTCATAGATATTCACCCACGCTCTGTTGATGACATTGGCAACTGTGCTCTGGGGTATCCACGCGAGAGCCTCGGGAAGTAGTCCATCCGTGCGGTCGAAATAATATCTTCTATATCCGAAAGCATTTTGGACAAAGCGTTTAGTCGTGAGTTGCCGGTAGACACGCTCGTGCCAGGACTTGAGACCGGGGTACTTACCAAAATATATCTTCTGGAATCGGTCAGCTTGATGTACAGTGACCCCTGCGGCGATAGCCATAGTTCGAGCTCCGCCCCCGTAGTTAGTGTTTCCCGTGACTCCAATTTTACCCTCCCTTCGAAATAAAAAATAACCACTAGAAGTTTTCGGGCAATATACTTTTGTAGGTTCCGTCAATCGTCGCGTGACTTGCATAGAAGATAGACGCGCCAGTGGTCGGTTATTCAGACCGACATGCCAAAGATCTTGCCTTCCATCAGGTCGATTTCGTTTCACACCCACACTTGCGCCTTTACCGCGTAAGTGCGCTATTGTAGCTACCCATTCTATATGCTGCCGATTAATCCCCATAATTTCCACACGACCTGTTTCTCCGAAAGTTCCGTCCCAATGCGGAAGTTCATCTAACCAAGCGTCCATCATAGCAGACGTCCATTTAAGTATCCAAGGCCCCGCATATTTAAACTCTGGGGGAATGCCAAGAACTTCCCTACAACCAAAAGTACCATCAGACCAAGTAGAGAACCTTGCGTTTGGAAATAGTTTTAACAAGCGTTCACGCTTTCGCGTTTTTGCTATATGGAAAACGGTTGCACCTGAAATATCTGTAGTACCGTCAGCTTGAAAAGCTGCGACACGACGGGCGAACAATAAACTGTCTTCTTCACTAACACCATTCCAAAAATAGCCACCTTTAGGTAATCGTGCGGAGTGCGGAACATCGCAAGCTCTTTTTGTGTGGTATCCATTTGAATCTACTTTATATAGGACACGATGGTCGAAAGTCATTTCCTGTGACCAAGCCTCCCCTTTATACGTGATTAAATCTATAGCTTTATCTCGATGGAAATAGGAGGGAATCTCCCACTTTAAACTGTCATTATCCCAGATCATGATTGGTGTCCCGTCTTTATATTCTGCTACGTCAACCCAGCCTTCCGGTGTTAGCATTTCGTGGCCAGCTGTTACGCACCCATGAATAAAGCTTTTTGCAAGTTGTCTCTCCTTTTTATACGGTACACGATGCTCGAGATAGCGGGGGTGACCTTCCACAAGTTCTGCGAGGTCGGGGAGGGTGCGGTTGGCCAGAGTGTATGCGTTGAGTAAGTGCATATCGACACCGAGACGAAGAGCTGCTTTCAACTCTTCTTCCCCACTCTCCCACACAACTACTTGCAAATCTGCGCGATCCAAGTCCATATCAAAAAACGTATAACCTGTGTCAGGGATAAATAATTTACGCACGTTCGGCAGTTTGAGCCCATCCTCATCATTTCCCTTTGGAATGTTCTGGAGATTAGTGCCTGACTCAAAAGGGTTTTTCGAGCTTGAGAATCTGTATGTCTCTGTGCCGCATATATTATACGAACAGCGCATCCTCTTATCATAGTCAAGTCCCGCGAGCACAAACGTGCGTAGGAACACACCAAGGGAGCGGTATTCTTGTATCGCGCGTATAAGAGGTTTCGTAATTGGCTCTCGCTGCATGATCGTAACCAGTGCATTATCGTCACACGTGACATGGGCGGGTATTCCTTTCTTTGCTTTAGACATTACAGGTTTAATGGCGAGGTCGCCGTAGAAGAAGTTCTTCATTTGAAGGGGACTGCCCGGGTTTAAGGGGTGACCGAGGACTTCGAGGAAGTATTTTTCGCGCTTGTACATTTCATCTTGAAGCTCGAAAGCGAAACGTGAACGTTCTTTTTCGTCTATGCGGACACCCCGAGTCATGGCTTGTAGGACGGGGTAGAAAAGCTTCTGTTGGAAAGCTTCGACTTCCGCAAGACCGAATCGCTGGATGGTTTCGAGTTCCACATTTCCAACTTCATTTGTACGAACGCAATCGACACAGTTGTAAGACCACAATTGATCTTCACCGACATCTTTCTCCCACGTTTTCCCGTCATCCTTCCAATAGACATAATAGTCACAGTACATCGAGGCTTGGAAATCTAGGCGCTTCGGCAACCCCGCAAACAGTGTATGATGGGAAATCATCGTATCTTGCTTCCCATTCGGAATGAAATGCCAGTGGCGATAGATATACTGTGCGTCATACAGTCCGTTCTGCCACCGCACTAGACAGTTTTTATCCGTCAGTAGAAGATAGAGTGTATGTATGATTGATGCCTCTTCCTCAACAGACCAATAACCCTCCCTCGACTCCACACACATGAAAGGGATACAGAGGGCGTCTGTTTTACTCCACGAAAGACCGCAACAAGCGATGTGTCCAGCTCTGGTTTCAAGGTCGAGGTCAACCCAAACCTCTCCGCATCCCACCTTATATAAAAGGTCATCCAGAACTTTTTGGACTGTGTTGAACGAGGGGCGAAGTAGAAAATTCCATTTAGGGGTATTGCTATAACTTCTTGTAGACACTTCTTTCGCCACCCGCTTGAGGTCGGATAAGACCAAAGCACGAACATCCCATTGGGCAAGGACTCGTCGAGGGTGTAGTGTCGGAATACATTTATACTCCCATCCTTCAAACAGGTCAGCTTGTTCTTTTCGAGCCAAGAGTTGACTGCCTCTCCACTTATCAGCACCCCATGCACCAGTGAGAGCCCAGAGGGAAGCATTTCCCAATGCGACAATAATATTTGGCTTGACATGATCTATCTCCTTTATAAGACGGGAGTAACCTTCGAGGATTATAGGGAGGACGTATTTGTCTCGCATAACTTTATGGCGAGAAGTTATATCTTTTTTCTTGAGAGCAATCCAAGATGCTATATCCCCATTCGGTGGCCGAGTGTTGACGAGGTTGGTGAAGTAGCATTCGGACTGCATGATACCTGCTTCGTGCAAGAGGCGTGAGAATTCTTTACCGGCCTCCCCTGCGAGTGGTTCGTTATATTGTTCTTCACTATTTCCCCAGCACTCCCCGACAACGAGAATGCGAGCGGAGGGGGAACC
>Ga0187849_1002569_pt1 | contig 17193 bp, 11 predicted proteins | sample June2016WEW_4_10_2_FD_132412 | JGI IMG/M metagenome (GOLD analysis project Ga0187849, IMG submission 132412) | Peatland microbial communities from SPRUCE experiment site at the Marcell Experimental Forest, Minnesota, USA - June2016WEW_4_100 | ecosystem: Environmental > Terrestrial > Soil >...
CCAGTAATCCTGCACCGGAAATTTGTCGGGATCGGCAAGCGCCTTTCTGTACAGTTGCGCATGGACGGCTTCCACCTTGTTGGCGTAGTCAAAGCTGATTTCAGCCGACTTTTGTCCCTCCTCCTTCGCATCCGCTATCATTGCCGGATACATAGTCTTGAATTCATGTGTCTCACCGGCGATCGCGTCCTCCAGGTTTTCCCTGGTGCTCTTCACCCTGGCTGCCGTGCGCAGGTGTTTGATGGCGTGTACGGTTTCGGCCTCGGCGATGGCCCGGAAAAGCTTTGCCACTCCGTGCAGAAACTCATCTTCGGCCCTCTGGCTATAGGCCAGATACCTTCTGTTTGCCTGAGATTCGCCGGCAAAAGCATCCATCAGGTCCTTTTCGGTCTTGGACATCTCTTCGCTCCCTGGTTTAAGAAATTATCAGATTAAAGGAGAAAGCCACACGCACTTCCTGGCCGCGGCTCTGGTGATTGGTCTTTGAAAATAAGAAGCAGTTAACCCAAAGTCAAATACCTTGCCTTCAGTCCGGACACGGTCCAAGACCCATCGCTGAATTTTTGGTTTGACCGCAAAAAAGAAACATGTAATCTTCCTGATTCCCAGCCGGTCCTTAAAGCCGGTCCGGAAAAAGGGCAACCAGTGCGCACACCGCCTGTGGCGCTTAACCAAAGCCCCATGCCCCGGAGTTTCCGGATGAACATCTACGATCATAAGTTAACATTTTCAGCCAGGAGGGTTTAAGTTGATGAGTTCGCCTTTTCAGCCAGGCATGAGCCGGGAATTGACAGTAGATTCCACACAGGAGGATTCCGCTCGCCGCTTTTATCCCAATCTCCCCGACGTCTTCGCTACGCCGTGCCTGGGTGGCCTGATGGAACGCGTCTCGGCGGAGCTAATTAACGAGCATCTCAACCCGGGCGAACAATCCGTCGGGATTTCGATGAATCTCCTGCACACTGCGGCCACGCCCCTGGGAATGAGGATTCGGGTAAGAACCGAAGTCACTGCCGTCGAAGGACGAAAGCTCACTTTTAGGTTGGAGGCCTTCGATGAGGTGGAAAAGATCGCAGAAGCCACCCATGAGCGGTTTATAATCGTTGCCGACAAGTTCAATGCCAGGGTGGCCGAAAAGGCTAAAAAGGCCTAGCAGGGTGAGGAAAAGTATTGGAATTCCCTCATCAGGGCGAAAGACCCTTTAGACGTCACCCCGGCGAAGCTTGTCCCGGAAGTCTTGAATCCGGGAGCCGGGGCCCAGTGTCTTTTGCTTTACTATCAATTAGTTGGGAAAAAGCCTGGATTCCAGCTTCCGCAGGAATGACGAAATCATTAGTAATTTTCAGGCGTTTTTCCCACCAAAAAACCCCTTTTTCATCACCATGCTAGATGGCCGTCGCCGACAGGCACACAGCGACGCAACAATCCAGCTTTGGGGGATTTTGCCGTCCCCATGGAGAGGCCCTCATGTCGCCAAAACTAGGATTCATATTCAACCCGGCAAGCATAGCCGTGATCGGGGCTTCGGACGATCCACGAAAGTATGGTCACGAGATATTGAAAAACCTCATTGAGGGCGGCTTCCCGGGCGCGCTCCATCCGATAAACCCCAAGACCGAACGCATTCTTGGGTTAAACTGTTACAAAAATGTCAAGGAAATCCCCGAACCGGTGGATTTGGCCTTGGTCATAGTCCCGGCGAAAATAGTGGCCCAAGCGCTGCAAGACTGCGGCGAACACGGCATAAGGGGTGCGATCGTTATCTCGGGAGGATTCAGCGAGGCCGGTCCTGAAGGAGAGCAACTCCAGAAAAAACTGGTGGAGGTTGCTGCACTAAACGGGGTCCGCTTGGTAGGGCCGAATTGCCAGGGCGTGAACAATCCCTACCATCCAATGTGCGCCACTTGGCCTCTTCTGACTCGAAAAGGCCGTATAGCCGTTATCAGCCAGAGCGGTACCGTCGGGGCGGCGATGCTCGACTGGTTCGAGGAGGACGAACTGGGAGTCTCCGGTTTTGTGGGCCTGGGAAATCGCGCGGACATAAATGAAGCCGATCTGATCGAGCACTACGAATCAGACCCCAATACAAAGGTGATCGCTTGCTACCTCGAAGGTATAAAAGAGCCGGAGCGGTTCCGCAGCTTGCTTGAAGCCGTAACGAAGCCTCTTGTCATGCTTAAATCCGGCCGCACGCCGCGCGGCAGGATAGCCGCCGAGTCCCACACCAAGTCGCTTGCAGGGACCGATGCGATCTATTCTTCGCTTCTTGCGCGCTACGGAATAAACCGGGCCGAAACCTTCGAAGAGCTCTATGACTTCTCAAAGGCTTTCGCCTATCTCAAACCGCCCTCAGGGAACAGGATCGTATTTGTGACGACCTCCGGTGGAGCGGCCATTCTTGCTACGGACGCGGCTGAAAGAGAAGGCCTCGACACAGCGCCGCTCCCGGTGCAACTGTCCGATTCGCTTGAGGGTGTTGTCCCCGGCCATGCAATACGCTCCAATCCGCTCGACCTTACAGGTGACGCCACATCAAAAATGTTCAAAGAAGTAATCGATATGGCGCGCCCCCATTTCGACACGGTTGGAGTTATCTTCGGAGACCCGATCCAGAATGCTTCCGAATCGGTGACCCCGAACGAAAACGAGCTTGTCATATTCCTCGGCGGCGCAAAGGTCGAAAGAGCCGAGAGGCTGAAGATGCAGCGTAAGGGCATCCCCGTTTTCCAGACCCCTGAGAGAGGCATTCGGGCGCTCTCGCAGCTCATCCCGGCCGGGCAAAAGAGTGAGAAGGCCAATTACACGCTTCCCGAAACCTCCGGACGCTCGCAGATGGATGCCATTGAGAGCTTTGAATTCCTCGAATCCATGGGTTTCGAGTGCATTTTCGCCCGCCCCGCTGCAAGTCCCGGCAAAGCGGTCCATCTTGCACACCGGATGGGATTTCCGGTAGCCCTCAAAATCAATTCGCCGGACATCCTCCACAAGTCCGACTGGGGCGGCGTGCGCCTCAACCTTCAGACACCCGGGCAGTTGCGGGATGCTTACGCCAAAATGATGGAAAATGCCGCACACAGGTTCCCGGCCGCCAAAGTGAGCGGCGTGGTGGTGTGCGCGATGGCCGCTCCAGGCGTGGAGCTTCTTATCGGACTGAACAGGGACCCGCAGTTTGGACCTGTAATCATGTTCGGACTGGGGGGAGTCGCCGTCGAACTGTTTCGAGACGTCTCGATGAATCTCCTTCCGCTCACGCGCGAACACGCTTGCGCAATGCTTCGCCAAATCAGGGGAGCCCCTCTTCTCAAAGGTTTCCGGGGCCGTCCCCCGATAGATGAGAACGCCATTGTTGAAGGGCTTCTCCGGATTTCCGCTATCGCCGAAGAGTACCCGGAAATCGTCGAAATAGACCTCAACCCGGTGATAGCCTATCCCGACGGCATGCTGGTCGTGGATGCCAGGATAATCAAGGCCTAATTTAATCCAACACTACGGCATTCAGCGCTCGTTTTTTTTCTGAACGCTGGCGGCCGCAATCAAAGCCGGTAGCTGAGAAAGTTTCCGGCTTTTTTGCGTTTGTTTGTGCATCTTCAATACTTCCCAAGTGCTTAAAAAAGTAAGTTTTTCCACACAAAATCCTAAAGAAATTTTCCCTCCTATCCGAATCAATTTTCATCACCACTAAACATGCTTCTTCGAGTTTTTGGGTTTATTGACGTTAGGATCGAAGAGGGCTTCAGCAATGGTGCTGATTAAGTATATCAATTCCTCGTTTGTTTTGCGGTCATTCACAGATTGGGGGCCCGGGTATGGATAAATTTAAGCTGATGTTTTCCATTATTATCTTGTTCGCCCTATTCTCTTTGTTTTCGCTTTCCGGTTGGAAGACAGAAAAGGCGCAGTGCGCTGAGCAGCCTAAGTATGTCGGCTCCGAGGGCTGTAAGGAATGCCATGCGGACGAGTATAGCACCTTCAAAAAATTCAACAAGAAGGCCCATTCATTCCAGAGCATCGCCCGCCTGAAAAAGGGCCTGGAAGAAGCCGAACTGAAGAAATGTTTCGAATGCCACACCACGGGCTACGGCAAGGAAGGCGGCTTCCGATCCGAGCAGGAAACACCTCAGGTTAAGGACGCGGGTTGTGAGGTCTGTCACGGACCGGGCAGCATTCATGCTGAAACGGGCGATCCCAAAGACATCAAAGGAAAGCTCACCGCAAAAGACTGCGAGTCCTGTCATAGCGCGGAGCGCGTAAATGCATTCAAATACAAACCCCTGGTGTATGGAGGCGCACACTGATGAAGAAAATCACGATGAGCTTGCAGGTAAAAATCGTTCTGGGAGTCGCTGTTCTGCTTGTGGCCGCGCTTGCCTCCATCATCAGCGTGAATCTTTTCTATCAGCAGAAACAAATGAGGCAACAATATCAAGACTCAACGAGTATTCTGGCCGATGCGGTCTACAACGCCATTCTCTACCCAATGGCCATCGGAGACAGCGAAACCATCGTGCAGCAGATGGCGGAATTCGGAAAAAACAGCAGCATGGTCAAAGTCTATGTTTTTGGGTTCGATAAGCTCATCACCTACACTTCGGAACCTGACAAGGCCAATTCCCTGTTATCCGAAAGCATCAAATCGCCAAGACTCATTCAGGGGCTTGATGACATGCTCGCAACCGGAAAAAGGTTCGAGGCCGGGTTTAACGAGCAACGGGATGGAACGCACTACCTGTGCCTTCTGCGTCCGCTTCTAAATGAGAAGCGCTGCCACCACTGCCATGGATCGAACCGTTCGACGCTGGGCGGGCTGCTCGTGGAGCGGAACAACGACAACATGTTCACAACCATGCAGGCTATGCGCAACAAGAATATCTTTGTAGGATTTCTTGGTAGCCTGGCAGTTGCCCTGGTTCTCATTTTCATAGTCTCGAAGCTCGTAGACAGGCCGATCCGCCGCGTGATTTCGGGTCTAAACAAAACAGCGGAAAACGCATCGGCGTCTGCCGGGGCGGTAGCGGACATGAGCCAGCAAATGGCAGGCGGTACGGCCAGCCAGGCGGCGGCAATCGAGGAGACATCGTCTTCGCTCGAAGAAATGTCTGCAATGACCAGGCAAAACGCCGAAAATGCAAGCGAGGCCGACAAACTGATGCACCAGGTGGAAGGCATTACTTCGAGCGCTGAAGGCTCTATGAACAGGCTGATGGAATTCATGCAGGAGATTTCGAGCGCTAGCGACAAAACTCAAAAGATCATAAAAACCATCGACGAAATTGCCTTCCAGACCAACCTTCTGGCCCTTAACGCGGCAGTGGAAGCGGCACGAGCCGGAGAGGCAGGAGCAGGGTTCGCCGTTGTGGCCGACGAGGTGAGAAACCTGGCCATGCGTGCGGCGGAAGCCGCAAAAAACACTGCGGCCTTGATCGAGGGCAATGTAAAGATGATCCAGACCGGCGCTGAACTGGCAAAAAGCATGAGCGGCGAATTTTCCGAGGTCGCTTCCAGCGTCTTGAAAGCCAGCAGCCTGATCAAGGAGATTTCGGCAGCATCACGAGAACAGGCGCAGGGCGTGCAACAGATCAATCAGGCGGTTGGAGGGGTTGACAAAGTGGTCCAGGAAAATGCCGCAAACGCGGAGGAAGCCGCCGCTACCTCAACTCAGTTGGAAAAGCAGGCGGAGCGTATGCTCCATTTCGTAAGCCGTTTGATGGCTCTGATTGAAGGGCGCCAGGATGACGCAGAAACAGACGGCGACCCGGGAGCGAACCTTTTTCAGGATTCGGCAGAGCAGAATCCCCAGGATCAACGACCAGGCGCCGGAGCTCAGAAACACGAAACAGCAAAGACGGCTTCACCAGGGACTGTCCACGGGATTCCGGGTGGTTCGAAAGCTGCTCAAAAACATGTCTCCCATGCCAATGGCGGGGGCGGGGGCGGCTTCTAAACAAATTAATACGAACCGAGGAAATCTTGAATGGAGGGATTAATGCTCTAATCCCTCCTAATATAGACTTTGGCTTTGCTTCCGGCTAATGAGAGGATCTATCAACACGAAGCCTTTACCTTGCGCACTTCTTCTGTAAAGGCCGGAACAAATTTGAACAGATCTTCCACTACCCCGTAATCGGCCTTGCTGAAAATGGGTGCGTCGGGGTCCTTGTTGACCGCCACGATATATTTTGAGTATCCCATACCCGCAAGGTGCTGAATTGCCCCCGAGATGCCTACCGCAATGTAGAGATTGGGGTTTACCACCTTTCCAGTCTGCCCGACCTGGTCTGAATGTGGACGCCAACCTGAATCGACAGCGGCGCGAGAGGCGCCCACTGCCGCCCCGAGCACTCCGGCCAGGTCTTCAAGCATAACATAGTTCGAAGCCTCTTTCATGCCCCTGCCGCCCGAGACAATGACCTCAGCCTCGGTCAGTTCCACCTTCCCGGAGACATCTGAGTCATATTTCACGACACGGGCCACCGCAGTCGGGACCGGTACGTCAATCTTCTCCAGCTCTGCTTTCCTGTTTTCATCCACAACTAAGCATTTCATGATGTTCGGGCGAATTGAGAGAAGCGGGGCAACGCCCTGGGCCCACTCGGACCAGGCAAAGCATTTGCCTGCAAAAAGCGGCCATTTGGCCGTTAGCTTTCCGGCCTCGTCAACCCGGACCTCGATTACGTCCTGGAGCAGCGTAACGTTGAGTGTCCCGCAAAGCCGCGCACCGATATCACGGCCGTCAACCGAAGCTGGAAGAATCACAGCAACCGGCTGGGTCTTTTCTACCATCTGCGCGATAATTGGGACATAGGTCTCCGGCAGGTAGTGCTCCAGCGCAGGATCGTCAAGCACATAAACCTTATCGACCCCGTATTTTCCCAGTTCGGCCGCCTTACCGGAAACGCCCGATCCGAGCACAATGGCGGTAAGCCCAGCCCCAAGCGCATCGGCTATACGCCTGCCTTCGCTTGCTACTTCATAGGTCACGCGGCGAAAGTCGCCGTTCCTGAACTCGCTGACTATGAGTACATTCTTTGTCATTGGGATAACTCCTGTATCAGATGACTTTGGCTTCTTCCCGTAAGAATTTGGCTAGCTCTTTCGCCTTTCCCTCGGTCTCCAGTCCCCCGTTCACTATTTTACCCGCTTTTCGAACTGGAGGCATTTCCATGGAGATAATCCGGATTCTGGCTTTCTCAGGAGTAAAATCCGCCGGGTCCAGGCCAAGGTCCGGAAGTTTTTTTATAGACAGAGGTTTTTTCTTTGCTTTCATGATCCCGGGAAGAGAAGCATACCGGGGATTCCATACGGCATGCGATCCGCCGAAGGTAACCAATGCGGGCAGAGGGACCTCTATTGTCACTTTTCCACCCTCTATCGGCCTTTCTACAATCACCTTTGTCCCATCGCATTCCAGAGCGACCGCGAGCCCCACATGAGGCCATCCCAGCTTTTGTGCAAGGATTGCACCCCGTTGCCCCTGGTCATAATCGACCGACCTCGAACCGATCAGGACGATATCAGGGCCTATTTCCCTGACGGCAGCGGCCAGGGCCTCGGTTACCTGAAGGAAGTCAGCGCGCTTCATGTCCGGATCGTCTAACAGCACTGCGTCGTCAACGCCCATGGCCAGAGCGGTCCTAAGGGCCTCAACTACCCTCTGAGACCCGTAACTGATGACCGTGACCGTGCCGCCATGCTTTTCCTTAAGGCGCAGAGCAGCCTCAATGGCGAACTCATCGTAGGGATTTATGATCCACTTGATGTCTGAAGTTACGATTTGATTGTTACCCGGCGCTAACCGAATAACGGTTTCAGTATCGGGGGTCTGTTTTATTACAGCTACAATTTTCACAAACCATCCTCCTCTCTAACGTGGATTTCCAAGTTCAGCTTTTCGCGCGCAGTCCGTTCTCAGCTGGTGAATTTTTTATCATGCTAATGAGAATCGCACAAGTTAAAAGAAAGCCGTGATTCGACCCCGGATTAACCTCGCAATTTCGCCATGCGAAATCTGGGCCCTGGAGCGCACCTCTGCCGCTTTCACGAACCATACTCCTATCTAACGTGGACTTCCAAGTTCAGCTTCCAGCGTGCAGTCAGTTTTCGGCAGGTGAATTTTTTATCATGCTAATGAGAATCGCACAAGTTAAAAGAAAGCCGAGATTCAACCTCGGATTAACCTCGCAATTTCGCCATGGGAAATCTGGGTGAGCGCACCTCTGCTGCGATCCGGTAGTGTGCAGGTCCTGTTTTGGATGCGGGATAGGAATCCGGATAATTGATCCAGTCGGGTTTTCGAAGGTAATTTTCAGGAATACCAATCAATTAAGAACAAAAGCGGAGGATAGGATCCCCAAACCCCCACTGCACCTGGGCGCAAGGGGTTGGAAGCTTCAATCACAGCACAATGGCGGACTTAGCAGGGTGATGAAAAAAAATTGGAATTACCACATCAGGGCGGAAAACCCTATACACATCACCCCGGCGAAAGAGACTGTGTCGCAAACGTAATATTTTTCGTATTTCCCCCCTTTACAAAAGAGGGAAGCAAAACCTGGTCCCGTGGGATTTTGCCCGGGCTTTACTGAATTACGACACAGTCTCGAAAGCCGGGGTCCAGATCTCCTGCTCTAAAATCACTTAGTTGGTAAAAAGGCCTGGATTCCGCCCCGGATCGGGTCCGGGGCGACTTCATGCCGGCGGAAGCCGGTGCGGAATGACGAAATCATTAGCAATTTTCAGGCGCTTCTCCCACTAGGGAACCCTTTTTCATCACCCCGTTAGAAGAGAAAGCTTAACAACCGCTCCCCGGAAGGGCGCAAACCAACCCCCTCTTCTCATTGGGGGCAGGATGGGCAGGCTAGTTCCGCCGGGACGACATGCCTCGGAGAACCCTAAGACTGGGAATCGGTTATATTGCCCTTACACCCCGGACAATACCCGTGAAGAACCACCTGCTGCCGCAGTACGCGGAATCCGTTTTGCTCGGAAACCGATATTTTAGGCACTCCAACTATACTGTCAGCATCCTGGATCGATTGGCATTCCAGGCAGACCATGTGGTGGTGTGGACCGGTTATCGCGTCGTACCGGGCAACTTCCGTTATCGGGCTAACTTTTTGAATGAGGCCGACCTCGTAGAACTTCTCGAGCGTCTTGTAGACGGTTCCCAGAGAAATCATTGGGAAGCGCTTCTTTACCTGCTGATAAATAGCCTCAGCACTAGGATGTTCTTTGGTGAAATACAGGGCCTGATAGATGGCCAGCCGCTGGTAGGTTACCTGAAGGCCATGTTCTCTCAGGGTTGCAATGAAATCCTTGTCGCTTTTCACCTCCATGATCTCTTTCCCCCTTGTTTTTGAGCAGGAATGGGAGCGGCAATAGAAAAACCCTAATTACTACTATATGTAAACTCAAATTTACGCAAGCAAAATCTACTAATAATGTGTATTTCTAAGCAGCACTTTCCACTTTAGAAGGCAAATCCTTGAAACGCTTGAGAAAAACAAGCAAAATGGAAATGGCCGCAGGGGTTATTCCAGGTATTCTCGATGCCTGTCCAATCGAAACCGGCTGCACTGCCCCGAGCTTCTGCCTGACCTCGTTCGATAGCCCAGGTACTTGATCGCAGGGGAAATCCGGCGGGATCCGAATTTCTTCCATCTGTTTGAACCTGTTCACTTCGGCTTCCTGCCGCCGCAGATAGCCTTCGTACTTGCACTCGATTTCAACCTGTTCCTTCGTTCTTTGCGAAAGCGTCGGATCTGCCCCGCAAATGGCATCCAGATCGGAATAAGAAAGCTCTGGCCGTTTAAGCAGCTTTTCCAGCGAGACCGGCTCCTCGAGCGGGTTCGAACCTCTGCGGACTAGCACTTCGCTCACCAGGGAAGAGGGCCGCACAAATGTCTTCCGAAGTCTTTCCAGTTCGGCGCCAACCGCTTCACGCCGGTCTAGAAGCTCCCTGTAGACCGAATAATCAAGAAGTCCGAGCTCGTATCCTTTCTCCAAAAGGCGCAAATCGGCGTTGTCCTCCCGCAATAAAAGTCGGTATTCCGACCGGGAGGTGAAAATTCTATATGGCTCGTTGGTCCCTTTTGTGACCAGATCATCTATCATGACGGCAATGTAGGCTTCCGAGCGGTCCAAGAGAAATGGCGGCCTTTTCTGAACCTTAAGGGCGGCGTTCAGGCCGGCCCACATTCCCTGTGCAGCCGCTTCTTCATAGCCGGAGGTCCCGTTTATCTGACCTGCCAGGAAAAGGCCCTCCACCAGCTTCGTCTCAAGAGTGGGATAAAGTTGCGTAGGCTGAATGAAGTCATATTCGATCGCGTAGGCAGGCCGCATTATCTCGGCGTATTCCAGCCCCGGGATCGAATGAATCAAATTGAGTTGAATTTCAACCGGAAGCGAATTGCCCGTGCCGCTGGCATATATCTCCTCAGTATCCAAACCCTCAGGCTCCAGAATGATCTGATGAAAATCCTTTTGCGGAAACTTCATCACCTTGTCTTCCAGTGACGGGCAGTAACGGGCTGAAACACCCTGGATGGCGCCGTTGTACAGTGGGGAAAGATGAATATGGCGGCGAATGAGATCGTGGGTCCCTGCGGCAGTGCGCCCGATGTGGCATGGCCTCTGTGGGAGAGGCAGATTTTCGGTGAACAATGAAAAAGGCCTCGGTTCGGGATCGCCTTGCTGTTCGCGAAAAGAGCCGAAATCGATGCTCCGGCGGAGGATTCGGGCCGGAGTCCCCGTTTTCATCCTGCCGAAAACAAACCCGAGGTCCTGCAACTGGTCGGCAAGCGCGATGGACGGGAACTCACCCGCCCTGCCCGACGGAATCCGGCAGTTCCCAATATGGATGAGCCCGTGCAGAAAAGTCCCTGTTGATACAACCACCGTTGCAGATTCGTAAAAAACCCCGAGTTGGTCAATTATTCCCGATATCTTTCCATCCTCGATAAGCAGGGACTCGACCAGGCACTGCTTTAAGTCCAGATTTGGCTGAAGCTCCAATCTGTGCTTCATCGCTGTTCGATAGCGCACTTTGTCGTTCTGAGTCCGAGTCCCGCGAACGGCAGGTCCTTTTTTTGTGTTGAGCAAGCGGAACTGGATCGCGCTCTGGTCGGAAACCCTGGCCATCTCTCCCCCAAGCGCGTCGATTTCCCTCACCAGGTGGCCTTTGCCAATTCCTCCTATTGAAGGCGAACAGGGCATGTGGGCGACCGTATCCAGATACATGGACATAACCAGAGTCTTACAGCCCAGTCGCGCGGACGCAAGCGCCGCCTCACAGCCGGCATGGCCTGCCCCTATCACTATAACGTCGTATTTTCCCGCCATTTCAAGACCGGACCTTAGCTTCAGACAATCGGGAAAGATAGGCGAATGGCTGGCTCCTTTTCGAGCACTCCCTTGTCGATGGGAACCATTATGCTTCTCTTACCAATCTTATATGCAGCACAATCTGCGGTTTACTCTAACATAATTCGTTTCGCTATTGTGCACTATCATGGAAATTTTACAAACATTTATTTGCACTCCGATCTAAAATAAAAAACATTTCTTGTAAAACCTCTAACCGATTATTTCATACTGATCTACTATAGATAAACCTGGTGTTGATCCGGATGAAAACCGCTTTAATGCAGGATCTATTTGCCGGTTGCTTGTCTCTAGCCGGGTGATGAAAAAGGATTGGAATTCCCACATCAGGGTGAAAAACCCTATAGACGTCACCCCGGCGAAAGAGGCTGTGTCGTAATTGAGTAATCCCCGGGCAAAATCCCACGGGATCAAGTCTTGCTTCCCCCTTGTGTAAAGGGGAAGAATACGAAAAATATTACGTTTGCGACACAGTCTCGAAAGCCGGGGTAGAGCGTCTTTTGCTTTAATATCAATTAGTTGGTAAGAGGCCTCGATTCCCGTCAGGCTGGCGTAAGCCGGTGCAGAATGACGAAATCATTAGCAATTTTCAGGCGTTTCTCTCACCATGGAATCCTTTTTCATCACCCTGCCAGCAGCCTTGCCGCATTGCGGCCGATAATCGCCTCTTTCTGTTCGCCGGTGAGGTTCAGGCGCAGAATTTTGTGCAGCTCGAAGGCGGGATCTCCGAAGGGAAAATCGGACCCGAACATCAACCTTTCACAACCATAGCGCGAAACATAGTCACTGATGTCGCTGGCCGGCGCAAGGGCGGTATCCGCATAAATGCCGGGCATTTCCCATATACCCTCGCGGCGGAAAAGATCATATCCGCCGTTAAGCATTCCGCAGTGGGGAATGATCACTTTTACTCCGTGGGCCAGTTCGTTTATGAAATAGAGCGTATTTACAAATTCCTCTTCAAGGCAGACAGGCATGTTTCGCCTTCGGATTTCTGCGATCGCGGCCGCACACTTCGGATCGTCATAATTATAGACAGGCTCTCCGGGATGCCTGTGCCACTTGATCCCCTTGTGGGCTGCGCTCAACTGCTCCACGGCAAAGTCATTCCAGATGAAAAAATATGGATATACTACGAACTCAGATGTCGAGACTGAAAGAAGATACTCGTTTGACTCGGCTCTCCTGCGCCGCCATTCCTCGGTATCCCTGAAATGCCGATCGTACCTGTCGTAGATTTCAATTACCGGAGAGAACATCACCGCTCCTCCTATACCGCTGCCTCCGATGTGGGCAACATAGTCACGAAGGTCCTGCGGCGGGAAGGTATCGAGGCGGCCGCAATGGGCGTGAGCGTCGATTATATTGAGGCTCATTGATCCTCCGGTCATGAAGGGCGATCGCCTTTTCACAGCAAGCCCCACAAACAGAGATTATCCGCTTGGCCCACCCTTTTATCTACACACGGGCGGATACCGGGCAGGCTCTTCACTCTTCACTTCTATCTACACACGGGCGGAGACCGGATTATAGGCCAGGCACTTGACCCAGTGGCCGGGCGATATCTCCTTCAGTTCGGGTGTAATCTTTTCGCATTCCGATTTCGACTGAGAACAGCGCGGCTGAAAAATACAGAACTCCGGAAGCGCCGGCCCGGAAGTTTCCATGTGCGCCTCCCAGTGTTTTTTGGGGCGATTCGGGTCCAGCAGCGGGATAGCTTCGAGCAACGCCCGAGTATAAGGATGCCCGGGGTTTCTGAACAGTTCTACGGCTTCTGCGAGTTCGACGACTTGCCCGAGGTACATAACGGCAACCCGGTCGCTGATGTGGCGCACGACCGAGAGATCATGCGAGATAAAAAGGTAGGTCAGTTTGAACTCCTGCTGCAAATCCTTGAGGAGGTTAATCACCTGTGCCTGTATCGAGACGTCGAGTGCGGAAAGCGGCTCGTCGCAGATGACCAGTTCAGGGTGGAGAGCCAGGGCGCGCGCTATTCCAATCCTCTGGCGCTGTCCGCCACTGAACTCATGTGGGTAGCGGTTGATGTGCTCGGGGCGAAGGCCAACCACCTCCATGATCCGGCGCACCCTTTCCTTTTGCTCGACAGGGGTCCCTATCTTATGTATGAGCAGGCCTTCTCCGATAATGCGCCCCACGGTTTGCCTCGGATTAAGCGAAGAGTAAGGGTCCTGGAATATGATCTGCATGCGCCTCCTCACCCGGTGCAGCTTTTCGCCGTGCACCGAGGAGAGGTCCTGTCCGTCAAATAAAACCCGGCCTTCCGTCGGAGGTTCAAGACCAAGAATCACCCTGCCCAAGGTGGATTTTCCGCATCCGCTCTCTCCCACCAGACCCAGTGTTTGACCTCGGGCGATCTCCAGATCGACTCCGTCCACGGCCTTGACAGTCCCGATTTCGCGGCGAAAAAGCCCCTCGGTTATGGGATAGTATTTCTTGACGCCGCTAATTCTTAAAAACTCCGATCCTTGAAGCAAGCTCAACCCTCCTGGTGTCCATCCGGAAACACCAGATGAAACACTGGGACTTTCTGATTCGGATATCTCCTAATAGAGCCAACAGCGCACCAGATGACCTCCAGCGGGCGCGAGCAGCTCAGGTTCTGCTCGAAAACAGCGATCGAACGACCACGGGCATCTGGTGTTGAATTTGCACCCGGGCGGCAGCGCGAGCAGACTGGGAACGACTCCCGGGATTGGTTCGAGCCTGCTCCTGTCCTCGCCGATCACGCGGCCCGGTATCGAGCGCATGAGCCCCTGGGTGTAGGGATGGAGCGGATTTTCGAAAAGCTCTTTCACGCTGGCGTGCTCCACAACCCGTCCGGTGTACATCACAAGGACCTGCTCGGCCATCTCGGCTATCACGCCAAGGTCATGGGTAATAAGTAAAATCGCCATACCGTGTGTCTGGCGCAAATCATCGAGAAGCGAAAGTATCTGTGCCTGGATGGTTACGTCCAGAGCAGTCGTGGGTTCATCCGCGATAATGAGGCGGGGATTGCAGGCTACGGCCATCGCTATCACGACCCGCTGGCGCATGCCGCCGCTCATCTGATGCGGATAGTCCCTCATCCTGGTCTCGGGCGATGCGATACCCACCCGGTGCAGAAGATCGGTTACCTGAAGATGAACCTCTTTTTTCGAAATTCCCTTGTGCCGCAAAAGCACCTCAGCGATCTGGTCTTCGACACGGAAAACGGGGTTGAGCGCAGTCATAGGCTCCTGGAAAATCATCGAGATTTCGTTTCCCCGTATCGATTGCATTACATTTTCCGGAATCGAAAGAAGGTCTTCTCCCCGGAACAGGATCTCACCACCTGCCGTTACCCCAGGGGGAGGAACAAGGCGCATAATGGAAAGGGCGCACACGCTTTTGCCGCATCCGGACTCGCCGACAATTCCCAGCACCTGTCTTTCGGACATCTTAAAGCTGACCGAATCCACCGCCCGCGCTATCCCCGCCTCGGTCAGAAAATATGTTTTCAAGTCTTTTACTTCGAGAAGATCCGAATTCATCAATCTCCAATGCCGGGTCATTTTGATGCGAGGCATTCAAACAATCCCGATAAGTATAGTTATCGCCGGTTTTTTTAACAAGTATCTGGTTCGAAAGCAGAAATGAGTTCACGGAAGGCATCCCGCGCCCGCTCAACGCGCACGATAGACAAGCGATGCGGTCGCCTTCCGCGCTACGCGCTCGCACTTCGCTATCAGGACTGAGTGCTGAGGACTGAGAGTGAAACCTTGACACCATTTTCACTTAACTTTCTGATGTGCTTAACATTTCGCTTGCCTTCAAACGCACCACGTTTAATGTCTGTCCGTTCTGCATGGCTGCGCCCACGGTCGCCGCTTTTGCTCGGTCCTCAGTCCTCAGTCCTGCTTCTCTGCAGGGCTGCGCGCACGGTCGCCGCTTTTGCTCGGTCCTCAGTCCTCAGTCCTCAGTCCTGCTTCTCTGCAGGGCTGAGCGCGCACAAATCGTAACCAATGTGCGCAAAAATTTGTAACTTCTAAGGTAGGGACTTTGTGGACTGGCACGATTTACCAGCAATATTAGCGTCTTAAGTAATGGTACGTTTATTGCCTAGTATAATGTGGCGCTCGCTCAACACCGAGCCGAATATTCCCTTGGAGAGCAAAAAGATGACAAGCAGGCGAAGTAGTGCAGTATCCGATGTATCAGCCGAGGATACCGAAATCCAGCCAAACCTGGTGGGAGTCGCAGATTCGCCTCCCCCGGCCCCGGATAGAGGAAGCAGGTTTTTGCGGCCCGACGTCAAACTGAAGGGTGCAAATTCAAAGAAAATTAAACAAGCCGGAGGTCTTCTCCGATTTCCGGAAGAAAAACCCGCACTGCGGCCGTTTTTCGAAAAACCCAAGTCCAGCGGTATCGCCGAGTTCTACCTCAATCCTCCCAGGCATATTGCGGTCCGGGAAGGCGTCCGGACTGTCGTAAAGGGAAAGTTCATCTACGTCGGCGATGAGAAATTCTACATCCGCGGGGTAACCTACGGTCCTTTCAGGCCCGACGACGAGGGTTGTGAATACCACGATCCGGGCACAGTTGACCGCGATTTCGCGCAAATGGCCGCAAACGGCATAAATGCGGTCCGAACCTACACCGTACCTCCCAGGTGGCTTCTTGATATAGCGCTGAAGCATAACCTGCGTGTCATGATAGGGCTGCCATGGGAAGAACATATTACCTTCCTGGACAATAAGAAACTGGCAAAGGATATCGAGCGCCGGGTGCGCGAAGGAGTCAGGGCCTGCGCCGGACATGCCGCCGTGCTATGCTTTACGATTGGCAACGAGATTCCCTCATCGATTGTGCGCTGGCACGGGCGGCGGCGCATTCAATCTTTTCTTGAGCGGCTGTACAAAGCAGTAAAAGAGGTTGACCGGGAAGCTCTGGTCACTTATGTGAACTTTCCCACTACCGAATACCTCGATCTTCCCTTCATCGATTTCGTTTCCTTCAATGTCTATCTGGAGACCAGGGAAAAGCTCGAAGGTTACCTGGCGCGTCTCCAGAACCTGGCGGGGGAAAAGCCGCTGGTCATGGCCGAAATCGGCCTGGACAGCATCCGCAACGGCCAGGACGCTCAGGCATCGACGCTGGAGTGGCAGATCAGGTCAACTTTTGCGACCGGGTGTTCCGGTATTTTCGTCTTTTCCTGGACCGATGAATGGCACAGGGGTGGCTTCGATATCGAAGACTGGGGGTTCGGCCTCACCGACCGAAACCGCAACCCCAAGCCCTCGCTGGCAAGCGTCAGCAGGGCTTACGTCCAAGTCCCCTTCCCTGCCGACCTGAACTGGCCGAGCATTTCGGTTGTCGTCTGCACCTACAACGGGCATCGGACCATTCGCGACTGCCTCGAAGGCCTCCGAAAGGTCGATTATCCCAACTTCGAAGTAATCGTCGTAAACGACGGTTCCGCCGACGGCACTGAGATAATAGCAAACGAGTACGGCTTCAGGGTGATTTCCATTCCTAACGGCGGCCTCAGCAACGCCCGCAACGTCGGAATGCGCGCCGCAAAGGGTGAAATTGTCGCATATACCGACGACGATGCTGTCCCTGACCCGCACTGGCTTACTTATCTTGCGGCGACTTTTCTTTCTACGGATCACGTTGGGGTTGGCGGCCCGAATATCCCGCCCGCCGATGACGGCCCTAAAGCCGAATGCGTTGCAAACTCCCCCGGGGGACCAATTCACGTCCTTCTGACCGACCAGCAGGCCGAACATATTCCAGGCTGCAACATGGCTTTCCGAAAAGCCGCTTTGGAGG
>Ga0187849_1002572_pt1 | contig 17186 bp, 7 predicted proteins | sample June2016WEW_4_10_2_FD_132412 | JGI IMG/M metagenome (GOLD analysis project Ga0187849, IMG submission 132412) | Peatland microbial communities from SPRUCE experiment site at the Marcell Experimental Forest, Minnesota, USA - June2016WEW_4_100 | ecosystem: Environmental > Terrestrial > Soil >...
AGGTAGTTCGCCCCTTTGGGGCTCGATTGGGCATCAGCAGCATCAGCACCCCCGGTGTCCAGCAAAAGATGTGGGACACGATCAGAAGGGGGAGAGGGAAGAAGAATTCTGAGTAGGGAAGAAGAATTCTGAGTTTTGGTGCTGCATTCATGAGTCTCTCTGCCCCAAGAAGGAGAGGGTGCTGACCACTGAGAGCTGATCACTGAAGATTTCTGCCCTCTCCCCCTTGGGGGTCAAAGGGATGTGTGGTTTTGAATTTACTTCCCTCTCCCCCTGGGGGAGAGGGGGGACCGCAAGGCGGTGGGTGAGGGGGTCTCTCCGGAACAAATTCATGAATAATTTCCTCAAACCCCTTGTGTGAACAGTATTGCACTTAACCCCTATTAACCCTCTATCATATATTGTAAGGCAAAAAAATGGGCGGATCGCGGCCAGGAGGGCTATCCACTCCCAAGTGCGGCGGGCCTACGATTGGTGTTACATTAAAAACATCGAGCTTGATCGACAGGAGGATGCAATGAATGGCGCGGATTTTTCACGAAGAGGTTTCCTGAAGAGTGCGGTGGCGGGAGCGACGGCGGGAGCGGCGGGATTTCCGGCTGCGGCGGAAAGCCGCCGAGCGGAAGAACGCACGTGCGGATCAGATTGGGAGAAGCCGCCCCAGCAAACCGGGAATGGTTTGAACCTGATTTTGATTGTCGCTGACACCTTCCGCGCTGACAACTTGGTGTGCTACGGCCCGAAATGGCTGGAGCGTCTGGAAACCCCGAACCTGGACCGGTTTGCCCAACGAGCAACGGTTTTTGCCGACGCGTACGCCGAGGTAATGCCCACCATCCCGATTCGCCGCACTCTCTACACGGGACGCCGGGGCATCCCGGCTTCCTATTTCCCTCAGCACGAGAATGTACAGTTGCCGGGCTGGCACCCCCTTTTTCACGAAGACGTCACGCTCAGTGAGACGCTCCGGGAAGCCGGCTACATCAACACCTTGATCAGCAGCGTCTATCACCAGTTCAAGCCCGGCAGGAACTTTCAGCGCGGATTTCACACCTGGGAATGGATTCGCGGCCTGGAGTTTGACTTCTACGGCACCGCTCCTCACCATCCGCTGGACGTGAGCGACCTCGTATCCGATGAATACTTGGCCAAGAATTCCGGCCTTCGTGATTTTCTGAGCCAATACAAAGCCAACCGGAATCTTTGGCAGCAGCAAGGAGAATCGGTCAGCCAGATCACGGCGCAAGCGGCCATCCGCTGGCTGAATCAGAACTACGCGGAAAGACCCTTTTACCTCCACGTGGAGTTTTTCGACCCCCACGAGCCCTGGGACCCGCCGCGGCGTTTCCTGGAAAAGTATATGCCCAACGCGCGCCCTCCGAGTTTCATCGAACCCCCCTACGACACGGTGCCGCTATCCGCCGACATCAAGAACCGGATGCGCGCGAACTACGCGGGCGCGGTAAGTTGTGTGGATCATTGGGTAGGATCTCTGCTGGAGACGGTCGAGCAATTTGGCTTGCTGGAAAACTCCGTGGTGGTCTTCACGGCGGATCATGGGGCCATGCTGGGCGAGCGCGAGCAGTTCCTCAAGGGGCCAGATAAGCTGCGTGGCCAGGTAACGCACATTCCGCTGCTCATCCATGCGCCGGGAAATGCCGATGGCGGAAAGAAGGTGCAGGGATTTGTTCAATTTCCGGATGTCATGCCCACGGTGCTCGGCCGTTTGGCGCTCAAACCGCCTTCGCGGGTAACCGGCAGAGATTTCTGGCCACTCGCGACGGGGGGGAGCGCTTCAACCCACGAGTACGTGGTACAAACCTACGGCTGGGTGGGAGCGGTACGGAACGCGGAATGGAGCTACAGCGAAATCTGGAAGCCGGAAGCACACAAAGACAAGTTTCACAAATGCCCTGACGCTCCCGCTGAGCCTTACCAGCCGCAGCTCTACAACCTTCAAAACGACCCTAAAGAATTAACCGACGTCGCAGATCAATACCCTGATGTGGCGCGGCAGATGTCCGCCCGGATGAAGGAGTACATCGCTTCCGGCGACGGCCTGACTCTGGGCAGCTTCAGCGGCAAGCCCAGCCTGGCGGTCCAGGAGGGACTCTATTCCAAGTAAGGCGAAATACGGGACTCGGGATACGGGACACGGGTTTTGGGATTAGGGGCAGGGTCCTGTTTCAAAGTGTTTCCCACGGGATTGCTGGACTGTGCTATCAGCCAGCCGGCGTGGGTCTGCGCTACCGTGTGGAAGGGATCGCGGCTTGCTCGCCAGATTTAGAGCCTCAGGTCCAATAGCATGAGGCTCCGCACGCTTCGGAACCCGAATCCCTACCGCACCCGCGTCAAGCGCAGGGTTTTAATCTCCCACGGCTTCATGTGGAACTGAATGGTGGTTCCTTCCCCCACCGCTCCCACGCTGACATCTTCCAGCAAGGTGGTTTCGGTGGCGCGGACCTTGCGGGCAAGTTCAATGGTCACGTCGCCCTCGCGCCCTTCACATTCCACGAAGCGCGCGATCGCATCGGTATCATAGAAACCCTCCATCTGCTTCAGCGCGTACAGAACCACGTGGTCGCTATCGGTTTTGATGAAGGAGCAGGCGTCAGGCAAGCCGCCCTTCTTTCCGGCCCACTGTTCTTGCGGGCTGGCGTGTTCGGGCTCCTGCATGGCCAGCAGCGGCGAGTTGAACGCCAGGGCCTGGAACTGTACCTTGCCCTCACGCCAACCTCCGTGGTGGGGATAAATGGAGTAGCCAAAAGTGTGTTCGCCCTCATCGGCGCGCGGGTCAGGGCCCCACGGTCCGCGAATCACCGAGAGATGGATGGCATTATCCTTGGCATCATAACCATTGCGGCCGTTATTGAGGATGGCCACGCCGTAGTCGGAGTTCGAGATATCCACCCATTTTCCCATGACGGCTTCGTCGCCGGTCTGGTCGCGCTCGATGACCCCGTAGGGGATTTCCGCCGACACTTTGCTGGACTCGACGCCGACGGGGAAGCCCGCCTTGAGGAACGTGGTGCGCTCGTACCAGTCCAGCGTCATGGCGATCTCCACGCGCGGTAGGCCCGCCATCAGGCTGATGTCCTGAGTGAACTCGGAGTCCCGGAAGCGGTGGACCACGCGAATCGTGGCGCGCACCGGGCCCTGCTCAGTGATTTCGACGCGGGCCGCTTTATCGATATCCCATTTCTTGCCGGTGAAGCCGACATCCCAGGCCGGCCCCGCGTATTCTTTGGAGGTCTTGCGGGCCTGCTCCGACGTGTCTTCCCAAGCGGTCAGGGAATTGCCTTCCCCATGGAACGCTTCGCGCTTATTCGCCTTGTCATAGAGCCGCACGATGTTGCCGGTTTCAGGATTAATCTCGACACGGAAGAACTCGTTTTCCAGATAGGGCCGGGGTTTCGATCCCACCCGCAGGGATGACGCCGCCGCTTTGGGATTGCCGGTGTCTGCAACGAGCCGGTAGAGTTTCAACCCCATCTGCGGAACCTTCTGTGCGACGAAGGCCACGGTAGCCGTCTCGCGCGCCCCCGCCTTCGCCGGCGCTTTCAGAATCTGGACGGGCGCGGTTTCCTCGCCATGCACGGCCAGCATTCGCGCCGGCAGGGAAAAGGCGGAAACCTCGGCGGTGACCAAGTCGGTGCGATCCCACGACTGCGGGTTGTAGACCACCAACGGCACGCCCTCGCCGATGGTATTAAGTTGAAGCCCCAGGTTTTCCAGCGAGAACTTCAGGGCGCGGTCGCCGCGCTCGAAGATTTCCTGGTACTGGCGCGCCGCGTCGGCGTAAATGGGGCCGATGCCCGAGCCCGCCGCCAGGTCGTGGGCTTGGTTGAGCAACACCAGCTTCCAAGCTTCGCTGATGTCGCGGACCGGATAGTAGTCACGATAATTGAAGAACACCGCAAGCTCCGACAGCTTCTCGGCGTTAAAAAGAAGCTGCTCCGACTGCCGGTTGTGACGCTTCATCTCAACTTGGGTGGTGTAGCAGCCGGGGAAAACCGGATTCAACTCATTTTCGTAAACCGGAAAGTCCTTTTTTTCGGTCAGCAAGATGTCGATGTAATCCGCCACGTTGGTGGGCTTCACGCGCACCTCATCCGGCGAGGCGTTCAGCCTGGCGATGCCGGTAACATCATCAGGATTGGGACCGCCGCCGTGATCGCCCGCGCCGTAAAGCACCAGAATATTTTTCACTCCGGCCCGATCGGCGCTGCGCATTGCCGGAACGGTGGTGTGCTGATGATTCATCGGCCCTCCATATCCGCTGGGCGACGAATAACCCAGCACACGGCTTCCGTCCAAGCCCTGCCACCAGATGATCGGCGGGCGGGTCCCGTCATGGGGGCGTTCGAACAAGTAAAACTCAATGCCGGCCTTCTGCGCGATCTGGGGCATCGTGACGGGATGGCCGAAGACGTCCGGCTGCCACGCGATGCGGAGATAGTGGCCGAATTTCTCCCGGCTGTATTTCTGACCATAGAGGAACTGCCGCACCAGCGATTCGCCATCGATCACGTTCTCATCCATCTGCACCCAACTCGAGGTGACGGGAATGAAATTGCCGGTCCGGGCCTTCTCCTGAAGCCCCTTGAAAATGTCCGGGTAGAAGTGCTCCATCGAGTCGAGAACCACGGCCTGGTCTTGCGAAAAAGTGTAGGTCGGCACTTGGTCCATCAACCGGATTTGGTTGCTGAAGGTGTTGTACATGATGTCGTGAATGGACTCTTCCCAGCGCCACAGCCACGCCATGTCCATGTGGGCGTAGCCCACTACGTGGGCGGTGTAGTCTTTGGGATGGGGCGCGGTGGGCGCCGGTGTTTGCGCCCGGGTTGTAGAAACTAAACATGACGCCATGAAAACGATGACAATGAGCTTGCGCACGGGTTTTCCTCCTGGCAGGGATTCTTACTCCGGGGATGCGTTTTGGGCAGCCCGCTCATGGCCGGGGGGGGTTGCGGCCGCCCCGGCGTTGCTGAATATATACGCTCCCCAAGCTGGTCGCAATGCCTTCGAGCAAAAATGCTGGCTTGCGCAGAGCGCAGCTCTGCGATTCGCGTCCATCTCCCGCGCTAAAACGCAGAGCTGCGCTCTGCGCAAGCCGGTCACTCCAAAATTACGGTCCCTACGTGGGCAGCAGGGATGCGGAATCCGCATCCAGATAAATGGCCGCTGCCGGATGAGTGCGCACCAAGGAACTGGGGCACGCCTCCGTGATCGGCCCCGTGAGGGCATTCTTGACGGCCTCGGCCTTGCGTTGATCGGGAACCGTGCAGATCAAATGCTCGGCTCTGAGCAGTTCGGGACAGGTGAGGGTAAGCGCTTCCATGGGTACCGCCTCGAGGGTGGGAAAGTGGCCCTCGCCCACTTGTTGCCGCCGGCAACGTGCATCCATCGCCACGCGTTTGACCGCTAAGGGGTCATGGAAATCGGCCACACCGGGGTCGTTGAAAGCGATGTGCCCATTTTCCCCGAAGCCGATAAAGCAGATGTCGACCGGGGCCGAGTGGAGCAGCGCGGCGTAACGCTCGCACTCCTGGGACGAATCTGGTGCGTTCCCCTGCAAATAGTGAGCCTTCCCCGGACGCGCGATCTCCACCAGATGGGTCTTGAGCCAGCGGCGGAAGCTGGCGGGATGCTCCGCGGACATCCCCACATACTCGTCCATGTGGAAAACTTCCATCCGGCTCCAGTCCAGGCCGGGCGCCTGAACCAGCGCGCGGATCATGTCGTCCTGGGAATTGCCCGTTCCGACGATGATGCGCGCCGATCCACCTTGTGCAAGGGCGCTCCGCAGCAGGGATGCCGCTTCCTGGGCGGCAGCCTCACTGGTATCCTGCTTGGTTTGAAAAATGTAAATGCGGGCCTTATCGACAAGGAAATTGCGTAGGGGAGATTTCTGCATAATGCTACCTACCTCCGATCTTATCTGCATCTGTTCTCCGTGACCTCTATAGTACTAAGAGCCAACTTCTCCGAGTACCGCGAGGAAAAGATTCACCACAGAGCGCACAGAGACCACAGAGAAGAACACTTCAGCTTGCGCGGGTAGGGATCACGGTTCCTTAGTTTGTTGACCCACAGTTTTTATTTGAGTCTGTTCTCCGTGCCCTCTGTGCTCTCTGTGGTGAAATCCTTCTCGCCGGCCTCTCCGCCTTGGCCTGAGATTGTCCACCCTTTCACGCCTTCTCGCCCATCAACTGCACAATCAGGATGGCCCCACGCGGCAAATGGAAAGGGTCTTTGACCGGGAGGGCAATCACTTCCGAACTCGGCTTGCCCTCGCGGGTGAGGCGCTGATACCACTCGCCACCGTTGGGCATGGGGAAATGCGACCACGCCCAGTCCGCCACTTTCTTATACCATGCCAGGCACCAATCCTGGCCCGTCAATTCGTATGCCAGGAGCGTGGCGTACAGGGCTTCCACGTGCGGCCACCAGAGCTTCTTTTGGGAGTGCGGGAGAAACGGCTCGTGTCCCTCGATATCGCGTGACAAAAGCAGGCCCCCGAACTCATCGTCCCAGGCGAATTCAAGATGCCAGCGGATGACCTCCACCGCGCGTTGGATCAAATCCTGGTCGCCGCGATGCCGGGCCACGTGCAGCACAAACCACATCGACTCGATGGCGTGCCCCGGCATCACGAACGTCCCGGCAGGGGGTGGAAGCTCCTGGTAATCGCGGGTCAGGAATTCCAACAGAACCTTCCGCTCCGGCCTCACAAAATGCCGCATGATCCGGTCCGCGTATTGGCTGGCCAGATCTTCCAGCTTATCGTCTCCCAGGGTTTGCCCCAGCTCATGGGCGACTTCGGTCATGATCATCGGCACGCCATGATTCTTCCATTCCCGGGGCATGGGATAGGGCATCGTTTCATTGAAATCGGGTTCCTCGATACGACGGACCACCCGTTCAAACGTCTGGCGCGCCACCGAGAGCGCCAGTTCATCCCGCGTGGCGCGGTAGTATTCGCTGAGCCCGTAGATGGCGAAGCAGTCGGCATAGATACTCGTGGCGCCTTCCAGCACGCGGCCTTCGCGATCCGTGTGATAAACCCAGCGCCCGCGATCGTCGCGGCCATGCGCCAGGAGGAAACGGACGGAGTTCGCCGCGGCTTCGAGAAATTCCGGCCGCGGCTCGAGGCGGTTGTAAAGCGCCGAGAACGTCCATACCGATCGTGCTTGCGACCAGATGAATTTATCGCCGCTCAGCACCTGGCCGTCGTCGCTCATGCAGGAGAGCACGCCCCCGTACACGCGGTCGATGCCCCCCTCCAGCCAGAACGGCGCGACGCCGTCAAGCAAGAGACTTCGATACTGGGCGTAAAGCTTTTTCTTTTCTTCGGCTGGTAGTCCCATAGGTGCGCCTCCGCGCCGTCCCTTATACCATTTCGAGTCAACGTCCGGCGAAAGAACATCGGCGAGGGCGCGGGACGAATAGGCGGCGGGGGCCGCGATTTCGGCGGGGCTGAATAGGCGGCGGGTGATTCCCCTCCTTGATAAGGAGGGGGGCAGGGGGCATAGGCGCTAGGATAAGCGCCGTCGGCAGCCAGCCCGCGAAGCGGGCGGGGTCATTTAGCCCATGGCGAGCCAGCCGTGGGATGCTGACGGCATTCAAGATTCGTCAGCCCCGGTAGGGGCGGCGTCCGGGCATCGTCAGGCAAAGACATACCGAGGCGCGCCGTCGCGGGCCTCGTTCGAGCTATAACCCGATGTCGCCCCTGGCGGGGCTCAACACCCCTGCTGCTACATTTTTTCCCACGGCTAGCTCGCCGTGGGCCAAATGACCTCGCCCGCTACGCGGGCTTTCGGGCACCGCTAACCATTATTCTAGCGCCTATGGGGAGGGGCCCCCCAAGACTTGGGGGGCCCCGTTCCTTACTGGTTTTCTTCTGGCCTGCTTTAACTCTCAGAACGAAAGTTTCATCGCGAAGCGGATCTGCCGGTCCGCCGTGGCATACGGCGACCAATCCGATGCGGAGGTCGCGCTGATGATGTCGTAGCCGCCATAGCTGGTAACCGCTCCACCGGAGAACTTGGCGTTGGAGATGGTGGTTGCAGGATTAGCAAAGTTGGCCGTATTGGTTAGCCCGTAAGCCTCTGCCCGAAATTCCAGCTTAAAGCGCTCGGTCAAATTAAATCCGCGAACCAGGCTGAGGTTGATGTTGAAGAAGCCCGGACCACGCACAATGTTCCTGCCGCTCGTGCCAAAGCGATTCGCCGCAGGGACTGCAAATGCCATCGGGTCGAAATAAGGTGTATTGGGCCCATGGCCTCCCAGGATGTTGACGGTAGACTCCACTTGGTCGGCGGTTTGGGTACCGTTGCCGGGCGCATTGAGGGGAGAAGTGGAGGAAGTGACGCTGAACGGCGTGCCGCTCAAGCGGGTCAGGACAGGGGTCAGATTCCAGTTGCCGAGAATCTTCCCGCCGACGCCCGTGGTCAGCCACTTCTGGCCCTTCCCGAACGGCGAATTATAGACTGCGTACATTTCGAGGTTGTGCGGGCGGTCGAAGCCGGCAAGGGCTCTGTTGCGGGCGAGCATCGGCGCCCAAGCAAAAGTTACATTGGTGTTGGCTTCGGTATCGTCATTGTCAATGGTCTTCGAGTAGGTGTAAACGATTCCCACCTGCCCGCCGGCCACGCGGCGTGTGAGCTGAGTCTCCAGAGCATTGTAGTTCCCGCCTGAGAAGGGGCCGTTGATGGTCATGGCGCTGGCGTTCCCGTATTGCGCATAGAGAGGAGTTCCGGCGTTGCCAGTGCCGGGAGCGGCAGCGTTAAAATTGATAAACTCCGCCTCCCGCACCATGTGATCGCCCACGTATCCGAGCTGGAGGTTCCAATTGTGGCCCAAGTCCCGTTGAATCATGAAATTCCACGACTCCGCGTAACCCCGATGGTAGTCATTGGGATAGCCGTATGTCCCCAGGTAGGACGGCAGAACATACTTTCCCGCCGAGAGGCTCGGGAACGGGAAGGAGGGAATTCCAGCCGTCAGGCCGGCGGGAACGGTCGGGCCTGTCCAAGTGCCTGTCGGGCCGGAGGACGATCCGATATAGCCGCCGGGGGTGTTGGAGTTGGCCCCCGAGATCTGCTGGGAAATGACCGCCGGGTAGACCCATGCCATGTAATTCAAGGCATAGGGGTCGCTGCTCATGCCATATCCGGTCCGGATGACAGTCTTTTCATTCAACCGGTAGGCGATGCCGACACGTGGTTCCAGTTGTCCGGGGCCGGTGGTCATATAAGCGTTGCTGGGCACCCCGCCGACTCCGCCGAGGAAGGCGGTGTCAATGGTCCAGTTGAAATTGGCGGAGCCATAGTGACTTACGGTCGGGATGGGATACCATTCCCAGCGGGCGCCGTAGTTGATACTCAGCTTCTTGGTGACCTGCCAGTTGTCCCGGGCGTAACCCGCAAACTCCCACTCACGGGTTGTGGAAGGATTCAGATAGACGTAATCCTTCCCCAGGCTTTGCGGCAGGCCGAGGAGGAAATCAGCCCAAGAGTTGTACGCATTTGGTGAGGTTCCTCCCTTTAACGCGCTGACGCCTCCGGTGAAGCTAAATCCACCGCGCACGCCAAAATCCAGTTGGCCTTGGAAACGGTTCATGTCATAGCGGTAGATGCCGCCCCCAAAACGGAAGTTGTGGGTGCCATGGATCCAGCTCAAGTTCGCGGCAAAGGTGTACTGATTGTCGCGGAACAGGAAGGGGTTGGAAACGGCAGTGTTCCCCAGCCCACTGAGACTGGTTATCCCGATATTGGGAATGCCGCCTTGCAGTGGGTTGGAGCCACCGGTGCCGGTAATAGTCGAAGCATAGTTGGTCCCGATGTCGGTATTGGTAGCCTGATAGCGGGGCCGCGTGTACCCCACGTTCGCGTCGAACAGCAAGTGGGGATTAAAGACGTACGTCCCGCCCAGAGCGGCGTTCTGCGTCAACCCATAAGCATTGCCGGGTTGCGAAACGGAGCCCAGAGCGCTTCCACCGGCCGCACCCAGTTGCTGGGGATCGAACACATAGGTGGGTTCCGCGCTGTAACGCGCAAAGAGCGTGCTCTTGTCCGAAGGCAGGTAGTTGATCTTCAGGTCCACGCTGTCGCGGTGGAAAATCAGGTCGCCCGCGTATTGATAGTTGTTGGCAATGCTCGTGCCCGCTGGGGCATAGTTGGGTGCAGGAATCAGCGCTGCCAATGTCGAAGACGCCTTGCTGATTAGGGTAGAGGGGATGACATTGTTCGCAAAGGCCGTGCGCCCCGTCCCATCCGCATTCCCGGTGGTGGGGTCATAAATCGTGACAAGCGAGCTCACGCTGGAGAAATTGCCCTGAAGAATGGCTGCCGTGGGCACGGAGGTCGTACCGGTCCCGAACTGGCTTAGCCGGTAGCGTTCCCAATCGCCAAAGAAAAACAATTTGTTCTTCTTGATGGGTCCGCCCAGAGAGAACCCGAACTGATTCAGGACCATTTTGGGTATGCTGGGTCCGTAGTAAAAAAAGTTCCGGCTTGCCAGCTTGCTGATGGTGTTGAATTCAAAGGCGCTGCCGTGAAGGGTGTTGCTTCCGGATTTGACCGTCACATTGGTCACTGACCCGGCGGCACCCCCTGATTCGGCGTCGAACCCGCTGGTGACGATGTTCACAGCCTCAATTGCTTCCGAAGGCGGCACATAAGCGATCAGGTTCTGCTCCCAGTAATTAGTGTCGATCGACCCGTCAATCAGGGTGACGTTGGAGACGTCCGACCCGCCACTCACGTACATGGCCAGAGACTGCGTGGGATTGCCCGCATAGGAGTGCGAGGCGAAAGGCGGAGCCGCTCCCGGCACCAGGACGTAGATCGACTGGAAGTTGCGGTCATTTCCCAGGGGAAGACTGGTAAGCTGGGTGGAGTTCAGCTCGCTCTTCACGTCGGTGCGGTCAGTCTGGAGGACTTCCATGGCCGCAGTCACTGTGATCCTCTGGTTAATCTGCGCCACTTTGAGTTGCGTGTCCAAACGCCGTAAGGTATTAGCATCCACCCCCACATTCTCTTGCACGACCGTGCCGAAACCCCCGGCCGAAATCGTGACACGATAGGTGCCTGGCTGAAGATTAGTGATGAGGTAGAGTCCGCGGGTGTCGGTGACCCCTTCGATCGCGAAACTCGTTCCCACGTGTAAAGCCTCAACTTTCGCCCCAGGAATCGGGGCATTAGACGCGTCCGTGACGTTGCCGGTGAGCGAGCCGTACAGAATTTGCCCCTTGGCAGCGCCCGCAAACAGTAATAACGCCATGCTGAGTAAAGCAACCTTAAATTTCATTTCTTCTCTCCTCCTCTATTTAAATCAAATGACCGTTTCTTGAAATCAAGTCGCGGAGCGTAGCTCCGCTCTCGATTCCAAGGACCCCCGGCCCAGGCACGCAAGCGTACAAGCGAAACGCGCCGGACAGATGGAAGTTACTCACCGCCACGGGCGTTTCGGTTCAGTCGCAATTTATTGCATCCTTAGCATTAAATCGGCGCTTCCCAGATACTCGGGAACCACCGTTTGAAAAAAGGTTACACCTCGCCCGCGCGCGTTTCAAGCGAAAAGCCGCGGGCGAAAGTGTTTTTGCAAAACCAAAGCGAGGGTACCCCGGAGGCGGGGCTGCGTCGCGTCGTCGGCGGGTACAATGCGGGTGCCGGCGTGGGTACGAGCGCACCCTCGAACGACGCTCGCGACGAGCGGGCCAACGCGCTTCCACACCCCGGAGAGGCCCTTCCTCGACAGATGCTTGCGGCATTGTCGAGCTGAAGAGCCTCTCCGCTACTGCTTCCGCGGGTGGTTAGGGGCACACTGCCCGTGAAATTCGTTTAGAAGATCACCTTCCCGGAGAGCCAGAGCCACCGCTCCCCGCCGCTGCCCGCCATTTGATTGGATTGGTTAAACGTCGAGGTGATAACCCCAAAAGTCGTGCTGCCGCTTGTCCAGGTAGTTCCCGGGTTGGCGAAATGCGGTGTGTTCGTCAGGCTGAAGCACTCCGCCCGGATCTGTAACTTGAAGCGCTCGGTGAGCCGGAAGTCACGGAAGAGGCTGGCATCCAAGTCAAAGAAGCCCGGGCCCCGGATGATATCGCGCCCCGTGTTGCCGAAGGCCACCGTGCCCGTCGCAACACCGGTGAACGCGGACGGGTCGAAGTAGTGACACGAAAGGGTGGTGGCCGGACACGCGGGCTGCCCGGTAACAGGCCCGATGCCCTTCACAAGGGTTGACGGGCCAACTTGATTAACGGTTTCAGTGTTGCCCGGAGCGTTGAGCGAACTACCTCCACCCGTCAAGGTCATCGGCGTGCCACTTGCCCGGGTCAACACCCAGTTGGCTTGCCAGCCGCCCGCCAGCTTGTTGGCGATGCCGGACGTTGCCCAGCGCTTGGTTTTGCCGAAGGGCAACGCATACACCCCATAGAGGTCGGAATTGGAGGGGCGGTCAAAACCGGCGAGCGCTTTGTTCCGATTATAATAGGCGGGGTACGGCCATGACAGGGAAGCCAACTCCTCGTTATCTTCGCTGTCTATGGACTTGGACCAGGTGTAAACGAAGCCGACTATGTTGCCGCTGCCCATGCGCCGCGAAATCCGGGTTTGCAGCGCGTCATAGTAGGTGTTCTGATGAGGCGAGAAGCTGTTGATGTCTGACCAGCAATTCACGGTCGGGGAAGAGCTGCAGTTTGCGTTGAACAGGGCATTCAAGTAACGGCCGGCACTACCGCCACCCGCCGGCGCCGCATTGAGGTTCTGGTTCGTGGGGGCGCGGATGCCGCGGGTGCCGACGTAGGCTGCCTCCGCCACAAAACCTGCGAACTCCCGCTGCACGGTAAGGTTGTAAGAGTGGAAATAGCCGCGCCGGAAGTTCTTCGGTACCGTATCAGCACCCAAGCCCACGCCAGTGGGTAGTGGCACAACTCCCGAACTAAGGCTGGGTACATTAACGGCAGGTATTCCCGCCGTGAGCGTCGGATAGGGAGTAAGTGTCTCCCCTGTAAGACTGGCAGCGGGGTAGTACAGCGAGGGGCCAAGCACATCGGAGTTGGTAGTGTTCGGGTAATTGTTGCGGAAGAAGCGCCAGTTGTTGCTGTCCGCGCTCATCCCATACCCGGCGCGAAGTACCGTCTTCGAAGTCAGGCGGTAGGCAAGTCCCAGGCGAGGGAGAAACTGTCCGTGGCCCGTATCTACGCCGTCGTTCACGGGCACGCTGCCGTTCCCGCCGATGTAGACGTTGCCGGTGGTGGGATCAAACCACTTTAGCCCTCCGTGGTCGGCGGTGCCAAACGGATAAAATTCCCATCGCACTCCGTAGTTCACCGTCAGCTTGGAGGTTGCCTGCCAGCGGTCACGCACATACAGCCCAAACGTCCGCCAGCGAATGCCGATGGGATCAGTGACCTGAACGGCTTTGCCCACCTCATCGGGCAGGCCCAGCAGGAACTGCGCCAGGCTGTTCACGTAGTTCGCGGCTGCGGCCCCGGTGGCATTGAGAGCGGTCACTTGCCCCTGGAACCTAAAGGTGCCGCGTGCGGTCTGGAAAGAGCCGCCCTGGGGCTGGAAGTGGTTGATGTCGCCGCGGGTGTACTCGAACCCAAGCCGTATATCGTGCGCCCCTTTTGTCTTGCTAAGGTTTGTGTTAACCACGTAGGAATTGTCTCTGAATAGAAATGGGCTGCCGGTGTTGGGATTTCCAAGATTACCCCAGAAGCTACCGAATTGGAAGGCGGGGATGCCGGCCTGCATCGCGTCGGGCCCGTTCGTGCCGGGAATGTGCAGCGTGTTCACGCCGAACTGACCCAGGGCAATATCCTGGCCTTGGGCGCCGAGCCGCTGGCGCGTGTAGCCGGCGTTCACATCAATTAGGGTGTTGGGCGAAAGGGAATAGGTGCCCCCCATCCCCAGCGCCTGGATTCTCGAGGGGGCCTCACCCGGCTGCCCTCCGCCGGTCGAGTCGCCGCCCGCCGGACCGAGCATCATCGTATCCATGATGGCAGCTTGCGAGATGCTGTACCGTGCGAAGAGCATGGCCTTCTGGCTGGGGATATAGTTGATCTTACTGTCGATGGTGTTCCGGTTGAAGGCGGCCGGGTGACTGCCATAGTAATTGTTCGCATACTGGCCATAGCCCCCGGCTGTCACGAGTCCGCTGCCGAGAAAGCCCGACGTGTCGATGAGCGAAAGCATCTGTTTGGCAGCGGGATCGATCCGACTGGCGGGAATGGTGTTGTTTGTGAAAGCTGTACGGCCCGTGCCGGTGGCGGTGCCGGTATTGGGGTCGTAAATGCACCCCACCGTGTAGGTGGTATTGCAATTCGTTCCTGACGGAATCACTTCGGAGAAGTTGGCGTTGCCGCTGGAATCAAAGATGGCAGCGGGATTGGCAATACTTTCATAGCGAGCGGCAAACTGCCGCCGCACCGTACGCTCAAAGTCCCCAAAGAAGAAGAGCTTGTTCTTCTTGATCGGCCCGCCGACGTTCCCGCCGAATTGATTCATGATGTCTTTGGGCTTGTGGTAGCCCACCGGATTGAAGAAATTCCGCGCCCGGAGGGATTCGTCGTTGGTGAACTCGTAGCCTTCACCGTGAAACTGGTTGGTGCCCGATTTGGTCACCACATTGACGGCAGCCGAGCCGGCTGTCGCCCCCTGCTCGGCGTCGTACGAATTGGTGGTAATATTCACCGTCTCGATGGAGTCCACCGGCGGCACGTAGGCCACGTTAGCGGGCAGCCAGATATAAGTGTCCAAAACTCCATCAATCCGCGTGGCGTTGTCTTGGCTCGATCCCCCGTTAACGTTGGTGGTCGTGGCGCGCTGGGGGTTTCCGCCCGCCGAGTTGGCCTCCTGCGTGAGACCAAACCCCGGAATGATCTTGTAGATCGACTGGAAGCTGCGCCCGGCAGAAGAGGTAAGCGGAATGTCCGAAAGTGTTGAGGATTGCACATCGGTGTGTAGGTCGGCCCGGTCAGTCTGGAGCGCCGGCGGGGCCCCGGTGACCTCGATCGTCTGGAGCTGCTTCGCCACGGCGAGCTGCGCATCCACGCGGCGCTCCGTGTTCTGATCGACGCGGACATTGTCAGTTTCTACCGTAGTGAAGCCCGACGCCGAAACCGTCACCTTGTAAGTGCCCGGCAGCAGCTCGGGAAACAAATAGACACCCTTGTTATCCGCCGTGACTTGGCGCGCCACACCGGTGTTGACGTTCAGCGCCGCGACACGCGCTCCGGGCAAGACCGCGCCGGAAGCGTCTTTGACGTTTCCCGTCAGCGACCCGTAGAGCACTTGTGCCTCGGCAGTACCCGTGAATAGTAATAACACCATGCCGAGTAAAGCAACCCTAAGTTTCATATCTTCTCGTACCATAACATCCTCCTTCGCTTCAGTCAGATGACCGTTTCTTGAAATCAAGTTGCGGAGACTAGCTCCGCTCTCGATTTCACCGACCCCCGGCCCAGGTACGCAAACGTACAAGCGAAACGTGCCGGACAGATGGAACCTCCTCACCGCCCCGGACGGTTCGTTTCAGTCGCAATTTGTTGCATCCTTGCATTAAATCGGCACTTTCGGATAGTTCAGAATGAGGGTTGGTAAAAAGGTTTCACAAGGCCCGCGGGGGTTTCAGGCGAAAAGCCGCGGGCGAAAGTGTTTTTGCAAAACCAAAGCGATGGTACCCCGCAGCCGCGGCTGCGTCGCGTCGTCGGCGGGTACGATGCGCGTGCCGGCGTGGGTGCGCGCGCACTCTCGAACCATGCTCTCGACGAGCGGGCCGACGCGCTCCCATGCCCGCGTCACCTCCCCCACGACCACGATCACCGCCGGCGCCAGTCCGTTCACGAGCATGGCAATTCCCAGGCCCAAATAGCGGGCCATTTCGTCGAGAACCTCGCCGGCCCGGCGGTCGCCGCGCTCCGCCAGCGAGAGAATGTCAGCAAAGCTGGTCACCGGGTCTTTGCTGACCTTTTCCTCGGGCTTGCGCGACCCGTCCGGCTTCTGGCGGCCGTAATTCCGAATGGCGGCGGTGTTCGAGGCGTAGACCTCCCAGCACCCGCGGGCGCCGCACTTACATTCCGGCCCCTGCGGGTCCAGGCAGACGTGGCCGAACTCGCCCGCCGCGCCGCTCGGTCCGCGCACCAGGTGGCCGTTGGCGATGATCCCCGTACCGATTCCTTCCGAGACGGTGACGGCGGTGAGATCGCTCATTCCCTCATGGGGCCCGGACCACACCTCCGCCAGGGCGCAGGCGTTGGCTGCGTTTTCGATTTGCACGGGAAGACCCGTCGAGCTTTCCAGGGGTTCCTTCAAATCCACTTGTTGCCACCCGAGGTTGGGGGCGAAAACCAGCCGTTGCGCGAGATAATCCACGCGCCCCGGCACGCTCACTCCGATCCCCTCGTAGGCCACATCGGGATGCTGGCGAATGAGGCGGCGCACGTAGGAGCTCAGAACGCCAATGAACGTGCCGGGATCACGCGACGTGGGAATCGATTCCTGCGCCCGGAAGCGGGCGTTCAGGTCCGCCAACGCGATGGTGGTCAGGCGCGGCATGATATTGATTCCGATGATCCCCGCGCGGTCGGTGTTGAGGTAGAGAAGCCGGGGCCGCCTCCCGCGGGGCAATTGCCCGAGGTCTCCTTCCGCCACCCAGCGCTCGCCAATCAACTCATCCACAATCAGTGAAACGGTGCTCCGCTGGAGCCCCGTCCGGCGCGCCAGATCGGCACGCGACAACGGCTGGTTGGTGCGCACCATGTCCAAGACGCTGCTGCGGTTAATGTCCCTGGCGATTTCCGAACTGGCCACTCGGGCGATTCCTTCCCCGGCCTTACCCGGATGCCGCGCCTTTCCCCGGAACGGCGCTCACCGAGCGCCAGCCGTCTCGAACAACTTGCGGCGCCGGCCCGCAGCAAACGCCCCGGCGCTTGCCATCCCACGACCTCGTGATCCTCAACGCTTGATGCGTCGCGCCGCCACCCGGCGCCGCACCTTGTTCGACATTCGAACAAAGCATCTACGCCCATAAACATAAATTGTCAAGCGAAATCTAATACCCAAGAATCGTGATTGGTACGAGCGGAAAACCGCAGAAAAGACGTTCACCCTCACGGGATGTGTGGTATAGAGATTTTGTGAAGAATCCTAGCCTCACACCCGGAGGGTGAACGATGGAAG
>Ga0187849_1002578_pt1 | contig 17134 bp, 10 predicted proteins | sample June2016WEW_4_10_2_FD_132412 | JGI IMG/M metagenome (GOLD analysis project Ga0187849, IMG submission 132412) | Peatland microbial communities from SPRUCE experiment site at the Marcell Experimental Forest, Minnesota, USA - June2016WEW_4_100 | ecosystem: Environmental > Terrestrial > Soil >...
AGCGGCCGCCGCCAGTCGTTTTGTCCTTGCAGACGTTACCTTTAACGGGCGAGCGAGGCTTCTCGCGGCTCAAAACCCGCACGCCGAAAGCAACGGGGGTCGTCGGCGAGCGTGTTCTATGAGCGAGATGATGCCCAAGAGAGCCCACAGGACCCCGTGAAGCAGCGAACGTCCAATTTTCCGCGCATCGTCGATCGCGCTTAGTGAGATTCAACGACCGCCAGGCAGAGAAAAACGACGATTGCTGTCGCGCGGGCCGCCCTTACCACCTCACAGAATTGACTTCAACCACATAACAGACAATGCAACTCATTTCCGCTTGCCTTCGTCCTCTCGAGCGTCGGAGCGAGCTGGTATTCGCCTCGGGTGTCGCTTGCTGGCGCGCACGCATCAGGCTAAGCCAGTTGCCTCACTTGATCATGAAGATCTGCGCGCCGCCGTTAGAGTAAAGAAGGTTACCCCCTCCCGTAAAGTTCGCGACGTCCGTTTCCCATGTGGTCATTGTCACAGAGTTTTGACCTAATACGACCATGCCGCTATTCACGTTGTACGTCCCGAGATACAGATAGGATCCGGGAGGCATTATCCACCAATAACCGCCTCCGCTGGGGAGAGGCGAGACGCCGCCCCAGCTGAACTGGCTGGCAGGGAATCCCATAAAGGCGTCGGCGTAGACAGGCGCGCCCGACTTCGCGGCGCTCAGCCATTGCCCAGCAACGATTTCCTGGTCGTTAAACTTAACATAATTAAGCGTGCTGTCGAGCGCCATGACCGTCGGACTATCGGTAAGTTCGCTTGTTGCTTTGTACACGAGACCACAATTGAATACGAACAAAAAGACCGTAAACACGGCAAAGGCCTTAAAGCGGAGCGGCGCACGGCCTGTCGCCGACGCCTCACGGTGCCGCCCTTCGAAGAGGCGGACTATGCCGGCGAAGCCGATGACGAGAAAGACGCCAAGGAAGATCTGCGATATTTGAAAGAAGCGCGACAGCATAAGATTTGCGGCAAAGTACGGCACGAAAGCACAGAGAAGAAGAAGCACTACGCTCGCGCCCGCTAGCGCGACGTACTCGCTTGTGAGCCTGAGCCGTCGTCGCTCTTTGTACGCAAACGCAATGCCGAGGACAGAGATGATGAGCGCGATCAAAATGAGGTACTGCGTCACCTCGTGCATTAGTGGCTGAGCCACGAGGAGCTGCTGGAGCCCGCTTTGCGCGCCGGATGCAGTTGCGGGCAGGAGCGAAGTTGCAGCCGATGCGTTGATTACGCCACTTGGCGCCACGCTCGGTGGCGCCACGGTTGGCTGGATTATGGGCGTTCTTCCGATACTCGTCAGCGTGAGGCTCAATATGGCGATCAGATTGTCGAATGGCTCAGGGTTGTTCGCGAAGCGGTACCAGAGGAGCGCGATAATGATCAAACTAACGGCGAGCAGCGCATTTATACCGACGTTTCTGTCCAACAGACGGGATCTGCGAAATGGGTGGGCTGTTTGCTTTTTCCCGCGGTTCCTAAGTCGCTCCGTCAAGGCGCTGAGATCAAAGCGTTTCGTGAACGCGACGACGAGCAACGCGAGCACGAAGCAAAAGAGAAAGACGTAGGTTAACCCGTAGTGTGAAACGATTAGCGAGAGGCCAAAAAGCCCGAAGAGCGCGACTCGCGGCGTCCGATCCATCTGCCTGTCGACGATCAGCAAGAGCAACATAACGAGGAACAGTTCGGCGAGTTCCTGCCGCGCCATAGCGAGCATCTCCGTGTAGAAGGAGAAGGTCACCATAAAATAAAAGACACCAAAAAGGGCGATGCGATGGCTCGTTTGTTTCTGCCACAGCCGATAGAGACCGAGCGGCACCAAAGCGAAAAGGAGGGGAAAAATGAGCTTGAAGACCCACGTGAGGCTCATACCGGTCGCGATGGAGAGGAGCGGGGCGAACACTGCCACGCTCAACACAGAGTTGACGTCCATGGACGCCATCGTCAGCAACGGCGGAGCGCCCCAGAAGCCATTGCTTATGACAAGCTGTGCTGCAGCGTATTCACTTTGAATGTCAAGCCCCCAAAGGTAGTTCGTGATAAGCGCGTTGTGGAACAGCAGCGCAATCGCCGCCACGAGAACGGCAAGCCCGTAGTACGGACGAGGCACCAAGGACGTAAAGCCGCAGACTAAGATGAGCGTGGCGACGGCGAGGAGCGTGATGATGATGCCAACGCTTGTCCCGCTTATGTTGTACCAATAGGTCGCGAAAATGCTCACGAACGGCAGGAGACACAGGCCAAGGGCGACTGGTGACGAAAGCGCGTGTATATCAATAACCGTTGGACGAGAGAACGCGCGATCGCGTCGGTAACACAGAAGGCAGAGGACTGCTACGACGGCACTCATCGTCACGATGAATGGAAAAAGCGAGAGTGGCCTCGGGATGAAGAGCGAATACACCGTGTTCATAAAAACGCCCGTAAGCATCACGGTCGTCACGCTTAATCCGACCGCGTATAGCAAACCTTCAATGGGGTTTAGATTGTGCAGTTTGAAGACGCGCAGCAGAATGGTGCCGGGCACAAAAAGCAAGTAAATTAGGACGAACAGTTCCTGCAGAATCGGCACATGCAGCCCAAAAGCATCCAAGGCGAGAAGGAGCCAAACAGATGCTTGAAGAGACGCGATAAGTGTTAAGAAAGCGGCAATATCCCAATCGTTTGCTTCGAGCGGATTCCTGAAGTTCATGGATGTGCGCTGTTTGAAAAACTAAGAAAGTGCGAGACGAACTGAAGCGTCGTTTGTTGCCGCGCCGCGTGGTTCATTCGTTAACTTATATGCTATATTTACTTTATGAAGCCGTAAACCTTATCAGGTTTCCTTCTGCTTGCACGAGTATCTAAGAACCTTAGATGATTGTCCAACCAACCACGCAGCCTCACTGCCTCGGTTATATCGCTCATACACGAGAATCAAGAGAAGTAACTTATGGGGACCAAGAGAGCAGGGGAGTACCCAAGTGAAATTGCTGCTCGAGGAACACGCACATCGCGAACAGCTCAGGGCGTAGCGCTCTCCGAAAGACAGAGTAAGAGCTTAGGAAAGGCACACCTTATGTTCGTTATGTCTACCGAGAGGCTGATAACACACAATAGGGTATATTATTGGCTTCGAGCTAAACTGACAACACCCAATACATATTGGCTTCGAGCTAAACTGATAGCATTTCACATAGTAAGGCGGCTCTGGCACTTTACGTTCAATGGCCGTGAGTATCATTATTTGTATCATCCGTACAACTGGACGTGGCGTAATGAAAGAGCTGTGGAGCTCCCGATAATCTGGGAAGAAGTAGAAAAAGTAGACGCTGAACGGGTGCTAGAACTCGGCAATGTGCTCTCACACTACTATGACGTTCATCACGACATTGTTGACAAACACGAAAAAGGCAACGGCGTAATTAACAGTGATATCTGCGACTTTCACATGCCAAAGATGTATGATCTAATTGTGAGCATTTCGACGATTGAGCACATTGGATTTGACGAGGATTATCCGGTGAGGGGAGAGACTATAATACAACCCGAAAAATGGTTGCGTGTAATTCAGCTGCTCAAAGGTATGCTATCTAAGAAAGGGAAACTTGTTGTCACCGTGCCTCTAGGCTATAATCTTACGCTCGATCGAGCTCTCAGAGAGGACACCAAGAGCATATTTACAAGGATAGCGTATATGAAGCGGATTTCCAAAAGCAACAAGTGGGCTGAGGTTGAACAGAGAGAGGTTCACGACGCAAAATACGGTTCTCCGTTCTACCAGGCTAATGTTCTCGCTATATGTATTTTTGAAAGCAGCACAAGTCGCTAACGGAACTGACTTCGGGGTTTAGCAAAAAGAAACGCGCCGTCTCAAATTCTAGCGTGCCTTGTACGTGTTCTGTCCTTTGGTTATCCTCTCTAGAGCTCACCTGCGCAGGCAACTCAAGGGCGGGTGCTACCTGGATACATATCAAGCCCTTATTGAAGTCCTAAAGCTAGTCCTCTCCAGCTTCCGAGAAGAGCGACGTGAGACAACTCTTAAGCACACGCAGCAAGTCTATTTCGATGAACCAGTTGATTAACAAACTCAATTATCAAGCCGAGCTTAAAGATTGGGGCTTAGCGACTTCGCAACTTAAGGAGTATGCCCGCGTTGCTAAAACACTTTGAGCCAGATGGTGTGCAAAGAACTATAGGAGCAAGCAAGCATCGGAAGATCGGTAATTATGTGGCAATGTCATAAGGATGAGTGGCTAGATTTAAAATATAGAAATAAGGGATAACTAGATGAAAATTGCGATATTCCACAATTTGCCTTCTGGAGGAGCTAAGAGGGCGCTCTATACTTTTAGTAAGTTTCTGACGAGATCAGGCCATGCGGTTGAAGTCTTTGTCCCCTCCACCGCGGACGAGACTTACTTGCCCTTAGGAGACGTTGTAAGCGAGGTCAATGTATTTAACGTTAAAAGGACAATTTCTAGCTTAATTTCCTCTACACTAAGAAATTTTCCATTAAGCATCCCAGCAGATTTGGAGAGAGTAGAGCGGAATATCGCCGACAACATTAATGGGCAAGACTTCGACGTCGTCTTTTGCGAACAGGATCGCTATACTTACTCACCATTTTTTTTAAAGTATATCAAGAAACCGACGATCTATTATTGTCAACAACCTGCGAGGAGTCAAGAGCTACGTACTATCGCGATAAACGAACGTTTTCCAAGTCCTCAAAGCTTGCGCGAAAGAAGTATGCGCAATTGCTTTGACAGACGACTGCTAAAAATAGACAAAAAAAACGCCTCCTTTGCTGAACACATTTTGACAAACTCTTATTTCTCAAGAGAGTCAATCTTGAGGACGTACGGGCGTACCTCTTTTGTTTCTTACCTGGGAGTTGATACTGAGATATTCAAACCAATTGGTATTCCTAAAGACGATTTTGTTTTGTCGGTAGGCAGCCTTGCCCCAAGGAAAGGAGTTGACTTTATAGTTAGTTCTTTGGGCACGATTCACTCAAAAATACGTCCAAAATTGATTGTAGTTTCAAATGCAGTCGATATTCACCTTAAAAATTCTTTAGAACAATTTGCGCAAGAAATTGGAGTTGACCTCCGGATAGTGAGATCAATAGCCAATGATGAGCTCGTATCACTTTACAACAGAGCAAAATTGGTTCTCTACGCGCCATATCTCGAACCTTTCGGGTTAGTACCATTAGAGGCCATGGCGTGTGGAACGCCTGTCGTTGCAGTAAAAGAGGGCGGGGTACGAGAGAGTGTGATTCACAACAAGACCGGCATTCTTACGCAACGAGATGAGCATATGTTTGCCGAAGCTGTTATGGAACTTCTCTCAAATGAGGAAAAAATACGAGACATGTCTCAAAAAGCGATTGAATGCATAGAGGAATATTGGACTGTAGAAAAAGCCGGAAAAAGACTGATGTGGCACATCAATCGTGTTGTCGACGAGGGAGAATAGTGATACCAGCTAGACAAATTGAGTCGTCGGCAACTTGAGTCTCAAAATTGATGCTAAATGTGTGAGCAAAAAATGCAATCGTCCGAAACGCAAATCGAGATGCAAAAAAGCGATCCGTACATAATTTCGGTAGGGATCAAAACTCTCGCCTGAAAGCGTGAGTATTACGCCCTTTTTGACGGTTTGATTGCTGGCGTATTTTGGTGATGATCCAGGTCGCGCTGGCAATTACTATATCTTTGCGCTATAAATAAGAGGCGTCAGAATATCTCATTGCGCAAGTGCATCACACAAGACTGGGCATTGAACAGGTAAACTTGTGAGCTATGGATTTAGAGGATGCGAGTGAACCTACTCAGGGAAGCTTTGACGAGGCACACATTACGTTGGCGCTGATCGACAATGCCATTAGTCAGCGTAAGCATGAAGTCTTACAATCACGTGAGCTTTCTCGCCCGAGTCTATTGAAAGCGTTTCAGCGCAAGATTTCGACGACTTTGAGCTGATAATCGTGGACGACGCGTTAGCGCAAAAGCTGTTGACCGAGGCCCGCCTAAGAAATCATTTTGGGATCGGATTATGAGCGTTAATATGTTCCCACTTGGTGTTGGCGTTGGTGACCTCCACTGTCCCGCGCCCCGCGCCCCCTCAATGGCGCTTTAAGCGCCCCCATGTGACGCAGATGAGAAAGAGGATTACCCATTGTGTCAGCGTGACGCGATGTGCTTTATGGAGCCTCAAAAGGAGGGACGCTGTATTTCACAAAATTGGACGCTGTATTTCGCAAAGTTGAATTTTCGCAACCGCTTTTCAAAAGGTCGTAAAGAACTACTACCACCTTGGGTCAAATGGGGTAACAAGGACGGTCAGGAGTTAATAGAGACGGGCGACCAAATACTCGCCTATTTTATTACAGCCTGCGGATTGCAGCCAAATGCACATGTACTTGATATTGGCTGCGGGATTGGACGGATGGCTGTCGCGCTCACGCACTACCTCACGAATGAAGGAGGCTATGATGGTATCGATATTATCCCTGGAGTGATTAAGTGGTGCACCAGAAAGATCACTCGCCAATATCCGCGCTTTTGTTTCCACTTTGCAGACATCTACAACAAAGATTACAATCCTAGAGGCCGAGTCAAGGCATCAGACTACGCGTTCCCATTTGGCAAGGATTCGTTCGATTTTGTTATCTTGGTTTCTGTATTTACGCACATGCTCCCTGAAGACCTGGAACACTATATCTCTGAGATTGCGCAAGTGCTAAAGCCCGGAGGTACATGCTTTGCGACGTACTTCTTGCTAAATCCTGAAACGTTGGAACATATCGAGTCAGGGAAAAGCACTCTTGATCTTCGGTTTATGGGGAACCGATATAGGACGGTTTCTCGCGAAGTCTCCGAGCATGCCGTTGCGTATGATGAAGACTACGTAATAAACCTATATGCACAGAATGGATTTACAATTGCAGCACCGATTCGCTACGGCACGTGGTCTGTACGTGCAACAGACTACGAGTACCAAGATTTTGTCGTCGCACAGAAGGTTTACCCGCTTGAGCCAATGTCAACTGTTATCCGCTAGGCCACATTCTCTTTTTCTTGAACGCATATAACGGAGCGTATACGAGAGGAGATTTAGGATACTTTTTCTCAGTTTTGAGAAGTGGTTATGGCCGTCACGTCCCCCGCCATTTTCGAGGCCGATATCAGTGGTCAGATGCGGCTAAAGTGCTACGATTATAGTCAATATCAACCGTTATGCAAGGAAGGATTCTCGGATTCCGGTGATATTTCATGAGTTTAACAAGGGCATCTCGAAAACCGAGACAGAGCAGCTCCGGGAAACCTTTTAATAGCATGTACAATTGAACGTGGATAGAATGGACGATGTCGAGTGGCCCAAGGTCTTCATCATAATTCTTAATTGGAACGGCTGGGAAGATACGATAGAATGTTTGGAATCACTCTATAGTATTTCGTACCCAAACTATGACGTCATTATCGTTGATAATGATTCACAGGATGATTCACTGGCGAGAATCAGAGCATACGCAAGAGGCGAAGTAGTCGAATCGGCTTCTCACCCACACAATTGTCGAATCGAACCTCTAAATGTCACAAATTATACAAGACGTGAAGCCGAAGATATACAAGTAGCGACTCTTTCCAAAAAACTGGCTGAAGAGAGTCGCAATAAAGCGTCAAACGCATCTTTTGTCATTATCCAGAACGAACAGAACTTCGGGTACCCCGAAGGGAATAACATAGGGATGCGCTACGCATTAAAAGCATCTGCTGATTATGTGCTGCTCCTGAACAATGATACTGTCGTCGATAAACATTTTCTTACGGAACTCATACGCGCTGCAGATACGGATGCCAGTATTGGAGTCATTGGTCCGAAAATATGTTGGTACGACGCACCGAATGTCATTCAGTCAACAGGCGCGCGTATTGATTTTTGGACAGGAAGAATAACGATCCTTAACGCGGGAAAAAAGGATGGTGAGATCTCACATTTCGCTGTAGACAAGCTTTTGCCCGCTGATTTTGTGTCAGGCTCGTGCTTTCTGATTAAACGAAAAGTAATCGAAGAAGTGGGAACGCTTGATCCAACCTATTTTTGCTATGGTGAAGATCTTGATTGGTGCGTGCGAATCAGCAGAGCTGGCTATAGAGTCATCTGCGACCTTAACAGTAAAATTTGGCACAAAAAAAACGTTTCGACCTCACAAGTAAAACGATTTACGGAATACTACCCCCACAGAAACTGGGTGATTAATGTAAGAAAGCACGCGCGAGTCCCGCAATTTATCACGTTTTTGCTGTTATACCCCGCTTACTGCATCCCGGGGGTCCTGAAAGCGCGTCAGTTCAGTACTATCCGGTGCTTCGTTCGAGGATTTATCGATGGGCTGCTCACGCCGATAACATCTTGACCTGCATTCTACGACGGAAATCAGCTTGATATTGCAGCGCAGTCTGGCCCATCCAAAGATCAACATAAATGATCGACTGCCGTAGTACTCAAATATCAGCGAATTTACTGAGGATTATGGTGAGATATTGGTGTATTTAGCGCTGATTGTGGCTGGGCCGACACATTTTTTTTTTGAATCTAGATTCCGTAAACGTTAAGATCTTGGATTTATGGACACCGAAATGCTCTTTTCACGTCACGATATCCAAAGATATCTGATGCAAAACTACGACGAAAATGTCCACAGCCGATAAGAGTTGTATCCGTGCTGCCCTCAGCAAAGAGGTTCTCTGTTTTTCTGATCTAAAACCGAGCACGCCATCTGGGGGTCCCTCTGAGACTTGAGCGCTCTTTCGAGAGTGTCGGGATGTTTAAGTGCGTGCAGCCGCCTGCCGGCAGTACTTAACCGTTCGTTGATGTTGCATCCTATGGCTTAGCGAAAAAGAGCGATATTGAAAGTTCTGACCCGCACATACAGTTTCCTGATAGGTTCTCAGATCCTGAATCCTGTGCCGTCTGCAATAATTGTTATCCGTAATCGCGACAAAGGCTCGAGTTCCGCCCGCCCGTGCGGCAGGCAAGCCGCACAACGCCTCGCACATCGGACGCATAGTGCTAATATTGCCCACGGCAGAACACAATCCAAACGTGACGCGCAAATGCGTTATCGCTGTCTCGCGAGAAAACCGCTGAAGAATCGTATCTCGCTCGCAGTAAATCCTTTGAGGGCAAACAGGATCGCAGTGTAGACGACGGCGCAGATCACGATCAGCACCGAGATGTTTAAAAGTCCAGAGGCGTGCCACACCAGAACAAACGAAGATATCACGATCGATGCAAAAATACTTTTTAAAATGAAGCCAATATCCACATCAAGCGTCATATGTCGAACAGAATAAATCATCGTAATCCCGAAAACAAAGCCGTAGCCCAGCACCGTCGTCAGAGCCGCGGCCATGATTCCAAAATATGGGACGAGGACCAGATTAAGTCCGATGTTTAATGTCGCACCCAGGACCCACATCGTGCCGATAATCGCCGTCCTCTTTTCAAAAGTAAGCACGATCATGATTATGGACCACACTCCAAACAGCAGAGAGCTCAACGCGGTGAACGGCGTGATCAGATAGCCGTTCGCAGCTATTGTAGGGGTAGTTAGTACCAGCAGTATGGGCTTCGACAGAACTGAGAACACGAAAGCTGCGGGCACGGCAACCGCGAGGAAGTATTTTATGGAGTACCTGATAATCGTTTTCACCTCCGCTATTTGGTTTGCGTCATAATGCTCGTAGAGGGCCGTCGGAACTAGAATCGTAAAGGGCGTCGCTAAAAGACTAATCGTCCAGCCAAGCTGGTAACCTGGAGAGTAGTAACCGACCCACGCGACACCTAAGAAGAACGTAATGATGTACCGGTCGCTTACGCCTAACGCCCAACTCGACACGCTGCTGGGCACAAAAGGTAGGCCGTATTTTAGATACGCCTTTAGCTCAGAGAAACTCGGCATGGTCGCCCCGATATCTTTCAGGACGTAATAGGTCGAGATCAGGGCTATGAGTAGCAAACTGATGAGATACCCGAAAACAGCCCCAGCGAGTCCGAGACCACCCACTACGAACGCTGCGACGAGTATAACGTAGAGAGCGGCCTGAAGCAACGAGACAATCGAGTATCTTTTCGCCTGTTGAAATGTCCTGAAGTAGGTCTGTGGCACGTAGTTGTACGCGGCCACAAACGTGATTAATGGCAATAAGAGGGCAACGGTACGGTTACCGCCGAGCAAATGAGTAGCGACCGAATGTCCAAAGAAGAGAAGAAAGAGACTCGAAACAAAACCTAAACCGAGAACAACGAGAGCGATAGAGTAGTAGCCTTCACGTATTTCGTCTTTGTTTTTTACCGGAGCTAGAAACCTTACCATTGAATTCGGCAGGCCTAAAAGCACCACCATTGGCACAAAGCTGGCTGTAACGACGATTAACGACCAAATCCCGTAATCCTGAATTGTCAGGATCTTCGTCAGGATCGGCAGCAAGAGAACAGGACTAAGCGAGACCACAAGGCTGGCGAGTCCTGTCAGCCCGATTCGTTTGACCAAAAGATCGTAGTCGCTCACGTTACCTCAAGAAGCGATAAACCACTTTAAGAACCACGTGCGGCCAGCCCACAGCCGCTTCCGTTTCGGTTTCTGTGATTGTGCTAAGGCTCTGCGGTGCCGCACCGTGGCGACTTATCACGAGGATCTCCTCAATCACTTAGGAATGCGCTGTTGCCGTGCTCATCTACGCCATTTGCTCCTAAGCTCGCTGCCCGCGTATGAAGACGTATCCGCGTGTATTTCGGCGACCTTGGCCTTGCAACTCGCATAAGCGATTCATTTTTCTATCTAAACAAACAGATTTAAAGCCTCCGCATCCGACCACGTTTTTCCATTCTTGTTAGTTGTTGGACAAAGACGCGGTGGCGCAGCGCACTGCGAACGTTCTCGCGTTGATCGTCCGAGCGACCAGGTGGTTTGCTGCTATACACCAGAAGTGCATTGAAGTTAGTCATCCGCGTCCGCTGAGGCATGCAGGAGTGAGTGCGTAAAGGCCATCATACGCGCCGCGAACGAGACACGGGCTTCACCGCCTGACCCTCCGAAAACTGAGCGCGTTGGTCAAGATTAACGGGATTCCCCTGCTTGAACATCAAATATGGGGGTGCAACCGTGCAGGCGTCGAAACGGCTTCCATATCGGTCGTCTCTGGCTATCAGCACGTCCAGATCAAACGCTACCTGATGTGCGAGCACCCCCGAGATACGCCTCGTCAGGGTCCCTACTACCATGCGTCAGCGCCGACTAAAAACTGATCGTGCAAGACGTGATATTTGATCATTCACCAGTATTGCTGCGAGTAAACTGTATCTGAATGATTCTGTTAAACTCAAAAAAGACCGCAAGACGGTGACGCGAATGCAAGAAACGACAATGATAGTCAGTTTGTTGGTCAAGTTGTGCTATGAATAGAGACCCGTTCATAGTTCGTTTGGAGCGTTAGATACCTAGAGCTGAAAACACAAGCTATCCTAAAGATATGCACGTATGCAATCTTACCATAGTAGGCAACGACTGCGAGAATGGATCATCTAGCGTGCTCGAGTGAATAAACCATCAGCGATCCCTTTGTAAAACTCCTTCAGCTCACTTATTGTTCCAAGTTGCAAATACAGCCTTGGAATGAACCAAAATCCATAACAAAAAAAATAGAGGAAGAAAGTGACTAGTTGCGCCATCGTAGCAAAACGTTTGATGAAATAGACAAGACCTCGGGCCCAATAGTAGATTTTTTTGCCTTCTATCTTGCTTGTAGTAGCACTAACCTTGTGCCAGACAATCGCGCTCGGTACATAGGCCAATCCGTACCCGAGCCGCCGTGCCCTGAAACACCAGTCAAAATCCTCCCAATACAAAAAATAGTCCGTGCGTAGCAACCCAACCCTGTCCAACAGCTCCTTTTTTACGAGCAAACACGCACCACTTAGAGAATCGAACTCGCCAATCGAATCATATTGTCCCTGGTCAATTTCGTGTTCGTTTAAGAAGCTAACGAGCCCCCTTGTCATGTCGATACGCCCGCCTGTAAAAGAGATTACATCGTGCCTTCCCTCAAAGTCACAGTAATAGATTTTCGGTCCAGCCATGCCGATGGTTTCATCGTGTTCTGCAGCAGCCACGAGTTCATTCAAAAAGAGCTTATGTACAATCGTATCGTTGTTGAGAAGTAAGATATAGTCCGGATTCAGAGCCTCACGGGCGTACGTAATGGCAACGTTATTCGCGTCAGAATAGCCATAATTCTCGTCATTCAAGATAATGCGCAACCTGCGATTGGAGGGCAACGTCGAGAGTGACGCTTCTTTCTCCCGATCACCGCCCAGCTCCGCTAAGCTCCTTGAATACCGAACGCTGGTAACCTGGGCTGTTTCAGAGCGTCGCTCAAAATGATTCATTCCAGAAACAAGGGTGCCAGCAGCATAGGCACTTATTTTTTCAACGGATTCATCGTCTGAATTGTTATCCACCAAGATAACGTCATAATTTGGGTAAGCTATCTGAAAAACAGAGTCTAAGCACGGAACCGAATCTCTCCATCCGTTCCAGTTCACCAAGATTATAGACACTTTCGGGGTTTTATCTCCACTGCTCATAAAATACCGCTTACCTACAAGTTTTGTGTCCGCTGCGCTATCAGCATTATGTTTTTGGTTCAGCTTTGTAGCACTAATCCAGATTTGACTGGATTCTCGGCTAAAAATGCATTGCGCCGATTATCACTGTGACCCGTGCACAAAATACATAAGCTACTGAGCCTGCTACGCTGCTGAAGCCCATTGATTTCAAGCTATGCGTAAGACGCTTAGCTGCCTCAACCAAATCATTTAGACACCACAGCGCACCATTGCTTTGAGATTCACGAAAGGAAGACTTAAAACTTGCGGAAATGATGGCCACGATGTCAGCGCAGATCAAACTGCTTCATCGTTAGCGAGCTTGGATCGCTGCTACGGCTCTCGTAAGCATCGTTAGCGTAGTTTTAGTGCAATTTCACAAGTTATTATCACAGCTTTGCTCAAGACGAATTCTCTGTTGCGATCTCTATAGACTCCAAGTAATCGTAGCAGATGAGAGCAAAATCTTCGTCTGAAATGAAAGGCTCCCGGAGCCTACAATCGCGAAGGTTTTTCCGAAGCTCGTTAAGCGGCCCGAAGAGCCCGACGCGTCAAGCCTGCAAGCAGCCTTAGCGACAAGGGATTTGTAAAGAGTAAGACGGGCACTTCGGCCTCAAAAAGTGAGTAGATGGCATAAATATCAATCAAAAAAGCGTGGTTCTTGTGCGCGGCGCCTGAGTATCTTGCTGCGTACGTTGCCTAGCGCATCTACATTCGGTGCGAGATCCCTGAGCTAGAGCGTGCGACGTCACGATACAAAAAATGCTTAAGCTTTTGCAATCGATTGTTGATTGCATATTCTCGAATCGCTACTTTTTTTGCAGCGCGAAGCCGATGAGCGCGACTTGCCATGGGGGCCAGAATTAACGAGCAAGGCCAATTTTTCCTCAGGTGCTAAGAGTCTAATTTCACGGGTCTCCTGAGCGAAACTCGAAAAAAGGAGACCGATCTTTTCCATAACGATATTAGAGACGCATCTTCAAACTACACGATCGTTGCGCTAGTATTTTGGCATCACAATGCTCAATAAACTAAGCATTCCCTAGTTTAGCTCCTTCAAGTATATTCAAGCAAGGCGATTGGTTGCACTAGAACGAAATGACAGGTTTTACGTGGTAGACGTGCATTGAAAGGCTTGCGCCCATATTGCGATCGTTGCAGCCGAGTAGCTTGACACCGTGTCAGCTTTAAGGTTTCTCTTGACAGCGTCAACTGTTCGAACAGAGACTAATGAGGCTGCGATATGCGTGCACACAACATGTCCTTCCGCGAACTAGCATGAACCTGGAAACGAGAACCGTACGCAGCATTGGCTGGTCTGCAACGTCACAAATAGCTCAGCTGCTGATGGCAATACTGATTTCTGCGATCTTAGCGAGATTACTTACACCTAGCGACTTCGGCCTGATCGCTATGGTGGTTGTGTTCTCGAATTTTGTGGCCATTTTTTCAAGTTTTGGATTGACGTCTGCTATTGTACAAAAAAAGGAGGTTAGCGACGAGGCTTTATCGTCGACGTTTTGGATTAACGTTGGCTTGGGCGCGTTGCTGACACTAGCATTGGCAGCTTCTGCGCCGTTAATAGCTGCTTTCTATTCTCAACCACGGCTGACCCCCCTTATCGTGTTTATATCCACTACCTTCTTCATCGCTTCATTTGGCAACGTGCAAAATGGGCTGCTTACGAAACGCATGAATTTCAAAGCCCTTGCCGTCATCGGCATCTGCGCCATTGCGATTTCTGGTCCCATAGCTATTTTCTTGGCTTTTTCCGGATACGGAGTCTGGAGCTTGGCTTGGTACACGGTGCTCTCTTCATTTGTTACGGTCGTCTTCACTTGGATTTATGCTCGATGGGTTCCCCATTTTTTGCTTGGGCTGCAGCACATGAAAGGGCTATTGGGGTTCGGTGCGAACCTCACAGGATTTAGTTTCGTTAACTATTTCGCTCTAAACATGGACAACCTCCTTATTGGGCGGTTTCTTGGCTCCGCTCCCCTCGGCTTCTACAACCTAGCTTACAACTTGCTTGTGTTTCCGACGAGTAACATCTCGGCTGTCGTCGGGCGTGTCATGTTTCCTGCGCTTTCGATAATCCAACACGACAAACAGCTGGTGCGCGACGCTTATGTGACTGCTAATCGCTACATCGCCGCCGTCTCTTTTCCGTTGATGATATGGGTGCTTGTCACGGCGCCTCAGCTTATCCGAGTGGTTTACGGTCCAAAATGGATAAGCGTGATCCCGCTGGTTCAAATTTTCGCTTTAGCAGCCATAGAACAGTCAATAGGAACAAATGTAGGGTGGATATTCATGTCACAGGGCAGGACTGATGTGTTGTTCAAGGTGGGCATATTTACGACTATTGTAATTATTATTTCCTTTATTGTCGGGCTTCGTGGGGGGGTCGAAGGGGTTGTAATTGCGTACACAATAGCGACATATTTGTTAGCTTACCCTGTTTTTGCCATCGCGTTTCGATTGATAGACATGAAAGTAAAGTACGCGTTGGCACCGCTGTGGTCAGTTACATTGGCAGCGCTGACGCTAGGGATTGTGGCGTTTCTCCTTCGAATCTCTCTCGAGAAACTAGGAGTCACTCAAGACTTGGCTATATTAGCCATCGTGACAGCTGCAAGCCTATTGATCTATTCAGTGGTCCTTTTTTTAATAGACAAAGAGCTTTTCATCGGAATCGTGAGACTCCTCGATCAGTTAAGAACAGCTGATAGTGCATAGTACAAAGCTCAAAGCACGCGTGAACATGACACAGTTTTTTCGGACGGCGTATTATGCAGTGACAAAACAAAGAAGCGAAATAGCGGTCTGTTCAACAAGGCGGCTGCCAGAGCAGCGGCCGCTAACGTTCGCAAGAGACACCCCGCGATCGCCGTAGATCGATCTGCACCAACAACTGCGATCGCATGCGAAAAAACTCGGCGGCCGTTCAGATCTAGAGATTGTAAGATGGGTATTTTTGCTGTAATCTCAACAATACGTATCTACGCACATTAAGACGATAAGACGAATTTACCCGCTCTCAAACTTTGCGCACGTCACCCCGCGTAAGAATGTCAATGGGCCTACAAGATGTTATGCACTGTTATTTAGTTACTGCGAAGCACAAAGGAAGACCGGATATTGCGGCAATGAAACAACAACTCAGAAAAACAATCAATTTTTCCCGGTGGTACGACGGTTCTGCAGGAGTGGTACCAAGTTTTAGAGAGACGCAGAATTCGTGCTATAGAGGTGCAGGGCGCATCCACGACGATCTTGAGACGACCTAACTCGTGCTTATGGGGGTCAATCTTTAACTTGCAAAGGCCTTAGCAAATTGTGGCGTTCAAAATGTCAGTTATGACGATTCACGAATTCAGTCAATCGTCGCGTGCTTTTCTCCCACGTGAACTCTGCGATTCGGTCTCTTCCTGCGAGCGCAATTTTGACTCGCAGCTCCTCGTCCGTCAGGAGTCGAAGAACGTTGTTTACCAAGGATTCAAAATCATCGGGATCTGAAACCAAAGCAGTTTTTTCGTGTTCAGCATAATCGCGATTCCCTCCACAATCGGTTGTTGCAACGGCACATCCGCACGCCATCGCTTCTGCTGGTGGTAGGGCAAAGCCTTCAGCGGCGCTGCTGCAAAGGTAAATCGATGCTGCGTTGTATAGATTGACAAGCTCGCTTTCACGTACGGAGCCGTAGTATTCGCTCCACGAAGGGGGCGCCGCAGGTCGTTGTTCCACCGGGCCAAACAGGCTTACTTCAAGGTTCGGGACGGCGTCTTTACACTTAAATAAGACGGATAAGCCCAGTTGAGATCGCTTATACGTCCTTGAAGAATACAACATGGCGACCCTTTTCGCTCGTCCGCGAATACTGTTTATCACGCGAAAACGGTCGTGATCGATGGCATCAGGTATCACTTCAACATCTTCTTTAGGCACGCCCGCCTGGGTTACGAGTTCAGCTACCCAACTGGATATACAAATCTTCTTGAGCGGCAAGCGCCAGGTTTGTCCCAACTCATGTTGGTCGCCTAGCCACGGCGGAAAATCCTGTACAAGATAGAACTTGGCTCCTTTCTCGCTAGGACACTCATTTACCCTAGAAGCGGTTTGCCAAGCTGTAGCAAAAATAGCATCTGCGTTCGGAACGCGGCGCGCTTCAAGATCGGTTGCCTTCACCAGCTTTACGTCCCTGTGTAGGCTGTACCAGCTGATCTTGGGTTTTTCACTCTCGTAGGCAAGTCGCACTCGGTGACGGCCGAGCCATGAAAAAAATGTGAGTGGGAAGCGGTAAGGAGGAGACCTTTGGGGTTCCCACAGATAAACGATTGTCGCCGTATGCCCAGTGCGAACCAAGTGGTTGGCGTATTCGTAGACCACTTTGTACCCCCCTGTCGGACGGTTCACATAGCCAGGCAGCACAAACGTG
>Ga0187849_1002600_pt1 | contig 17019 bp, 24 predicted proteins | sample June2016WEW_4_10_2_FD_132412 | JGI IMG/M metagenome (GOLD analysis project Ga0187849, IMG submission 132412) | Peatland microbial communities from SPRUCE experiment site at the Marcell Experimental Forest, Minnesota, USA - June2016WEW_4_100 | ecosystem: Environmental > Terrestrial > Soil >...
ACCTTGGCGGCACCGTATCCCAGGTCGAAGGAGTGTGTCCAGGAACCGGAGGACCGGACGGGGAAGGTCGGGCAGCCCTGGATGGGCAGCCAGAAGGCTTCGCCGAAGGCCGGCACCCATTCGCCCCACGCCTTGAAGAAGAAGGGGACCTGTGTCCGGGCGCAATCGTCCCGGATGGCCCGCACCCAGCGGATGTCCATCGGTCGGGCCTCGTGTCCGGACTCACCGCCGACGATGACCCAATCCAGGGGGGCGGTCTCGCCCACCACGCAGCCGGTCTCGGAAGCCACCCATTCGCCCGTCAGGGCATTCAGCCAGTCCGGGTGGCCGCCGGCATGCTCCTTGGCGACCCGGATGAGGTTCAGAGGGGCCAGCAGGGGCTCGGCACTGAGGAAGTGGACCGCCGCGGGGAACTTCAGGAGCGGCGGGATCCTGGTTTCGGCGTGTCCCTGGCTCTCGGCCGACGTTCCCAGCCAGACGTTGGAGGGTGGGCTCCCGGCCGCCCATCGATGGAGCCAGCCGGCCAAGCCGATGGGTGCATCCTCCCAGGCTGATTGAAGCAGTGGTTTGATGTTCTCCGGCCGCTTGGTTAGGATCATCCAGTCCAGTTCCGGGGTCTCGGCCATGATCGCCAGGGCCTGGAGGCGGGGCCCCCTCAAATCCTTCCGGTCCTCGAAGAAATCCCCCATGCTGTTCACGAAGATTCGATACCGGCACCCGCGGGCCTGGGCCCGCCGCTGGTATTTGATGGCCTCTCGCCGGGCGGCCTCCGCCCGCAGGTAGTGGGGGGCGTTCGGACCCCAGTGGAGGGACTCGATGGTTCCGTGCCCATCGCGGATGGTCTCGCCCGGGTGGAATCGGGCATCGATGGTCTCCGCATAGCAATGCTCGCACCCGGGGCTCACCTTCTGGCATCCCCACCAGAAATTTATCGTATGGTCGCACCACTCGATCTTGGAATTCTCCATCAGAACCTCCGCTTTGCCAGCCACCGGGTGCCCTGGCGAACGGCTTTCCCGTCCCGCTCCAGAGCCACCAGGGCGGCGAGGATGGCGCGCTCGTTCTGCCCTTGCCACTCTTCCTTGGACTTGACCGCCAGATCCACCACGGTGGCCGGGCAGTTCATCCCCTTCAGGACGTCCAGCAGGTAGTCCTGGACCTCCGCGGCGGTGGCCCGCCGGCTGGCCCTGGTGCTCGGGCGGGAGCGGAAGGTCTCGGCCTCATAAGCCATTGACCACCTCCTGGAGATCGGCGACGACCTTCTGGAGATCGTCCCTCTCCTCCTCCATCCGGGTGAGATCTCGCCCCAGGATTTCAAGGTCCTTTTCCGCCCATGTCAGCTTCTCCTGAAGGGCGTCTAGGTCATCCTTCCAGCCGGTGACGATCTGGTCCAGGTGCTCCTCGATGATCTCGATGGCCCGCCGGGCTCGGGACTCGTCCCCCTCATCCGGGCGGAGCAGATCCAGGATGGCCTCGGCCTCCTGGTGGGTCTGATTGATGGTCATGGCGGCCATGGCGATCTCCTTTGCAGGGAACTGGTTAAGCTGGCTTGACCTTCTCTTCCACTCCATTGTCCAGCCAGCGGCGGGGCAGGGTGTTCCGGGTCTCGCCCGGCTCGGCGGAGGCGACCTGGACCCTTAGATCGCCGCACCACTCGCACTCCTCGATCTTGTGGAAGCGGGTCATTTGATGGGCCTTGTCGGGGGGGAGAAATTCCCGATGGATCGCCTTGAACTTGCACCCTCCCTGGATGTAGCACTTAAGTCTCATTGCTGGCTCCTAGTGGAGTGCCCAGGCTGCGGCTCCCGCCAGAATGGCCAGGAGATAAAGCCAGGGCAGATGCTTCGGGCGGCGGGTTTGCCGGCCGAGTCTCATTCTTTGCCCACTTCGTCATCGATGATGGCCAAGTCCAGGGCGTCCTTCAATGTCCAGATACAGATGCCCAGGATCCTGGCACTGCTCTCTTCGATCCGGGTGCCCTGGCTGCGCTCCCAATTCGGCAGGAGCACGAGCTTGTCTCTGTGGGGTTTGAGCCGGGTAATGGTGGCCATGCACCGGTCCATGGCGTCCTTCCAGGTTCCATCGTGCTGCCCACTGGCGCAGTGGATCCCGGCGGTGTGGGGAATGATCGGCCACCAGCCCCGGACTTCAGAGACCCGGGCGGCGGCGCGCAGGGCGGTGACCACGTTCCGGTAGACCTCGGCCTCGGTCGCTCCGGTGTAGGGGCCTGCGAGGTAGAACTGGATCATGGCTGTTCCTCTGTGGGGGGAGCGTCCACCTTGGGCTTCGGTTTTCGGACGGGCGGCTTGCGGTAGTGCTTGGGCTTGGCCAGATCGTCCAGCCAGTTCCGTAGGTCGAAGATGTCATTCACATAGGCTCCGTCGCGGGTGATGTTCAGCTTGGCCTTCGGGTCCCGCAGGGCGGCTTCCAGGCGGTCGATGCGCTCGGTGTCGTTCATCTCACCCCTCCTTGGGCGGCCCACCCTCGCACCCGGGCGGGAGGATGAGCTCGCCACGGAGCTTGCCATATAAGACCTGCTTGATCCGGAAGATGAGGGAGCGGGTCTCGTGGAGGGTGCGTTCCTGATCCGCGCACCCGGGCACCGTCCCCTCGATGAAGCCCAGGGCCTGCCCCATGATCCCGGTGGCTATCCCGTAGGCAGCGACCTCCTGGGGAGCCGGCTTCGGGCTAAGGACCTCCGCCTGATAGCAGCGGAAGAAGAGTTCCATCTGCTGGCCCAGGCGGAGCATAAGCGCCACCCTCTGGAGGGGGCTGAGTGGCTCGATGATCGCCAGGACGCCGGGGCCCGGCAGCACTCCCTCGATGTTCTTCGCCCCCAGCTTGGCCAGGGCCTGGATGGCCGCGGTCACTTCGGGCTGGTCGGTGCGGAATCCCGCTTCACCACCTTGCTGATCAGGGTTGAGTGCGTGGGGGTGGGTAAGGGGATCGGTTTCGGGGCCACCTGGATTGGCGGGGAGGAAGGGGACGACGCGGAGGAGGTCTCCTTCGGGGTCGGTTTCACCTTCCGGGCGGGTGGGGTCTTGGGGCATGGCGCTTCCTTTGCCAGGGCTTCCTGGAGAGTCTGGAGGGCCAAGGCCACCAGCGGGGGAAGCGGTTCCCCGGCGCGCAGCTTGTCCGACCAGCGGTGAATGGTGGAGGGGGCGACGTTGTTCAATTGATCCCGGAGTTCCCGGATCCCCCCTAGTTGCTTGGCGAGCGTGCCCAATGGCTCCGCTAGCCTGATTGGGCGGCCCAGTTTCGTCCTTGCTTTGTTGGCCATGGGACCTCCTGTTTCATCCATTATGGGCGAAACACAGGGGGGGTCAACCCTTCCCGCCCCTGGCCAGCCGGAGGCCCAGGGCCATCCCTCCGACGAATAGGACCTCGATCGCCAGGGTGGCGGCCACCCCGAGGATGAACCACTGCGCGTGGTCACTCATGCACCACCTCCTCATGGAAGAATGTGAGGATCCTGCGGGCTTCCTCATCAGTGAGGGCGGAGTCCAGTCTTCCCTCCTTGTAGGCTTGCCACCATGGCGGTTCCGAGCCACGGAGCTCGGGCAGCCGTTCGAAGTCCAGGCCCAGTTCGTCCCAGACCTCCTTCAGGCACATGATCTCGTTTCCGTAACGAGCCTTCCAGGTGCGCTCTCCTCCATGGAAGGCCAGGACCCTGGGCTCTCCAGGCTCCGATGCAAAATTCCCCTGGTGGTGGGGCTCACACAGCGGAATGACTTCCCAGTGGGAGGCGCGTTCGTTGGCCCCGTATCCCTCCCGGATGTGATGGTTGCAAGCATAACGCTGGCGGCCGTCCTTGCGGCAGGCCCAGCATCCCAGCTTCCGCACCCGGGTCATGTGCATGCTCTCCGCCTCGGTTGCCTTCTCCCTGGGCTTGGTGGCCAGGGCCCGCTTCGGGAGCCTTGGCTTCGGGTCTCGGAACTCCGTCATGTTGGCCTTTCGGGCCTTCTTCGGGACCAGGGCCTTGTGCCGGGTGAGGGGCTTGTTGCGCTGGAGGGGTTTATGTCGTTTCACGACGCCACCCCGATCGCCTGTCGGGCATCCTTGAAGGCGTCCTCCGCGGCTAGCTTGAGGCTGGGGCTGGCGTGGTGCTGGAGCAGCAGGGTCAAGATGGATGCCTCCAACTGCTCCACGGCATCCTCCCAACCCTCCCGGTAGTGCTTGTCGATGTCCGCGATCTGGAGGCCCTTGCCGCGGCCGTCCGCGCCCCTGGAGAGCAGCCCGGCCTCCACCAGTTCCTGGGCGGCCGGGTGGATGCTGGTCATGGGCCGGCCCAGTTCCGTGGCGATCTCCCGCAGGAGGATGCTGCGCCCGTAGTGCGCCTGGAGCCGGCGGACGGTCTCCAGGACGATGCGCTGGTTCTCGGTCTGAGGCTTCATGCTGGCTCCGATCTGAAAAGGGGCGGGCCCGGGAGCACCGCGGCGATGCGCTTGGTGGCCAGGGCGGCGTATTCGGGATTGAGTTCGATGCCGATGAAATTCCGGTCCAGACGGAGTGCCACGGCCCCCACCGTCCCGCTGCCGGTGAATGGGTCCAGGACCGTGCCCCACTTCGGGCATCCGGCCATGATGCAGGGCTCCACCAGGGCCTCGGGCATGACCGCAAAATGGGCTCCCGAGAATGGCTTCGTAGGGATGGTCCAGACGTCGCGCTTGTTCCGGGTGTCCGGTTCACGATCAGCCCCTTCCCTGTGGAGCCCGCCATGCGGATTGGCACCCGGAACGTAGGACTCGTTGGCGCTGTCCTGCCGTCTCGGTTTCGCGCTGGCGCGCCCAAGCTGATGTTCGCCTGTCTTCCCAGTGTTGAAATTGGAACCAGCGAACCCTCGAACGGCGGATTCCTGAATCGCTTCGTGATCGAAGAAGTAGTGCTCCGCCTTGGTCATCAGGAACAGATATTCATGCGCTTTTGTGCATCGGTCGGTGACGCTCTCAGGCATCGGGTTCGGCTTGGACCAGATGACATCCTGGCGCAGATACCATCCATCTGCCTGGAGCGCGAAGGCCACGCGCCAGGGGATGCCCACCAAGTCCTTTGGCTTGAGCCCGAGTGGGTTGGCTGGTCTGGCACCCATGCCCAGCCCCCGGATTTTGTCATCCCGGTCACGGCTGGTTCGCCCCCCGCTGGTATAGGAATCTCCCAGGTTGAGCCACAGGGTTCCCTGGGGCACCAGCACCCGGCCCACCTCCCGGAGCAGGGCGACCATGGCCGCCACATACTCGCCCGGCGTGGGTTCCAGCCCCATCTGCCCGGCGTGGCCGTAGTCCCGGAGCCCCCAGTAGGGCGGGCTGGTGACGCAGCAGTCTACAGACTCGTCTGCCATCCCGCGCAGGTTGGTAAGGGCATCCCCTGTGATGACCTGAAAGCTCATTTCGCTCCTCTCGTGAGGCGGGCGCTCCGGGCCCGGAGTTCCATCAGGCGGCGCTGAAGCTGAGAGGACAGACTCTCATCTTCTGCCTGGGCGATCGCCCGGGTCAATTCCTGCATTTCTCGCTGGAGGTATTCCCTTTCCAGGTGGACCAGGATTCGCTTGGGGTCCGACTGGCACTGGACCGCGTCCGTGGCCATGGCGGCCCGGACCGCAGCCTGCTGGTCCGCCGGCAGGTCCTGCCACTCTCCCTCGAGGTCCAGCAGGTTCTCTAGGACCAGGGCCCCGGGCCGGTAGCTCCACCAGCCCCTTGGGACCGCCTTGACCCAGTCCAGGAAGGGACCGCCCCGGGCTGCCATGCCCAGCAGGCAGCGGATGGATTCCTCCACCTGGACCTGGGGCCGGGACTCCACCTTAACCTCTTCCTTTTTCGTGGGGGTTGAGGTTTTCACGGTCTCCACTGGCACGTTGAGTTCGTGGGCGGCGACGATCCGGATCTCCTCCCGGCGTTCCTTGGGCAGATGGCCGATCCAGCGGGCCACCTCCTGGGCTGCGGCCAGCCGGTCCTCCACCCGGTGCATGTCCCGCCCGGACTTGGCCTTGGCCAGGGCGAAGGTGGCCCAGTCTGGAGCAGCCTTGACCAGGGGCCGGGTCTCCCCATTCAACCCCCGGGCCCAGACATCCGGGTCCTGGCCGTCCGGCATCCGGAGCAGCCGGACTTCGAATCCCAGCGGCAGGGCGAGCTCCAGGGCGCGCCCGGTGGCCTTCCGGCCGGCGTCGTCGCCATCGAAGGCAAGCGTAAGCTGGTGGGTCCAGCGCCCGAGTAGCTTCAGGTGGTCCTCGGTCAGGGCGGTGCCCATGGGCGCGACCGCCGTCTGGATCCCTGCGGAGCACATGCTGACGGCATCGAAGTAGCCTTCCACCACCACCGCACCCTCTTCCCGTAGGAATGGCTTGGCCCGGTTCAGGTGGAAGAGTGCCCCGCTTTTCTTGAAGATGGGGGTCTCCCGGGTGTTCAGATACTTGGGGCTGGTGTCCGGGGCCCCGGGCAGGCTCCTGCCGGCGAAGGCGATGATGTGGCCCTTGGCATCCCGGATCGGGATGGTGATCCGGTCACGGAGCATGTCGATCAGCTTGCCCTGCTGAGTCCGGGCGGTGACTCCGGCGGCCTCCATCTGGGCCCGGGCCACACCGGCGGCGGCGAGGTGGTCCACAGTGGTCGTCCAGCCATCCGGGGCGTATCCCAGGCCCTCGGCCTCGATGAGCTCCGGTGTCAGCCCGCGGCGCTCCCCCAGCAGGTAGTCCAGGGCAGCTTTGTGCTTGGCCAGCTGGGCCACGTAGAATTCCTGGGCTTGGGCCAGGATCTGCTCGAGGGCGTTGGCCGCTCCTTCCCGGCCCCGGTCCCGGGTGGGCAGGGCGATCCCGGTCCGGGCGCTGAGATCCTCCAGGGCCTCATCAAAGGTGAGCGCCTGGGTCAACTGGAGGAAGTCCAGGGCATCCCCGCCGGCCCCGCACTGGAAACAATGCCATTGGCCCCGCTCGGGCATGACGCTGAAGCATGGGGTCCGGGAGCCGCCCCCGTGGATCGGGCAGGCCCCCATCCACCCGCTGCCGGTCTTCCGCAGCTTCGTCTTCTCTCCCACGAGAGCCACCAGATCGGCGGCGTCACGCAGTTGACGGATTAGGTCCGTGCGGTCCATCGGGTGGCGTCCTTTGCGTCTACAAGGATCGCTCGTTCCCGGTTTTTTTCAACAGGATTTTCCAGGCTGGTGATTGGCAGGACTGATTCGGCAAGGCTCTGGCATGGTCGGGCATCTCGATCCCCTCTGCATTTGTCAAGGAACTCCTAGCCTACCACTGGAAGAAACCGGTGGGAAGGGGGGAGAAAAGAATCCTCTTGAATTATCCCCCGGCAATGACAAACTTACAGGAACCGAAGGAGCCACCATGGGCAAGGTTGGAGAGACCGAGCAATTCATTCACCCGTTGGAATCGTTCGTTAATGCCGTGCTCGACAAAGAACCCTGGATAGATGTCTGGGTGTTGGCACCTCTTCTTGGCAGCCCTTCCCGGCCACCGACAGGGGTTAGAGCCTATGAGATTGTGGCTCAGGACATTTTGGAAGTTATGACCTGTCGAGGTGTCCTTATCCGTAGGGGGAACAAGCCCAAGGGGATCCGCCCTGGTGGGTGCTCATATGAGCGGGCAATCCAACTTCGTCCAAACCAATGAGCTAAGGAGCCACCATGGGCCGCCCACCAATTACCCTGGGCATCTGGGGAGAAATGATCAGCCACGCCGGGGGAGTGGACCGGCTGGCCACCATGCTTGGCATCTCCCGGCAGAACCTCCACTTCACCTTCACCGCCCTGCGAAACCTGCCCGGCCCTTCCCGGGTCCTGGCGGAAGGTTTCGCCCGGGAGCGGGGCATCCCCATGCGCCTATACGTCCACCCCAAGATAAAGGGGTTCTTCCTGGTCTCCGCTGGAGGCGGCTGGTGGGCCATCGAGCGGGGCAAGACCTGGGAGTCCAGGGTGCCTTCCACCCGGGCGGAGTGGGAGGACTGGGGCCATCTGCACCAGTTGGAACTTCCTTTCACTTCCTTGCACCTGATTGCCCCTCGGGCGTGACAAAAGGCGGTCTCTGCGCGGCGGCGCTGGCAATAAATCCTTGAATTTTACCGTCTGCGTTACCTCGCACATCGGCGTTTTCTCTGTGTCGGCGCGACTTATGCCGGTGATACCCTGGAGGTATCCCGGAGGCCGCCATGTTCCCTGTTCACGAGGACTTGCTGATCGACCTGGGCTCATCACTATCTCGTTCCTTTACTTACATTAAGTCGGACGGGACGCAGCCGGACCTCAGCGACTGGACCGCCCAGGCGGTTTTCAAGCGGTCCCCCGGGGCCAGAGCATCGTTCCTTACCTTGGCACAGGGTGCCGGAATCACCCTGGGCCAGAACGGAGCGATCGCCATGAACCTCACGCCGGCCCAGAGCGCCGCCCTGGTGCTCCCGGAGTTCATGGACTGGGGGGCCTTCCCCTCGGAGGGGACCATGGCTTCGCCCGACGGCGTCAACGTGACCGGGCGGCTGGCGGCCTGGGAGCTCCGGCTTACCTCCGAGGATGGGCAGACCTCCTTCGTCGTCATGGCCGGGGTCGCCTGCTTCCGGCTCGGGACCACCAGCCCCCTGCCGGAAGTCACCACCCCCTTCTACAGCATCTCCGTGGAACCCCAGGAGTCCGAGATCACCTGGACCTCTTCCGGGTATCAAGTGGACGCGCCTCTGGTTCTGGCGGTCACCATCACCCGGCTGAACGGGCACACCGCCCCCATCAACGTTTCCATCCCGGTCATGGAAGGCCCCTGGGATGGTTTCGAAGCCATCGTGAACGGAGTCACCCTCACCCCGATCCAGGCCCAGCACAATCCCTACGTCCTGGATGGGGCCCCGGACACGTTCACCCTGTCCTTCTATGGCACTCAGGCTGGGTGGTCACTCCAGAACTGGCAGGGCGGGGTCCAGCTGTATGGCGATGACGGGTCCGGGCTTCTGGTCAAATCCAACGTCTTCAGTGTCATCACATAGGAGTGCCTATGACAAATACTGTCTGCCTGACCATGATCGAGCGAAACGAGGCACCGGTCCTCCCGCGCAGCCTCGGCTCCTTCAAGGCGCTCAAAGGGATCGATCCCGTCTACTGCATTGTGGACGGCGGATCCAAGGATGGGAGCTCCTCCACCATCCTGGAGACCATGGGAGAAATTCCGGGGGAGGTCCACCTGATCCCCCAGCCCGAGCCCCTGGATGACTTCGCCGCGGCCCGGAATGGGGCGATCGAGCGAGCCCAGCCCCTGGCGGAGTGGCTGTTCTTCCTGGATGCGGACGACGAGATTCAGACCGCCCCAGGCTTCGTGATGCCCGACCTGGAAGGGGACGCCTATAAAATTCTGATCAAGTTTGGCGACCAGGAATACTCCCGGCTGGCCCTGGTGCGGTCCGGCCTGCCCTGGGCCTACAACGGGCGCGTCCACGAGAATCTGGAATGCAAGGCCCCATTCCGGGAGAAGCCCTTGGATGGGATCTGGATTCGGGTCCATCCCGGGGAAGGAGCCAGGGGCCGGGACCCGAAGCAGAAATTCTTGAATGACGCCGCGGTGCTGCGCCAGTGTCTGGCGGAGGACCCCGGGAATACTCGGCATATGTTCTACCTCGCGCAGAGCGTCCGGGATTCCGGGGATCTCGCGGGGGCACTGGATCTTTACGAGAAACGCGCCAAGATGGGCGGCTGGGACGAGGAGACCTTTTTCTCCCTCCTCTCCGTGGCCCGGATCAAGGTGTGGCTCAACTATCCGCCGTTAGAAGTGACGGAGGCGTTCATCCGGGCCCATCGGTTCCGGCCCTCCCGGGCGGAGGCGCTGGGCTTCCTGGCCGAATACCTGCGGAAGAGGGAGCAATGGCAGCAGGCTACCTATTTCGCCTCCATGGCGGCCAACACCCCCAGGCCAGCGGACATCCTGTTCGTGGAGGCTCCCTGGTTCGAATGGCGGGCCAAGGATGAGCTCGCCATCTCGTCCTTCTATGCCGGGGATCTCGTGACCAGCCGGCGCGCCGCCCAGGAGCTCCTGACCAGCGGGAAGGTTCCGCCCGCGCACCTGGAGCGGGTGAAGCAGAACTTGGCCTTCGCGGAAGCGGCACTCGGGGGGTAGTCATGGGAAAAATCATCGAGGATCCGAGCCAGCAGCCCGAAGCCATCCATAAGGGGCATTACATCGCTGGCCCGACGGGCCCCACCGGGCCTTCCGGCCCTTCCGGGGCGGCCTCGAGTATCACCGGTCCAACCGGCCCCAGTGGAGCCACAGGACCCACGGGCCCGCAGGGGCCCACCGGCCTCCAGGGCGTGGTAGGAACGACCGGGAGAACCGGTCCCACTGGCCCGGCGGGCGCTGATGGCACCGGTTCCACGGGTGCCAGCGGGCCTACCGGAATCGCCGGCCCCACCGGGGCCGCGGGACCCACGGGACCTGCGGGTGCCTCCGGAGCGTCTGTCACCGGGTCCACTGGGCCCTCCGGCCCAACTGGGGCGACCGGAGCAGTCGGGCCTCCAGGTCCAACGGGGTCCACGGGGATCAGTGGACCGACCGGGGCTAAGGGTGCCACTGGGGCGACGGGCGCAGTCGGCGGGTTCGGGAGCACAGGCTCCACCGGTCCAACCGGGCCGGCTTCCACCGTCCAGGGCCCCACCGGCCCGACCGGGCCTCCCGGCTCAACGGGAGCAACCGGGCCATCCATCACCGGTCCCACCGGCCCTTCCGGGGGCCCTGTGGGCCCGACCGGCCCCGCTGGTGCCACCGGACCAGCCTCCACCGTTCCAGGCCCCACAGGCCCGACAGGGCCCACTGGAGGCCAAGGAAACACCGGACCGACGGGGCCGGTAGGTGCAATCGGCGGTCACGGGGCCACGGGCCCCTCTGGCCCCTCCGGCGCTTCCATCGTCGGTCCCACCGGCCCGAAGGGGGCCACCGGTTCCACCGGAGCCACGGGTGCCACAGGAGCCGCGGTCACCGGCCCCACAGGTCCTTCTGGCGGCCCCGTCGGCCCCACTGGGCCCACGGGAGCAGGAGGGGGTCCTGGCGTCACTGGTCCCACCGGACCGACGGGGCCCTCCGGCGCGGCCTCAACCGTGCCAGGACCCACCGGGAGCACCGGGCCAACGGGCCCATCAGGTGGCCCAGTCGGTCCCACCGGAGCCACCGGCACCCCAGGAACCACTGGGCCGACGGGTCCCACCGGGAATCAGGGCTTCGATGGCCCCACGGGAGCCACCGGCCCTTCGGGCGATCCTGGTCCAACCGGTGCTACCGGCCCCTCTGGCGGCCCCATCGGTCCTACCGGTCCCTCGGGCACGGGCGGCAACACCGGGCCCACTGGGCCCACAGGCCCGCAGGGGGTGGCAGGAGCCGATAGCTTGGTGACGGGTCCCTCCGGGGACACGGGGCCAGCAGGTCCCACCGGTCCCACCGGCCCGCCCTTCACCGGGACGTTCTTCAACCCCCTATCCCGCTACGAGCTTGTCAGCACCTCCGGGCTCACCGTCCTGGCCACTTCCTACTCTTCCGTGGTGGTAGGGTTGCCTTGGGCGCGCACCGGCACCACCGTGACCATTTCCAACCCTGATCATGGCCGCTCCCTCGGCGATATGGTCCTGGCCCGGAACCTCAACGTGGATCCGGTGCAGTCCCTGATCACCCGGGTGGATACCAATTCCTTCGACCTCACCACGGTCGATTCCGGGCCCACCAGCGGTCTGGAAGGGGCTTACTCCCTGGGCTTCACATTCAGCCAGACCGGCGCTCCGGACGAGGTCACCGGGGGCACCCTCAGTGCGCCCGCGGGCGGGGACGTCCAGTTGATCTCCCTGCGGATCCATCTCGCCGCCAGCACCCGGGCCGGGACCACCTACGATCTGGTCCTGCCCGCCTCCGCCCTGAACGGGGCCGGCGGGGACACCTCAGACGACGACCTGTTCCTGCCGTTCCTGTCCGTGCGTTCGGACGCGGATGCTCTGGGGGCGATCGGGGCGACCCTCTCAAAGAACGTGGGGGCCAGCTTCAACACCTTCGAGGTCGGGGCGCTGCCCGCGATAACCACCGGCCTCTTCCTGCTCTGGCAGTTCTAACATGGCGCGCCCCTTTCAAGGGATCCTGCTGGTCGACCAGTTCCTCCCCACGGGAACGGCTGGCCAGTGGACCTTTGCCGGGGCCAGCTTCAGGACCGTCACCGATCCCACCGGGGGCGGAGCCTACACCGTCACCGCCGGCATGGTCGTCTACGTCCAGGCTATGGACGCGAACAGCGCCGAGCCGTTGCCCGGGGTGGCCCATCGCTACCTGCTCTCAGCCCCCAGCGCCGCGGACGAGTCCACCCTGGCCGGAACCCTCACTTGGGACGAGGACGGCGGAGAGGTGGACGCCCCACTGAACCGCTCGATCGCCCTGCTTTCGGAGGCGACCACGGACAAGGGTTTCGGGCTGCCGGTGAGTCCCGCCATCTTCGACCTGATCCCGCCCGGGCTCTGGGAGGCGGCCCTCCTGGCGGACGTCCGGCACATCACCGACCACATCACCGGGGGCGGAACGGGTGGAGGGGGAACGGGCCCGACCGGTCCCACGGGGCCAGCAGGCAACCCCGGGGCTCCAGGCGCTCCTGGCGCGCCCGGTGCTCCTGGATCTCCCGGGGGAACGGGCCCCACTGGACCAACCGGCCCTGCTTCCACAGTTCCAGGTCCCACCGGGCCGACTGGTCCCTCCGGCCCCTCCGGTGGTCCTATCGGCCCCACAGGACCGACAGGCGACCTGGGTCCCACGGGAGCGACCGGCAGCACGGGCCCCACGGGCCCATCCGGAGGTCCGATCGGCCCGACGGGCCCGACCGGGACCGGGATTCAGGGCCCCACCGGTCCCACGGGCCCAACCGGGAATGATTCGACGGTGGCCGGGCCCACTGGCCCCCAGGGACCAACAGGGCCGCTCGGTCCTACCGGCCCTTCCGGGGGGCCCATCGGGCCGACCGGGCCGACGGGCGGGACCGGAGGCACGGGGCCAACCGGGGGCACGGGACCCACAGGGCCCTCGGGCGGCCCCATTGGTCCCACCGGGCCAACGGGTTCTGATTCCACCGTGCCTGGGCCCGTGGGACCAACCGGACCGACGGGGCCGGCCGTCAGTGGGACCGCGGTCACGGATATTGATGGTGGCACCGCAGGAGGCGCATTCTCTGGGATTAGTGCCTTTCTTGGCCCGACGGGGCCGGCGGGTCCAGGGTGCGACCTGCTCAGTGTTCTGGTCAATGCGGAAGTGGCCATCCTAGGCACCACCAGCCCCACGGTCTGGGATACCGCGTATGTTTGCTCGGGTACATCCTCAGATTACACAGTCTCTCTGCCGTCTCCGACCGGCAATGCCAACAAGATCATGGCCTTCCGCATGGATCCAGGGCTCACCAAACTGGTCACCCTGGATGCCGGGGTCGGCGTGACCATCGACGGCCAGCGCACCCGGATCATGTGGGCAAATGAGGCGGCCATCCTCAAAGTGAATGGCGACGGCACTGCGTGGACCAAGATCGGTGGCAAGACTATTCCAATGGTCGCGGCCATTTCCCAGAACGGCAACCTGACTTTTAGTGCTGGGGCTGAAACCCTGCTTAACTTGTCGCTTAATGGCTTCCTCTCTGCCCCGGCTGCCATGCAGGACTTGACCAACAAGGAGATCGTCATCCTGCGCCCAGGTTACTATCTCGTGAACACCGTTGGGGTGGTCTCTAATAATAACGGTTCCGCCTGCACCGTGTTCTACGACGTGCATAAGAACGCCGGAGCCCTGTTCAATGTTTCGCTCGCCCAGGCAGCCGGGATCGGGCTCAGCATGACAGGGACAGATGTCGCATCCCTAAGCGTGGCCGACACTATCTCAGGCTATGGGGTGTATTACAGCGGCAGCTTCTCGACTACCTATTTCACCAGCAGTTCATTGAGCGTTACGGAGAAACCCACATGGTAGGCGTCCCGCTCTGGATCACCGACGAGAACGGCACCCGGCAGAATCCGGACATCACCCAGGACCAGTTCAATGCTGGGCTCGCGGCCTTGCAGGCCGACAACCTTAATGCGCTCTGGCAGGCCGCGACCAACTACCAGGAAGCGCAGATCAGCGGAGCCGCCTATGGCCTCGTCACCCTGGGTGTGATCCAGCAGAAGCCAAAGAGTATGGCGGTCATGGCCTGGATCAATTCCATCTGGGCGCTCTACTATCAGCGCAAGCCATCCGTAACTTACACCTGGGATGCCGCCCTCATGGACTTTTCCTCCTGTGGCGCGATGCCCTTCACCGTGCCTGACCTCATGGCCGAGGTGATGGCCACCACTGGAGGCACATAATGTCCCTCCACACCCGGGTGCGAAGAGACACCGCAGCCAACTGGGCCTCGGCCAACCCCGTCCTTGGGTTGGGTGAGATCGGCTTCGAAACCGACACCCTTAAACTGAAGATCGGGGACGGGGCCACCGCCTATGCTTCTCTGACCTACGTGATATACAATCTCGCATCGCCGCCAGCCATCGGCGGCACCGCTGCTGCGGCGGGGACATTCAATGCCCTGACGGTGAATGGGTCGTCCACGCTCACGCGCGGGGCCGGTGTCAACCTGACGCTGGTGGGTAATAGCTCCACCACCGGAGCGCCCAAACTGGTTTTCACTGACCAGAGCGGGCCCACCAGCGTAACCCTGACCAACGTAAACGGTGCCCTGGGCGTGGACAGCGAGATAACCTCCACCTATGTCAATGCCGCCGTGGAGCTTAAGCCTGTAGCGTCAGGAAGCCCTGTCTATATAGCGATCGACAACACAGTCAACGCCGGGGGCAAGCGATGGCGGATCGGAGCAACGGGTGCCATCGGGGCTGGGACCTTCGACATTTATAACGAAACGAATACCCTCACGGCGCTTTCCTGTGCTGCAACCGGCGCGGTTTCCATCAACCAGAATATCGCTTCGACCTCCACCACTACGGGCTCTTTGACCGTGAGCGGAGGGGTGGGTATCGCGGGAGACGTGTATATCGGCGGCACGCTCCATGCCGTGGGCGGGCTTGCTCCCTACACCGCCAGGACTTCCTACACTCCCGCTGGCTTCAATATCGGTGGGACCAGCCCGACTCTCACCGCCTATTATTCGGTGAATGGGAATCAGGTCACAATCATGTTTTGGTTTCACAGCGCCAATGCCAACCTCGGGAGTTCAAACGGCACTTCCTATTTCAGCACACCTGTTGGGCTGACCCCCAATGGGCCGGCTAGCGGCGTGACCGTCTACAGCAATACCCTGGGCACAGGAGCCGTTACCTCGGGCGGGACTTGCTGGGCGGATTATTCTGCCGGGAAAATCTGGTTGAGCTCTGGGGGCGGGGCGAATGCCACCTACCTGTTCGGCACCATCACCTACCTAACCTAGGAGGTCGAAGATGAAAATCAGCGTTACCATCACCTTCCGTTCCCTTGAGGGACCGCTTGTGGCGGACTCCCAAGGGGCTGTTCCGCTCACCCTGGGACGGGTCATGGCCGTCAGCCTATGCATGGCCCGCTGCCCGCTGGACCCCCAGCGCGCCTGGGCGCTGGCCCAGGAGATCTCCAAGGCCACCGACAACATCGATATCAAGGTGGAGGAAGTCGCCGCGATCAAAGCCGCGATCATGGGCTGGAACTGGGCTCCCATGATCATCGCTCAGGCTTTCGACGTCTTGGAGGGTTAATGCTCTACGCGGAGGCCCGGCCCAAGATCCAGACTGGCGACCCGCTTTTCTTTCGCGGGTCCGGGCTCCTGGCCAGGATCATCCGGGCCCAGACCGAATCCCATTTCTCCCATGTTGGGATGGCATGGGTGGTAGGCGGCCGGGTCCTGGTGTTGGAGAGCCGGCCGGCGCACCGCGGCGTCACCATCGACCGGGGCCTGTCCGCTTGCCTGGGCGAAGATGTGACCTGGATGCCTCTGCGATCGTGGGATCATCAGTTCTCCCTGGACCGCGCCCTCTCCCTCTTGGGGGTTGACTATGGTTGGTGGAACGCCATCCGGGCCGCCTTGCACATGACCCCCCGCCCTGGGGAGGTAGAGTGCGCCCAGTATGCTTCCTTCGTCCTGGGGTTTCCGCCATACTCAGGCGAGACTCCGCAGTCTTTGTTCGACCACCTGGGGACCCATCCCATTTATCTTCTCGAATAGGAGCCGGCCATGACCGCTGATTTTGAAACCTGGGCCATGCGCGGCGCAATCGTGGGATTAATGGTGATCGTCGGGACCATGGCCGGCCTGCTCAAACGGGCGCAAGATTCCCGAATCGAACATCTGGAATCGGCCCAAGGCAAGGACAAGCTGGAATTCGAAAAGAACATCAAGACCCTTATTGATAATTTTGCGGAGGAGAACCGCCAGACCCGCGTTGAGTTCTCTCGGGCCATCACCACCATGGCCGACAAGATCATGGAACTGGCAGGGTTCTTTGCGAAAATGGAATTAACCATGCAGAATCATTTCACAATCCTGCATGATTATCAAAAAGAGATCCGGAGGGATGTTCGAGACGTTGGCACGATCCTCTACGGGAGGCGTTCCGGAAATGCTCCAACTGGAGGCAGTTGACCTGTTGGCGCCGGCTGATAGGGAAGATCCGGGACCGGACCCAGACCTCCTTTCTCCACCGCTCCTTGCATGGCCTCCTGGTGCCACGCCCAATGGTCTAAGGCATGCGGCTGGTCTTTGAGGGCGCTGGCAGGGTAGCGGCTCTGCATGTGCTCGTGGCCGTCCTGGAGTAGGGCGCGGTAGTCATGCTCCGCCCCCTGGACCTCCAGGTGGGTCTCCGCCAGCGCGCGGGCGAGGTTCTGCCGGGGATCAGGTTCCTGGTTCATGCTGCCGCCTGCTGAGTGATGGTTCTGGAGCGCAGGTTCCGGAGGCTCTGGGCCAGCCCGGAATCATCGTAGTTGCCGTCCTTGCTCTGGTAGATGTCCGCCAGCAGCTTCTTCCTGGCGACCCGGTCCCTGGCCTTGCGGTCCCACTCGTGGTCCGCCAGCAGGTTCACCACCTC
>Ga0187849_1002610_pt1 | contig 16976 bp, 13 predicted proteins | sample June2016WEW_4_10_2_FD_132412 | JGI IMG/M metagenome (GOLD analysis project Ga0187849, IMG submission 132412) | Peatland microbial communities from SPRUCE experiment site at the Marcell Experimental Forest, Minnesota, USA - June2016WEW_4_100 | ecosystem: Environmental > Terrestrial > Soil >...
CAGCGGATTAAGCGCCAAGAATATTTTCAAAATGCTTAGCGAAAAAGCCTCCATGGAAACGCTACGGGCCCTAATAAATAGTAAAGTTACAACTGTTGCTATTGGACCTACAACTGCTGAAGCTCTGAGGGAAATGGGCATAAATGTTGATGTGATGCCCCAAGACTACTTGTTTGAAGAAGCCTTAACAGCGTTAGCACGGTACTGGGAGCGCTAAGAGGAACATTCTAGCCATCTATTAGGCAAAAGGCAAGGATGGATTGGTGCTGCGGGCAGGAGCTGGAACCTGCGAACCCCTACGGGAAAGGGTTTCCCATCCGGGCGCCCAAGTCGAAGAAGTCTACATTTACGAGTCAGGCTTGCCCCTGGACAAGAAATTGAAAGACAAGTTTTTTCAAGATTTAACCTCTGGAGACAATCAAAATCAACGTATTCTGCATGCAAAGTGCGCGTATTCATTCGTTGCACATCGATGTTGATTCATGTTGGAGCGTATATACAAACGTATATGAAAACCGTATATATTTTTGACCTCCGAGGGTAGGCTGTAGCGCACACACTTTTAGCTTTACCCGATAGGATACCCTGCTATTTGTGGCAAAATCCAACAACAAAAAGAGGAAGCATGCGCGGCTAAAAGAAGCGTTAGATTCCAGTTGCGGTCCTAGAGGTTATCGAGATTAAATGGTTGTTCATAAGCCACAGAGGCAAAGATTTTTTCGGCAGCATCCTCTTGCTCTTTTGTGCCAGTAACAGCCAGCCAGCATGACCCTTCTGCGCCACAGACGCCGCCAGCGGAAAACAATTCAGCATTGGCTCCAGTCAAAAAGTTCACCGCATCCAACTCAGTAAACACTTGTCCTGGAACAGGTAACAAGCGATAGCCACCTGCACCGGGCTCATTTAGTTTTTCGGCTAAAGCGTACAAATCGCCGTTTATGCGCTTTTCCAAGCCTACCGGTATTATCAGTTTTACCCGGCGCCCCAGAACGGCGGGCAATGCTAAACCTATGGTTCCAGCTTTCGGGTGACCAATCAGGATAGCTGCTTGTTTATGCTCTAAATCCAAAGCATTTGCGCCTTTTAAGATAACGTCGCCTTCTTTGAGAGAGTCAACCACGTCGGATATTGTTTTGCCTTTTTGCCAGGCACCTTTGGTTATCACTACGTCTCCGGGAAATCTGCTTTCGTCAGCTATTCGCCCTTCTACAGTTAGGGTTTTGTTCGGAGGTAGAATTATTCCGCGGAAAAAGTGTTTTCTAGAGAAATCGTTTGAAATTTTTTGGGTTTTTAGTATTTCTTCCGCGATGTAGCCGTTTGTTGTTCCAGCTACAATTACAAGCGTGCCATTTTTAAGGGCACTTAAAATTGTCGGGTGATTTGCTAATGCTTTGGCGATTAAGCGTTTTCCTGCCGATGGTGTAATGAGGAACTGTTTCACTTCAGTTAACTCCCTTAACATTTAGCGTTATTATTTGACACGTGAATTATAACAATTGTGGTTTCCAGCAACATAAAATGATAAAAAATAAAAAGAAAATAATAAAGACGAAATAAAAGATGTTCAGCTGATGAGCTTAATATCTTCGTGGTGGTCTTCGTTTTGCGTAGCACTCACGGCAATAAACTGGCCTTGAGCCGTCTGGCTTGAAAGGAACGTCACATTCTTTTCCGCAGTCAGCGCAGGTTGCCTTGTGCATTTCTCTGTTATTATACATTCGCTATTTCAACTCCTACTACATTTGCTGTGCAAAAATTGCTTCTTGCACACCTTTAACGTGTTTTCCATGCTTATAAATTGAATGCTTAAATGCTTATTATTTTTAGATTAAACATTAAATTATTTTTTTAAACTACAGAAGATAAATAGAGAAGAGTATTTTGAACGTTTTTTCATTATGATAACTTAAGGTTTGAAATTTCCTCAAAAATTCAGGAAAAATGGCTTTTTTGTACATTCAAGCTAATATAGGTACGCTTCGTTATATTGTAGGCATTCAAAATATTGAGAGAAAGTGTGGAACCATTTGTGCTTTGCTTTTTCTCTTAACTCTGACATGACACATGGGAGAAGAAATTTGAGACAGAAAAAATCAACCTTAGGAGAGCACATTGCTCTTCTTTCAGTAAAACACAACATTTACCCCTCTGAAGTCTTCCAAGCACTTATTAAAGCAAAAGACAACGAAAAAGCTGTCTGCGGCAACCTTACAGTTGAATACCGTGGTAAGGTGAAAGATGAAATAATTTTTCTAATAAAAAAAGACAATAACGCTGTGGCTCAGTTCAGAGTTGATGAACAATTTCTGTTGAGAAAGGATAATCCTTTCGAAAGCTGGATGACAACTGATAAAATATGCAAAAAAATCGCTAAACAAAATATAGAATCAGTTTTCACTACGATTCACGATTTGAGAGCTTGTATGAAAAGGGTTAACGTTAAGGCTGAGGTTCTTGAGATTCCTAAGCCAGTGCAGGTTCACACGCAATTTGGCAATACTGTCAGGGTAGTTAACGCTTTGGTTGGAGACGAAACAGGAAAAATCAAACTCTGCCTATGGGAAGGACAAATAAACACAGTCGCTGTCGGAGATAACATTGAAATAAAGAATTCACATATATGCGTTTTTAGAGGCGAGAAGCAACTGCGCCTTGGAAAAAAAGGAGTTATCAGCACATTACAAAGCCCTGCTGAAGTATTAAGCAGCAGTTAGCACCAGCAACAGTTAGATAAACTCCATCAGTTCTATTTCTTTTTGGGAGGACTATTTTTATACATGAATTAAGCATTGCGTTGAAAGAAGTGAGGGCACAGATAATTTGACACTTATTGTTGACGATGCAGGCAGCGGCGACTTACTTTTCGGCGTAGTAGTCGGCGCTTACAGAGAAGAAACAGGCGAATTCAAATACGACATGATCGACGTAAGGTTCTACCAAGAAATCTTCCGCGAAAAAGAGTACCTGCAAGAATCCTCACGCATCGTCTCCAAACTTGTCGCATGGTTTAACCTTAAACCAGACGAGGCAATTCACATTTGCCAAGGCTGCATCTTTGACGTAGCCGCTGAGGAGCTCCGTAAAGTTTACGGCGAAGACCGCGTTAAACGCGTCAGAGTCGTCGGCGAAGCGCAGAGGTTAACAGAAATCGCTTACCTAGACGAAATCCGCAACTTAGGCTACGAACCATTAGCTGAACGTGAAGAAAAAAGAGGCAAAAGCTTCTTCCACATGATGCGCTGGCTAAAAGACAAACCTGAAATGCTACGTTACGCCAAGACAGGTTGGCCACGCCTCAAGAACTACCATTTGTTTAGCCAATTTCACCAAGAACCAGTTTACACCGCAGTTTGTAGCGACTGCGGCTGCGAATGCAAAGTACCATTTCAACCCCATGCAGACCGTCCCGTGTACTGCCAGAAATGCTGGCTAGTTCATAAGTCTCACAGGAACGGGGCAAAAAACATAGCGCCTTAATCCAATCATTTTTACATGATGGGTTCGTTTGATGCTGGGCGTCCTTGTGATGTAAGGTTATTTTAGGCACTACTGCAATAATTCTTGCATGCGTGTGTATCGTTTATGGATAAGGACTGGGAACGTTTAGGGCGCCTCAAACCTGAAGAAAAAGTGCTGTTATGCATCGACATGACTGACGGATGCGCCCAAATATGTGCTGACGGTATCAGGAACCAGTTTCCAAGCATTACCGAGGAAGAGTTGATTGTGAAATTGCGTGAGCGGTTCGAATGGTCCAAGCACAACCGTTGAGGTGAAGTTAGATTGGAAGCATACTACGGTTTTGTGAAGAAACTTGTTAATGCTTTTGAAAGTGCAAAGTTAGATTATGCATTCACTGGTGCGTTGGCAGCGAGTTTTTACGGCGTTCCCCGAACCACTATTGACGTAGATGTAATAATAGCAGTTGCTGGCGAAACAGACTTGAAAAAAAAGATTACCGCTGCATTAAAACAGGCAAATTTAGAAGCAAATGAAAGAAAAATCGAGACGGCATTAACCTCAGGTTACAAAATAGTGACATTCAAAGACAAAATAACACCGTACACCGTTGACATTATACTCTCGGAAGCCGAACTAGACAAAAAATCAGGAAAGATAGGTAACCTACAAACTTTTTTCCAGTCGCCTGAAGGCTTGATTGCGGCAAAACTCAGAATGATTAAGGCAACCCTACCGCCTGAACGCGCAAGTAAAGATAAAGAAGATATTAAGGCAATTTTAGCCTTCACCAAATTGAATATTATCGCTGTCAGAAAACAGGCGCAAAAAGATAAAACACTTGAAATACTTGAAGCTTTAACCGCATAGTCTTCGGCTTGAATGCTAAAATATTATTTTTACCTAATGCCTATTGGTTGTGTTTTTGTTTGACTTCTAATAGTCATATCCAGCACTGCACTGTTGTCTGGCAGGCACGCTAGTACTTTTGATTATCCATCGTAACTGAAATTTAAGCCTCCTTAAACCATGAACAGGCGCTAGGTTTTTTCTTTAAAGAAGGATTCTAACTTTGCATTCTCCGCTCTCTTTAGCACTTCTGCACATTCTTTAGGGTCTAACGCCTTAAACTCCAAGCCCATGGTCACCAGCAACCTTTGCACATCCTTGCCCAAGCTGGGCGCTACGAGCACTCCGCGGAGTTCACGGTTCGCTTTCTCCTTAATCGCATCCATGTACCGTGCAAGCTGCAACACAGCTTCTTTTCCAGCCGTTTTCCGCTTAACCTCAACAACAACCAGTTTCCCATCCTTATCCACTCCGTAAACGTCCACAAAACCCGGCTCCACTTTTTTCTCGTAACTGATTGGTTTGAAACCTTCCTCTAAAAGCGACGGCTTGAGCAGAATCGCCTGGTGCATGTCTTTTTCGCTTGCGTAAAGCAGAAACTCTCCCGAATCGTCCAAGTTTAAGGCTGAAACCATAAGCAAGTTGCTAAATGTGATTTTGACGTTTTCTCTTGGTTTCTGCCTCACAGCGTGAACTTCAAGATTGGTCTCGCTGGCTTTGACGTGGAAGATGCTTCCTGAAGGTTGCCAGTTGACTGGTTCATAGCCGACTGGGCGGTGAACAAGAAGCGAGCCGTCAGCTTTGATTATTAAGATGCGTTCGCCAGGTTCAAGAGTTGAACTTGCCCTGCCAGCATAGTTTACTTGGCATGTACCTGCGATGATGAGGGTTCTTCTTTGGGCGAAGGCTTTCTCGATTAGCTTGGCAGCTTCCGCAAGTGTTGGTTCTGTAAGGACAGAGATTTTGTTTGGTTCCTGCAATTTTGTTTTCAGCCAAGTATTTTAGTTACTCCTTGGGTACATAAGATTTCTTGAAGGAACACAGAAGTGACAGGCTGGAAAGACAAGCGCAAGGTAATGCAACGTTATGATTTGACGGCTGAAATGTATGAAGAGCGATATGCCCAAGAACAGGAAGTAAAATACGGGGCAGCATTGGAAAACGTTATCGTAGCAGACTGCGCTGTTTTGGATGTTGGATGTGGCTCAGGCTTGTTTTTCAGCCATGCGGCAGCAAAGGCAAAGGTACTCGTGGGCGTTGACATTTCACGCAAACTCTTGCTTAAAGCTAAAGAACAAGCGCATGCTTTTCAGAATGTTTTGGTTTTGCAGGCTGACGCTGACCACTTACCTTTTAGAGAAGCATTTTTTGATGCTGTTTTCGCGTATACGGTGCTTCAAAACATGCCAAAACCCCCAGAAACATTAAACGAATTCAAAAGGGTAACCAAGCTAGGCGGCAGGGTTGTCGTGACTGGGTTGAAAAAGGCCTTTTCGCTCAATGCATTCATGGATGTTCTTGAAAGCTCTGGTTTGAAGATAGTTTCTTTTGTTGATAATGAAGATCTGAAGTGTTATGTTGCTGTGTTAACCGCTTAGCATTTATGCGTCTGATACTTGACCGTTGTCTTCGTAGATTCCTACTTTGACTTCGCTTAATTTAAAGCCACAAAACTGACCATCACGCAGTTTTGAAATAAAAACGCTGGAGTTTTCTAATTCCGTAAGAACCTTTGGAATGCCTTCGATAACTCAAACTCAATCAACCTCAAGAGAAAAATAATTTAGGCATAAAATTAAGTTAAGTTTCCTACAATATTATGGTTAACTCTTGATGGAAAATTTGAGATGAAGGTTACAGAACCGCTTGACCCGAAATTAGGAGAAAAAGGGGAATGTCAGCCCCTTGAACAAATATGTGGGTAAAGTGGCTCTGAGCGGTCGAACTCCTCCACCGCTATTACTGAAATAATAGTTCTCTTCAGCATATTCGTTTGTATGTCCTCTTAGGATGTACATAGTAGGTTATCAACCAAAAAGCAACAGTTATACAACCGAAGAAGTAACAGAACCCTTTTCTTGCCATCAAAAAAAGGTAAACAAGGCGTACAAGCTCTTACAAATAATGCTGGCTTTGTTTGCATTATTAAAACAGCAAACACTAGAAAGATTTGATCATTCATGTTCACGAGAACAATCACCATAAAGATGTCAAATTGTTTTAATAAGACGCTTTTCCTTAGATACGAACGCTCAATTTAGAGGCAAAGAAACTTTAATGCTAATCCAAGAAGTCATACTTGAAAACTTCATGAGTTACGAGTACGCTAGGGTACCGTTTAAACAAGGCGTAAACGTAATTGGTGGACCCAACGGGGCAGGAAAATCCTCTCTGCTGCTGGCAATATCTGTTGGCTTGGGGCAATCATATACTGAACGCTCAAGAAAACTCAGCGATTTAATCAGGTGGGGACAAGACCAGGCGCGGGTAACGCTTATTTTAGATAACAGCAAACAAGGAAACAAGCGCCCAGTACCAAAATACCAAAAAGACCAACTTTTCTTAACCCGCGTTTTGCGCCGTGATGGCAAATACGGGTTTGAACTTGAAAACCGAGCCGTCGGCAAGCAAGATGTTGAACGGTTACTCGGCAGGTTCGGCGTTAACCCCGACAACATGCTTATCATCATGCATCAGAGCATGGTTGAACAATTCACCGTGCTGAGCAACACAGAAAAACTGCGCATGGTTGAAGAAGCAGTCGGCTTAGAACCTTTCCGCGAAAATGTCCTGCAAGCAAAAACAAAACTTATGCGAATTCTCACGCAAGAAGAATCCGTAAGCAAACTTTTAGAGTCAGCCCAGCAAACGCTCAATTACTGGCGTGAACAATACGAAAAATATCAAGAGAAAAAGCAACTTCAGATTAAACGCAGATTTTTGGATCGAGAATTAACTTGGGCAGAAGTTGAAAGACGGGAAGGCATAGTTAAAAGCTTACAATCAAACCTCTACAAAAACCAAGACGCGCTAAGCAAAGTCGAAGGGGAAAAGCAAGCAATAACCAACCAGCTAAACAGTCAGCAGAACCAGCAGGAAGCGCTAAAAAAAGAAACAAGGACAGCTTTTGATGAACGATTAAGCCTCGAACACCAAATCGCCCAAAACCAATCCACACAATCACTAATTGCACAACTGCTTGAAGAAACACAAACGCTGGCGCAAGCAATCCAGAACAGCAAAAGCCAACTTAAGCTGCTCAGAAGCGAAAACCTCAAAGAAATGCTGAAAAACTCACAGCAGCAAATCATCAGGGCAAACGAGCAAGTTAAAGAAAACCAAGCAAAAATGCTCAATCTGGAAGAGTCAGCTGACAAGGTTACAGGCGAAGTGTTAGAGAAACGAGTAAACCTTGCCCTGCTTGAGTTTAAGCGTGCAAACGCAATTGTCAACCTAAAAGACATTGAAAAGTCACTAAAGGAGGCCGAAGAAAACCTAAAGGCAACAATTCTTAAGGCTCAGCAGTCAGGTGAACGAATAGCAGTCCTAAAAAACGCCTCTGAAATCCAAGATGAAATCAGCTTAACAGAAGGGCATATAGCAGCTCTCGCTGACGTGTCAGAGGACATAGAACGTCAGTATGAATCCTACTCGAAACTTTACTTGGAGCTGAAAGAGAAAGCGCAACTCGTAGCCGAAAACCGCGAGAAAACCCTTGAAGAAGTCAAAACCAGAATGCAAACATGGCGAACAGTCATGCAGAACCTCCTTGACCGCGTCAACTTGGAATACCAGAAAATCATGAGCCAAACTTCAGCAACAGGCGAAGTGCAACTGTCGAATCCGCAGGATATTGAAACCGCTGGGTTAGACATCCTCGTTGGGTTCAAAGGTGGAAAACCAGTGGCGCTAGACGCTTACACGCAAAGCGGCGGCGAGCGAACCACGGCAACCATGAGTTTTCTCTTAGCCTTGCAGCAGCATGTACGCTCACCATTCCGAGCAGTAGACGAATATGACATTCACATGGACCCTAAAAACCGCGAGATGATAGCGAAAATCCTTCTTTCCATTATTAAAGACGCGAACGCTCAATACGTGGTAATCACTCCAAGCCAAATCACCTTTGCCCAGCAAGACGCTAACGTGATTACGGTTCAAAATATAGAAGGAAAATCAGTCGTGCGCGAGGTAGCCACTTAATGCAGTCAATAAAACAACAAAAGGCGCTAGGCAAAGAAAAGCTTGAACGCATAATTGAAATGTGCATCGCCATCGAAAACCACACAGCAGACCCCTTCACACTAAATATTGACGAAATAATCAAAATAGTTAGAGAGTATTTCCCGCATTGGGAACACCCTGACGAGTTAAAACTAGACGCTGAAACACTTCACCACTTAGCTTCGGTTATTAAATTGCAGAGTGAATGGGTTAAGCAACGGTCAACTTCGCTTTATACTGACCCGTTTTTGTTGGAAGAGAAAATCCTGCAAATTGGCAAGCAAGAGATGGTTAACGTTTTTCTTAAAGCTTGGAATCCACTAATCGAGTTTGAACAAATCAGCCTCAACACTTTAGCACAGGGATTGCTCTATTGGGAAGCGTTGGCTCCTCTTAGTGAAAGATGGAAAGACCTTGATGCCGCTGAGGTTTCGATGGGTTTTGCAAGCAGGGACGAACTGATTAAGCAGGGAGTCTTAGGTGACAGGGAATTTTCTGAGGAACTGAATTGTTACTGGCAAGAACTCAGAGAGTGCGTTGTTAAGAAAGGACAGGATGGAAAAATCAATTATTGGGATTTTATTGGAGCTGACACTTACGAAGAAACAGTTCAAAGAGCTTTCTTAACGAGTTTTCTTGTTACTTACGGTTACGCAACGCTGGAGATTGACAGGTTAGAAGAGCTAGTTTTCATAAAACCCTTCGACAAACCGAAAACGGAGATTTTAACTCAACAATCAACATCGGTTGCCATCGCCGTCTCATGTGAAGATTGGCAGAAATGGAAAAGAGGCGAATTGGATTGAGCAAGAGAAAAGGCGTTTACGGCAGCAAAATCAAGAAAGCAACGCAGATGCTCTTCTACAAGCGCCACCAGAAACCAGGCGTTAAAGGTTGGGAACTGCGTAAAGCGTTAGGTTCAGATTACCCTAAAGTGCTTGATTTACTTGACGATTACCTAAAACCGCTGAATCTGCAGGTAAAAACGATTTTTGAAGAGGAGAAAACTCCAGAAAAGCCAACCTTAGAGGAGCTTGACAAAGCAAGATTCTATGTCACTTTACGAGGAGACTTGGCTACAAAGGATAAGTTGATGGGTTGGCGCATTGACGACTTAGCAGGCTTAGCCATAACAATCTCTTATATAATCAGCAAGAAAGGGCAAGCAGCACGAAAAGACGTTGAAAAACTCCTTGCCGAGAAAATGCCAAACTGGAAAGTTGGCTTAAACATCGAAAGGTACATTCGCTACGGCTACCTAGGACAAGATGATAATGGACAAATGTTTCTAGATTGGAGAACAAGGGCAGAAGTTGACCAGAAAGCGCTAATCAACATGCTACTCTCAAGTGACGCGCAAAAAGCAGAAACCGCTGAACCACAGGAAGAATCCTCGGAAGAAGAAGAACAAGAAAACGAGTAGCCTAAAACTTCAATGTTTATGAGCGGACTAAGCGCCCCTCTAAACAACTTTTCTGCACTTTTTTACACTTTTATTGACTCAACCTGCAAACGGTTCAAGCTTAAATTCAAAAAAGCAATCCAAAACAAGCTCTTCCAGAAAGGGGAGGACGGGTGCTATTTACTATTGAAATAAGAATGCTAAAAGCATAACAACAACTACTCGGACTAAAACCCTAAATACACACTCTTCAGCACTTTTTTATCAGGTAAAGGCGTTAAACTCACTCTGCAGATACTTCGACGGACTGAAGGCCAACTAGTTCAACGCCCTCTTTTGGTTCGTACCCTTCAGCTTCTAGATACGCCTCAATAGCTTCCTTAACTCGCACCATTAACTCATCAAGAGTTTTTGCTTGCGTGTGACACCCAGAAAGCTCAGGAACAGAGGCAACATAGTAGCCTCGTCATCCTTTTCGACAATAACTACGAACTTCAACCTTACCATCCCTGATAAAACATCAACGAAGTGACAATAAAAGCTTGTCATACATTAGTGGGTAAATGCCTTCGATGTTCAGGCATAAGTTATGCTGTTTACTAATTAGACTGAGGAATACAAGACTTGATTCAGCGACGTTTCATCGCCTAGTCAACCTGTATTGGACTGCTTAGGTGATGCTTACGTTCTGAATGTCGAAATAGCGTTTTGCTAAAAAGCGTAGACGCTCGGCGTTCTTGCCGTTCTTGCCTATTGCGACGCCCTTATCTTTCGGGTTGACGGTGATGACTGCCATCTTTTTGCCATCAGTTCGTTCCGTGACGCGTACTTCTCTGACTGCTGCTGGTTTGAGGGCGTTTTTTATAAATTGAACTGGGTCTTCGCTGTACTCGATGATTTCATGTTTTTTGCCCGTCATTCGCTCGAGAGTGTGGATGTTTCTGCCGCCTTTTCCTATGGCAACGCCCACTTGGCCTTGGTTGACGATGAATATTGCTCGTTCCTGTTCCTCGTCGATTATGCAGTCTTTCACGCTGGCGCCGCTTACGCTTTCAAACAATGCTATGTAACGCATTTCGTCGCAGGTGATTTTTATGCCGGTTGTCAGTTTTTTTCCTCCATTTTTTATTCTTTAACTTCTTCGGTTATTTTGAGAATTTCTGAGTCCCCAGTTTCTCTAATGCTTAAGGCTGATATAATAAAGAGTTTCTTGCAGACTTCCGCTAAATCCATTGAGCCACCTTTGTACGTCATCACAGGGACTTTAGAGATTTCTCCATAGTACTCTATCTGTTCTTTTATGTCTTTTGGACAGTTAGAGGCTAAAACTATCATCTTAGCCTTGCCAGTTTTAGCGTTCTGCAATGCAACGTTGGCTCCAAAGGACACTTTGCCAGTTTTCACTGCTGTCGCTAACGCTTTATCTATATCTATCATGCTTCTGTTTTTCCTCCTTGTTTAGCTTGTTTATCAAATGTTGACATGTACAATTCAACTAAGCCTGTACCGATTGGTATCGACTGCCCGACTATAACGTTTTCTGTTACACCTGCCAACGGGTCAATTTCACCTTTCACAGCCGCCTCAACAATGTTAGGCACTGTAATTTCGAATGCTGCTCTGGCTAAAACACTTGCTTTCTTGCCGCTAATGCCATGCCTGCCGATTTGCTGCACATCGCCAGTTGTAGTCATCATGTCTGCTACGAGCATAACGTGGCGTACATCAACATCTAAGCCTTGGTCTTCCAAGACGCCTTTTGCCTCGTTGACTAACGCGTTTCTTGATGCTTCCACACCGAGAGTGTTAGCTATTTCGTGAATGTTGTTGGTGCTTGTTCGTGAAGTGTCCACACCATGAACTTCTAAGACTTTAGACAAGTTTGAGCCGTCAGTGCGTATTACCCATTCTCCTCTTTCTTCAGTAACCAGCACACGTTTAATGTCCGGTACACCTTTAACTTGAAAACCTGGAATCTTTGTTAACATCCTCTTCAGTTGCTCAGCTTTTTTCGGCTTAATCTGCACTGTATAATCAGTAATTGTAACTGTTGCATTTTGCAATTCCAACCGCTCTTTCAGCTCATCCATTGTTATATTTCTGTCATCCATCATTGACTTGCTTAATTCAATAACGATTTCTTCGCGCACAGGGTCTTCGTAGATTGCTGAAGCCAAGTTTTCAACTGAAGTGTAAATTATGTTCCTTGCGACTTCAACAGCGCCCTCTTTGCTCTTCGCAGCTTCACCCTTTAAGTAGACGGTCATGATTGGCGTAGACGGAATCCTACGTGCATCCACGATTTCGATAAGCCTTGGTAAGCCTAAGGTAACGTTTTGTTCTTTGACACCAGCATAGTGGAAGGTTCTAAGAGTCATCTGTGTACCCGGTTCACCTATTGATTGAGCAGCAACAATTCCTACTGCTTCACCAGGCTCCATCAAAGCACGCTTGTATTGCTCAGCAGTCGAGGTTGTGGCTTTTTCAACACTTTTCTTGGTAAGCTTGTTCTTCGCGAAGTTTTGTTTAAGCTGAGTCATCAAAATCGGCGTAAGCTGACCGTCAACGCGTTTCAACTGCTTCTTAATTTCCTCAGCAGATGCTGCTTCACCTTTTTCTTCACCGATTTTTATTTGGTCAATGAGTCGGCTTACGTTTACCGCTTTGCCATGGTCACTTTTAGCAGGGTCAACACCGTCTTCACCATACCTAAACTGAATGATGTCGCCGGCTGAATCACGTACCGTGCTGTCGTATTCCAAACGAATATGCTCTAGAGCATTGATTAGCCTGCGCTACATGTAACCGCTCTGTTGAGTGCGAACGGCAGTGTCAACTAGACCTTCCCTGCCACCCATAGCATGGAAGAAGAATTCAATGGCGTCCAAACCTGTCTGGTAAGAGTTATAAACGAAGCCTCTTGCTCGTGGACTTGGATCGCCATCAACAAAGTGGGGCAGCGCTCGTCCAGCGTAGCCTCGCATGATACGTTTGCCTCGCACTGATTGTTGCCCAACACAAGCAGCCATTTGGCCAATGTTTAAGCTTGAACCTCTTGCGCCTGTTCGGGTCATGACGATACCCGCGTTTTCTAGTGTGAAGTCTTCGTCTGCTATTTTGCCTGATTCGTCTCTGGCTGTGGCAAGTTCATGCATGACGTAGATTTCGAAGGATTCCTCTAAGGTTTGTCCTGGCAAGCGCGGGAGGGTTCCGTTTCGGAAGTTTTCAATGTGTTCATCGATTTTCTTTTGGATACGTTCCATGGTCTTTGCCATGCGATTGCGGGCTCTCGGCGAGAGAACAAGTTGATCGTAGGTGTAGCTGAATCCTCGCATTGAAATGTATAGTTTTAGCAGATGAGTTATATTGTTGAGGAATTCTCGTCCTGCTTGGGTGCCATAGTCTTTGATTATTCTGTGAAGGAGACTTTCAGATTGCTCAGCACCTATAGAGCGCCGGTCGATAACGCCTGAGACTAACTGGCCATTTCTGACCACTACATAAGCGTCGTGCTTGCATGCTTCCTCTTCACATTTTGTACAGCCTTGGCAAATGTTAGCTTTAAGAACGTAATTCAACGTTTTTGGCAGGAACAGGCTGAATATTTGTTTGCCTGACCACATGGGTTGCGGCTCCTTAATTTCTGGTTCTGGTAGTTCCCCAACGTATTCTGTTGTGGTAAGTAGCCTGTTAACTTCGCCTCTGGTCAGGTAGTTTCCTTTTCGAGTGAAGTAGTAAGCGCTTGTAATAAAGTCCCTTATTGCACCGATGATGGGTCCGCCGAATCTAGGTGAGAGGATTTGGTCTTGAACCTGCATTAGCAGAAGTGCTTCGGTTCGTGCTTCTTCGCTTTGTGGAACATGAAGGTTCATTTCGTCGCCGTCAAAGTCAGCGTTGTAAGGTGGGCAAACGCAGAGGTGGAGGCGGAAGGTCTTGTACGGCAAAACCCGCACGTAATGAGCCATAATTGACATGCGGTGAAGTGAAGGCTGCCGATTAAAGATTGCAATGTCACCGTTCTTGAGGTGCCGTTCAACTACGAATCCTAACTCTACAGCTTCAGAGATTTTGGTTCGGTCAACAACGAATTCTAGCCTAATGCGCTTGCCATCTGGCCTAATAATGTATAATGCGCCAGGATAGTTTTCTGGACCGTTAATTACGAGTTTCTTCAGTTCGTCAATGTTCCATGCTGTGACTTTTTCTGGAATAGATAACCGCATGGCAACATCTACTGGTACGCCAACCTCGTTAATGTCAAGGTTCGGGTCAGGAGAGATAACGGTACGGGCTGAAAAGTCAACTCGTTTGCCTGAAAGGTTGCTTCTAAAGCGACCTTCCTTTCCCTTAAGCCTTTGCGAGAGAGTCTTTAATGCTCTGCCACTGCGGTGCCTTGCCGGCGGAATGCCTGAGGCTTCATTGTTAAAGTACGTGGTAACATGGTACTGCAAAAGCTCAGAAAGGTCTTGAATGATAAGCGTAGGTGCACCTGCTTCCATGTTCTCTTTCAGACGCTGATTAATGCGAATGATGTCCACTAGTTTATGGGTTAAATCGTCTTCAGAGCGGATGCCTGATTCTAAAGTGATTGATGGGCGAACGTAAACTGGGGGTACAGGCAAAACCTGCAGGACCATCCATTCTGGGCGTGCAACTTTCGGGTTGAAACCCAAGATTTCAAGGTCTTCGTCTGAAACGCGTTCAAGCCTTTCACGAATCATGCTGGGTGTCAATGGCTCGGAGCCTGCTTCAGTCTGCTCAATAAACTTTGTTGGCTTTTCAAATGTAATCTTGTACTGAGCGGAGGCACAGTAGGGGCATTGTTTAGCTTTTATTTCAGTCATTATTTCCTTGTAAACTTCATCTGGAATTGTGCCTAAGAGCTCGTTGTACCGTTCGATTCGGGCATGCGCCTTTTTAACGGTCATCCTTCCATCAAGGCTTGTGTCTTTTGCAGGACCTTCGGAACCTTCAGGTAAGAGTATGCGACCGCAGCTGCGGCAGGTGGCTTTCAAAAGGTCGAAGATAATTTTTGTGAATTCTATATGTACGATTGGTACGGCTAGTTCGATGTGTCCAAAGTGTCCCGGGCAGCGAATAGCTGTGTTGCCGCATGTTCTGCACCTTTGCCTTGGCTCAAGTGTGCCTAGTCTGCCATCCATTAAGCCGGCGGTGATGGGTGCGCCGTCTTCGTCGTAGGTGTCTGGGGTTTGGATTTCAACGACTGATTGTTTACGGAGGTCTTTGGGTGAAATTAAACCGAATGAGATTTCATCAACTATTTTATGGATTAATTCTTCCGTTGACATGTTACGCCTTCTCCTTAAGTCTTAATTTTGGTGTAATGCATAGGCTTTGAAGCTCCTGTAATAGAAGCTTGAAAGCGTACGAGACGATTACGGGTGAAATCTTTGCTTTTTCGTCACATATCCTGCAGACATAGCGTCTTTGTTTCATGTCGAAGTAAGCGATTTGACCGCAGTTCTCACAGATGTAGAGCGTGTACTTGTCTGACTATTCCAGCAATCTGTCCCTGAGCAGCATTGCTGCGCCGTGTCCGATGAGACAGTCTCGTTCCATTTCTCCGAATCTGAGACCCCCGCCTCTGGCTCTGCCTTCAGTGGGTTGCCTTGTTAACATCTGGACTTGACCGCGGGCTCTGGCGTGTATTTTGTCAGCAACCATGTGGTGAAGTTTCTGATAATAGACTACGCCGACGAAGACGTCTGCAACGAACTTTTCGCCTGTGGTGCCATTGTAAAAGACTTCGCTTCCAGTATGGCTGTAACCAAGCTTTACCAGGCTCTTACGCACCTCAGTGGGCCCTTCGTTTGAGAATGGTGTGCCATTTGCTGGTCTTCCTCGTGCCGATGCAGCTTTTCCAGCTAGGGATTCGATGAATTGGCCGATGGTCATTCTTGAAGGTATAGCATGCGGGTTGATTATTAGGTCAGGCACCATACCGTCATCAGTAAAGGGCAAGTCCTCTTGCGGAACAATTAAGCCTATAACTCCTTTTTGTCCGTGGCGTGAAGCAAATTTGTCGCCGAGCTCCGGGACTCGCTGATCACGCACTCTTACTTTTACAAGTTGGCTGCCTTCGCCTGACATCGTTATGAATATGCCGTCCACGATTCCTGTTTCAGAGGGACGCATGTCAACTGATGTATCACGCATTGATGGACCTTTAACCTCAAATTCTTTGTATTCTTCCAAGAATCTGGGCGGGCTAATTCTTCCGATTAATACGTCCCCGCCGACAACTTGAGATTCTAAACTGATTATCCCGTCAGGTTCCAAAAGCCTGTAATATTGTTCGCCGCGGTAACCACGAGTTCCAGGCTCTGGAACCGTGAACTTGTCTTTTAATCCGCCCAAGTATTGGCGGCATTCAGCTTCATAAATTCGGTAGAAAGTGGATCTGGCTAAGCCACGTTCTATAGATGCTTTGTTGAAGATTAAGGCGTCTTCCATGTTGTAGCCTTCGAAGCTGAGCACGGCGACAACGCAGTTTTGTCCTGTGGGGCGTTGCTTGTAACCCATGACTTCCATTAGTTCCGTTTCAACAATCGGCACTTGCGGGTAGTGAAGTATGTGTGAACGTGAGTCAACGCGGTGGTGGAAGTTGGTGCAATAAACGCCCAGCGCTTGTTTAGCCATAGCTGCCTGGTATGAGTTACGAGGCGACTGGTTGTGTTCTGGATACGGGATTGTTGAGGCGCAAATTCCAAGAATCGTGTAAGTAGCTATTTCCACATGAGTGTTTTCTGGTTTAATTTCGTCGAACGTTAAGGCGATGTAAGCGTTTTCTTCTTCTTCAGCGTCCAAATACTCAATTAAACCGTTCTTGACTACGTCTTCCCAAGTCCACTCGCCTAAACCAATCTTTTCAAAATGTTTAGGCTGAAGTTTTGACGCTCCATTCTCAACAATTATGAGTGGACGCCTAACTCTGCCTTCGTCACAGTTAGCATGAACTTCCTCGGTTTCAGTTTGCAGTCTTGAGAAGTATGTTACGTTTACTTCGGTTGAGATTTCTCCA
>Ga0187849_1002612_pt1 | contig 16952 bp, 13 predicted proteins | sample June2016WEW_4_10_2_FD_132412 | JGI IMG/M metagenome (GOLD analysis project Ga0187849, IMG submission 132412) | Peatland microbial communities from SPRUCE experiment site at the Marcell Experimental Forest, Minnesota, USA - June2016WEW_4_100 | ecosystem: Environmental > Terrestrial > Soil >...
CCCCTACCGCGGGCGCATCAAACCACCCCGCCTGCCGCTGTGGCACTTGGAAATGCAGCCGGTGAATTACCAGCAACTGCGCCACGGTTTTGGCCTCGTCAAGACCGACCCCGAGGTTGTTATCAAGGGAAGAGAGTATTACTACGGGCTTACCCAGTGGTGCGATCAGAATATCGGGCAAGTGCTGGACGCGCTCGCCAAAAGTGACTTCGCCAAAAATACGGTGGTGATTTACACTTCCGACCACGGGGAAAATATGGGAGAACACGGCCTCTGGTGGAAGAACTGCATGTATGAGAACGCCAGCCGCGTTCCTTTGATCGTGAGCGGGCCGGGCCGCTGGCGAGAGGGAGATCGAAGGCGGGGAGCGTGCAGCTTGGTGGACGTGGTCCAAACCGTGGCCGCGATCGCCGGCGCCCAAACTCCCGAGGATTGGAACGGCAATTCATTAGTCCCGTGGCTCCACGATCGCGACTATGCTTGGAAGGATTTGGCCGTCAGTGAGTATTACGCCCACAACATCTCCTCCGGCTATGCCATGCTGCGGCATGAGAAATACAAGTACGTTTATCATACCCAACCCACTGCGGAGTTTCCCGCCCAGCGCGAACTCTACGACTTGGCGGCGGACCCCGATGAATTCATCAACCTGGCGTCCATCCCTGAGCAGCAAAAGCGAATCAGGGAGTACCACGCCCTTCTGACAAAAGAAATTGGGGAAGATCCCGAGAAAACCGAAAAGCGCTGCCGCGCGGATTACGCCGAAGGCTATCACCGTAGCGCGTGACGCGGTGAAAATCCGGGAATCCCGGACTTCCACGGGATGGCGCTTGATGCAGGGCTGGTGGCGAGTTTGCAGTTGTGGCCCGAGGAGCCGAGCCGCCGTCATTTGACTTGCCAACGGCGGGGAAGTCGCTGAAAATGGCGCGTGGCGGCATCCGGTTTGTTACCACATCGATGAGGGAGCCATGATGGAAGCACAGTCCGGCAGTTTCAAGCGCAGGCTTTTGGGGCGCACAGGTCTGGAAGTGGGGCGGCTGGGAATTAGCTCCAGTTATGGAGTTCCGGGCGACGCCGTGGAGCGGGCGTTTGAGCGTGGCGTGAACTACATCTATTGGGGAAGCCGGCGCCGCAGCTCCTTCGGCGAGGGGCTGAAGCGCTTGCGCCCTCAGCGCGACCGCTTCGTGCTGGTCGTCCAATCATACACTCGGGTCGCGGGACTGATGGCCTGGAGTCTGGAGCGCGCCCTGCGGGCTTTGCGCTTTGACCATGCGGACGTTCTGCTGCTCGGCATGTGGAACAAGCCGGTAGCGCCGAGGATTCTGGACGCCGCACGGCAACTGAAGCAACGCGGCTTGGTGCGATTCCTGGCGGTTTCCACGCACCAGCGCACGCGGGTCCCCCAGATTGCCGCCACGAACGACTTCGACATCGTTCATTTCCGCTACAACGCCGCGCATCCGGGCGCGGAAAAGGAAATCTTTCCGCACCTGCCCGCCGCCAACCGTCCCGGCCTGGTTTCGTTTACCGCCACAAGTTGGGGGCAACTCCTCGGCAAGTCCTCGCTGCAAGGGTTCTTCATGGGTGCGCATCCGCTTCCCAAGGGTGAGCGTGCCCCGACCGCCCTCGATTGCTATCGCTACGTCCTGAGCCGCCCGGAAGTGGACGTGTGCCTGACCGGCCCCGCAAATGCGGCGCAAATGGATGAAGCGCTCGAAGCGCTGCGGCGCGGTCCGATGACGGAAGGAGAGTTGGCCTGGATGCGGCGCGTGGGCCGGGCGGTGGCGGGGAAATAGGCCGCATTTCTCATCACGCAAGGGTCCAGCTTGGAACTTGCCTAAAGCGAAGGTTTTCCGTTATTCTGAAGGCGATGGAAGTACATTTCACCCCTGAGCAGGAAGCGCAACTTGCGCAGATCGCGACCCAGGAAGGCACCGACGCCGAACGGCTGGTGAAGGATTCCGCTTTGCGTCTGCTTGAGGAAGATGCCCGCTTTCGTGCTGCCGTGCGGGAGGGTATTGCCCAGGCCGACCGGGGTGAGTTCATTGAAGAGGAAGCCATGGACGCCCGCCTGGAGCAGATGTTGCGCTCATAACAATGCGTATCCGCTGGACGCCCGCCGCCGCCGACCTACAGCGCGTTAGTGATTACCTCAAAGACCACCATCCGCACTACCGGCAGCCGACCCTGCGCAAAGTGTATGCTGCTAGCCAATCCCTGAAAGAGTAGCCGCACCGTGGCCGTATCGGACGCGAGGAAGGAACCCGAGAGCTTTCCTTCCCTCCCCTGCCCTATATCGCTGTCTATCGCGTGAAGGAGCAGAGCATCGAAGTCTTGCGGATTTATCACGGCGCTCAGGACCGGCCTTAACCCCAACACTGTTCACTTAGTTGTCGTCACGGATTAGGGAATCCAATTGCGGGCGAAGCCCGCCTTGGACTGCGGTAGCAGCAGCTACCGCCTTCCGCCTTCGGTTCATACGGCAAAGGCGCAAGGGGCGGAGGAAGAAAGGCGGTAGCTGCTGCTACCGCACTCCACGGCGCTTCGCGCAAGTCCATATCAAAACGCGCGCTAAGTGAACAGTATTGGCCTTAACCCGGGTTTCTCACCCCGGGTTTGGAAGGGCGGGGCTTCACAGGCTGCGAAAAGACCTCCATTGCTGTCATCCTGAGCCCGTTCGCTGTCATTCTGACTGTGGGTGCTTCGTTTGATGGCAAAGGCATAGCGTGCGGGGAGAAGGCGCCCGCCATTGAGTTCTGCGGGCCGGGCTCCCGACGTTGTCGGGACCTGCTCCGCGGGTTACGCTTCGCCATTGGCAAGGGTTGGTTTGCTTTGACGCAGCACGATCTTGGGATGGCGATAAACCATGGCGCCTGCGAAGCGACCGGAAGGAAGTTTAATCCCAAACGTATGGGTTCGCCCGCCTCGACCTTCGCCGGCTTTGCTTCCCTCGTATTTCCAGTCCTGCTCGTGAAGGAAGACGACGTCGACCCTCCAGATAACCACAGATTTTCCGGCCTTGATGATCATCGCGAGGTCCACCAAATACCGCCAAACGATGTATCAGCGCGCGTGATTGTAATGCGACTGCAAGGCCCAGGGACGAGTGGTTCCCTTCGACTCCAATGCCTGCTCAGGAGGAGGATTCAGCTTGCCGCCGAGGGACATATCGGGGAAACGCTGCTGCGCCACGTCCGGGTGTTTGGGTTTTTTGTAAGGGCTCAACGAATGCAGGGCTCGCACGCCGAAGATTCCCACCAAGCCGCTAAAGACGTTCGCTTGCTCGTAGTAGACCTCAATAAGCTCAGTGGCTTCTCTTTCAATGTATTCGATGGCTTTCCGAATGTGCGAAATCTTCAAGTCAGGGGGAACCGGTACGTTTCTGTCGAACCCTTCTGCATCAAAGCCCAAACGTCCCTCCGAGCCCCCGCTCACACCTGGAATGGCAATGAAAGCACTCGTTCGTCGCGGGGGATGCGGCGAACAGAGGTGGAGGAGGGAGGCTTCCCTTCGGCGCTAAGTTTCGCGAGCTCGGGTATGGCCCGCTCGGCCATCTGGTAGAAGACAGGATCACTTTCAATTCCGATACTCTCGTAGCCCACTGCCAACGCGGCGGCGACGGTTGATCCGCCACCCATGAAGGGGTCCAGCACCGTTCCCACTCCGAGCGGAAGTGCGGCGCGCACCATCTGGCGCATGAAGGCTTGGGGTTTCAAAGAAGGGTGGGGAGCAATGGCTCGTTCGGCGGATCGGGTGGGCGCGGAGCGAATGATATCCTCGAAGGGCCTCTCCGGTGAAACCCGCCGGAGCCCGCCCGTTTTCCATTTGCGGAGATTGTCCTGAACTCGACCTTCACACGGCTTGCGGAATAGACCCCACGGCTCCCAGCCCGAGCGCGGCATCACCGTGACGTGAGCAAACTCCCCGTGGGCGTTTTTCGGGCGGTCCCCCCCTCGCAGGGTCTTGACGAGGCGGATGATCTCGCCACGCTTTTCAAAGCCCGCCTCCACGAGCGGCAGATAAACAAGGTGTGAGAGCAGGGGATTTGTAGCAACAAACAAATGCCCCCCCGGAACCAGCACGAGAATTGCGCGGCGGGCAAATTCTGAAAAAAAGCTTTGGAGCTTCGTGCGGTCACTCTCGGTAAGGACCGTAAAACGCGGCAAAGGGCGCCGCTTGCAGCCGTCAAATGACGGAGGAATCCGCCACACGCCTCCGTTCCCGTTCCGCAGTTTTTCCTTTTCCACGGTTGTGTATTCTTTCAGTCCGTAGGGCGGGTCAGTGACAATAGCGTGAATGGAGTCCTTTTCCCTTTTCTCCATCCAGGAGAGGCAATCGCCGAGATACAGGGTGTAGCGCGTCACTTCTTGCCTCGAATCTGCATTAAAGGGATGTTATCACGAATTCGCGTCCGACTCTCTTGTGTCCTCAAAGGCCGGTAGTGGTTCAATTTGATGCTGTAGAGGCGAGTTTACCTCGCCACATGGCGGCGTAAAGCCGCCTCTACATCAAATTGACCCACTACCCAGAGGCCGTGATCTGCGCGGGGGATTCTTCGCCGCTCTTTTCCTTGAAGAGCACGTTGTAGTTGGCGTTGGCGTTGAAGGACGGATCAAGGTAAATCAGGTCAACGCTGGCGTCCGCGACGTCGTCGCGAAGAACTTTCAGGTTATCGCCAAAATAGAGCTTATTCTTTCCATCCATTTCCGCAGAGCATACCACAACCTTCGCGCCTGGCGCATCCAAAGACGCCAAGACACACGCCCTCAGATTCGTGATTCATTTCGTCGGCGACTTGCACCAGCCGTTGCACGATGAAGACGACGGCGACAAGGGCGGTAACACGCGCCACGTGATCTTTGCCGGTCGGCGCGATCTTCACGCTTTGGGGAGTCGTCCGGGTAGAAGAGAGGCCGCAAACTTTCCCACAGCGCGCGCGCCTGCCGCCTCACCGCGCGAGGGGCGCGCGCATGAGCGCTTCCATCTCGGGAGCGGTTTTGGCGTGGTCGGGGAAATTGGTGATGCGGACATCAAAGGAGTAGCGCTGGCTGATGCCCATGGCTTCGTTCAGTCCGTCGGCCACGCGCACGGCGACGCCACGCGCCAGCTCCGCTCCTGTTGCGGGGAGCAGAATGCCGAATACGCCTGAGGTGAATTGGTAGATAGAATCTTCTCCGCGCAACCTTTGCATCATGGCCTTTACGGCCTCACCAAAAGCGGAATAAATCTCGTCGCTGTCCGAAGGGCTTGGCGAAAGTTCCAGCGAAATGGTGAGTCCGGAAAGGGGCAGCTTGCTGGTGGCAGCGCGCTGGAGTTCCAGAGCCAACCGGTCGCAAAATTGGCCCGGCCCGAACAACGTTTGCAACAGTTCCTTGTTCCCTCGGGCGCGCCGTTCCAGGTTGTGCTTTTTTTCCTCGGCCAACTCCTTGCGCAGGTGCGCGATCACCACTTGGCGGTCGATCAAGTAGCCCGCGAAAAGTACGGCGAGGGCACAGAAGCCGATAATTCCTTTCAGCATGACGCGCTCGCTCACCGAAAACCCCGTGGCCGACGCCAGACTGTACATGTGCAGGGCCAATCCACCGGCCAGGATGAGAATCATGACAATCGCCAAAATCCACAACTGCCAGTTTCGGCGGTCAATGTCCTGGAGGCGAATTCGATCGAAAATCAGCATCGCTTATCTTCCCCGCTTCCGAGAGGCTGCCACAAACTATGAAAGCTTGCAAGAGGGAGTATTCTTGGGTGCTGTCCTAATTTGAACGTAGCGCCGCCATCTTGGCGGCTCAATGCCGGCTAGAAGCCGGCGCTACATCTGAAATTAGGACAGCACCTATTCCTGGAACCGCTGCGGGATGGCGTTTAGTAAACCTTCTTCGCCACCCCGTTCAACCACCTGGCTCCAATACGGTTCACTTAAGGGGTTCCCGGAAATTACTTCTGAATTCGTTCTTGGGTGACCCCCTCACCCGGCTCCGTCGGCTGACGGACTGGAGAAAGCGCCGGTTGCGATCCACCCTCTCCCCCAAAGGGGCGAGGGTAGTGAATTCAAATCAATTCCATCGGCGCCCAAGGTATTTCAACCCGAGGAACTTTACGCCCCCTTCCTCACTTCGGCCGCCAAGGGATCGCGGGGGGGAAGGCTGGCGAGTTTCGCCACCAAACCTGCGGCCATGGCGGACCCGTGGTTATACAAACCGCCCAAAGCGGTTCGGCGCACCAGCAGCGGTTGTGCCGCATCCACAACAATCTTGTAAAGAGCTTCCGCGGCGCGGTCGGAAGGCACCGCACCGAGGGCGATCACGGCTTTCTCCAGCACGCCAGCCTTGAATTCCTTTTTGCCCAGGACGAGGGCTTCCAGGTGCTCCACGCTCGCCGGATCTTTCAGTACCGTCAACTCATCGAGTGCCATCTCCAGCACTCCGGCTTGCAATTGCGTCAAGGCTTCCGCCAGGATTCCCCCGCGGCCGGCGACATTGCTTTTCAGCATGGCCGTAATCGCGGCCTGTTGCACCCTCAACTCAGGATGGCGGACCGCTCCGCGCAATTGCGTGGGCAGTTCGGGATCACCCAGATCACCCAGGATGTAGGCGGCGTTGCGCACCACGTACCAGCGCTGGTCGGAAAGGCGCTTGCGTGTGGCCTCGATGGCGGAAGCGCCCAAGCCGCGGATCAAGCGGATCAAAGGCAAGCGGTTGGAAGCCGCCGGTTCCTCATCCAGGCGTCGAAAGGCCACCTCCGCGCCCAGTGGTCCAATCATCGTCAGCAAGGAAGTCGCGGTGCGCACCCAGGCCGCGTCGCTGCGCCTTTGCAGAAACGACTCGACGAGCCTTTCCAGCGCTTCCGGAGTGAGGAGCCCCACCAGGGCCTTGCCACAGCAGTCCGCGTGCTGGCCGGGGCGCCGCGTCATCGAGCGTTTAAGGTCCGAGGCGATTTTGTGAACAAACTCGAAATCTTCAAAGCGGCCGGCATTCTGCGCCACGATGGCCAGGCAGTTGGTGGCCTCCAAGTGGCAAGGCCAATGCAGGCGAGTCTCGTCCAGAATTTCCCGGACCAGCGGCTCCGCCAGCGTGTGCATCAAGGGCACGGTCTGCACGCTCGCCAGGACGCGCAGCAGTTCCGGCGCGCGTTTCAGTTCTTCCGCGCGCAGCGCCGAGGGCGCTTTCTCCCAAGCAGAAAAATAGCGTTGGGCGACCTCCATGGCCTCGGAAATTCTTCCTTCGCGCATGGCCTCCTGCACGTATTGTACGAGGCGGGAAAACTCCTGTGGGGTGTACCGCTCCTGGCTCAGGAGTTGAGCCTGCTTTTTTTCCGCCGGAAGCGTGGACCACATCACTTCCCCGCGGATGCGGTCAAAGACTTCCGCGGGCAGGTTCGCATGCTCGACGAATTGGGCCAACTTTTGCATCAGACGCTCAGCGACGCGCGTCGCCTTCAGCCCCCGCAGCAAGGCTTGGAGAACCTCTTTTTCGACGTTTGCCTGGCTTCCGCCACCCTCTCCTCCACCCTGTCCTCTGCCTTCGCCTCCGGCGCCCGCCGTCGAGCTCAGGCGCTCCGCTGCCCATCCGGCAAGGGCGTCTTCCATCAAGTGCGCCGACATGACCCCAGGGGAGTGGCCGCGGAGATCGACCTGTTTTCCCGGAGGCAAAGAGGCGAGCAGGGAATCGGGCTTCATCCCGGAAAGCATTTGCGTCATGGCAATCAGCAACTCCGAGACGTCGCCATCCGGATCCGCCAGCCGCTTGCGCGTGGCTTCGTCGGCCACCGCCACCAATTCGCGCGGGCTAGCGCCACCCCCTTGCGGCTTTTTAGCGCCGGCTGCTTCCAGCAGCAGGTCCAGCGCTGAGGCGCCGGAGCGGGCTTCCGGCTGGACATTGGCTTGCCCCGTGAGGTAGGACTCGACATCCGTCCCCACTTCGATCGTGTCGCCTTGTTCTTTGGGTTTGGCGGCGGGCGTGATGCGAACGCCTTCAATCGGATTTCCCTCAAGAAATTTCTTGATTCCTCCTCGCTCCACAATCACCATGGGCCGGGTGGTGAGCAGTGCCAGCGCGCGTTTGAAATCCTTCAGCGTCACTCCCGCCTGAAAAGTGATCGCCGCGACTTCCCGCCTGGCAAACTCCACCTCCAAATGGGTCAGGTTGGTTTGGGGAACAAGACTCCTGTTCAGCAGGACGCGCTGATTCATAAAACCAAACGTGAATTGCTCGCCCTGCTTCAGCAGCGGGGCCAGGAGGTCCCAACTTTGCTGCATGGATCGCGCCGCCGCCGGGTGATCCACGGAGTACATAGCGCTGATTTTGAAGACCATCTGGAAGGCCTGTCCAAACGCCAAGCCTTGAACCTTAAGCTGGTTCTTGTCAGGGGCGCCAGCGAGAGGGGGGGTAGGATTTAATGCCACGGGTAATTCCAACCGAGCTTTGGCCTACCTGGAGGTGGCTAAGCTCTGACTGACTTTCCCAGAAACAGACAAATTGTGGCTGCGGGACCGTAACCGTGCAATGGCCCGCAAGCATGGATCGAAATGATTGTATCAGCATTTTAATAGCCATCATATGTTGTAATGGGTTGTAAGGGGTTGTGAGGGGTTGTAAAGGATTTTGACTCAGTTTGCTGCGGAGGTGCTCTCGGTGAGTTCATTGCGGATCGATGTGGCAAAGGCGTCCACTTCATCGAGAGGCCGCATCACGATCTTGGCATCCTGCAAGATCCGGTAGGAGTGGCCCGCGGTCTTATCTCCCCGCGCCGGCCACCCTTCGATAATGGCCGTAAGTTCGGCGGGTTGTTTGTCGCGAACATAACCCATGGTCAGGGAAAGAACGCTGGCGAGTTCATGATCGCGATGCAGGGAAAGAGCGTGAATCAGTTTCAGATGCCCGTTAGGTTTTCCGGCGGCCCTCGGCGGCCGGAAGCCAAAGTCGAAATGAAAAGGGTTGCCGGGGTGCGTCAAGGGTTCGGCGGGGATGCGTTTCTCGAAGCGTTTGTCGTCGAACACCTGGGCGCGGCGAAGCGCCCCCACCAAGCGCTGCTTGATGCGCATACGGGTGTCGGCCGCGGGAAAATCAGCCGGGCGTTTGCCCACCAACCTTTCGAACAGTTGCGGCAATTGCGCCGGGGGTTCGGCGGCCAGCATAGGACGCGCCGGCGCAAGCTGAATGACGTGGGAAAGAGATTGCTGCATCCCATCGAGGAAGCCTTGCAGGTTGTCTTCGTGCTCCTGGATTTGCTGTTCGAAATAGCTCTGCAAGTGGCGCAGGAATTCGAGGTCGGCTTGCCGGTGAAAGCGCTTGACGCGGCGGAGATCGCGAGTGATAAGGCAATCCAGGAATTGCTCCTCGGGGCTGTGCAGCAGGAGTCCGATGTTGAGAAACTCTTCCCGCTCGGTGTGGGGGACGTAACGCACCAGGTAATACGAGCAGGCCTTTAAGCTGCCTTCATCCGCCATGAGCATCACCAGATTTTAGATTTTGGATTTGCGATTTTGGATTGAAGAACGCGAGCGAACCGGCGTGGCCCTTAATCCAAAATCCAAAATCTACAATCCAAAATTCAAGCCCCTCACACCCAATTGGGAAACGGACCGAGTGAGGAATTCTTGGTGTCAATAATGGCCTGGCGCAATGTGCGCCGCCGCGCGTAGAGGACCTCCATCAACCGCGCAAGTTGGCCCGGATCCGGTTCGCACCATTTCGTGGGGATTCCCCGTGTGCACTCCTCCAGTTCGCCGGTCGTGAGGTTTTCGATGCGGGAAAGATGAGGCTCAAATGATTCCATCCCCCTAACCTTTTCGTAGACCAGGCGGCGGGGGTAGAGGCCGCGAATGGGGCTGTCGGGGAAGGTCCAGTCCCCGTCGTTGAAGCAAAACCCCTGGTCGATCATCGCCACAGAGTAAGAAGATCCCTCGTCGTCGGCAGGCCGATGAAAGATCACTTGGCGGCCGTCGCAGTTGCACGTCCACTTGTCAAAGACGAAGGCTCCCGGGAAGGCAGAGGTTAAGTCCTTAACGCGCCGCAGAAGGCGATCGGGGAGAAAATCCACCACCAGGGTTTGACTGGGGATGCCCGGGAAGCGCGAGCCGAACTGTATGCCCGGCCGGATCGGTTCGCGGCGTTCCCCGACGTCGAACGCCAAGTGAGGATTATTGCCAATCAAAGAACGGGAGACTTCGACAAACGCCGGAGCGGCGACGGGCAGGCCAACAAGTTGCGCTAAGCGCGAGGCCAGCATCTCGTTGGCGAGCACCCGCGCGTGCTGAGGGTTATTCTGAAATTTTACGACGTAGCTGTCGCCGTCTTCGCAGCGGACCAACCAAGGCTGCGATGCGCCGCGCATCCGGCGGACAAACTCCAGCGCACGCACCCGCGGCGTCGCTGCACCGCCCACTGGGTTCGCACCCGGCAAAGCGTGCTGCGACTCTTCGGCATCGCTACACAAACGAGTGGGCTCGGTGGGAGACATGTCCCCGGACGCACCAAACCTTCACGCGCACACCACTCCCCATGGGCGAAACCCTCCTCCTCCGCTGACCCTGCTAGTGCCGTTCCAACTTAATGAGGCTATCCCTTAAGCTTCTGTCTTGCACCGCATTGGCCCGCATCGGGCTCACGCGGATTAGTCCCAAAAAGTTGGAACGGCACGAGGGGCAGAGGCGGAAGGCCTCGCCCGAGGCCCTGCGCAGAAAGCTCTGCCTAACGCCGCCGTCCTGGCTTCTCTGCGGCCTTCTTTGCCAGCTTAGCTTTCGCCGCCGGCTTGCTGGTTTTGACCGCTTTCCTGGCCGCTTTCTTCACCGGCTTCTTCGCTTTGGGCGCGGCCTTCTTGGCCGGCTTCTTCTCTGCCGGGGCTTTCTTGGCGGGGGCGGGCGCAGGCGTGGGAGCTTCCTCGGCGGCGGGCGCAGGCTCCGGAGCCGGGGTCGCCGTTTCCTCTACTTCGAGAGAGACTTCTTCCTCAACCTCCTCGCCCTCTTCCCCTAAACCCTCTTCCGTTTCTTCCTTGTAATCGGAGGAGAGTTCTTCCCCCAAATCCTCCAACTCATCCCCATGTTCATTTTCTTCATCTAAGGCCATGCAACCCTCCTCCTATCGTCATGTGTTCAGCCATGTCGTTTCACTACATTCACCTGTGGCTTTCAACCGAGCCACAAGAAACTGGTGGTGGGGGCAGATGTATACCAGCCGAATCATCCTGTCAAGAGCAATTGAAGCAATTGAAAAAGTTTTGTTGGAGGGCTACCGAACGGGCAGGGCCGCGGCGGGAGTGGTGCGGTCACCGGACACCGCAGGTTTCTTTTGCGCGGAGGTGGTGCGGGTGGAAGGGTGCGTGGATTTGGCAGCCGGTCGCGCGTGGGAAGGCCGGGTCGTGGTGGTGGCTTGTGCTTCCACGTAAAGGCGCAAGGTTCTGCCCGGAACTAATTTCGACGACTTCAGGCCGTTCCAGCGGCGAATCTGGTAAGCCGTCACGTTATTGCGATCGGCGATGAGATCCACGGTGTCTCCCGGGCGCACGCGGTAGTAGATGAGCCGATGTGAGACCGGTTCTCGAACCCGCGCCAGCGAGGCTTCATTGCCCGCCGCCATGGGAACCACCAGGTGCGCGCCCTGCTCCAAAGAAGAGCTGGCGGTAAGTTGATTCGCTTGCGCCAGAGTGACAGGCGAAATGCGAAATTGCCTGGCAATACCGGCCAGCGTTTCGCCTTCCAGCACTTTGTGCGCGCGCCACCAGATCCGCTTGTCCGGGGGAATCGAGGCGATGTCCTGCTCGTACAGGTCCTTTGTCCCCGCGGGCAAATTTAAAATGAAGCCGGGGTCGTTGCCGGGTGTCGTCCAGCGTTGCAAACTAGGATTGAGCTTCACCAAGTCTTCAACGGGATGGTCAATAAGCTGGGCAATCAGGCGCAAATCCGTAGCCGTGTCCACCTCGACCTTGTCGACCGCCAGGGGGGAATCGGGTTGCGTGTCGAATCCGTAAGTCTTGGGGTCTTTGGCAATGAGCGCCGTGGCCAGGAAGACGGGAACATAGTTCTCGGTTTCCGCCGGCAGGGCGTGGAGCTTCCGCAACTCCCAGTAATCTGCATATCCGGTCTTCTCAATGGCGCGTTGCACGGTCAAGGGGCCACTGTCGTAAGCCGCCATCGCCAGGAACCAGTCACCAAAAGTTGTGTAAAGATCTTTCAAGTGGTGGGCGGCGGCGGCGGATGATTTAACCGGGTCCTTGCGCTCATCCACCCAACGGTCTTTCTTCAAGCCGTAAAGAGAGCCCGTCCCCAGCGCGAACTGCCAAATGCCCACACATTGCTTGTTGGAAACAGCAAAGGGATTGAAGGCGCTTTCCCCCGCCGCGAGATAGATGAGGTCCTGCGGCACACCCTGTTGGCGCAAGGCCTCGCCGATGATTTCCCCGTAGGTTCCCACCCCTCGCAGGACGTGGTCCATGTAACCGCGGCCGCGGCTCTGCAAGTAAGTCATGACGCCGTCCACGTAATCATTGGAAACCAGCGGCAAATCCGAATGGACCGATTGCAATTCCTCCTGGGCGCGCTGCTTGGTGCGGGGATCGACGGGGAAGGTCAAACCGGCAAAGGATTCCAGGGGGGTGGCTTCGTAGTTGTGTAGGCTCAGAGCGTCGCCTCGCTCCAACGACGCGGCCTCCGCCGAGTAGACATTCTCCACAATTTTGTCGAACTCGGAACTTAACCGCTCATCGCCCTGGATGTCCAAGCCCGATTCCAGAAGGCTGGCCAGTGCTTGGTCGAACTCCTGCTTGGACTTTTCCAGGTTCCCCGCCCGGTAATCGCTCATCCCGCTCGAGTAAAGCGCGTCCACTCGCTTTACCAATAGATCGGTGGCATCGGGGAGGGAAGCGACCTCGGGGGGAAGAACGCGCTCGGTAATCTGGAGGGGCAGAGCCTGCGGGGGCGGGGGCGGAGCGGGAGCCTGCACGGCGGTCGTATGCTTTTCTGTCGTCGCGCAGCCATTCAGCAGAACCACCGCGCCGAGAAGACAGCTCCGCCATCGCTTGGTCAAAACCCACCCCTCCCTGAACCCGAAGATTGTGGGCGCTCGCCCACTCCCCGCGCCAGCGGAGAACACCCCTTGGATTCTACTTACGCAAAGATTGCCGGGTCAACCCGAAAGTGGGTGGGCCTGCTCGAAGCTTCCCTGCTGCTTAGCGCAGCTCCACCAACGAATGGCCGTAAGGGGGGACACCCACATCCAGGAGATACCGTTCGCCGTGCCGGCTCGCCGCGGCGCCGATAGCTCTGTACTCTTTGCTACGATCCAGACCGAAGCGCGATGGCGCAAATTCAATGTGCCGGGTGGCGGGCCGGCTCTCGAGGTTGAAACAGTTGATGACGGCGGCGGGTTCTGTGGGATGAACGTGTACGTGCACCATTTCGTCGAGCCCGTAAAACTTGCCCGCCTTGAAGAAGGGTGCGAGTCTCCGGTAGGTCGCCATGGCCGCCTTCTGAGCCTTGCGGACGGCGGGGTCGGCGGGGGTTCCACCAATCCCGAGATGCCGGCACGTGGAGGCGTTCCACCAAAGCATCAGGCACTGGCCGTTGTCCTTTCGCAGGTCGATGTGAATGTAGAGAGGCAACGAATAGGCCAGATTGTAATAGTAGAGCGCGATGCTGTGCCCGCCCACCAGATCGGTCATAGGATCCCACATCAACTCGAAGGCCCAAACGGTGTCAAATCCGTGTGTGCCGCCTGCCGCCGCTTCGCGCGGACGCTTGCCGTGACCGTAATATGTCGGGACGTAGCGCAAGTAAGTGCCGCCTACGATCTGATCGTGCATCTCGATCAGGACTTCGGGGTACTTGGCATGGACCAGGAAGGCCAGCCGGTTCGTCGCCTCGACATGGTCCTCGCGTGCGGAGGGGACGGGGTGGCCGTGGTGAGGATCCCAGCATTCCCCGGCGTCTGCCGTGCCATCGAACATAAAGAAAGTGGCCCCATCTCGCGCCAGGGCCAGGAGCCGGGCGAGAGTTTCTTCCACATACTGCCGCGAGGCGCCGCACAACGACATTTCAACGCGGCTACCATCGGCGTTCATCCGATCCATGTCCCGCGAGTAGGACGATGGATCACCCCAGCCCGAAAGAGGGGTGTGAAGCGACAAGCGCAGGCCATACTCCCGGCGGAGCAGGGCCGTGAAATCTTGCAATTTACCCAATCGGGGCTCATCCCAAATTTTGGATGCAAACCGCGTATCCCAACCAGGGTCAAGATAGAGCGCCTCACATCCGATGTCACGGGCCTTGGCCGCTTCCTCCTTCATGTCGTCCAGCGTGTAGTACTTTTTGCGGTTTTCCGGCTTATCCGCCCCCCCGCCGGGCAGCCACCAGAGCTTGTTGTCGTAAAGCTCATTCCAATGCACAGGGGGATCAAAACCTTGCGGGCAGCCGTGCCCTCGGGTTTCCATCTCGGCGCGAAATGCGTAAAACCCCTCGTTGATCCCGCCCTCGAAAGCCGTGACACGGGTGACGCCGAATCGATGCGAGGCCTGGGGAGCAAGCCAGGCGCCCCTTTCCGGATCGCCTTGAAAAATGCCGTAGCCCCCCCAGCGGAGTCCGATCCGCTCCTCGCTCATGGGAACCCGGTCGAGCAGCGCCCACTCCATTCCTTCCGGGCTGTACTTGCTGACCAGGAATCCCCGGCGGCCATCCGTAAAGACCCAGCCTTCCGACGCGTATTGCGGGTATAGGGTTTCAACGATTCCCGATCCCGATACTCTCGCCGTAACGGTATTGCCAGAGTGCGAAATCATGGTCAGCGCTCGCAGATTCGAGCGACGCGCTTCGGTGAGCACCTGGAAGAGAGTGTAATCCGCATACTGAGTGCGGTTGCCGCTGGGCTCACGCCGGTAAGGAACGGCGGTGAGCTTGAAATCTTTCAGGCCAGACTCGACGGCGTCGCCCACCACCTTTACGGGAAGCACGAAGCCGCATCGGCCTTCCGGCAAAGCGAGGGGGTGGCGACTCCGGTTCGTGACCATGATCTCCTCTTCCACCCAGGACTGGTCGCCAGGAACCCGATACTGCTGACTGATCTCGATGCCATTGCCCATGTCGCCCACCAGGTTCACGACCGTCGTGTTGCCCTCTTGCACTGAGGACGCTTCGGCAAAGGACGGCTGACCCAGAGAGTAACTATAGTCTCCGGCGGCCAGAGTGAGATTCGATGGCGTGTGGACCAATTCCGTTTTCAAGCCTTGCCCCGCCGTGAGGTTCAACTGGAAATGCGCGTTTCCCACCTTGAACAACCTGGAGGGGTCGCGAAGGCCCGGGGCCGTATCCTGCTGGGGCGCGGCAGTGACCTGGCCGGAGCGTAGCGCGGCCAACGGCAGGAGAGTCGTGGCTTTCAGAAAGGATTGGCGCGTCATTCGTAAGGTCGATCGGACTCGTTGATTCATGGTTCCCCCCTAGGTAGTCACTTCATATCCGGCCCATGGACCGTCTCCGGAGATCATGCTTTATACTTCACGCTCTCACTCTGCGCAATCTCTCCGGGCAGAATCCCCCCAGATCCAAATTCTTGTGCAGCACAGGGGCGCCGAGTCCTATCAAAGCAGCCCGTGTCGGCGGTAGAACCAGGACTTCACAGCCTGAACCAGGAAGAGGTAGGTCACGGCAAGAAGCGCAATCGCACCCAACAATGACAGCGGTAGCGGGGTAAACCCCAGCAGGCTCGCGAGTGGTGTGTACGGCAGGACAACGGCGCTAGCGACGATAGCTAAAACGCTGATCAGCAACGGCGGGCTGGGGCGGCTCTTGAGAGGATTGCCTGCCGTCCGGATCACGAACACCACGAGCGTCTGGGTTGCCAGGGATTCCACGAACCATCCTGTATGGAATAGCGGCGCGTTGGTGGAAGCGTGGAACACCCAGAGCAGCACCCCGAAAGTAAGGAAATCGTAGATCGAGCTGATGGGACCGACGATCACCATGAACTGGCGAATAAACCCAATCTGCCATCGCTTGGGCCGGTGCAACAGGTTGGGATCAACATTGTCGCTGGGGATGCTGATCTGCGAAGCGTCATAAAGAAAGTTGTTGAGCAGTATCTGCGTCGGGAGCATCGGCAGGAAGGGCAGGAAGATTGATGCCGCGGCCATGCTGAACATATTGCCGAAGTTCGAGCTCGTGCCCATGACGATATACTTCATGATGTTGGCGAAGCTGCGCCGCCCCTCTATGACCCCGTCGTTCAAGACCGCCAGATCCTTCTCCAGGAGGATGATCTTCGCAGCGTCCTTGGCCACATCCACGCCATTCATAACGGAAATGCCAACATCCGCAGTGTGCAGCGAGGGAGCGTCGTTGATGCCGTCGCCCATGTACCCGACAACGTGCCCACGTGCCTTCAGAGCGAGGATGACGCGGTTCTTCTGTTCGGGAGACACACGGGCGAAGATGGCGCCCTTCTCAGCCTGGACCGCCAGAGCGGCGTCGTCCATCGTGTCGACCTGATTCCCAATGAGCATGCGGTCTGCGGCCAGCCCGACGTCACGTGCTACCTTCTGGGTCACATACTGGTTGTCGCCGGTCATGATGACTACGGAGATCCCATTCTCCTTCAAGGCCTTCAGAACCGGAACAATCCCTTCCTTGGGCGGGTCAAGGAAGGCCGCGAACCCCGCCAGCGTCATATCGTGCTCGGCCGCCACTTTGTAGACAGCCTGCTTCTCGACCTTCACGACGGCCACCCCGAGAGCGCGGTAACCGTCGGAACTCAGTTTCTGGAAGGTCTCCGCCGCTTGCGCCCGCCGGCTGTCGTCGAATGGCTGGGGGGAGCCATCGATGGTCACCGTCTTGCAGATGGCAAAAACATTTTCTGCCTCGCCCTTGGTAATAAGGAGGTGCTCGTCTCCGTGCCGCACTACCACCGAGAGGCGCTTGCGGTTGAAGTCGAAGGGAATCTCGTCCACCTTGACATACTCCACAATTTTAGGGC
>Ga0187849_1002613_pt1 | contig 16937 bp, 10 predicted proteins | sample June2016WEW_4_10_2_FD_132412 | JGI IMG/M metagenome (GOLD analysis project Ga0187849, IMG submission 132412) | Peatland microbial communities from SPRUCE experiment site at the Marcell Experimental Forest, Minnesota, USA - June2016WEW_4_100 | ecosystem: Environmental > Terrestrial > Soil >...
CCCACTTACTACAGAGGGAAAGCGGTGAAAACGTTGCAGAATATTTTCATGCCCGGTGCGCCTGCGGCACAAACGAAGTTTTGTGGAGTTGCCCCAAGCACCTCCCGGGTGAGGAGCCCGGAATGCCGGGCAGGGATGGCGCGCAAGCTCGCCCTCAAAGAGGGGCGCGGCGGCCTGTGGCCAGGTGGCACGGCTCATCGGGGCATGAGAAACCCGGCGCAGCGCGCAGCCTGACATCGCCGCCAAACCCGACATGGCTCGCCAACAGCCTTCCGAGTGCCTCATCGCAGGGACCACGGACCACGGACGACGGGCCATAAACCACGCGCCGATCGCGCGGTTGAGGCATGACATGATCTGCTGGACGCGGCTGATTCTATGGATCCGTTTGGCCATGTCAAACAAGAATGCGGTTCGATTCAAAACTCGTTTCGTTACGTCCTTCTCACGGATTCGTCGCCGGTTGTTACAGACCGAGCCGTCAAATCGGGCTGGGTCGGCAGCAATTTCAGGGGCCACAGGCAAGAGTTCATGGCTTGGCGGGTGCCACGGCGGACTGGCCGGCGCCCGGATTTTGGATTGCAGGCTTGGTCTTGAGTTCGGCGAGATCCCGGCGCAGGGCCTCGGCCTCCGGCTTCCGGCCGGATTCCTCGTAGCAACCGGCGAGGTTCTCGATGGACTCTACTGTTCCAGGATGCCCGGCCGGGAGGTGCTGGCGTTTAAGCCGGAGGGAGTCCTCCTCCAGCGCGATTGGCTCCCCGGTGCGATGGGCGGCCTGATATGAAATGGCCAGCTCCGTCATGGCATTAAGGGTGTTCTCGTGCGTTGGGCCGGACACGCGGCGCAAAAGATCGAGGCTTGACTGCCCCAGCTTGACGGCCTCGTCCGTACGGCCGGTTTTGCGATAGGAATAGGCCAGGTCGATCATCACTTCGCCGCTGGTCAGGGCCAATACGGGGCTTGTCGGCTGGACTGTCCGCGGGGCCGGCCACCGGAGCCGCCAGCCTGGTGAAGCCGCTTTGGTAAAAGAACGGAGTCCTGCCGGCCGGGCGAAACCAATACAACGTGCCCCCCGGCGCAGGATAGGGTGGAAAGAAGAGCTTGGCGCAACCTCGTTTATCATTTGTTCGTCCTTCGTGGGTTCCGGCTCACCCAGCTGGCGGCGCTTGAGATGGGATGAACTAATGCGGGATATTGCGAAGCTCGGGGGCCTTACCGAACGCCTCGTGGGTCTTCACGCTCAGGTCGTCGAACAGTTTTTGCAGCCGAGTGAGTTCGTGCCCCAGTATCGTAAACTGAGTACCTTGGAACTCTGTGGCCTCAGCGGTGACGGTTCTTAGCCAAACCGTATTGTGGCTGGCACGCTCCTCCGCGGTCCATTGCATCACGAAGGTCAAGGTCGCGTTATTGTTGCCCCTAAGCCCAGTGGTCCGCGTCAGCTTGACAGGGCGTGGCGTTAGGACGATGTCCGCCGACGCGCGCGCGGTTGCCTCTTCGGAGGAGCGTGCCTCGTCCACCTGCTGGAACCAATCGCTGGCAGTGCGCCGCGCGTAATCCTGCAGTGGCGGGCCAAGGCGGTACGCCCAGGTCATGCCGGTGAAGCTGCGCCTGTATTGGTAGTCAGTTAGATCCTTGCCCAGCACCAGAACGGCATGGAGTGGCAGCTTGTCGCAGGCCGGCAGTGGGGTCGGTTTGACAGGCACGTCAAAAAACCGAATTTGAGCGCAGCCGGAGACCAGCGCCAGCAGAGAGCCGCAAAATAATGCCATGGATAACGAGCTTCTTTCATTCATAGGTCGGAATATCTTGGGTTGCGGTTGAGACTTACTGGGATAATGATATTATCATGGGTAACGCGGCATGGCTCTTGGTCTCGGTCAGGCTGATTCTCACCGTCGCTCCTCGGGCCCAGGCAGCACCCTTTGGCAGCGGCCGGAAGTACACGAAGCCCTCCATGCTCTGGCCGGGCGGAAGCGTCTGGTCTGGCAACTCCTTGACGACCCAATTGCGCTTGACCTCCTCAGCGCGCGATATCATCGAACTGCCGGCAGCCATTATCGCCAAGCCGCCGAGGCCGCCGAACGCGGCGCCCGCCGCATAGGTTGTCTCGCCTCCCGAACTCGGGCGCTCGATTGTCTGTCGGTCCGGGTTCCGCCCCGCGGCGGCCCCCGGGAGAACGAGCTGGAAGTTCTTTTTCAGCACGACGAACGTGTGGTCGGCAGTGGCGTTGGAAACGCGTACGAACACAACGCCGATACCCTCCGCGGCGGCGTTGATCCCGAAAAAATTGCGCGTACGCTCGGCCTCGACGAAGGGATCGAGGACGATTTCCATTCCGCCCGTCCGCACGGTCCGCATGCTGGAGGCGACTGCAGCCGGGTGGTAATCCGGCAGTTTCTGAGTGGCGCACCCACACATCATCGTAACCAGCAAGAGCGTGTAAAGCGCGGCTGTCGCATGGAGTTCTGTCTGAATAGTCGGTTTTTTCATTTTTTATGGACGAGTATACGTTTTCGGAAGTTCGGCCGTCTCGGCCCTGTGCGCTCTCTTTTTCAGCCCCCCCTTTAAACTGGCTGGTCTCGACTCTCTAAGCGGGCATGCTGACCGAGCGGGCGCGGCGCTTCGGCTCAGAGAAGCCCGGGAGGCCCACCGCCTCGCGTGGAGGCCGGAGGCGCGGCCCGCCGAGTAGCTGATTTTGTGAACGCCGCTGATTCTATGGGTCGGGCTGTTCATGTCAACGTAGTTTGGGTTCGCCTGCTGCCACCACGGACCACAGTCCACGCGCCGATGGCGCGGTTGCCGCACGACGTGATCTGCTGGACGCGGCTGATTCTATTGATCCGTTTGTTCATGTCAAACAAGAATAAGGTCCGGTTCAAAACTCGGTTCGTTGTATGGTTCTCAAGCGTTCCTCGCCGGTTGTTACAGACCGAGCCGTCAAATCGTGCTGGGTCAGCAACAATTCCAGGGGCCGCAGGCAAGAGTTCATGGCTTGGCGGGTGGCACGGCGGACTGGCCGGCGCCCGGATTTTGGCTTGCAGGCTTGGTCTTGAGTTCGGCGAGGTCCCGGCGCAGGGCCTCGGCCTCCGGCTTCCGGCCGGATTCCTCGTAGCAAGCGGCGAGGTTCTCCATAGACTCCACTGTTCCAGGATGCCCGGCCGGGAGGTGGTGGCGTTTAAGCCGGAGGGAGTCCTCCTCCAGCGCGATTGCCTCCCCGGTGCGATGGGCGGCGTGATATGAAATGGCCAGCTCCGTCATGGCGTTCAGGGTGTTCTCGTGCGTTGGGCCGGACACGCGGCGGAAAAGATCGAGGCTTGACTGCCCCAGCTTGATGGCCTCGTCCGTACGCCCGGTTTTGCGATAGGAATAGGCCAAGTCGATCATCACCTCGAGCGTGGCGGGGTGTTCCGGGCCGCGCGCCTTGCTCAGGAGGGGCAGGAGCTCCTGCTGCAACTTGAGGGCCTCCTCCCAGCGGCCTTCGTCGCGATAGGAATTCACCAGGTTGTGCAACGCCCCGAGCGTTTCCGAGTGCTCCGGGCCGCTGACCTTGCGGCGCAGCGCCAGCACCTGCTCCCGGAGCTTGAGGGCCTCGTCCCGGCGGCCGGCTGCGCGATAGGAATTCGCCAGGTTCTGCATCGCGCTGATCGTGAAGGTGCGTTCCGAGCCGAGCACCTCGCTGCTGAGCGCCAGTACCTCCTCCCGGAGCTTGAGGGCATCGTCGCGGCGCCCGGCGCCCGAGTAGGAAGTCGCCAGGTTGTGCATTGCACTCAGCGTGGCGGAGTGCTTTGGGCCGAGCACCTTGCGGCGGAGCGCCAGGACCTCCTCCCGCAACTTGAGGGCCTCGTCCCGGCGGCCGGCGTCGAAATACGAAGTCGCCAGGTTGTGCACCGCCAGGAGCGTGGCGGGGTGTTCCGGGCCGTTCACCTTGCTGCTGAGAGCCAGCGCCCGCTCGCGCAGCTCGAGGGCCGCGTCCCGGCGGCCGGCCACGGCGTAGGAACTCGCCAGATTGTTCATCGCATTGAGCGCGTAGGGGTGTTCCGGGCCGTTCACCCTGCGGCACAGCGCCACCACCTGCTCTTGCAACCTGAGGGCCTCGTCCCGGCGACCCGCGTCGAAGTAGGAACAGGCCAGATCGTTCATCGCCCGGAGCGTGTCGGCGTGCTCCGGGCCCCTCACCTTGCGGGTGCGCGCGAGCACCTCCTCCAAAAGCTTTAGGGCCTCGTCGCGGCGCCCGGCCTCGGCGTAGGAATTCGCCAGGTTGCCCATCGCGGCGAGCGTCTCGGGGTGCTCCGGGCCCCGCACCTTGCGGAAGAGCCCCAGCACGTGCTCTTGCAACTTGAGCGCCTCCCGCAGGCGGCCCGCATCGGCGTAGGACCACGCCAGGTTGTGCATCGCTCGGAGCGTGTCGGGGTGTTCGGGACCGGAGGCGGACAGGTAGTAATCGCGGGCCTTTTCTTGCAGCACGATGGCCTCGCGGTAGAGACCCAGACCGTGGTAGGTCATGCCGAGGGTGGCCTGGATTTTGGCCCGGCGGGCTGGCTGGCTGGCCAGGTCGTTCTCCAGCTTCTTTGCGGCGGCGCCGAGAGTTTCCGCGACCGTGACCTTACGGCCGTCGCGCGCGGGGTCCGGACTCTGGAAGACTTCGGTCAGGAATTTAGAAACGGCTTCGGACTCAGTGAGACGCTGCTTGGCCAGGATGGCCTGCCAGGCACTAAAGCCCGTGGCGGCCACGAGCACCGCGGCAATCAAAGCCGCGACGGCGAAGGCGGTCTTGTTGCGCCGCAAGGCCTTCTGGAGTCGGTAACCGGCGCTCGGCGGCCGGGCGACAACCGCTTCGTTCGCCAGGTGGCGCCCAAGGTCCACCGCCAGGCCGTTGGCCGTTTCGTAACGCCGGGCGCGGTCCTTCTCCAGGCACTTCATCACGATCCAGTCCAGGTCACCCCGGATCAGCTTGAGCAGACGCGCGCTCTCGGTGCCGTGCTGTCTGGCGGTGGCGGTGAGGGCCTCGCCGTGCAACGTGCTCAGGCGCGTGCTGGGACGCGGCGGCTCGACGTCCCGGATCGTCCGCTGGATGGCATCCAGACCCGCCTTGGCCAGTTCCTGCGCATCGAAGGGCGTGCGCCCGGTCAGCAACTCGTACAGCAGCACCCCAAGGCTGTAGATGTCGGTGCGGGTGTCGATGTCGAGCCCGGTCATCGCCGCCTGCTCCGGGCTCATGTAGGCCGGCGTGCCGAGAAACTGGTGCAACTGGGTGGAGACCGTCGCCTCAGCCAGCCGGCCCTCGGTCGCCTTTGCGATGCCGAAATCAATGACCTTGGGCACCGGCGCGCCGTCCTGGAGAGTGACCAGGACATTCGAGGGCTTGATGTCACGATGGATGACGCCCTTCTGGTGGGCGTGTTGGATGGCGTGGCAGACCTTCAAGAAGAGGCCCAACCGCTGGGCCGTCGCCAGATTATTCTGGTCGCAAAACTCCGTGATACGGACGCCCTTGACCAGCTCCATGACGAAGTAGGGCCGGCCCGTCGCGGTGGCGCCGGCGTCGAACACCTTGGCGATATTGGGGTGATCCATCAGCGCCAGTGCCTGCCGCTCCGCCTCGAACCGCGCCACTACCTGCTTTGTGTCCATGCCGAGCTTGATGACCTTCAGGGCCACCGTCCGCCGGACCGGTTCCTCCTGCTCCGCCTCGAACACCACCCCGAACCCTCCTTCGCCGATGGGCCGCACCAGGCGGAAGCGCCCTATGCGGTCGCCCGGTTTCTCCGCCGTCGCGGTTGGAGCAGCACGGGGAGCCTCCGTGCCGGGGGAAGCCTCTGGCGCCTCCTCGATAGGGAAATCCGACAACCCGAGTTGCAGCAGACAGCGCATGCACTGGCACCCGGGTGCGTTCCCGGAAAGCGGAGCTCCACAACTGGCACATTTACCCAATTCAGCCATATCTCGCTTGCGCTTGCATCCATCAAAATCAGCCCGGTTGTGCCGCCTGGCGGCGGGGCCGCTAGTGGACCTCGCCGCTGCGGCAGCCGGACCAAGCCCTCAGACCCAATCACTCAGGCCGCCATTCTCTTCTCAAACAAACCGGGACGATTGTTACAGGAAGTTCGCAGGAATCAGTCAGACCGAGGTCGCGCTCATGAGGTGCCTAATCTCGTCATCGACGTCCTCCGCAGTGCAGACGGTTTGCGCGACCTCCTCTCGGAGCACTCGGCGGAATTCGGCGCGGAGACGATGCACCGCTACCCTGACAGCGGCCTCGCTCTTGCCCAATTTAGCTGCCATCTCGGCGTACGAGCCGGTCGCGCCTTTGCCCGAAAGGGTTGACTTCAATTCCGCAAAGAGCTCGGTCGTGCCTGTCTCGACGTATTCCTTGCGCAATCGCTCGAGAACTCGGCCCAAGAGCGTGGCGGCCCAGGGGCGGTCGAATGCCTTATCCGGCGTATCGCTATCTGCCGGCTCACAACCATAACGTCCCTCCGCCACGGCCTCGTCGATGGAAATTGTCTGGCACTGGCCTCCTCGTTTTATCGTGTGCTGCCGTTTCCAATCGTTGATCAGGAATTTTTCGAGGGCGCCCAGCATGAAAGTGCGGAATCTGCCCTTTCCACGGTCCGCTCTCTTGAACGTTTCCGCTTCCAGCAAATGGGCGAAAAACGCTTGCGTAAGGTCCTCTGCCTCCTGGTGGCCACCGCACCGGCGCCGGCGAATGAACGAATAAATCGGGTACCAGTAAGCGCAATAGAGTTTTCCCAGCGCCGCGGCACGCACCTCGGAATCGTCATCCCCTGCCCGAAGAACCAGGCTCCAATGCGTGGCCTTGAACTGGGGATCGTGGCCCGGGCTTGAGGAGGCGGTGTCCGTTGCCGGCATCATAAGCGATCACCTCCCTCGGACAGAAACGCTCCCAGTTTGCCCGCCCGCCGGGATAAGCGAATTGGCCGTGCGTTTTGGTGCATGGCGATTATTCGGGCACTTTTCCGGGCAAGTGTCAAGTCCCGAACTGACCAAAATCAAGCATGGTTTTAGCAACCCATTGCTAAAACGCAAGAGCCTTTTTGGCCCCGCTCTAGCATTCGCGGCGCATGGGTCGAAAACCGAAAGCGCGTCGCGATCCCTATGGAGCCTGGCTCCAGCACCTCCGGCGTGATCGGAAGCTGACGCAGCAGGAACTGGCGAGGCGGGCCGGTGTACCACAGACTACGCTCGCGTACTGGGAGAAAACGGGGCGGTTGACGGGTCGCCAGATCATCCTCCGGTTGGCCTCGGCATTGGACGTATCGCTCAACAAACTGCTGCGCCCGGGCCGAGCGGAGCAAGACCGCTCCTCATCATAATTGGAACAGCGGCGTGGTGTTTGCCGGATCGGGTGGCTGGCGCGGCGGACGGCCAGAACACCAGACGCCGGTGGTCTCCTCCAGCCACAACCCCGTTGGGGTTGAGGGCCCTTGCATGGCCGGCACCCAGGGTTCTCCCTGCGGTCCAACCCGGCTTGGTTACACAACCGCTTCGCGGTTGAAGCCGCACACGCCACTTTGGACACCCGATTGGTCCAACCGCGAATGGACGCGAATCGACGGGTCCAGATGCGTCCGCCAAGGGGTGCGTTGTCAAAAAGGCTTGATAGGCGGCGAAGAGAGTGGAAGGCTTGCCAGCGCAAGCATTTGACGCTTTATGATGTCATCCCCCGGGACGAGCGCCCGAGCAACGACCTGCTGCTCGGGCAATTCCTGGAATATGTCCAGAGCAAGCGCCTGAAGTTGTACCCGGCGCAGGAGAGCGCCATTCTCGAATTGTTCGAGGAGAAGAACGTGATTCTCAACACGCCGACCGGCTCGGGCAAGACGCTGGTGGCGGCGGCCCTCCAGTTCAAGGCGCTGGTCCAGGGCAAACGCTCGGTCTATACCTGCCCGCTCAAGGCGCTGGTCAACGAGAAGTGGATGGCCCTGTGCCGCGAGTTCGGCCCGGACAACGTCGGGCTGAGCACCGGCGACGCGACGGTGAACCGCGAGGCCCCGATGCTGTGTTGCACGGCGGAAATCCTGGCCAATATCGCTCTGCGCGAAGGCCCAACGGCCAATGTCCAGGAGGTCATCATGGACGAGTTCCATTACTACGCGGACCGGGAGAGAGGGGTGGCCTGGCAGGTGCCGCTGCTGACCCTGCCGCAGGCCCGGTTCCTGTTGATGTCGGCGACGCTTGGCGAGACGACGTTTTTCGAGGAGGAACTGACCCGGTTGAACGGCCGCCCGACGGTGACGGTCCAGTCCAAGGACCGGCCGGTGCCGCTGGAATACGCCTATTCGGAGATAGCGCTGGCCCAGACGCTGGAACGGCTCATAGGGGAGGGCAAGGGCCCCGTCTATGTGGTGCATTTCACCCAACTCGAGGCCGCCCAGAGCGCCCAGGACTTCACCAGCATCAACGCCTGCGCGCGGGAGGAGAAAAACGCCATCGGCAGCGCGCTGGAGGGATTCAAGTTCAGCAGCCCCTACGGACCGGAGATCCGGAGGTGGCTCAAGCACGGCATCGGCCTCCATCACGCCGGCCTGCTGCCGAAATATCGCGTCCTGGTCGAGCAACTGACCCAGAGGGGCCTCCTCAAGATCATCTGCGGCACCGATACGCTCGGGGCCGGAATCAACATGCCCATCCGCACCGTCCTATTCAGCCGCCTCTGCAAATTCGACGGGCAGAAGACGGGAATCCTCAGCGCGCGCGATTTCCACCAGGTTTCCGGCCGGGCGGGGCGCAAGGGGTTCGATGACCGCGGTTGGGTCGTGGCGCAGGCCCCCGAGCACGTCGTCGAGAATATCAAGCTCGAGGAAAAGGCGGCCAAAGACGGCAGGAAATCGGTCAAACGCAAGCCCCCGGACAGGAATTTCGTCCAGTGGGACAAACAGACATTCCTTCGCCTCATCCACGCGCCGCCGGAGCGATTGACCTCGCGATTCCAGGTCTCGCACGGGATGTTGCTCAACGTCCTGAGCCGGAAGGGCGACGGTTGCCGCGCCATGCAGAGGCTGATTCGCCACTGCCACGAGACGCCCAAGGCCAGGAAGGTGCATATCAAACGAGCCTGGCAGTTGTTCCGTTCGCTGGTGGACCGCAAGATCATCCAGTCCATCCCGCGGACCCAGGACGGCGCTTGCCTGCGGGTCAACGTCGAGCTGCAGGATGATTTCTCGATGGACCAGACGCTCTCCTTGTACCTGCTGGATACCCTCCCGCTATTGGACCCCCAGGCGCCGGATTATGCGCTGGTGCTGCTGACCCTGGTGGAATCCATCCTCGAAGACCCGGACCTCATCTTGCGCAAGCAGCTTGACCAGCTCAAGACCCGGAAGATGGCCGAGATGAAAATGGCCGGCCTCGAATACGACGAGCGAATGGAAGAGCTCGAGAAGCTGGAATATCCCAAGCCCAACCGCGACTTCGTCTATTCCACCTTCAATGCGTTTGCGGACAAACATCCGTGGGTCGGCCAGGAAAACATCCGGCCCAAATCCATCGCCCGCGAGATGTTCGAGTCGTTCCGTTCCTTTTCCGATTACATCCGCGATTACGAACTGCAACGCGCCGAGGGCCTCCTGCTGCGCCACCTCAACAGTGTCTATAAAGTCCTGGCCCAAACCGTCCCCGACACCGCCAAGACCGACGCCGTCCTCGAGATGGAGCTCTACCTCGGGGCCATGATCCGCCAGGTGGACTCCAGCCTGCTGGATGAATGGGAGAAGATGCGCGACCCGAATTACGTGGCGCGCCCCCAAAGCCAAGAGGTCCGTCCGCCCGGCGCCCAGGAAGCGGAGAAAGACCTCACCCGCGACACGAAGGCCTTCACCGCCGCCATCCGCACCCGCATCTTCAACTTTTTGCGGGGCCTGGTGATTGCGGACTACGAGGCCGCCCTTTCCCATCTTGATTCCCCGAATGACCCCGAGGGCCAGCCCTGGACTGCGGACAGGCTGGCCCCGCTCATGCAGGAGTATCACCAGGAGCACGAGCGGCTTTGTCTGGACCCCAACGCGCGAAATGTGCGCCACACCTACGTGACTCCCTCTGAGGACAAAAAGTCCTGGCGCGTCCAGCAAATGCTGGTCGACCCGCAAGAGCATAATGACTGGGTGGCCGAGTTCGAGGTGGATTTGGCGAAATCACGGGCGGCAAATGAACCTGCCCTTCATTTGCGGAAAATCGGCTGCCTATAGGCGCCTTTGTCATCCAGGCAACGTCTTGCGGAACTGCACCGTCTCGACCTGCCCATAATATGTTGGCTTAGTAAGGTATCAGGGTCCTCAGGGCAAGCTTGCGAACGGCGCAAACGAGATCGCCAACGCGTAAGGCACCCCACATCCCATGCGGACCGCCACCACGAGTGCCCTTGCTCTATTTTAGCGCTCCGGTTGCGGAACAGCTCAACCCCGCCAGGCGTGGCCTGTTTATAGCACCAGCGCAGCCACCCCCTCCGGCTTTTTGTTTTTCAGCGGCGCGGGTCTGGCCCGCCTATCGAATTGCCCGCCCGCCGCGCCGCTGAAAAACAAAAACAACGGTGGTGGGTCGCGGTCCTCCTGTTACCCCTCGTTAGGAATGCCGCGATGCTCCCCAGGCGGCCAAGCCGGGGTTTAGCCTTGCTTCCAGGCGCGACTGCCGTAAAGTACGGGTATGGCGACACCTGCCACGCCCACTGTCCACCCTCAAGCGGTTGGTTTCGAGCCAGCGGCACCGCTGCTGGAACCGGGGGATCGGCTGTCGCGCAGCGAGTTCGAGCGGCGCTACGAGCGTATGCCGCACCTCAAGAAGGCCGAGCTAATCGAAGGAACCGTCTATATGCCCTCACCCATTCGCGTCGGGAGACATGCCGAACCCCACAGCCATCTGGGCGGATGGCTGGTGGTTTATGCCTCCGAGACGCCAGGCGTCCGGTGCTTCGATAATTGCACGGTCCGCCTGGATCTTGAAAATGAGCCCCAGCCGGACCTGGTCTTGATCAAGGCGCCAGCCCACGGCGGCCAGACGCGCATTTCGCACGACGATTATCTTGAAGGGGCGCCGGAGCTGGCAGTTGAGATCGTCGGAAGCTCGCAAGCTTACGACCTGCACCAAAAGAAGCGCGCTTACCGCCGCAACGGCGTCCGCGAGTACCTCGCCTGGATCACGGGAGAGAATCGGCTGGTGTGGTGGGAACTGCGCGAAGAGGAATATCAGGAAATCGCGCCCGCGGACGACGGCCTGCTCAAGAGCGGGGTCTTCCCGGGCCTATGGCTCGACCCCGCGGCCCTCCTGCGCGGGGACCTCAAGGGCCTGCTCGCCGCGTTGCGACGCGGCCTCGATGGCGCCGAACATCGCGCCTTTGTGGCAACCTGAGCTCCCGTGCCAATGCCGCCATTGCATAGAAACCTCAGCCTGTCCCATTCAAGATCACTCCTGTTGACCCTTTGCGCCCTCCTGGTGGCGGCAGTGTCCCCTGTGAACGCCCAGAAATCGGGCCCTGACCCCAAGCTGAAGGTGCTCAGAGGGCCGGCCAACGCCCCGCTGGGGAGCATTGCCGGGCTCGCCGTGCCGGCGGGCTGCATCTTCCTGGACGCCCAGAGCACCCGCCTCTTCCTCAAGAGCCGAGGGGAGCCTGTCAGCGGCCATGAAGTGGGTTTCCTCACGGGCACCAACCAGAGCTGGTCGGTCTTATTCATTTTTGACGAGAGCGGTTACGTCAAAGACAACGAGAAGGACAAACTGGCGTCGGACAAACTCCTGGAATCCATCAAACAGGGCGTGGCCCGGGGAAATAAAGAACGGCAGCGCAACGGCCATCCGCCGGTCGAGGTAACCGGGTGGGAACTTCCGCCCAGGTACGACTCCGCCACGCACGACCTGGAATGGGCCATCCGCTGCGTTTGCGAGGGCCGGCCCGTGGTGAATTACAACACCCGGTTGCTCGGGCGCAAAGGGGTGATGGAGGTCATCCTGGTCGTCGCACCCGAGAGACTGCCGGTGACGCTGCCGGTCTTCCGCAAAGTGCTGGCGGGCTGCTCCTATCAACCCGGCCAGACCTACGCCGAGTATCGCCCCGGAGACAGAGTGGCCAATTACGGGCTGGGGGCGCTGGTGGTCGGCGGGGCGGCACTCGGGGCGGCGAAGCCGGGATTGCCGGCCTGGGCTGCGGTGCTCTTCAAGAATGCCTGGAAGCTGATCATCGTGGCCTTTGTGTTTGTGGCCGGCGGCGCGTTTTTGAAAAGGCTCTTTACCAGATGAAAATCACCCCGTTTCTCTACTTCCTTGCCCTGAGTTGCGCCGCTGCCGGCGCGGCGGCTGCAGCCACTGACCCTGCTCCCGGGGCGGACCCCACGCAAGTCCCCCGGGCGATGCAGGCGCCCATGAAAGCGCGCCCCCATGTCACCGTGGGCCTGCGCGCCGGCGATATCACTGGGGGCGACAACCGCGCACTCCAGGCTGCCCTGGATTACGTTGCCGGCCTGGGCGGAGGGGTCGTGGACATCGGGCCGGGTCAATACACCATGCGGGACTCGCTTCACCTGCGCTCCCAGGTGACGGTGCGCGGCGCCCCGGGCCAGACTGTCCTGCGCAAAGCGGCCTCGGTCGCCTCCCCCCTCAAGCTCGACGGCGATTACGGCGAAGAACAGATTACGGTAGCGGACCCGGCCGGCTTTGGCATCGGAGAGGGCGTGGCGGTCTGGGACAAGAATTCCGGGGGCTTTCATACCACGGTGGCGCGCATCACCGGGGCCAGCGGGAACACTCTGGCCATCAGCCTTCCATTGAACGCCGATTGCATGGTCGAGAATGGCGCCCAGGCGGCAACCGTTTTTCCAGTCGTGAGCGGCTATTATGCGGAAGGGGCCAGGATCGAAGACCTGGCCATCGAGGGGAACAAGGACCAGAATGTGCCTCTCAACGGCTGCCGGGGCGGAGGCATCTTCCTTTACCGTTGCCATGGAGCCGTCCTGGAGCGGTGCATCGTCCGCGATTACAACGGCGACGGCATCAGTTTCCAGCAGTGCAACGACGTGACGCTCGCCGCCTGCATCAGCGAGGGCAACACCGGCCTGGGCCTCCACCCGGGCAGCGGTTCCCAGCGCCCCGTCCTCCGCCTGTGTGTCGCCCGGAACAACGGCCAGGACGGCCTCTTCCTCTGCTGGCGGGTCAAACAGGGGCTCTTCGAAGCGAACATCCTCGAAGACAACGGCGGCTTCGGAATCTCCGTCGGGCATAAGGACACCGACAACCTGTTTCGCAACAACCAAGTGCGGGGCAATCATGCCGACGGGGTGTTCTTCCGCAACGAAACCGAAGGCATGGCGCCGCATCGCAACCGCCTGGAAAACAATCTCATCGAAAACAACGGCCTCCAGGAAGGGGCCGCCGGCATTCGGGTCCGGGGGCAGACGCGCGACCTCGTGCTCGAGAACAACACCCTCCGCGACACCCGCCCCGCCGGCCAGCGCAAGCAAACCGTCGGCATCAAGCTCGAACAGAAAGTGGGCCGCGCCACCATCCAAGGCAACCAAATCGAAGCCCCAAAACCCCTCGATGACCAGCGGGCGGTTGAACCGTAGGGGGCCGAGGGGCAAGGGGCGAGGGCCGAGGGCCGAGTGTCGAGGGGACGGAGCGCCGCCCCTCGACACTCGCCCCTTGCGTCAGGCTGCTTGTGACCCCGGGGTTTCGCCAAACAAGTCCATCTGCGGGGGCGGGGCAAGCGCTTGGAGTTTTTCGCGGTCTTTTTGGCGGCGCGCGGTCTGGCGCACATTGCCTTCCGGCGTGAGTTCGGATTCCTCGAGATTGCGCAGGATTTCTTTGGCCCGGTCGAGCACCGGCTTGGGCAGACCCGCCAGCCGCGCGACCTGGATGCCGTAACTCTTGTCGCTGCCGCCCTCGACGATCTTGCGGAGGAAGACGATTTGATCGCGCCACTCGCGGACGGCGACATTGTAATTCTTCAAGCGCGGCAGGCGGCCGGCCAATTCGGTCAACTCGTGGTAATGGGTGGCAAAGAGGGTCTTGGCCCCGACCTGGTTGTGGAGGTGCTCGACAATGCCCCAGGCCAGGCTCAGACCGTCGAAAGTGCTCGTGCCCCGCCCGATCTCGTCCAGGATGATCAGGCTGCGGGGCGTGGCGTTGTTGAGGAGGTTGGCCGTCTCGCACATCTCGACCATGAACGTGGACTGCCCGCGCGCCAAATCGTCGCTGGCGCCGATGCGCGTGAAGATGCGGTCGGTGAGATCCAGGCGCGCCTCCGAGGCGGGGATGAATGAGCCGGTATGGGCCAGGAGGGCCAGCAGCGCCACCTGCCGGATATAGGTGCTCTTGCCGGCCATGTTCGGCCCCGTGATGAGGGCGATCTGGGTCGCGCCATCCAGGCAGGTGTCGTTGGGCACGAACCGCTCCTGGCTCAGGGTCTGCTCGAGCACGGGATGACGGCCCTCGCGAATGAAGAGCGCTCCCTCGCAGCCCATCTGCGGCCGGCAGTAGTTGAAGAGCCGCGCCGTCTCGGCAAACGCCCCGAGCACGTCCAGTTGCCCCAGGGCCGTGGCGGCGCGCTGAAGCTCGGCCACGCGCTCGAGCACGGCCTGGCGCGCCCGTTGAAAGAGCTCGTATTCCAGCTTCGTGCTCCGCTCTTCCGCCCCCAGTATCTTGCCTTCCATCTCCTTGAGCTCGGGGGTGATGAAGCGTTCGCCGTTGGCGATCGTTTGCTTGCGGACATATTGCGGGGGCACTTTGTCCAGGTTCGCCCGGGTCACTTCGATATAGTAGCCGAATACCGAGTTGAATCGGACCTTGAGGGATGCTATCCCGGTGCGGGCGATTTCGTCTTGCTGCAATTTGGCAATCCAGTCCTTGCCCTCCCGCATCGCGGCGCGCAACTCGTCAAGCCCGGCATCGAAGCCGTCGCGAATCAAACCGCCTTCTTTCAAGACCAGGGGCGGCTCCTCCACGAGCGCGCGGGCGATCAGTTCGACCAGGCCGGGCAACTCAGTGACTTGCTCCGCCAACCGGCCCAGCAAGGGCGGAGCGCGCCCCTGGGCCGGCGCGGCCAGCGGGCCCAACTCGGATGGCGGGCCGGCTCCCGCCAGGTCCGCCAGGGTTGCCAGGGTTGTCTTGAGCGCCGGCAACTGCTCGAGGGCCGTTCGCAACGCGATGAGGTCCCGGGCATTGCCGCTCCCGGCGCTTAATCGCCCGGTGGTCCGCTCCAAGTCACGCACTTGCCCAAGTTGCCCCCGGAGGCGCTCCAGGCAGGGGGGATGGTCCAGCAGGGCTTGCACCACTTCCTGGCGCCTCCGGATAGGTTCGAGGGCGGCCAGCGGCTGGGAAAGCCAATCGCGCAAGCGCCGCGCCCCCATCGGGGTCACGGTGCGATTGACGGCGCCATAGAGGCAGGCATTGCGCGGCCCCTGGGCATGGAGCGGCTCGAGGATTTCCAAATGCCGCAATGTGGTGTAGTCAAGCCCCAGGTAATCGCTTCGCTGATAGAACGAAACCCGCGTGAGGCTGGTTGCATCGCGCCGCAGGTGCTGAGTCAGATAATGGAGCACCGCTCCCACCGCCCCCACCGCCCCCGCCCGGTCCTTCAGCCCGAAGCCGTCCAGCGAGGCGACTCCGAAATGGTCGCGCACCGTAAAAAGCGCCGTTTCGGGCGCAAACACCCAGTCATCGTACCCGTTGAGAATCCAGCCAAAGGAAGCCGGGGCGTTCCTGAGGGGCGCAGGGGTTTGGCTCAGCGGCGCCGGCGGCCGGAGGGCGCCGGGCGCAGCGGCAGGCGGAGCGGTTGGCAAAGCGGAAGTCTGGCCGGCGGCCCCTCGCAGCAAGTCGCGCAGGGCCTCGGTGCCGCTCGGATAGACAATTTCGACCGGGCGCAGCCGCTGCAGTTCCGTGAGCAGCGCTGTCTCCCCCTCCACCTCGGTGGCCTTGAAATCGCCCGTGGTCAGATCGGCGCACGCCAGGCCGAAGAGCTTGCCCAAGGGACAAACGGCGGCCAGGTAATTGTAGCGCTCGGCCGCCAGCATCCGCTCATCGAAATGCGTGCCGGGGCTCAGGATCTGCGTCACCTCGCGTTTGACCAGTTGTCCGGGGCGCGCCTCTTCCATCTGGTCGCAGACAGCGACCTTGCGTCCGGCCCGAAGCAACCGGCCGATGTACGCATTGGCTGCGTGAAAGGGGATGCCGCACATGGGCACGACGCCCCGCCGGGTCAGCGCCACATTGAGCAACTGCGCCCCCGTCTGCGCGTCCTCGAAGAACATTTCGTAGAAATCCCCCAGGCGGAACAGCAGTAATGCGTCTTTGGGCAGTTCGCTCTTGATCCGGCGATACTGCGCCATCATGGGTGTCAGTTGGGCATCGCTGGCCATCGCCGGCAAGTTAGGCTGAAATCCAACTGAGGTCCATACCGGTTTTCAGGGCTGCGCTCCCATAAATATGGCGCTCCTCCAGAGCTTTCCCAAGGCCGGCACCCCACTGGTGAAACAGCGAGCAACGGCCTCCAAGGCCTCAGGTCCCGCTAATCGTTACTATTTTGTCCTGCCCTCCGTCTTCGCTTTCTTCTTGGGTTTGTCTGCCCGCTTGCTATTATGCCGGCGAAGATGGCCAAACTACAAACTAACATGAACCTGCCTTCTCTACCCTGTTCAACAGAGATTTCACGCGCCTTTGCCTGCCTCATCCTGAGCGCCTCCTGCCTGGTCCCCTCAGCCATGGCCCAGACAGTTTACTCGAATTATACCTTCATCACGCTGGCGGGCCAGACTACCGGCTGGTTTGACGGCGCCGGCAGCGCCGCCCTCTTCAAGCTGCCCTATGGCGTGGCCGTGGACGCCAGCGGCAACCTGTATGTGGCCGACACGGGCAATAACACCATCCGAAAGGTGACCTCGAGCGGAGTGGCAACGACGCTGGCGGGCCTGGCCGGCAGTCCGGGGGCCGCCGACGGC
>Ga0187849_1002621_pt1 | contig 16906 bp, 16 predicted proteins | sample June2016WEW_4_10_2_FD_132412 | JGI IMG/M metagenome (GOLD analysis project Ga0187849, IMG submission 132412) | Peatland microbial communities from SPRUCE experiment site at the Marcell Experimental Forest, Minnesota, USA - June2016WEW_4_100 | ecosystem: Environmental > Terrestrial > Soil >...
AAGAAGAGGTTCGTATAGGACGTAGTCTTGTCGTCGCCCTGGAGGAAGGTTTCAACCGCGCCTGGTCGTCCATTCGCGACAGTAACATCTCGACGCTCATCACCTGCGCTATCCTCTTCTGGTTCGGCGATCAGTTCGGCGCCAGCCTGGTCAAGGGCTTCGCGCTGACTCTCGCGATAGGTGTTCTTATAAGCATGTTCTCAGCGATCCTGGTCACGCGGACCTTCCTGCGGATCGTTATCAGCATACCCGCATCGCGCAAAGCTGCCCTCTGGGTCGTGCAGACGGGAAAGAAGGACAGCGGCCCGCGCGAGACTGCCGGCGTTCCCACCGCGGGAGGCGGCTCCTGATGTTCGACTTCGTTCGCCGGCGCAACTGGTACTATCTGCTGTCGGCTCTGGTGCTCTTGCCGGGCATCATCTCTCTTATCATCCCGCCGGGGCTGAAGCCGGGCATCGAGTTCACGAGCGGCAGCATGTTCGAAGTTAGCTTCCAGAAGACCGTCCAAGAATCGGAAATGCGGGCCGAGATGGCCACCCTTGGCCATCCCGAGGCAAAGGTGCAGTCGACAGGGGTCAACCGCTATCTGGTGAGAACGTCGGAGCTTCAGGGCTCAGCAACGCAGGCCCCCGAAGGCGCGCCGCAGCCCATCGGCGAGCAGCAATCGATAACGCAGGCGCTCTTCAACAAGTTCGGACCGATGCTCAAGGACGACGGCAGCCTGGCCACCGACAGCCAGGGCAACCCGATTCCCTGGACCGTGCAGTCGTCCGCCGTCTCGGGCACCGTTTCGCGTGAGATCGGCAGGAACGCGGCCATTGCCGTCGTTGCGGCTTCCGTCGCCATACTTCTCTATATAAGCTTCGCGTTCCGCTCCATTCCCAACCCGTTCCGCTGCGGCATCGCTGCCACAGTCGCCACCGGCCACGACGTCATTCTCGTGATGGGCGCCTACTCCATCTTCGGGAAGGTCTTCAACATGGAAGTGAACACCATGTTTATTACCGGCCTTCTCACCGTAATTGGATTCAGCGTCCACGACACTATCGTTGTGCTCGACCGGATCCGCGAGAACCGCCAGCGCTACCCCGACTTGCCGCTTCACGAGTGCGTGAACAACAGCATTCTTCAGACTATCGGACGCTCTCTGAATACGTCCTTCACCGTCATCATGGCCGTTGTGGCGCTTCTCCTCATCGGTGGTGTGACGATCCGGCCGTTCCTCGTGGTGATGCTCATCGGCACGATAACCGGAACGTACAGCTCGATCTTCGTTGCCAGCCAGATTCTGGTAACGTGGGAGGAAGGCGACATCCCGCGCCTCTTCCGCCGCGTCTTCCCCAAGCGCACGCGGCGGCCTGTCATCGAACAGGGATAAGACTCCGTCCCCTACCGCCGGGAGAGACAGCGGAGGTATTACGCCCCGGCCAGCTATTCGCTGGTTTGGTGGCCGCGCTTTCCCAAAGCGCACGCGTCCTATCATCGAACAGGGATAGGGAAGCGGGTGTGAACGGTCAGCGGCAGGCAGATGTTCGGGGAAAGAACCTCATAGGCGATGAAGCTGATCTGAGCTGTCGTCTGAATGCCGCTAAGCCCATATCTTCCTGCGGGCAGAGTGTAAGTCACAAGGTCTCCGCCCGGGCAGGAGTCGATTAGCGGCTGCATCTCTGCGAGGCGCTGCGACATGAACATGAAGGCCGCTGGGGCGTCGCCCGTGAGGTCCACTGGCGGGTCAGATTTCACCGTGCCGTCCAGAAGAACATCCAACCGTGGCCGGTCTCGCAGGAGAAACGTCATCGCCGGGTGACCGTTGCCGCTGAGATACATCTGAGGATCGCCGTACCAGAAGAGCCGCGTATCTTCAGGAAGCGTTCGTACGTAGCTAACGACCTGAGCGGCGATACGATTGTGCATGTCGCTAGAATAACCGCCGTCTTTGTACTGGAAGAAGTAGAAATGGATGTTCGTGGTCACAAGTGCCGCGACGGCGACACCTGCGACGAGGGAGCTGGCACTGGGTTTCCACCGAGAGGCGTAGTCCGCTATCAGCTTGATGCCAATGGCCGTAAATGCTACGACGATCGGCGCGGTACCGATGAGCCTCGACGCCTGCGGCGGGTCCATGGTCAGAACACCGCCCGTCAATATGACCGCGCAGAAGCCGGTCAGCAGCAAGAAGAAGCGGTCGTCAAGCAGGTGAAAGATGGCATAGGCTAGGCCTAACAGGAACGGAACGACGCTCAAGCGTTCCACGTAAGGAATCGGCGCCCGGTAGAAGACACCGTTATCCGAGGTGAGAACGAAACCTTTGAGTGAGGTGGAGGTCTGCTGCCACAATATGGAGAACAAGCTGCGGCCGGCCGCTGTCTGCTGGTCCACCCAGCCTGACTGGAATATTCCGACTGTGTTGATGCGATCCATGAACTCCGCATGGTGTGTGTACCAGAAGATCGCCAGGGGGAAGGCCGCTGCGCCGTAGGCCAGCGCCAACATTGCGGCACCCGGCACCATCACACGCAGAGATGACGGCCTTCGGAGGACGCAGTAGCCGAAGAAGGCCGCGACAATCAAGGGGACAACGCGCGAACCCTGGTACAGGTACAGGCCGAGCCCCAACACCAGACCGGTGAGGACGAAATCGCTCTTCTTGCCGAATCGGCCTGCTCGCCAGGCAAAATAGAAGGTCACCGTCATGAGCAACGGGTCGCCGATGTTCTCCATCCCGATCCGGCTGTAGGCGAGATGGACGTGATATCCCATCAGGTATACTGCGCCAATGATCGCAATAGGCTTACCGAACATCTGCCGCAGCAGGATGTAGAACAACGGTATGCCCAGGGTTCCTCCCATTGCGGAGATCAGCCTGATGGCGAATACGTTTACCCCGAACACTCTAAGGAAGACCGATTCCGCAAAGAACTGCATCGTCGGGTGGCCCTGTAGCCCCGACATAAACATGTTCTTCGTGGCGCCCTGGATGACGTAGAGCGATTCGTGGGCCATGGCCGCCTCGTCCTGCTCGAAAGGCAGCGGCAAATGCGTGAGAATGACCACCCGGATCGTCGCCGCCGCGACTGTGAGAGCCCCGACACCTGCGATCTCCCATCGATACGGCCACAGGCGTGCCTTCAAAGCGGCGGGCCGCAGCTCAGACAGGTTGACCCCGGGAGTCACGCAAGCCACGACTGCCCCAACACCGATCAACCACAAGGCGAAAAGGGGCCAGAAGTTGTGAGGCGGGGGATTGCTGTTGGCGACCTGACCGACAACGAACGATGTGAGGCAGGCGCTTGCCAACGGATACCAGATGACGGGAATCTCGCCGATCAGGCGGATCGGTCGGACCCAAAGCCTTGTTCTTTTGGCGGCCCAGGGCGCGGTCAGGGCGAACACGGTGGAGACTGCGAAGATGGTCGGCACGACCCAAAGGAATCCGTCGCGAGCAGTCAGCGCGGGAGTCCTGGCGATGCCTTGATTGAACCCGTACCAGAGCGCCGCGAAGTTGGTCGCCGTAAGAGCAGCGAGAAGGATGGCCTTCTTCCAGCGCGCCGGTCGCTCCGTTTCCGCGAGCGATGCGCCGACCCCGTCGGAGTCGGCGCTCTCCATTTGCCCCTTGTGTGTCATCGGCATGGCAAATCTTTATGGAGGAAGGACAAGCTCTGAAGCCCCCGCCGCCCTACCTACCACGTTCGAATCGCTAGACTCGCGGTCGCATCATTGCCACGCGAGCAACCTATGGTTCGCTTATTGTAGCGGATGCGCCGCCGGAACTCCAGAGGCGGAACACAATCCGGTCGTTAAGGATGAAGTTGGCGCTGGCCGCAACGCAGATGCCGATGGCCGCCGCCGGCAGGTACCACATGAAGAGACCCATTAGCGCGGCGATGCCCTGATTGAGCGGTATTCCGGTGGTCGACGCTCCGGCGTTGAACATCAGCAGACGCGCGATGAACCGCTGCGGAGTCAGTTGGCTCGACCAGCGGTCACGCCAGGTGAAGAGCTGATTGAGACTGAAGTTGAGCTCCATCGAGATGATAAAGGCGATGAAGTTGGCCAAGAGCCAGGGAACGCCGATCCCGGCGGCAAGCAGGTGCAGCACGGAAAGCTGGACCACACCGCAACTGCCGCCTACTGCCGCAAAGCGCACGATCCGGTTGCCGTACAGCGTTCGCACGAAAAGGACGGCCTCGCCGGGGCTGGTGGGGATTCTAAGTTCAGTCATTCTATTCTAGTTTCGCTCCAATCTTTGCAACGCGCTATCCCCGCATCTGTTACCGTCCCGGTCGCAGCACGCGCTCCTCGCCAACGCGCTGCGTCACTTTCTCGGCGTCGAGGTGCTCGAGCAGCGCCTGCACGTACTTGCGGCTCGTTGCGAACATGTCGCGCGCCTCCGCCAGCGTCAGCTTGCCGTGCTGTCGCAGGTGCGTTACGACGCGCTCCACCATCTCCCGGTAAGCCGGCATCGAAAAGGCCACGCCTTCCGCCAGCGCCACAACCTGCCGCTTTTCGACCAGGTACGCCAGGAGCTCCTCATCTGGCCAGGCGTCCGATTTCGGTCCGAAGGGGTTCGCCTGGAGGTCGCGAAGGAACGCCTCCGACTTCGCCTGCTGCGCGGCCGAAAGTTGAACTTCGTGACCGGGCAGACCCATGCCGGCCGTTGCTTCCGTCAGCCGACCGGCCTCTTGCCAACGCTTCACCGCTGCGTTGAACACCCGCGATTGCAGCCCGAGGCGACTCCGCAGCTCTTCCTTCGGCATCGTCAGACGCAGCGGGTGGTCCTTGTAATACTGTGATATCGATAGGTCGGCCTTCGTAGCGAGCGTCGCGAACGCTTCTCTGGTGAGCAGCGCCGCGCCGTCACCCACCGGCCCGCCTCCAAGCGCCACTACCTCCCCCGATTCGACCAGCCGCGCCAGCAGCTTCAGTGCTTCCTCCTCGGGCAGGCCGAGTTGCTTGAGGAGCGCCTCCTGCTCAAGCGGCTGCCGCTGTTCGACGATTGTGACGAGCCTTTTCTTGGGCGAACCCGCTTGGAGCGACGAAAGCGCGTCGAGTGTGCGGACGTCGTGGCGACGGTGCCGCCGTCCCTGCGCCTCGACCACCTGGCCGCCGCCCAGGGTGTTGTTAGCATCCCTCACGACGAAGAGATCGCCGGCCAGTACTGCCACCGGCTCGTCGAGACGTATCTGCGCCCAGCCTTCTTCGCCGGGCCCCAGCTCATCCCCGTCGAGCAGGCGCAGCTTGCCCCAGACCTCGCTGGCGCCGCTGTGAAAGGAAAGGCGGGCGTTATGGCGCAGCGGGCGGCGCAGCGCCCGGATCGCGCGCAATCGCACGTCGACGGCCGTGGTGGGCGGCAGAGTGTCGGGCGGCGCAATTACCTGACCGCGCCGCAGCTCGTCCGCCGATACGCCGGACAGGTTTATCGCCGTCCGCGTCCCCGGCGACGCGCGCTCTACTTTCTGCCGATGCGATTGCAGGCCGCGGATGCGTGCGCGCAACCCGCCCGGCACGACCGTCACTTCCTGCCCAACGCTGAAGCTGCCGTCGATCAGCGTTCCTGTCACCACCGTGCCGAAGCCGGCAATGGTGAAGGCGCGGTCGATAGGCAGGCGCGGTCGGCCGATGTCCCGCTTGGGCGGCGTCTCCTCGAGCCTCTGATCGATGACGGCGACGAGATCGTCGAGCCCCTCGCGCGTGATGGCGGAGCAGGCGACGAGCGGCGCCCCTTCGAGCACGCTGCCTTTGACCGCCTCCCGCACGTCTTCAGCTACGATTTCGAGCCAATCGCCGTCAACCAGGTCCTTCTTGGTCATGACGATGATGCCGCTCTTCAGTTGCAGGAGGTCGAGAATCGCCAGGTGCTCGCGCGTCTGAGGCATGACGCCTTCGTCCGCGGCGATGACCAGCAGGGCGAGGTCGATTCCGCCGACGCCGGCCAGCATGTTCCTGATGAAGCGCTCATGCCCAGGCACATCGACGATGCTGACGTCGCGGCCGCTGGGCAGGGTCAACCAGGCGAAGCCGAGGTCGATGGTCATCCCTCGGTCTTTCTCCTCCTGGAGGCGGTCGGGGTCGATGCCGGTGAGGGCTCTGACGAGGACCGACTTGCCGTGGTCGACGTGTCCGGCGGTGCCAATTACATACATGCCTAAACGAGTATAGCACGCTACGGTTTGGGGGTCAGGAGGGGGACACACGCCGGGGTTCGTCAACGCAGCATTAACAGAGGGTGCAGTTCAACCTGGAGAGCTGAAAACCTCTCAGCGATGGCTCTAGGGCGTCGAATTTGGGGTGGGCGTCTTCGTTGGAAGCGGCGTGTGCGTGGGAGCCTCTGTCGGGGTCTCCGTCGCCTCCGCCGTTGCAGTCGGTGTGCGTGTCGGCCTCGGTGTCGCGCTTGCGGCGTGTGACGGCGTCGCCGTGGGCGGTGTTACGGTCGGCGCGACCGTCGCCGTAGCCTCTTCCGGCGTTTCCGTTGCCTCCTCCGTTGGCGTCGAGGTCACTTTCGGGGAAGGCGTCGAAGTGACCGTCCTCGTCGCCGTTGGCGTGCGAGTCGGCGCTGCGCTGCCGCCTCCGCCGCCCAGCACGCCCGTGCCGAACGCTATGCCGATTGCTACCAGGATCACGAACACCCCGCCCATGATCGGCAGTGCTTTGTTGCCGGAGACGTTCAAACCGCCGAAGAGATTACGCCACAGCGACGCCAGGCCGACCAATATCCCCGGCGGCCCGCCTCCTCCTACCGCTCCGCCCATCGCGACCGGCGACGGTGGTGGTGGCGTCGCAACAGGCGTTTGCTTGGGCGTCGGCGCCGCGACCGGCAGCGCTACCGCGGGCAGCGATGCCGCGGCCGCCATCAGCCGTTCCTTCACCGCGTCGCTTTCACCGGCCGAAGGCGCGACGATGGAGAATGCGGCCAGCACCGCCAGCGGCGATGCCATTCCCATCCGCGTCGCCGTGCACAGCGGACAGGAGCGCGTGTGCTTATCAACGACCTTCTTCACCTGGCCGCGCGTCGCCGCAATCGGCAGCCCCAGCATCGCGCGCCGCATCCCGTCGCAGTTGCGACTGCCGCGCCTGCCGACGATAAGCGCCGACAGCTCCGGCTCGATCTTCTTTACCAGCTTCGACAGCCTGGACCTGATCGCGCTCTCGGTCGTGCTCAAGATCGTCGCCAGGTCCGCTTCTGCGAAGTTCTGCCGGTAGCGCAGGTCAAGCAGCACGCTGTCCGCTGGGTCCAGCCGCGACGCCGTCTCCCAGATGACTGCCGCCGTCTCCTGCGCCGAGGACGCCCGCGTGGCGTCGCCCAGTCGGTCGACGTCCACCTGATGGAACAGCGGGTTGCTCCCAATCGAGCCCGGATGGCGCAGGCTCAGGCGCGGCTCCATCGCATCCAGGGCGGCGGAGAATAGTCGTACGTCAAACGTGGCGGTCGCCAGCGCCGGCGCTGAAGGTGTCAGCGCCTTTCGGAACGCCTCCTCCGCCGATTCCAGCGCCGCTTCCGGCATCCCCAGCGTTCGCAGACAGAAATCGTATACGCGATCGAAATGCAGGTCGAACAGCTTCGCGGCGCTATCCGCGTTGCTGCTCGTGCCCTCAGGCCCGCCCTCCAATGTCATCCCTATCCCCCTCATGTCCGGCCCGACCGAAAGACTCCTTACATTCTAATCTTTGCGACCCGTAGTTGTGCAAGCAACCAGCGGACGAATTGCCGCCTTGTGCTATCATTGTCTCGATATCAGGAAGAGAGGCCTCATATGAAAGTCAGATGGCTAGGACACGCCTGCTTTCTCCTCAGCGACGCCGCCGGCACCCGCGTCATGACCGATCCCTACGCGACCGGCGCCTTCGGTCTCGCCTATGCTCCTCCGGCTGAAGAAGCGGACATCGTCACCGTCAGCCACGAACACCCGGACCACAACAACGTTGCGGCCGTCAAGGGCAGTCCGGAGATCGTGCGCGGCCCGGGCGTCCACAAGGTGAAGGGCATCGAGATCAAGGGCGTGCCCACCAGTCACGACCAGTCGTCCGGCGCCGAGCGCGGCTCCAACACCGTCTTCTGCTTTACGCTTGACGGCGTGCGCGTCTGCCATCTCGGTGACCTCGGCCACGAGCTATCGGACAAGACCCTCGCCGAGATCGGCCCCGTCGATGTCGTGTTCATGCCTATCGGCGGCAACTTCACCATCGACTCTGCCACCGCCAATCGCGTCGTCGACCAGATTCAGCCGAAGATAGCTATTCCCATGCACTTCCGCACAGAGCGCGCCAGCGATTTCCCCGTCTCGAACTCTGAGGCTTTCCAGAAGATGCGACAGCGCGTGCGCGTTCTGAATGCCAGCGAAGTGGAGATGGGAAAGGACGCCCTGCCCGCCGAGACGGAGACAATCGTCCTCAAGCCAGCGCTCTAACCGGGCTCCTCCGCCGCGCGGTCGTGGTTGAACCGGCTCATCGCCGCTTCGACGCCCTGCTCCAGCGTGCAGGCCGTGGCGGCAATCACCGTCTCCACCGCCTCGTCCAGCGCCTTTCGCTCCGACGGCGGCGGATCGTTGAGCACGTAGTCCGCGATCACGTCCGGGTCATACGACGGCTCCCCGTTTACCACCGGCCGCCCGACGCCGATGCGGATGCGCGGAAAGACGTCGACGCCCAGGCGCTCCACGACCGACCTGAGCCCGTTGTGGCCGCCGTGCGCCCCTCGCGCGCGAACGCGAACGGCGCCGACCGGCAGGTCTATGCTGTCGCAGATGACGAGCAGTCGCTCCGGCAGGACGCGGAAGCGCTTGACGAGGGCCGCCGCCGCGTCGCCGCTATTGTTCATAAACTTTCGCGGCTTGGCCAGCACAACGTCCCTCCCCTCAATCGTGCCGTCTCCCAGCGTCGCAACGGACGTCCGGCTGCCCATTTCGATGCCGTAGCTGCGCGCCAGCCGGTTGACGCACCAGAAGCCGGCATTGTGGCGGTTGTGGGCGTAGCCGCGGCCGGGGTTGCCGAGGCCGATGATCAGCCACTTGCCCGGCGCCAAAGGCGACTCGCCCGGGCTTACAGGACGGAGTTTGCCTCGGACTTCCGCGGAACGCTTTCTTCCCTTGAGGAACGATTGAAAGGGAGAAGTGGGAGCCATCTGACCTACTTTCGCGCCTTCGACGACGCGCCGGTGGCAAGAACGACCAGCGGCGGCTCGCTCACCCGGGTGTGCGTCTCGATTGGATGTGACGGCGTAAGGACGGCGACGTTCGGCGACGACACGTGCGCGGAGGCCGGCGCCGGCTGGCTCAGGAGGACGATCCGAAAGCGGTTGCCCTGCTGAGGCCCGCTCTCCGCCAGCTTCGGCTGCCAGCGTTCAGCAAGAAGCACCTCGCCGGGCTGCGGTCGGCTGCGCTCGTCGGGCACGGTGAGCATGAAGCGACGGACCTCCATTTTCGCCACCTCTGGCGCTCAGTCTAGAACGTCACGACGGCGCGCGCCACCTCTCCCCGTTTTACCAGCTCGAACGCCTCGTTGATCGCTTCCAGCGGGAACGTCCGCGTCATCAGTTCGTCCAGCTTTAGCCGCTTCGCCATATACAGGTCGACCAGCATCGGGAAGTCGCGGCGAATGTTCACGGAGCCGAGGACGCAGCCGCGGAGGGTCTTGTCGTTGAAGAGGTTCATTGTGTCGACGGCGTACTTCGAGCCGAAAGGCGGCACGCCGGCCATGACCGCCATGCCGCCGCGGTCCAGCGAGTCGAACGCCTGGCCGAGCACGTCCACGTCGCCGATGGCTTCGAAGGCGAAGTCCGCGCCGCCGCCGGTGATCTCGTGGACCTTCAATACGGGATGCTCCTTCGCCGGATTCACGACGTGCGTGGCGCCGAACTGCTTCGCCAGCGCCAGCTTCTCGTCTTTCGTGTCGATGGCAATGATCGGGCAGGCGCCGACCAGGTTCGCCCCCTGAACCACGTTCAGCCCGACGCCGCCGCAGCCGAAAACAGCGACGCTCTTGCCCGCTGTGACGCCCGCCGTGTAGAGGACCGCGCCGACGCCCGTCGCGACGGCGCAGCCGACGAGGCTAACGCTTTGCAGCGGAGCATCGTCGCGCACCTTCGCCATCGCCAGCTCCGAGACGACCGCGTATTCGGCGAAAGAGGAGACGCCGAGGAAGTGGAATAGGGGCTTGCCGTCGTCGTGGAGGGCCAGGCGGCTGGTGCCGTCCCTCATCTGATGCGATCCGGCGGCGGCGGTGCAGAGATAGGGCTTGCCGGCCACGCAGTAGCGGCAGACGCCGCACGAAGGCGCGGACGAGAGGACGACGTGGTCGCCCGGCTGGACGCTGTTCACGCCCTCGCCGACCTGTTCGACGACGCCGGCGGCTTCGTGGCCGAGCACGGCCGGCGCCGGCCAGGGGAAGAAGCCTTCCATGAAATGGAGGTCCGTGTGGCACAGTCCGGAAGCGGCGATCTTGACGAGTACTTCGCCCCTCTTCGGCGACGCAATATCGACCTCTTCGATGGCGAGCGGCTGGTTCGCTCCGTAGAAGACGGCTGCCTTCATGGAATCCCTCCCGTATTCGACACCTACGACGTGACCGAGACGTCGGCTTCCATGGCATGTTCGATCGGTTGTCGACGAGTGCGCTGATCGCGTTCTTGTTGCGCGCCTCGCTTTGCTCGTCGCGCCGACGCCACCACACCACTATTCCATCCCCGCCACAAACCGTCGATACCGCACCGCGCGCGCGAACGCCCGTGCCGCCTGCTCGAAGCCCGCGAACGTCGCGATGCCGCGCTCCACGTACTTCTCGCGCTCCTGCGCCACAGTCGACTCCAGGTGCCCGGGGTGCAGCACCACCATCAGCGGCTTGACCGATTCTTCGCGATGCCGGCCCAGCATCTCCGGCAGCCAGTCCGCCGACGGCGTTCCCGACGGCGCCTGCCGCGCCATCATCCGCCTCGACACCTCGACCGCCACCGCGTCGATATTCTCGTCGTTCTCCAGCACGCGAAGCAGGCGCTGCAGGTTCTCCGGCGACGCGCCGAATCCCAGCGTTCCGCCGGCGTCCAGCGGGTTGCGATAGCTCCCGCCGACGATGTTGAAGAAACCCGCAAGCTCTGCGTACGACCGCTCGCTGAGGAGCGGCACCTCCAGCCCCTCGCGCTCGAACGCGTCAGTAATCACCACCGACTGCCCGCCGGTGAGCGCCACCAGCCCCATGCGACGACCCGTCGCCGGCTTCGTGAAGAGCAGCGCCTTCACCGCGTCCAGCGTCTCGTCGAGGCTGTCCGTCGCGACGACCCCGGTCTGCCGCACCAGCGCTTGCCAGCCCGCCTCCGACGTCGCCAGCCCGCCTGTGTGCGAGAACATCGCCCGCCGGCCGCCCTCCGATAGGCCGCCTTTCCATACTACCACCGGCTTCAGCGGCGTCGTGCGGCGCAACACGTCGAAGAGGCGATGGCCGTCCTGCACGCCCTCCAGGTACATCGCGATGACCTTCGTTTCCGCGTCCTGCGCTAGGTACTCCAGATAGTCGGCCGGCCCAACGACCGCCGAGTTTCCCGCGCTCACCGACTTGCTGATCTTCACGCCGTGCACCGCGCCGATGAGGCTGAAGTTAATTGCGTGCGTGCCGCTGTGCGAGATGAAGCCGACATCGCCCTCGTCGCCGGCCGGCTGCTCGATCGACTGCCGCACGCCGAGCCGTCGGTTGTAGATGCCCATGCAGTTCGGCCCGACGAGGACGATCCCGCCCTCGCGCGCCGTGGTCGCTATCTGCTCTTGCAAGCGAATGCCCTCCGCTTCGCCCGTCTCCGCGAAGCCCGACGTGAACAGCGAAACGCCGCCCACCTTCTTCGCGACGCAGTCGGCGACGACGCGGGGCGCGATCTGGCGCGGCACGGCGCAGACCACGTAGTCGATTTCGTCCGGCACGTCGAGCAGGCTCGAGTAGTTCGAGACGCCCAGCTCCGCGATGCCCGGCATCTCGTTAGGGTCGATCTGGACGGAGTAGAGCTTTCCCTTAAAGGGACTCATGTTGCGCAGCCAGAAGTAGCCCATCGCCCGCTTGTCGCCGACGACGGCGATGCTGCGTGGATTCAGCACTCTCTTTAGTCGGGGGACTATGTCGTTCAAGACGGCCGGCTCCGTGCGGGTATCGTGCGTGCCGTCAAGAAAGGATGATGCGCGCGTCGACGGCCACGGCGCCGTCCTTGTAGGCGAAGATGGGGTTCAGGTCCAACTCAGCAATCTCCGGGTGCGCCTCGACGAACTCCGACAGGCGCAGCAGCAGCTTCTCCAGCGCCGCCACGTCCGCCGGCTCCTGCCCGCGGTAGCCGTCGAGCAGCGGCCGGCCCTTGATCTCCTGCACCATCTGGCGGGCATCTCGCGGCGTCATCGGCACCAGGCGGAAAGACACGTCCTTCAGCACCTCGACGAGTATGCCGCCGAGACCGAACATGAGCACCGGCCCGAACTGCGCGTCCTGGCTCATCCCCATGATCACCTCGATGCCCGGGCGCGCCATCTTCTGCACCGAAACGCCGTCGATTCGGGCGTCCGGCTGCGCCTTCTTGGCCGCTGCAACGATCTCGTCGAAGGCCGCCTTCGCCTCGGCCGGCGTGGCCACGTTCAGCTTCACGCCGCCGACGTCGCTCTTGTGCGTGATCTCCGGCGAGACGATCTTCAGCGCCACCGGGAAGCCCATCTCTTGCGCGACCGCGGCGGCCTCGTCTGCGTTTGTCGCCAGACGGGCGTGCACGGTGGGAATGCCCGCCTCCTCCAGGATGTCCTTCGACTCCACCTCGGTCAGGACCTTGCGTTGGTCCGTCCTTGCCCTGTCGATGATGCTGGCGATGCTCATGGGGCGCTCCGTTTCAGATAGAATGACGCGTCCGTATCTTAAGGCGCGGGCCGAGAAGCAGTCAACGGAAGCTGGCGTTAACTTCTTTCCGTCCTGCGCGTTATACGAAATATCAAGGGCAAGGTGGCGAGCCCGCTCCCCGCGATGGAGGTAATCATGCACAAGAGACTCGTGCTTCTGGGAATCTGTGTCGCCGTCGCGCTCGCGGCTGTCGCCCTGAAGGGCGTCAGTCCGGCGGTCGGAGCCGGCGGCGACACCATATCTGGGACTGTGTTCTTTGATCTCAACCTGAACGGCCAGCGGGACCTGGGTGAACCGCCAGCTCCGGGTGCCACCGTTGAGCTCCTTGGGGGCCCGGTCCAACACGCAAGAACCGACTCTGACGGTCACTACTCCTTCACGGGCGTTCAATCGTCTTCCAATGTCGATTACGTGGTCCGCATGAGCTTGGACAGTACGATACCCTGTGCCACTGCCACCACGTTCGCCCGCGACGTGCCAAGGGGAACAGATTCAACTGGGATTGACCTTGGCGTGTTCGACGGCGGAACCAAGACCGTCTCAGGCGTCCTTGTGAACGATCAGAATGAGAATGGCCGAGACGATGCCGGGGAACCTAGGTTTGATGGGTGGAAAGTAAGGATATATGGGCAGGGCGGACCTGAAGACAGGCTGTGGGCGGCCTACTGCGATATTACATCGGCAAGCGATCAGTCCGGCCGCTTCAATTTCGTCGGCCTTCCGCCTGGGCACTTCTTCCTTGAGCTGACTCCGCCGTCTTCTTTGGCAGCCACGTTCCACGAGAAGACGTTCATGACTCCTGACCTGCCGGGCACGCCGGGTGCGCCCGAAGATACGACCAACGCCGTCGACCTGACGGGCACAGCGGATACTCTGAATGTCGAGGTGGGATTTCACTTCTTGAGTGGAGAATCGACGATCAGCGGAAGACTCTTCTCTGACGACAATCACGATGGCGTGTGGAATGACGGAGAACGTCTCTGGTGCTCGCCCGGCGCTCAATACCCCATGGGCGACTACCTAGACCTCTACCGAGACGTGCCAGAAGTGGGCGTGTTGTACGTCATCCCCGGATCCCCTCTTTGCGATGACGGCACCTATCGGTTCGACAACCTACCCGCCGGCACCTACACCCTCCGTTTCAAAGTCGCCTGCTATCAGGATCCGTCCAACAGCAATCCTCCCTACCAGCCGGCCTCCAGGCAAGTAACCCTCGCCGACGGACAACGAATTGACGGCATCGATATCGCGGGGTGTGCCGTTGGCCCCTCGATGCCGCCGGACGCGATCGTCGAGACGCCAGGGCCGTCGGCCACCACCAGCGCTCAGCCTTCCTCAAACCTCGTCGCCGCGCCGAATACGGGCGGCGGCTCGGCGGCAAGCGCTGGCCGCGACGAACCCTACCTCATCGCGCTGCTGGCCGCGGGCGCAGCGCTGTTGGCTGCGGGGATCGCCGCCTCTCGAAGAAAGGGAGCTTCGCGCTGACAATTCGCTGGCCTTTGGTTGACAATGCTGGTATAATTACTGATGCGTCTTAGCGAGTTACCAGCGGAGCAGCTATGGTCAGCCAGCCCTTCGACAACTTCCTCGACCTTGTGGAGGCCGCGCGAGAGCTCAACATCCATCCTCAGAGCCTGCGACGCCTCATCAAGCAGAAGAAGGTCCCCGCGCTCATCTTCGCCGGCAAGTACCTCATCGAGCGGGACAAGCTGGAGATGTTCAAGACCAACTACGACCCGCGTCCCGGCCGCAAGCCGATCCGGCGCCTGCTGTAGGGCGCGCTCTTCCTCTGTCGTGGCTGTCAAGGGGGTTCGAGTTCGATCAGAGAGATCGACGCACTCGATAGAGGATCGCCTACGGCCCGCGATTAGCCTCCAGGTACGCCAGCGACCGCCGATACCACTCCTCCGATATCTTTCCGCTCGACATGAGGTAGTTGAGCATCACCTGCAGCGTCAGCAGCGTCTTCAAGCTGATGCCGTGCCGCCGCAGGTACTGTCGCCCGCCCTGCTGCCGGTCCACCAGCACCACCGCGTCCTTGACTTGCAGCCCTTCGCTACGCAGCCGCTCCGCCGTCTCGACGATACTGTGCCCGCCCGTCACCAGGTCGTCGACAATGAGCACCGTCTGCCCCGGCTCGTACAGCCCTTCGATGCCCGGGCCGTCAGATTCCTTCGGGCGAATGTAGATGAGCGGCACCTTCGCCGTCAGCGAGTAGGCCGTCGCCAACTGCAGCCCGCCGAACGGCACCCCCGCGACAAGCTGGAAAGGCGCGATTTGTGGGTTTAGCATCTCCTGCCGCGTCCGCACGTCGTCGCGAATGACGCGCGCCGCCCGCGCCAGCGCCGCCGGCTTGCTGATGAGCAGTCGCAGGTTGACGTAGACCGGCGAGTGCACGGCCGTCCGGCCCAGCGTGAAATCGCCGAACTGAATGGCCCCCAGCTTCCACAGCGTCTGGGCCAGCCACAGGTTTCCGGTCTGACGGAGCGGGCGCAATAGGCTTCCCTGTCTGGAGGATGTTGGTCAGATAATACCAGAAATGGGGCGCGATTCGAAGCCCCTCAGCGTTTTCGGCGTGCCAGCGCCTCCGGATTGACGCAGTGCGACGGCGCCTCGCCTCGCAGGGCCTGCAAAATGCTCTCGACCGCCATCTCCGCCATCTTGCGCCTCGTCGCGACGCCGGCGCTGCCGATGTGCGGCGTGATGACGACGTTGTCCAGCGTGAGCAGCGGCTCGTCCGGCGGGATCGGCTCCGTCTCCGCCACGTCGAGCCCGGCCGCTGTGATCCGACGCTCCTTGAGCGCGACGTACAGCGCCCGCTGGTCGACGACGGCTCCGCGCGCCGCGTTCACCAGTACCGCCGTCGGCTTCATCAGCGCCAGCTCCCGCTCGCCGATGAGCCGCCGCGTCTCCGGCGTCAGCGGCACGTGCAGGCTGACGAAGTCCGACTCCCGTAGCAGTCGCTCCAGCTCCGCGTACTCCGCGCCGAGCGCCGCCTCCGCTTCCGGTCGCCGCGTCCGCGAGTGGTAGAGGATGCGCATCTCGAAGCCGCGGGCGCGTCGCGCCATCGCCTGCCCGATCGCGCCGAAGCCGACGATGCCGAGCGTGGCGCCGTGCACCTCCTGCCCCAGCAAGAACGACGGGTGCCAGCTCTTCCAGCCGCCCGTGCGCGTCAGCCGGTCGCCTTCGACGACGCGACGCGCCGCCGCGAGCAGCAGCGCAAAGGCCAGGTCCGCCGTCGCCTCCGTCAGGACGTCAGGCGTGTTCGTCACCAGGATGCCGCGCTCCGTCGCCGCCGCCACGTCGATGTTGTCGATTCCCACCGCCATCTGCGCGACGATGCGCAGCCGCGGGCCCGCGTCCAGCACCGCCGCGTCGATGGGGTCGGTGAGCATCGTTAGTATCGCGTCCGCGTCCGCGACTCGCCGGACGAGCTCCTCGTGCGGCGGCGGCTCCTCTTGCGGCCACACGTCGACGTCGGCGACCTCGCGCAGCCGCGACGTCGCGTCGCCCGGCAGCTCCATCGTCACAAAGACCCCGGATGGTCTCACTGGCGGCCACTCACGCTGGCCAGAATTGTCGAAAGAGAAGGCGCTATTTCCAGAACTCCCACCACTTCTTCGCCTTCGGCTCCGCTTGCTCCGGCATCTCCGGCGACTTGGCCATCGCCTCGGCCAGGCCGGCGCCAACGCCCATGAACTTCCAGGGCGCTGCGTCGAAATCGTTCTTGCAGCTTTCCGCGCAGAAATAGTACGTCGTCCCCTCGTACTCCGAGCTTCCCGCCGCTGTCTCGCTGTCGATCTCCATGCCGCAGACGGGGTCCTTTACCATAGCCATCGTCGACCTCCTTTCGGCGCTCACCAGCGCCCCTCACGAATGGCAGCAGCGTAGACTATTCGAAGAAGATCGTCAATAGCCGAAGCGGGCCCACGCGCCTGCGCTTGAAGGGCTCTCAGGCGAGGAAGCTGACGCCCGAGTAGATGAACCAGGCGCCCAGCCCAACAAGGAACGCACCGCAGACCATCAGGATGCCCCGGTACACCGGCGTGCTCATCAG
>Ga0187849_1002627_pt1 | contig 16881 bp, 12 predicted proteins | sample June2016WEW_4_10_2_FD_132412 | JGI IMG/M metagenome (GOLD analysis project Ga0187849, IMG submission 132412) | Peatland microbial communities from SPRUCE experiment site at the Marcell Experimental Forest, Minnesota, USA - June2016WEW_4_100 | ecosystem: Environmental > Terrestrial > Soil >...
GATCCCTCCTTTTCTTCCGATGGATCGGCAACATTAAGCAGGTTTTCATAAAGCCGTATTTGCGCATCCATGGCGTGAGCGGTTGAAACCCAGTGGAGGGTGGCTTTGACTTTGCGGCCATCGGGGGGGGAATCTCCTCCTCGGGTGGCAGGGTCATAAGTGCAGCGCAGTTCGACCACCTCGCCCTTTTCATCCCTGATAACATCGGTGCATTTTATGAAATAGGCATAGCGAAGCCTTACCTCACGCCCTGGAGAGAGCCGGAAGAACTGCTTGGGCGGATTTTCCATGAAATCATCGCGCTCGATATAAATAACCCTGGCGAAGGGCGCCTGCCGGGTGCCGGCGGAAGCATCTTCCGGGTTGTTTATCGCATCGAGCTGCTCGACTTGGTGTTCAGGGTAGTTTTCGATCACTACCTTCAGCGGCCTCAGAACTCCCATGACACGCTGGGCTCTCTGGTTCAAATCTTCCCGGACGCAGTATTCCAAGAGGCCGTAATCAACCAGGCTTTCGCGTTTGCCTACTCCGATCCGTTCGCAGAAGTTTCGGATCGCCTCGGGCGTGTATCCGCGCCGCCTCATTCCCGCAAGGGTCGGCATCCTCGGGTCGTCCCATCCGGTCACATATTGTTCCTGAACGAGCTGGAGGAGCTTTCGCTTGCTCATGACCGTGTAGCTCAGGTTCAGGCGCGCAAACTCGATCTGCTGAGGGTGGCAGGGAACGTCCAGATTGTCCAGATACCAGTCGTAGAGCGCCCTGTGGTCCTCATACTCCATCGTGCAGATGGAATGGGTGATGCCCTCGAGCGAGTCCGATTGGCCGTGCGCGTAGTCATACATCGGGTAGATGCACCATTTATCGCCGGTCCGCCAGTGCGTCATATGCCGGATGCGGTACATCACCGGATCTCTCAGGTTCAGGTTCGGGGAGGCCATATCGACTTTTGCCCGAAGCACGTATTCCCCGTCACCAAACTCGCCCGCGCGCATCCGCTTAAAAAGATCCAGGTTTTCAGCAACCGGCCGGTCCCTGAACGGGCTCTGCCTTCCCGGCTCGGTGAGCGTTCCCCGGTATTCGCGTACCTCATCTGCGCCCAGGCTGTCCACGTAGGCCTTGCCAGCCTTGATAAGCTCGATTGCCCACTCGTATAGCTGCTCGAAGTAATCCGATGCGTGGTAGAAGCGGTCGTCCCAGTCAAACCCGAGCCACCGAACGTCATTCATGATGGAATCGACGTATTCCACTTCCTCTTTACCGGGATTGGTATCATCGAACCGGAAATTGCAAAGCCCCCCGAATTCGGCCGCAAGACCGAAATTGAGGCATATGGATTTAGCGTGCCCGATGTGCAGATAACCGTTTGGTTCGGGCGGAAAGCGGGTCAGGACTTTCCCCCCGTTTTTTCCGCTCTTCACATCATCGGCGACTATGTTGCGAATAAAATTGGGTGGACCCTTCGTTTCCAGACCGTTCATCTTGATTTTCTCCGGTTGAGTCAGCGCCTGTTAAAAGATTCAAGACCTTTGATGCCGATCCCAGGTTTAGTCCATCTGAATGAACCGGTTTACCTGCCTGTTGACGCTGGCGTAAATTTCCTCGTCCGTCCCGAAAATATCCACGATGCACTTATGGTCGATAAGCTTTTCCACAACGTAAGCCGTAATGAACAGGCTCACGAAATTGGGGCGGGGGACCAAGGTTCGAAGGTTAGCCGTCTGGAACTGGATTTCGAATTCCTCCGAGTCCAGGATCTTTTGAAGGGCCAATTGAATCTGGTCCTGCAGGTCCCCCTTGCTGATGGTCTCGATCAGACGTTCTTCGATCAGCTTCATCGAAATCCTGTCGGCAAGCTCGTCAATATTGTGACGAAGCTGATTCATGGCGTGATAACGCTGGGATTCTTTCTGATGATCCAGTTTTGATATCACAGCGGCTTCTCTTACGTTCGGCCTGTATTCTCTCCCCACGCCATTTCCTTTCATTTCGTTTGAACCGGTCTTATGGCTCTTCACGCCCGTATGACTGCCGGTTGATTATCGCGGCCAGATATCCAGCCCCGAAACCATTGTCAATGTTTACAACGCAGACACCCGGAGAACAAGAATTAAGCATCCCCAGCAGGGCCGCGACACCACCAAAACTCGCCCCATATCCCACACTGGTCGGAACGCCAATCACCGGCCCCTTGACCAGGCCCGCCACAACGCCGGGCAGGGCGCCTTCCATCCCGGCGACAACTATGTAAACGCTGCCTTTGCGCAACTCCTCCCACGCGCTGAGCAATCGGTGGATCCCCGCGATTCCCACATCGTAGTTCCGCTTCACCTTATTGCCCATGAACTCGGCAGTCAGAGCCGCCTCTTCGGCAACATCCAAGTCGGAGGATCCGGCACAGATTACATGAATCGTTTCCTCCGGGACGGGCTCGCTGAACGCCTCCTGTTTGAGGGTGAGCGCTCGAGCCTGCGGGTGGTAGTCCATTGGGCCGATCAGGGCCATAATCGCCTGAGCCTTCTGCGTATCCACTCTCGTAATAAGTATGTTACTGCCGAATTTTATCATGGATTGGGCAATTGCGGCGATCTGATCCGCCGTTTTGCCCTCCCCGTAAATTACCTCGGCAAACCCGCGGCGCAGGCAGCGATGATGGTCCACCTTGGCGAAACAAAGATCTTCGAACGGCAGCTTCTCAAGGTATTCGAGCACTTCCCGCATGCTCTTGCCGCCATCTTTGAACGCCAGGAGAATTTCCTCGATTTTCTCCAATAAAGATCTCCCGGATCGAACACGGAAAGCTCCTGCCGAAATCGCGCAGGATTCTATGTTCATGCAGGACTTTTTTCAAGTGAAGACCATAAAAAACAGCCTTAGACCATTCCGCCCGCTCTAAAATATTGGGACCGCGCAAGACGCGCTCGTACAGCAAAAGTAAGATTTCAGTGTCTTCGCGGGATCAACCTTTATTCTATCACTCGCCCGTTTCCTCACCCACGTCCAAAAGGACGTCGTCAGGATATTCTTCAGGCCACTCGGGAAAACCTTCCCATAAAGCGCCTTCGGTTCCACATGGAGACACGAAGGCCCCTTCCAACCGGGCGCGCAAAAGGTCGTCTAAAAGTATATCCCTTTTTTCTTCCGAGACTGCCATGTTATAAGTCCTGGCCGACAGCCTTTTTTCAAATTCATTCGAACCGGCTCGGCCCGCAAAGCGTGAAATCATTATCCGACAGCAAAAACCGGCAGGCCTTGACCGCTATTTTAGTCTTCCCGGCAAAAGCTATTTTGTACTATCAGCCTGCATCAGGGCAAGGGTAATCGCAACACCTGAAAACACGGAGTTTTCAAAAATAATGACACCCACATACCGATTCTTCAAAACTCCGTCAGTTTCCGTAAATATACTGTTAACAAATTGTTGAGAAAATGTATAAAACCATTCCACCAGGATTGCATCGTCCCACTTTTAACAGGAATCGTCAACGGATTGTTAACTCGTATCTACTTAAATTTCGATTGGTTAACAAACTTTTTGACAATCCCAAGACCCCTTATTAATATTATGAATCTTTCTGATGTAAAAAAAACAAAAACAATAAAAACATCGAATCGAGGGATACTCTTCCGGCTAGAGCCGGTGAAAGGAATGACCAGATTATGAAATTCCAGGTGGAAAAGGCAAGCCTTGTCCAGGTCCTCCAAAGAATCCAGAGCGCTACCGAAAAAAAAACCACCATGCCCATTTTGAATAACTGCCTGATAAAGGCGGCTGAAGATGGCGCCGTAGAATTTTCGGCAACCGACCTGGAACTGAATCTGTGGACAAAAATAGGAGCGCAGGTAAAGACTGAGGGTAAAACTACCGCATCGGCGCGAAAGCTGCTGGAAATAGTTCGCGAAATACCCCAGGATAGGATATCCCTCGAAGCAACGGCCGGCAGCAGACTGATCCTCAAAGCCGGACGCTCCCGATTCGAGCTTTCCACCATTCCGGCCGAAGATTTTCCAAACATAAATCTTTACCAGGATTTACCGCTCACAGGTTGTGATACTGCCGTCTTCAGACGTGCTCTCCAAAAGACACTCTACAGCATTCCGATGGAAGAGGAAACATTTACCGCGCCAGGGCTTCTGTGGCATCCAACCGAAGAGAACGACTTCCGGTTCGTATCATCCGATGGGCACAGGCTTGCCTATTACGAGGTCCCCGCAGGGGCGTTTCCGGGGCTTGAAATGACCAGAGAGATCATCGTGCCCCGAAAGGCGGTCCAGGAAATACACCGATTGCTTGAGAAAGAGACCGAGGCATCCATCGGAATGGATGAGAATTCACTCGTGATTAGAACTCCGAGCACATTTCTGAGCACTCTGCTGCTTGATGCGGAATTCCCGGAATATGAAATGATTATTCCGGCCGAGAGGCCGTTTGGAATTACGGTGCCAAGCGATGTCCTTTATCCGGCCCTTAAGAGGGTTGCCGTCGTAACCGACCTCACCTACAGGCACGTAAAATTCAATATCAGCAAGAATTCCCTCGAGCTCGAATCCGGAAATCCGGAGCTCGGAAACGCCAACGACATTATCGATATCGATTATGACGGTGAAGATTTCAGCGTAGCCTTTAACGTTAAGTACGTTATGGACTGCATTTCAGTCATGGAAAGCCCTACAATCAGGTTTGAGTGGGTGGACGAGTTCCACGGCGGCATCTTCCTGGCCCCGGAAGATCCGGGGTATTTGAGCCTGATTATGCCGATGGTGGTATGATTTATACGAATATCTCCCGGCACTGGTGATTCTTAGAATCCATCCAGTCTGACTTTAGAAAGTGTGGAATATTGTGGCTCCGATTCAGGAATTACCACTTTTAAAGGCGCGAGGGGAATTTTACCTTTTTTGGCCCAACTCCTTATTCGCAAGTGCCGAAGTCCTTTCATACCTGGCCCCGTTAAGTTTCCCCAGCTTTTTCATTCCATGCCCTCATCTTGTTGCGCCAATTTTTTCACGCGAAGCTTCCGGCTAAAGCCGGTAAGCGGAATGACCAGATTATGCGAAGCAAGAAAAAACAGACTATGGAACCTGATCGTGTCGATGCGTAACCGCTTGATTCACGGCTACTTCGATATTGATCGTGATATCGTGTGGAAAACTGCGACCACGGAGTTTCAGGCTCTGCTGCCCCGATTGCAGGTCTTAATCACACGAGGGTGAGGTCCGACCATGGCAATCACCAACCACGATCCTGTCGGCAAGGCGCTGCAGCTTTTGAAGGGTGGGGTCGGCCCTTTCGTCCGGCGTGGAATCACGAGCACTACCAAAATCGCGCAGCGACCGAGGCTGGCCGGTTCATGGGCAAAGGTCACTGTGACGCTCCCAAGTGAAGGCCGAGATTCCCTCCGGCGCTCCGGATCATGTCGTGCGGACCGTCACTGAGAACAGCCGCACACTGAAATTCACGAGCCAGGGGTTTGAGAAGGAATAGCGGACATTGGGAAAACCCGCGGCAGTCTTTGGCCCCTCAATGTCAATTGGGCTGGACGTTGAAGCCGGTCGGGTCTGTTGAGGACTTGCACTTCCAAGCAGGGCAGGGCGCACGGAAATAAAAATGACCGGCAAAACGCCGGTCATTTTTATTGGGAATTACGCAATCCTTGTGTTCTGCCCCAAGGTTGAAGCGGGATATCTCTAATCAGCCTGCCTCCTGATAAAAGTGGGAATGTTCAAATCTTCTTCTTCGTGACTGCGGCCGCCTCCGGTGATTATCTGGAGCAGGCTCCTTCTTTTCGGCGGCTGTTGTTGCTCGGGTTCGGGTTCGACCTGTTCCGTTTCATTAACCACTTCACCCATGGTAAGTCTCTGCCTGACGCTTGGGGGTACCTGGAGAAGATCGTAATCGATCACGGGCATGACCCCCTCGGGCCTCAATCTTCTCAGGGGCCGGACCGTTGATGCTTCGGCGGCTTTTTTCTGAGCGACTTTTCCAATGCCGGTTGCGATTACGGTGACGCGAATCTCATCCTCCATCTTCTCGTCGATAACCATGCCCAGGATGATATTGGCTTCGTCGGTAACCTCTTTTTGAATGATCGCGAGGGCTTCTTCGAATTCATGCATGCCGAGGTCGGAGCTGGCCGAGATATTGATGAGGGCTGCGCGGGCGCCGTGAATCGAAATATCTTCGAGAAGCGGGCTTGAAATCGCCTGCTGTACGGCCTGCGCGGCCCTGTTCTCGCCGCGCCCTACGCCGGTGCCCATAAGGGCAAGGCCCATTTCTGCCATGACTGTTTTCACGTCGTTGAAGTCAACGTTAATGTAGCCCTGCTTTATTATCAGATCGGAGACGCCCTTGACGGCGTAGAGCAGCACGTCGTCCGCCCGCTTAATCATTTCGAGGAAAGTGGATCGCTTGTCCGCCAGGCAGAGGAGCCGGTTGTTAGGGATGGTGATAAGAGTGTCTACGGTATCCTGGAGCGCTTTGAGACCTTCATCCGCATGGCGAAGCCGGACTTTTCCTTCGACCACGAAAGGCTTGGTTACAACCGCCACAGTGAGTGCGCCGATTTCCTTGCAAATCTGCGCCACGATCGGAGCGCCGCCGGTCCCTGTGCCGCCGCCCAACCCGGCTGTTATGAAAACCATATCGCTTCCGGTGAGTGCTTGACGAATCTTGTCGATGTCCTCCTGTGTCGCTTTAGCCCCCATTTCGGGCTGTCCACCTGCGCCCAGGCCCTTTGTCAAATTGGTTCCAAGCTGAATTTTGGTCGGTGCGAGATTTTTCTCGAGCACCTGCCAGTCGGTATTGGCGGCGATAAAGTGAACTCCCTCAAGTTCAGCGTTTATCATGTTGTTAATAGCATTGCCGCCACCGCCCCCTATCCCCAGAACGGTAATCTTGGCTCTGTTGCTGACTCCGGTTTGCTCCATCGTCATCTGCTCCATTGCGCGCTTCCCCCTCTTAGTCGCTTTCCTTTCCATTACCTCTCCGCCTGCAAGCTCTCCTTAATCTAAGCAGCCAGCCGTCCCGCCTCTCAAACCGGCGCCAGATCAAGGGGCCTGTTCTTCCATTGGGCAAATCCGCCTAAAATCCCTCCCCCGCCCTCCTTCGGGAAAGGTGGCAGACTACCAAAATTCCCTCCACCACCGTTTAAGAGTTTCCCAGATTGATCCGACTTTGCCGCGCGAATCCCGCATCGGCATCCCGCCCCCGTGATCTTTTCCGTAAAGCAGAAGTCCGGCTGCCGTGGAGTAGATCGGGTTTTTAACGACGTCGCCCAGACCTCCGAAGTTGCATGGTACCCCGATTCTCACCGGCATGTCGAACACTCTTTCGGCAAGCTCGCGAATTCCCGGCAGCAGCGAAACACCGCCTGTGAGGACCACCCCGGCGTGCAACGATTCGATGAATCCCGACCGGACCAGTTCCCATTCGATAATGTCCAAAATTTCCTTGACCCGCGCCTCGATTATCTGGGTGAGAATCGACTGGGCAAGCTGGCGCGGCTTTTGGCCGCCAACCGATCCGACCTCGATGACGTCCTGCTGGTTGACCATCTCAGCCAGGGCGCAGCCATACTTTTTTTTGATCTTTTCCGCCTCGTCCATCGCACACCGCAGGCCCACGGAGATATCCGAGGTAATATGGTTTCCACCCAGTCCGACAACAGTCGAATACCGGATTGCATTGTTTTGGAAGACCGCTATCTCGCTTGTCCCTCCGCCGATGTCTATCAGAGCGACGCCAAGGTGCTTTTCGTCAGAGTCCAACACAGCGCCGCTTGAGGCCAACGACTCCAGAACAACGTCTTGAACTTGCAGTCCAGCCCGCTCGCAGCATTTCACAATGTTTTGAACTGCGCTTGTCATCGCGGTAATGATGTGCACCTTTGCTTCCAGACGAACTCCCGCCATTCCGATCGGATACTGAATCCCGTTCTGGTCGTCGACAATATATTGCTGGGGCAGGATGTGCAGTATCTGCCTGTCGACGGGCAGGGCGATCGTCTTTGCCGCGTCCAGGACTCTTGCGACGTCCGACGGGGTGACCTCACGGCTTTTAATGGCGATCACCCCGTGACTGTTCAAACTCTGGACGTGCGTTCCGGCAACACCCGCGAAGACCGAAGAGATATTGCACCCGGCCATGAGCTCAGCTTCTTCAACCGCTTTTTTTATGGAATTGACCGTCTGGTCTATGTTGACTACGACTCCTCCTCTCAGCCCGGCCGATGGATAGGTCCCCACGCCTACTATATCTATCCCCTCCGTGGTGACTTCTCCGACCACGGAGCAGACTTTGGTGGTTCCAAGGTCCAGACCGACGATCAGTTCCTCTTTTTTTGCCATGGGGATCCTTTCAAACTCCCTTAGAGCCGAGTCTGTGCGGGGAAACAGGCGCAATGCAGATGCACGATATCCGCGATCAGCCCGGCTGCTTTGCCCGCCCCTGAGCCGGCTGGGGGACTGGAAATCGTCCCTCCAGATACGCCTTGCCCGGATAATCGAGATCGATCCGGGTCACAAGATCGGTCCAATCCCGCTCGTTCAGGGTATTTATCACCTTCCTGAGTTTTGTAATCTTTTGCTCGAAGGCGCCCTTCCCGATGTCGACCAACACGGCCCTTTCGCCAAGAACAAGGGTGAATCCGTTTTCGCTCCACCGGCATTCGTTTATGGCGGTTCCCGATAGCCAGTTTTTTGAACTATCGATAGCCGACAGGAGTTCCCTTATCTGTTCCAGGGTGCGCGCCGCAACAGGGTCTCCCTTATTGGGATTGGAGCCGCAAAACCCGGTTATGAGGGGCAGCGCCCCATTTGCACCCGGAGTCGCCTCAGAGAATAGGATGCCGTCAAGGTCCATCTGCATATTCTTGTCGGCGCACTTAACAATGGCTGCAGGCTCGCGCTCAACTATCTCCACCACTATGCGCCCGCTCAAATCGATCCTCAGGGAAGCTTCCCTGACCGCCGGGAGCTTCTTCAGGCGCTCGGCAACCTGTTCGGTACTGATGTTCAGGGTACATTGGCCTCTTTTTAGTCCCATCGCATTTAAAATGTCGAACCGGTCGAGTTGCTTGATCCCGGTAATTTCGATTTCCTCCAGCTTGAACCATGGTGCGCTGATCATCTCATGATAGAGCCGCGAAAGACCGGCGGCGAGCAGCACTACAAAGCAAAATAAGGCGAAAACGATAAAAAAACCATGAAAAGTACGCAAATACCCCTTGAGACGCCTGAGAGTGCCCTCTTGATACCTGTTCCTTCTCTTTTTCCTGGGTTTTATCATTGGGCCGGGTTTCTATAGAGCTATTCCAGTATACGTATTTCTCGTTCCAAACGCACGCCAAAAGTTCCATAAACTTCATTTTCTATCCTTTCTACCAACTCGATAATGTCCCTGGCGAGAGCGTGACCTCGATTGATGATCCAGTTGGCATGTTTCCTTGAAACCTCGGCGTCCCCTATCCGATAGCCTTTGAGCCCGGCCTTTTCTATAAGAGATCCGGCGAACCGGCCCACAGGATTTTTAAAGATCGATCCTGCGGAGTGGAAGCGCAGGGGCTGAGTCTGTCTGCGGTTTTTAATAATCTGCTCCACGCGCGCTTCCACGATGTCTCTGGAGCAAGGTCTGAGCTTGAAGCTGGCGCCCAGGACGATGCTGCTTTCCGGAATACCCATTGTGCGGTAGCCGGGGGTGAGTTGATCTCTGCGGATTGACCGCCTCTCGCCATGCGGGCCCAGCAGATCGATGTCAACAAGGGAGTCTGAGATGGCGCCCAAAGATGTTGATGCGTTCATCACGATTGCTCCACCCACCGTTGCGGGAATCCCAGCAAGCGATTCAAGCCCTTCCAGGCCATTTTCGATACAGTATAGGATAAGCTGTTGGAGCTTCGTTCCCGCCCCGGCGTAGAGAACCTTTTGGTCTTCTGCCCTCTGCTCGCTGCGGAGCAATCTGTTGCATGCCAGGTGAAGCTGAATGACCGACATCTCCCAGGGTCCGTCCGGCGCCAAGACATTACTGCCTGCGCCAAGAACGATGAACGGGATGTCCAACTCTCGGATTGGCTCCAGAAGAGCGAAAAGCGCCTTTTCGCTCCGTGGGCGCGCAAGCAGCCGCACCGGCCCTCCGACCCGGAAGGTGGTATGCCGGGCGAGCGGCTCATCCAGCCGAAATTCAACATCCGGGATCGATGCAAGAGCTGAGCTGATGTTCATTCGCGTTTTCCGCGATCTCCCTGGTGCACTATCGCCCATTCCCAGCTCCCCTTACTCATTCGGACCTCGCTGCTCGAGGGTTTTGAGAAGCGATTCGCCAACCTGCAAGATGTTGCCGGCCCCAAGCGTCATAACCACGTCTCCCGGCTGCACAATCGAGAGCAGTTTATCGTGCATCTCTTCCAAGGTCGGGCAGAAATGCAGATCGTGGTGCCCGTGTGCCGCTATTTCTTTGACGAGCGCTTGCCCTGTTACTCCGGGTATGGGTTTTTCGCTCGCCGCGTAAATCTCGGATATGAGCAGTGCGTCGCAATGATAGAAACACCTCGAAAACTGCTCCAGGAGTGCCTGAGTCCGGGTAAAGCGATGTGGCTGGAACGCTATTATCCGGCGGCGATCGGGGTAGCAGCCCTCGAGGGTTTCCAGGACCGCCCTGATTTCGGTCGGGTGGTGACCGTAGTCGTCCAGGACCAGCACGCCCCGGGCTTCTCCCTTTATTTGAAATCGGCGCTGGACGCCCGTCATGTCATGGAGCCCCGCCTGTACGGCGGGCCATGGTATTTCCAGCTCGTGGGCCACCGCGACCGCTGCCAGCGAATTGAGCACGTTATGGCGGCCGGGAATTGGGATTTCCATCTCACCCAGTTCCTCTCCGTCATGAAAGACCCGGTAAGAGCTGCAAAGTCCGCCGGTCGTCACCTGTCTGGCCTGGAAATCCGCTTGCGAAGAAAACCCGTAGGTTGCGAACCGCTTTTCGACGCAGGGCAAAATGGCCTGGATGTTTTCGTCTTCGAGGCACAGAATCGCCTGCCCGTAAAAAGGGACTTTGTTTATGAACTGAAGGAAAGTATCGCGTATGTGGTCGATGTCCCGGTAGTAGTCGAGGTGTTCAAGATCTATATTGGTGACAACCGCGATGGTTGGGGGCAACAGGAGAAAAGTGCCGTCACTCTCATCTGCTTCGGCCACCATGAATTCGCCGCTTCCCAGTTTAGCGTTGGCGCCCCAGGCATTTAGCTTTCCCCCGATGACCACCGTAGGGTCAAGACCGCCCCGCGCGAGCACCGTGGAAACCATCGAAGTAGTTGTGGTTTTTCCGTGGGCTCCGGCCACCAGGACGGAGTATTTGAGGCGCATCAGCTCAGCCAGCATTTCAGCGCGGCGGATCAGAGGGACCTTAAGGAGCTTTCGTGCTGCCTGGAACTCGGGATTATCCTGGGAGATGGCCGATGAGGCCACCACCACGTCCGCACCCCTGACGTGACCGGGATCGTGACCGGAATAGACGGCGGCGCCCAATTTCTCAAGGCGTTTCGTCAAATCCGAGACTTTCTGGTCCGAGCCGCTCACCTTGTAGCCGAGATTGAGCAGAAGCTCGGCTATGCCGCTCATTCCTATCCCGCCAATCCCGATGAAATGTATATGTTGATAACGCTTAAACATAATCTGTGAATCTCCACGCTCTCCTTGACCTGTCTATGACCAGAGGCGTTTAGCCGAAGTATTTGTCCGTTCTTTTTTCACAGCTTCTGGCGATGCTCATCAGCAGCCCGATAATGAAGCAGTTCGCGGTATATGCGCTGCCCCCGTAAGAAATAAAAGGAAGCGGCATGCCCTTTGTCGGTACCAGCCCCAGTACTACTCCCATATTGAGCAAAGCCTGGAGGGAGAGCAGCATCGTAAGTCCGAGCGCAAGTATGCTTCCGAGAAAGTCGGGAGCTTCCCTTGAAATTTGAAGGCCGGTGCGGAAAAGAAGAAAGAAAAGCAGACAGGTCAGCACAATGCCGGCAAACCCCAACTCCTCTCCGATTACGGCCAGGATGAAATCAGTGTAGGATTCGGGCAAATAGAGGAGTTTTTGCTGTCCCGCTCCGAGGCCCTTTCCGAAAAAACCGCCCGAGCCTACCGCTATCCATCCCTGAATGAGCTGATATCCCGAATAAAGGGGATCGACCCAGGGATTGAGGAAAGTCTCCCACCTGGCGCGCCGGTACGGGACGAGGTAAACGAACTTATAGAGTCCAAAGACGGCAAAGGGGGCCATGAGAAAGAAATAACGGCACGGGACCCCTGCAGTCGCCAGCATGACGAGCATGAGGATCACGAACATGATGGCAGTGCCGAAGTCGGGCTCTTTGAGCAGCAGGGCGCTGAATATGGCGCAAAGGACTATGAAGGGCCAGAAGCTTACACGCGATTCCTTGATGCGGTCCTGTTTTTTGACCAGAGCGTTGCTGAGGAATAAAACCCAGACAACTTTGGCGTACTCGGCCGGCTGGAGGTGCAGGCTGCCGAAGCCAAACCAGCGCCGGGCGTTGTTGTACTTTGCCCCGAGTCCCGGAATCAGGACCATAACGAGCAGCGCAATCATACCGAGCAGCAACGGGCCGCAATATTCTTTGTACGAGCGGTAGGACGTGCGGCTCACTATGTAGATGATCGGGATCCCCAGCACAACGTAAAATAGCTGGCGCTTGAGGTAATGATTCGGGTCGGAGAATCTCGCCAAGGCTGAAATGGAGCTGGCGCTGTAGATCATTATTAATCCGAAGGCAATCAGCAGGGCCACTTCGACCCAGAGCTGGACCTCCAGGGGGAGAGGCTTCCAGGCTAGGCGCTGCTTCTCATTCGAGTCGGCTGTTATAGCCTGAGGTGCGTCTGATGCCGTTCTGGGCAATAAATTCTCCAATCAAGACTATCCGGTTAGGGTGTATCCAGGACCTTAAAATTCCGCTTGCCCCCCTTTAGAAAAGGTTGGTGTTCCCCGATTGGTCTTTTCCGGAGTCCCTTAGGGGACTGTTCAACTGCGGCGCAATGGACAACTCTTCGCGCCGCAGTTGTGTGTCCTGTATGGATCGCTTCCTTTCGGGATGGAAACTATCTAATCCCCAAGCTCGGCCACCAGCTTCTTGAAATGATCCCCCCTGTGCCCGTAGCTCTCATACTGGTCAAAAGAGGCGCACGCGGGTGAGAGCAGGACAACGTCTCCCGGCGAAGCCCGGCTGATCGCATCCCGGAAGGCTGATCCCAAATCCGGATAAATTCCGGCCGGGACCTTCCCGTATAATTGGCCGTAAATTCTCGGACCGGCTTCCCCAAAAGCGAAAATCCCCTTGCCCCTGGCAAGGAGCGGCGCGAGCAATGGTTCGTAGGCGCCGAGTTTATCCCTTCCACCAAGCAGGAGCATCACGGGCCGGTCGAACCCCTCCAGAGCTTTGACCACCGCACCGACATTTGTCCCCTTGGAGTCGTCATAGAAATCGATTCCCTTCCAGTTGCGCACCCACTCTACCCTGTGGGCAAAGCCGCCGAACCCGTCAACCGCCGCCTGAATTGCTCCGGCACCGACTTCCATGCACATGGCGCCCAAGGCCGCAGCCATGATGTTTTCACGGTTATGGGAACCCTGCAGCCTGGTTTTTTCCAGGCCAATCTCACAGTTCCCTTTGCCAGGGACGGCCGCCTTGATGGAGCGGCCTTCAACCCGGGCGTTTGCGGTTGAGTCCGAACTGCTAAAGGACAGTACCTTACCCGGCATCTCCTCGATGCACTTGCTGCAAATCGGGTCGTCGCGGTTGATTATGGCGAAATTTGCACTGTTTTGCCGTCGGAAAAAAGAGAGCTTTGAATCCGTGTAAGCTTTGAAGCTTTCATAACGGTCCAGGTGATCTTCCGTTACGTTCAGCAACACCCCTATGTCCGGGCGGAAGGTGGAAGCGGTATCCAGTTGGAAGCTGCTAAGCTCGAGCACCAGAATGTCGGCATGCTCACCGGAAAGTATCCACTGGCTGAGGGGTGTTCCAATATTTCCGCCAACGAAGGGATGCCTTCCGGCCTCCGTCAGCATTTGGCCGATCAGGGCGGTTGTGGTCGTCTTCCCATTGGTGCCGGTTACGGCGATCACCGGGAGGCTGACCTGCCGCCATGCCCACTCGAGTTCACCTATGATTTCTATTCCCCGGCTTCTTGCTTCTTTAAGCGGCTCGATATCCAGTGGGACACCGGGGCTGACGATTATCCGGTCCGCCTCGAGAAAATCTTCGAGCCGGTGGGACCCCAGGCGCAGCGAGCAGCCCGCCTGCTCGATACTGTTCAGTGCGCCCTTGAATTCAGAGCGGGAGCGCAGGTCTGTCGCGGTCACTTTGGCCCCCAGGCTTCGGAGCAAAGCGCATACGGCCCGGCCTGATGCGCCAAGCCCAACCACGAGCGTTTTTTCGGAGGTCTCTTTGCCCCTCACGCACACTCCCCGGCCATTGCCTCGACTATTTTTTCCATTGTCATCCCGCGGGAGCCTTTGACCAGGATCCATGCCCCCTCGGGTACAACCCTCCGCAAGAAATCCGATGCTTCGGCATGATCGGCTGCGTGAAAACAGAGGGACTCATCGAGCCCGGCGGCCTGCGCTCCCTTGAGTATTTCGACGCCCAGCGGCCCGAGCGTGATCAGCCTGCTCGGTTTTGCAGCGCCCACTTTTCTGCCTACCTCGAAGTGGAGAAGAGGGCTGTCCCGGCCGAGTTCGCGCATCTCTCCAAGGACCGCCACAAAAGGACTGCTTGAGCTTGCGGAAAGGACCGCTTCCACGGCGGCAATCATCGAGCAGGGATTGGCGTTGTAGGTATCGTCCACCAGGACCCCGCCGTTGCGGAGCTTGAGGCAATTCATGCGCTGACGTACCGGCTTGCAGCCGGACAGTCCGGCTCCGACCTCCTCGGCTGAAGCCCCCGTACTCAGGGCGGCGGCGGTTGCGGCAAGGGCATTTTGGGCATGGTGGACGCCCATCACCTGAAGCGACACAGGTATCTCGAGGCCCCCTGCGTTTATCCGAAATGATGTGTTTCCTTGGGAAACTACAATCTTCGAGCACACGGACACATCGGCGACGCCATTTCTTAGAGAGCAGGTGATTTTTCGGGCCTTGATCTGTTCGGCGAAATGCGAAAGCATGGGGTCATCCAGGTTCACCACGGCAATGCCGTCCGAATCCAGTGATTCCCAGAGCTTGCCCTTCTGTTCCATGATGTGCTCGATCGATTCAAGTCCTTCAAGGTGGGCCGGGTGAATATTGGTGATGATCGCGGCAGTGGGAGAGGCGATCTGCGCCAACCGCTCCATTTCTCCCGGGACGTTTATTCCCATTTCCACGACAGCGACGCCGTGCTCTTCGCTCAGGCCGAGCAGCGTGAGCGGAAGGCCAATCAGGTTATTGAAATTGCCCTTGTTCTTTAACACTTTGCAAGTTCGGCTGAAAATGGCCGCAATCATCTCTTTCGTGCTGGTCTTGCCGTTGCTGCCGGAAACGGCGATGACCGGGATGTCGAACTTCAAGCGGTGGCGCCGAGCCAGTTCGCCGAGTGCGTAAAGGGTGTCGCCTACTCTTATGACGGCCGCAGAAGTGTCCTGGGCAAAGACGATGGGCTCCGATACGATTACTGCGCCCGCTCCCTTACTAAGGGCGTCTGAAACGAAGGCGTGCCCGTCGTGGTTTTCTCCGGGCAGGGCAATGAAGCAGTCTCCCGGCGCAATCTGCCGAGTGTCTGTGGAAATCGCCCGGACTTGCGCTCCGGGGTCCCCGGAAAGTATCTCGCCTCCCGCAGCCTCAGCCAGTGTCGCTACAGTCCTGGACATTTCTGTTAAAATACTCCCTCACCACCAGCCTGTCGTCAAATGAATGTTTGAGGGTTCCAACGATCTGGTAGGTTTCGTGCCCCTTGCCCCCAATAAAAATCGTGTCTCCTGGACGACCCAGCGCCAGCGCTAACTCGATGGCCTTTCGCCTGTCAACTTCCCGAATGTAGCCCTTGCCGGTTGAAAGCCCTCCGGCAGATCCCGATGCTGAGATCCCCGTCTGTTTCACTCCTGCCTCGATTTGGTCGATGATATCATCGGGCAGCTCGGACCGGGGATTGTCGCTCGTGGCTATTACGAGGTCCGCCCGCTCTGCGGCTACTCTACCCATGATCGGGCGCTTTCCCCTGTCGCGGTCGCCGCCGCAGCCGAATACGGCGATAAGCCTGTTTTCAGTCATTTCGCGAAGACAGGCAAGCGCCTTTTCCATTGCGTCGGGTGTATGCGCGTAATCTACAACTACCTGAAAGCCGTACCGGTTCGGTATCGCAACGCGCTCGAGCCGCCCGTCCACGCGCGAAAGGTTTCGGATGCCCTCTTCGATGGCATTTGACGCAACACTCAGAGACACTGCCGCAGATATCGCTGCCAGAATGTTATAGAGGTTCAGCCTGCCCATGAGCGGGGAATCAACCCTGATTTCCCCTTGAGATGTATGGACTTTCGCGGTGATACCCCTGGGACTGAACCGGGCTTCTTCGACGAAAACACCATTTGCCCCCTTTTCCAAACGGGGGCCGGGGGAACTTCTACCGGAGTAACGGATGATTTTGGCTGAGAGGGTCCCGTTTTCAATTATTCTTCTGCCGTAATCATCGTCTTCGTTGACTACTGCCACAGAAAGATGCGGGTCAAGATAGGACGAGAAAAGGAGCTGCTTGGCCGCAAAATACTCTTCCATAGTCGAATGAAAATCAAGATGGTCCTGTGACAGATTGGTAAAAACCCCGGTCCGGAACTCGCATCCGGCAATCCTGCCAAGCGCGAGCGCATGAGATGAGACCTCCATGACAACGTGTGAAACTCCGTCCTGGAGCATAC
>Ga0187849_1002636_pt1 | contig 16862 bp, 17 predicted proteins | sample June2016WEW_4_10_2_FD_132412 | JGI IMG/M metagenome (GOLD analysis project Ga0187849, IMG submission 132412) | Peatland microbial communities from SPRUCE experiment site at the Marcell Experimental Forest, Minnesota, USA - June2016WEW_4_100 | ecosystem: Environmental > Terrestrial > Soil >...
AAGATCGGTTCAGATAGGTTTCGTAAGATGAACGATAGGGTTTTGTGCTTAACATTTTCTCTGAATTCGATTCAACGAATTTCTAACTTTCAAAATTCACATTTTTAGAGGTTGCCTTAATTTTTATACCCACCCCCAACCTGTCCCTCCCCCTGAGAGGGAGGGAAATCGCTGTCTCCTCCCCTTTCAAGGGGGAGGTCAGGAGGGGGATGGGGATTCGGACATTTGACATTAGGTTGAAATTCGTCATTTCAAATTTGAAATTGGTGAATCAAACCTTGTTGGCTCCGGTTTCGGCGACCAATTGGTTGGCGCGAAGCAAGGACTCAAACATCCCTGCATCGGTCCACCACCCCTCTAAAATATCCCATGTCATGAGCCTTTTTTCAATATACCGATTGTTGACATCGGTGATCTCCAGTTCCCCCCGGTCAGAGGGCTTAAGGGTCTTGATGATGTTAAAAACCTCCTGGTCAAAAAGATAGATTCCGATCACGGCATATTTGGATTTGGGCTTCTTGGGTTTCTCTTCAATCCGGGTAATCCGATCTCCCTTCAGCTCGGCAACTCCAAAGCGCTGCGGGTCGGGAACCTCCTTTAACAATATCTTCGCGCCTTCCTTTTGCCTTTGAAAGTTTTCTACGGCTCTCCGAATGTTCTTTTCAATAATATTGTCTCCTAATACCACACAGATCTTTTCTCGCGAGGCAAAGAACTCTGCCAGCCGAAGGGCTTCCGCAATACCCCCTTCTCCCTCTTGATACGTGTAGTTTATATGTTTGAGCCCGAACTCCTTTCCATTCCCCAACAGCTTCAAGAAATCTCCGGCATTGTTTCCGCCCGTGACGATCAAGATATCATCGATCCCCGCGTTAATCAGCGTTTGAATCGGGTAGTAAATCATCGGTTTATCGTAGACGGGAAGGAGGTGTTTGTTGGTCACCTTGGTCAACGGATAAAGCCGAGTCCCCAAACCTCCCGCTAAAATAATGCCTTTCATTCTACTCCTCCTGAACCATTGATTATAATTTCATATGATAAGGCCTTCGCCCAGCGGCCCCGATATTCAGAAGATTAAAATACAAATTGAACTTCAGTTCCTTCTTGATCGATACGTTACGGTTTATATCTGCAAGGATAAACCCTGCCGACCAGCACTGGGTTTGATATTCTGCGCCGATGATCCACTGAACCCACGTCCCCGCAAAGAGGTTATAGTAGTACGAACCAAAAACGTATAGGGGGGGGATTGTCTTCACCCTCGCATCGAGATTGATCTCCTTAAACGTGCCTAACGTACTTCTGGTGTTCGTATACCCCACGGCAACCGCGTCGTCTCTTCGATCTTTGGCACGCATCGTAAAATTGATTACGTCGAAGCTCCCTCGATAGGGGTTGAATTCTGTATCCGCATAAGTGGAAAGGTAGGGATTAAAATTCAACCAGAGTTGCCCTTCGATATCTGAGAAGGACCGCTTCTTCCCCTCCGCCTTGCCCTCAACACTGGCAGGGTTAAAATCGACAAACTGTGGGCTAAACCAGGAAGGATTCCCAAGGCTATAACTTTGAAAAATTCTTAGCTTCGCATACTCAAAGGCGTCGGAACTCGCTCCTTCTTTCTCGGGTCTTCCCAGCAGACGTTGGGTGAATCCGTAAGTGATCTGATTGGTATGAGGAATTCGGTCTATTGCATCGTAGACGGGGAGGCCACTCTGATTCACCGGAGGACTATATTGATAACTGACGGTCGGCTCGACGGAGTGCATCCATTTTGACACCTTGAGAAAGTCGGAAATCATCGAAAAGGTCTCGGCGTCATAGACCCGGTAAAACTCCGCAGACATCTGGGCATTCGCCTGCAAGGTCTCTCTTGATTCCCACCCCTCGAACGTGCCCGTATGGTCGTTATAGTTTCGGTAAAAGGTCTCTCTCAGTCCGACATCCGACTCAAACTTCAGCACGTCGAAGAGCCGCACGGGATAAGAGATGGTGGAAAAGAGATCTCCCCGGTTTGATTCGATGCCCCTCTCTCGCCAGAAGTCGGTGTATGACGACGTAATGCTGTAGAAGAAAGGAGTGTTGAAAAGGGATTGGGGATGGGCATAAAAACTGGCCTGCGGAAGCATCTGAACCGTTTTCTTATTGTCCGTTTGGGTAAAATCATCAAACACTTCATTGTTTACCAAGAAGCTGAACTGATCCCAGTTCTTTCCTCCGAAGACAACCGATCTCAGCAGACTTAAACTCACTGCATCAATCTCGGCCAGCTGCGCCGTATCCGGAAGGTCTTCACTCCTAAAATCCTGAAAATATTGATGGTCGCTCACACGATTGACATCTGCCTTGAGATAAAAATCATCGGGAAGCTTCTGTTCGTGTTGAATGAAGAAGGCATACCGATCCTTATGAACCACCTGGTCATCGATGAAGTAGAAATTTGCTTGTCCCTTCGTCTCTTGAGTGAAGGCGTAATTATACTGCAAGGCTTCTTTAAATCCCCTGTCCCCCAGGTAGTCTAAATAGAAAGTGGCGTCCATATTTTTTGCGAAGGCCCAGTAAAAAGCGTTCTCGAACTTAACACCATACGTGCTGGAATACCCAACTTGAGGTATGAGAAATCCGGATTGTCTTTCCTGTCTCACAGGAAAGACACCCCAGGGGAAATAGAGAACAGGAATATCCTCAAAGTAGAAGACGGGCCCCTTGGCAGTCCCCGATCCTCCCAAAGCCATTTCTTTCACTTCGATTTCCTTCACGGTAAACTTCCAGGGTGGCCGTTTCGCATCGCAGGTCGTCAACGAACCATCGAATATCCGATAGTGATTTTCTCCTAACTTCTCCGCCTCCCGGCCGGTGATATGAAAATTCTGATCCTTCAAATAGAGCCTGCCCTGATAAATCCTTCCCAGTCGGGTCTCTATATTGACTTCCAACCGCTCGCATTCAACCACATCTTCCCCTTCTCTCAATAAAACGTTTCCCCACGCCACCAATTCATTGGTCGCCATGTTCAATCGGGCGTGATCCGCCTTGAGGAAAAGATCTCCTTGGCTCACTTCTACTTGCCCATGACCCTCGTAGGACTGCGTCTCCTTGTCGTAGGTGAGCTCGTTGGCCTCAATGTTCACAGGCCCTTCTGCTTTTATTCCCTCCGGTACGCTTACCCCCCGCACACCTGCCTCCCCTATCTGTGCATGGGTGCGAGGAGAAAAGGCGACGATGAAAAGGACAAAGAAGGAGCTCAGAATGAACCAGTGATTTCTCACGATCCTCTCTCGGGATGGAAATAAGTTCTGGCTTCTCCAACGGTATAGAGCGACCCCGTGATACAAAGGAGGTCCCCCTCCTGGGTCAGGGAGAGACCTCTGTCGATCGCCTTTTTCAAATCTTCCTCAATCTCTGCTTTCTTCCCGCTCCGGCCCAATGCCTTTTTCAGCAACGCCGGAGGGGCGGCGCGCTCCGTGTGAGGCTTGGTGAGAATGATAGTATCCGCCAGGGGAGCCAGCAGATGAAGCATGGAACGGCTATCCTTGTCCTTCATGATTCCCACGAGAAGGACGAGGTGCTGGAATTGAAATTCCTTACTCAATGATTCCTTCAGGACAAGGGCCCCGGCAGGGTTGTGGGCGCCGTCGAGAATGACCCGGGGAGAAACGGATACCATCTCCAATCTTCCCGGCCAATCCACCTCCCTCAACCCATCGACCATGGCCTCCGTGGAGATCCGATACCCGAGATCATCTAAAACCTCCATCGCACCGAGCGCCGTCGTCGCATTGACGATCTGATGAAACCCTTTGAGATTGAGGTGGATGCCCCACAACTTTCGATCGAGGCCTTCATAATCGAAATCCTCGTCTCCCTTCCAGACGTACCGAAACTCTTTCCCAACGCGAAAATAAGAGGCTCTTTTTTCCCGGCAGATCGTTGAAAAAAGACGGAGCACCTGAGGTTGCACGGCGGCGGTGATCAACGGTTTTCTCTTCTTAATAATGCCCGCCTTCTCCCTGGCAATCTTCAAGATCGTTTTGCCAAGATATTCTTCGTGGTCTTTAGAGATGTTGGTGATGATGGAGATCAAAGGATCGACCACGTTGGTGGAATCGAGTCTTCCTCCCAGGCCGACCTCCAAAATGGCCAGATCGACCGATTTCTGATCAAAATAGTGGAGCGCCATGGCCGTGGTAAAATCGAAAAAGGTAAAGGGAGGGTCGATGCCTGCAGATTCTATTTCCTTTCTCATCCATTGGGTCAGGGCGGCCACCTCTTCTTCCCCGATCTCCTTCCCGTTCACCCGGATCCGTTCTGTAAATCGAACCAAGTGAGGAGAAGTGTACAGTCCTACCCGGTAGCCTTCTTTCTGCAGGATCGAGCTCATCATCGCGGCGGTGGACCCTTTTCCGTTCGTCCCTGCGATGTGAATGGCCTGAATTTCTTTGTGGGGATTTCCAATGGCGTTCAGGATTCTCTCTACCTGAGTCAGCCCGAAGATCATCCCGAACTTTTCGAGACGGTAAAGGTAGTCCAGCGACTTTCGATAGGCGTCTTGGCCCATGGATCAGGTCTCTCTGTCAGCTCTCCAGTTTTAGCATCTCTAATAAGGAAGCGAGCGTGTGTCGGAGGTCCTTCCGTTCCACAATCAGGTCAACCATTCCATGATCGAGAAGATATTCTGCTCGCTGGAATCCCTCTGGAAGCTCCGCGCGGATCGTCTCCTTGATCACCCTGGGGCCTGCAAATCCGATCATCGCCTTGGGTTCTGCGATGATGACATCGCCCAACATGGCGATGCTGGCGGAGACTCCGCCTGTGGTGGGATCCGTCAACACCGAGATATAGGGAATTCTCGCCTCATGGAGTTTAGCCAAGGCCGCGCTGGTTTTCGCCATCTGCATTAAAGAGAGGATCCCCTCCTGCATCCTTGCTCCACCCGAGGCACAGAAGATGATGACACCGGACTTCTTTTCGATGGCCCGCTCGATCAGGCGGGTGATCTTCTCGCCCACCACCGACCCCAAGCTGCCGCCCATAAAATTAAACTCGAAAATGCCGATCATCGCCGGCTGGCCCTCAATCCGCGCCTCCCCGCAGATGACGGCATCCTTATGTCCGGTCTTTTCCTGGGATTCTTTGACTCGAGAAGGATACCGCTTCGAGTCCTTGAACTCTAAGGGATCGGTAGAGATAAGGTTCACATCATATTCGATGAAGGTCCCGGGGTCCGCGACACAATCGATTCTCCTTTGGGCAGGGATCTGAAAATGATAGTTGCATTTTGGGCAAACTTGAAGGTTCCTTTCGATGACCTTCCGATAGATGATCTCGTTACAGGAGTTGCATTTCACCCAAAGATGGTCAGAGGGCTTCGGCTCCTCTCGTTTCTCTTTTTGTTCTTCATCCTTCTTAAACCAGGTCATCCTCGCTGTTCATCCTCCCCGTTTAGGTCATTAAAACTAACAAAATAATGAAGAGATGTCAATCTGTTGTACTCGTTCCACCTTCCCAAATCCCGATTTAGTATACGGTCTTTGCGAGCAAAGCGAAGCAATCTCGCTTTCCGGGATAAGATTGCCACGCGCCTTTTAGGTGCTCGCAATGACATGTCGGTAAAAGGGTTTTCTTCTCTAAATCGGAATTCGGGACCTTTTCCCTGTTTTACTCCCCTTCTTTGAATCCATTGAATATCCTTTCCCGCCGTGCTATTTTTGACCATCATGAGAAAAGTCCAGGTTGCTATCGACTCTATGGCATTCAAAGGCTATGGGGTGTCACGCATTCATGGCAAAGTGGTCTTCGTCCCTTGCACGGTAGTCGGTGACAAGGCCTGGGTCGAAATCGTAGAAGAAAAGAAGAACTATTCAACGGGGCGGCTAATCGATCTGATCGAACCCTCTCCCCGGAGAGTCAATCCTCCCTGCCCATACTTCGGAACTTGCGGCGGCTGCCAGTGGCAACACATCAATTATCCGGGTCAACCGGAGCTCAAAAAAGAGATCCTACAAGACCTCCTCAAAAGATTGGGCAGGCTGCAGGAAATCCCATCCATCGGAGTCTTCCCTTCGCCCAAGCCTTATGACTACCGGATCAGAATTCAATTGAAGGTGAGGGGAAACGCGATGGGCTACTACCGGGAGGGGTCGCATCAGATTGTGGATATCGACCACTGCCCCATCTCACATCCTCTGGTCAATCGGATCCTCCGGAGACTTCGAGGGGAATCTGCCGTGTTTCAGCTCATCAAAGAGATCGAGATCAATGTCTCACCGGAGGAAGGAAGAGGAATGATCTTGTTTCATCCTCATTCTCACAATCGACAAATCGAGCCTTTCGCAAAGAGACTTCTTCAGAGTGAACCGATCCTCGGGGGCATCGCCGTCGCGGGAAAGGGGAAGTTAGTTCTCTTCGGCGATTCTCTGGAGTTTACAGTCCCATCGTATCAAGACAGAAACCTTGATCTGAGAATCTCGCCGGGGAGTTTTTCCCAGGTCAACCCTGAACAAAACCAGAGGTTGATTCAGATCGTTCTTCAATTCTCAGAAGCAATCAAGGAGGACAGGATTTTGGATCTTTATGCCGGCGTGGGGAACCTAACCCTCCCATTGGCCATGGGAGCGAAAGAAGTCCTGGGGATCGAGGAGAACAGAGCGGCCGTCGAGGACGCGCAGTTCAACGCGGAAAGAAATGGGATCCAAAACTGCCATTTTATTCAAGGAAGGGTAGAACACGTCCTGTCCAATTGGGAGAGGGAGACACCTTCTCTCGTCGTTCTCGACCCTCCCAGGACAGGGTGCAAGACGATCTTGGACCAAGTAGTCAGATTGAAGCCCAGAAAAATCATCTATGTCTCTTGTGAACCTACGACCTTCGCACGGGATCTCTGCCTCTTCTCGGAGAGGGGATATCTTGTGCAAAGACTCAGCCTCATCGATATGTTCCCACAAACGTATCACATGGAAGTCGTAGGACTGCTGCAGACAAATTGAAGGGTCCAAGGGGTCTAGGATTCGAGGGTTCAAGTGGAAACATAAAAAAAGAAATAGAATTATCAAGATGGGATACTCGAACCCTTGGCCCCTCGAATCCTTGGATCCTGAACAGAATCGAATTTAAATGACTTTGTTGAGCGGATACTCAATAATGCCCACGGCCCCCCGCTTCTGTAATTTCGGAATGAGTTCCCGGACAACTTTTTCGGAAATAATCGTCTCCACAGAAAACCAGTCGTTCTGGAAAAGGTTGGACACTGTGGGTGCAGTGATGCTCGGGAGGATTTCAATCACACTCTTGAGGTCATTGGCCGACACGTTCATCTTGAGTCCGACCATCCCCTCTGCGCGGAGGGCTCCCTGAAGAAGAAGGGAGATCTGTTCGATCTTCTCCTTTTTCCATGGGTCTTGATAAGACTCGCGATTGGCGATCAGCTGCGTATTGGTCTGCAGGAGCTCTTCGACGATCCGCAGGTTATTCGCCCGCAACGTGCTTCCGGTCTCCGTAACCTCGACAATGGCATCGCACAACCCTTCGATCACCTTTCCCTCTGTGGCCCCCCATGAAAACTCCACATCCACATTGATTTTCCGCTCGCTGAAGTATCTCTTGGTAAAATTGACGAGCTCGGTGAAGATCTTTTTCCCGCTCAAATCCTTCAGGTGACGGATGGGAGAATCCTCGGCCACGACCAGAACCCATCGGGCGGGAGAGGGGCTGGTTTTGGAGTAGATCAGATCCTGAACGACCACGACATCCGAGCCGTTTTCCAGAATCCAATCCTTTCCGGTCAGTCCCACATCCAGCGTCCCTGTTTCCACAAACCTCGACATCTCCTGAGCCCTGACCAGCGTGCACCGAACCTCATCATCATCCACCATGGGAAAATAACTTCGAGAGCTCACCGTGATCTTCCAGCCCGACTTCTTAAACAGCTCGACGGTGGCGTTCTCCAGACTCCCCTTCGGAATTCCAACCTTCAACATTTTCACTTTCCGTAAACCTCCTTCGGGTCAAAGATTCGTTTTCCTGAGACTTTCCATTGCCCTTTCTCAAATCGTTGATGGAAGCAGGTTTTAAAACCGGTATGGCAGGCCGCCCCTCCGATCTGATCTACTTTGAGCAGGAGGGTATCCCCATCACAATCGAGATATATCTCTTTAATCTCCTGGAAATTGCCCGAGGTCTCCCCTTTGACCCAAATTTTCTTGCGAGACCTCGACCAGAAGGAGGCCTTCTTTGTTTCCAGCGTCTTTTCCCACGATTCTCGATTCATATAACCCAACATCAAGACCTCGTTGGTGGAGGCCTCCTGGATGATCACCGGGATGAGCCCATCCCCTTTCTTAAAATCGATCTCGATCACGCTTCCTCCCCTTCCTATTTCGGATTGCGGATTTCGGATTTCGGAATCTTAATTCACTGCCTGACATTTGGTTTTGAATTTCAGAATTCTTACTCAGCAATCCCCATTCCGCGATCCGCATTCAAGATTTTTCCATGAGGAGTTTCGCCATTTGCGCGGCGTTCTTGGCCGCAGAGCCGGAGTAACAGTTATTAAAAAAGATGAGGGTCTTTGCTACCTTTTTGGAAATCTCCCTGATACCCGGAACGAATTCCTTCAGTTCTTTTTCGCTGTAAAGATAATCGTACCTCACCTTAAGCGGAACGTTGAACCAATTGGGATTTCTGCCGTGAAACCTAAAGTAACCGATTTCAGAAGTAGCCCTTGGGAGGTAGGGCATCAATTGCGGCAGCTTCGGCTCGTCAACCACGCAGAACCCGATCCCCCTTCTCTCCAGGGACTGAAACGTTTCTTCCTTAAACCAGGCCTTGTTCCGGAACTCAAAAACCAGCGGAAGATCCCCCATTTCCTCCCTAAATTGTTGAAGATAACTTGAGTTCTCCCTATTCGGAAAGAATCCGTAGGGAAACTGCGCCAGGACACAGGCGAGTTTCTTCTCTTCAATCAGAGGGATGAGACCATATTTGAATTTCTTAAAGGTCTCCTGATTGTCGATCCTTGCACGGGCCTCTTTATCCCAAATTTCATGCGTCATCCCCTTAAAAGACTTCACCACAAATTCAAAACTCTCGGACGTCTTTTGGGCCATCCCCGCCAGACTCTTCTGAGAGGGAAGAGTATAATAGGTGAAATTAATCTCCAGGACATTGAAGCCCAACTCTTTTTCGTAAAAGGATAACATATCCTTTTCCCGAATGCCTGGGGGATAAATCGTCCCCTTCCAATCTGGAAACGAAAAACCACTCGTCCCGACCTTGATCGTTTCTTCCACCGTCTGCATAAAGGAATCGGGCCCATGGGCCCGGTGTCTAAAAATAGAACGAATAAGAGGAAGTTGTCAACTCCGATATCGCCTCTACATCCCAATTTAGAAAACAAAACCTTTCTCCAGGCCGGTCATTGCGAGTCCCGCCAAAAGCGGGAAAAGGTGCGTGGCAATCTCAGCGAAAAAGACGGGATTGCTTTACTTCGCCCTGAACACCATGCGATGCCCCGAACCGTTCTGGTTCAGGGCGATGCAGGGCTTCGTTCGCAATGACAATTCTCTAAATCGGGATTTGGGTTGTCCGTAGCGGCGGGAGCTATAAAGCGATCTCCCTCATTTCCTACTTCAGGTCAAGGAGCAGCCGCTGGAATTCTTCAGATTCTGCAAGGATACGGTGGGCGGCATCCCGTGTTTTGTCCACCTCCTCACGAGGCAGCTTCAAGGCGGTGGGTAACCTCTTAAAGTGCCTTCGCTCCGTTTCATCCTTCAAAGCATCGAACTTTACTTCAACGACATAGAACTGAATATCACCACAGGAACCCGGTGAGGTAGAAACCGCTCCCCCCTTGCATCTCTCAGTCTTTATCTCATTCGCCCAAGAACCGACGCTTTCTTTCAAGAGGGCTATGGTTTCTTCGTTGAACCGGTCGATCGCGATCGAGGAGTAAGCAGCAAGCATGACGCCGAAAGTGGGGATGCTTTCTGTCTTGTCCCACTTGGTATCGGGTCTTGTCTCAGCGTTCACCACGATGAAGACCACTTTGTGGACCCTTTCCATCGGAGTCCCTTTAATTGTTTCCCAAACGCTCCCTCTGCTGATGACCCGGTCGAGAACGGCCCTCAGACCCAGATTATCCCCCAACCCCCCATCGACCAGATGAATATAGGGCTTCTTTTCAGGGTCTAAAAACGGGGCCATGTCATTATGCAGATAAAACTGCCGCTCCAAGATGTCACGGCCTTCTAAGACTTTCTCGAATCCCTCCGGCGTCTTAAAACCGCAGGTCCCAGCGTAGTTCCGCAAGGTGATGGGGGTGAGCGCCATAGGAACTGCCGATGAGGCGGCAACAGCCCTTGCTACGGAGAAACGAGAGAGGTCTGAACATATCACGTCAAAGGTCTCTTGAGTAAACCCGACTCTGGTCCCATGAGTCATTTCCGTGGCGTTGATGATGATGAAGGGGCCTTTTCGGGCTGCGATATCACCAAAAGTGCCCCCTTCGAAAATATGCTTGTCATAATATTCAGCAGCCAGATCACTCCGGGCGAAGGTCGGCGAAAGAAACCGCACCCAATTGGCCACATTCAACAGGACTCTTAAAACAAGACCTCTCTGAATGTTCTTCTCCAAAAACTTGCTTTCAAAATCCTTAAAGATGCGGTCTCCAAAGAGGCCGTAGTACCCTGCCGTGAAACTTCCTCCGGACACACTCGATATACCATCCACCTCATCCAGAAGCCGCCGCTTTCTTCCGTCAAGAACGATTTCAGCCTTTCGCAATTCTTCCAGAACGCCATAGGAAAGTGCAGCCGCCCGCATCCCTCCACCTGAAAAAGTGAGGTACAGAAGCAGACTGTCTGAATTCTCAGGACTTTTCATGGTGGCTGATCTATAACCTGCATCAAGGCGAACCTCTCTCATCGGCTGATTGACCGGATAGTGGGCACAGCCAACAGTAAAAGAGAAGGCCAGCAGGAACGCATTCATGAGGATTCTCTTCTTGTTTAACGTAAATACTTTCCTGTTCTTGTTTTTCAATTCTTGCCTCCATTGATTGAATCGCTTCATGATTTCCCACTCCACTTTCTTTTAGGTTTTGTCTGGGATGATGTGGAGCCCCACGGGCAAAGCCCGTGCCCCTGACTAATGCTCGAGCGGGGCGACATCCCGGCCAAAAGTTGGCGCATTCATCCACGGCCAAAGGCCGTGGCTTTCTGCTGCCGGGGTAACGGATTCTATTTTCTTACCATTTATTTGGTGCAGGTGTAAAGCCGCTTCTGAACAGCTGATGGATTTATTTAATCGTCGAAGACGCCGGAAGCGACACCGCTTGCCAAAAGCTGCTTCTCTTCAGATGTTGCTATGCGGAAGACATATCGAATCGGGACCCGGGATTGACGTGATGACCATCCTGGAGCGTGTCAGCTTTCATCATGGTTAAATTCTTGGAAGCGGAAAGAGTCATGAATAAAAAACTTAATTAATACGTCAAAGAAGGTAAAGATGTTTAGCGTATAGAGAGAAATACAGAGTTTTGACTCTCTGGGTTAAAATAGCAGAGGAGGTGAAAAAAAATGAAAAGAGTTGTATTAATAGGCACTTTATTACTGGTCTTTGTCCTGACAGCCGGCACAGCTTCGGCTCGGGTCATTTTGGGCCCTGGGTGGCCCTTCCTTCCGCCGATCATCACACCCCCGGTAATTGCAGCGCCTCCACCAGCTTATTACCCGAACCTTTATGGGTATTACTCATACCCCTATGGTTATTATGGTTTTCGGGCGTGGGGTCCGGGTCACTGGGGTCATCGTGGATGGGAGAGAGCCCGGATTCCGGGTCATTGGAGGTATCGTCGATAGCACCTTTTTCGGTAAACTGCACTATAATGTTTGAAAGAAAACATGAGGAAAGTTTCCCCTAAAATAAGGGCAGGGCGATTTCCAACCCTGCCCTTGCTCTTTATTTTGCTAATGACTACTTCTTTTATTTCAATTTGGGTTACCTAATCTGATGTCCCGAATCTTCGTGTCGCTTTCTGCCTCCATGTAAATCTCAACTCTTCTTTGTTTTATGTCTCATCCCTTCCTATCTCGAGGATGCCCAGGGGTGTTCCGGATGTTGGTCTCGCCACTTAGGATAATCGCGATTATACTGTTCGCGATTTTTGCTGTGGCGCTCCTCGTAATATCCTCGCTCGCCTTGCGGAACGTTATGATGAAAACGGAACGCACCGCTATCATGGACGTAAAACCCGCCATTATAGTAGTAGTAAGAGCCCCCGCCGATTCTATACGGCCCGTCATAGTATGGACCGTCGCCCACTCCGACCCGAGCTCCGCCCCTGAAGCATCCTAACCCAGCAAAACACAGAACCGCAAAGAAAACCGCAAGCACAACAAGCTTCTTAACCATTTTTGTTTACCTCCTTTTTTGGATTTGTCCGTATTCCCAATGGGATATGACAGTTTAAGAATACTCCATGATAGCTTGATAACCCAGGCAAATATTTTCTCGTAAATTTGACCCCTCTTGTTGATTTACGGCTGAAAAGTTGTATAGAAGAGTAAGAATTGAAAAGAACATTACGGGAAGAATTCACCAGAACACTTGACAATGTCCGTAGGACTACACCCTTTATAATAATTTCTGAAAATCAGGATTCGAGTTAACAAAAATTGGACAAAAAAAGAAGGTCCATACGAGTCCTTCTTCGGAGACCTTCTCTTTCAGTTTATCGGTGGCCTCCGCCACCTCCACCGTCATGGCCGCTTCCTCCGTGAGAACCTCCAGAACCGCCACCACTAAAGCCGCCGGAAGAACCTCGCTCGCCCGTAGAAGGCACACTAAAAGACCTGCTTGAGCCAGTGAATGGATTTTGGAAGCCTCGATATTGTCTACCCGTCATGCCAGGCTGGCTCAATGTCCTGCCATCCGCTCTTCGGTTGAAGATCGACGCAGCCCCTTTTCTGGCCTCCGGAGATGCAAACCCATGAGGACCTGTTCCCTTATGCGTGTGAGTTGCAGCCGTTCCGGCCGTCCTCGTTGTCGGATCTACCTTGAGGAAAGCATGGGTCTTGGGGTCAATGAAGTGGTTGGAAATCAAATGATGATGATGATGGTGATGAAAGACATGAAAGTCGTTCAGGATGAAAAAGCCAGGGAAGAAGAAACCAGAACACCAGAATGGGTAAGGAACCCATCCATACAGGTAGTCGTAATCCCAGGGCGGGGGATAGTAAGTGACAACCGGTGGACCTTCGGCATAGTAGTACTCGTCAATTACCGGGGGCGGAACGTATTCACTGCCCGACGGTGGTGGACCTTCAGCGGTCTGCCCGGCTCCAGGCACAATAGCTAAACCAAACTCAGCAGTCAGGCCCTCGAATTTCTGCAAAGCTTCATCTTTTCCCATCGGTATCTTGTTTAAGGCTGCAGCGGCAACCATAGCATTTCGCACCTGACCGATAATGATGGGTGTCATCGGATAATCGGCAATCCACCCGTTTTTCGGCGCAATACCAACCGCCGTCAGCATGTCCTCTGCCTGGATCTCAGTTGTTGGCGTCCCCAACTTAAGGGCAGTCGTAAGCTTGAGCGCAAAATCACCCTCTGGTATAAGCTGTTGCGAAACCGGAGGAGCTTTCGCCGCCGCCTGTTCAGGCCCCGCAGCAACGGGCCCTGCCTGCTCAGACTGCGCATAGGCCACGAATGGAATTATCATTAAGCCCAACGCCGTCGCTATGGCAAGTAAATTTCTCATCCAAACTCCTCCTTTCTATACCTTCACCTAAAGGTACAATCTCTTAACCCATGAGACCATAATACTTAGAACCTTGTAGCACAACGCTTTCCATTCCATTCACCTATCATTGTTCACAAACGGCACAACGTGTCAACAGAAAAAGTTCCACAGAGTTCCCATGTTTTGGAAAATCCCCCAAATATTTAACCACATTCTAAATTTTTCCTCTGGAAAAAATATCACACGAAACATTTTTACTGTAATCTCTTTGTATTAATTAGACGTAAAGAATGGGAAATTATTCAAACTCCCCCTTTTCTTTTATTCCGTTAGGCTGGTGAGGACAGGCAAGGGACGGAAAGGAGGGACATCTTAAACCGTCTGAAAAAATCGATTAGGACCTTGGGTTTGTTCCGCTTATTACTGCTCGAAATCTCGCAGGGAGACAGAAAAAAAGTAAAAACAACATTACACGAAGGAGTATTGGGGCGGGAAGTTTTGTCGAAAAGCAAACCGCACTGACTTAACAAAGTTAACTACGACCCCCGGGACATTTAAGAAAAATTGCCTATTTAGATATTAAGTAGTTTTTTGGCATTCAATCCAAGGAGCATCTCAATTTCACTCTCGGTGAATTTAGCATCATCCGGAGCTTTAGTTGCCAGTTCTTTTATGGCAGCGACAAAATTCTTTTCAGATATTATTCCCCACGAAAAAGGGCTATCTGTGCCGAATAAAACCCTTTCGGGTCCGAAAGCATCCACGGCCTCTCGAATAATCCGGGCAAATTGTGGATAGTCTCTTTTGGCCATATCTTGCGACATGGATATCTCCGTATAGAGGTTAGGGCGCTGCCATCCAAATGAACAAAGTTGTTGTCTGTATCCATAAGCCATATGAGCTGCTATGATATTCACTTCTGGAAATCTCAGCAGCATTTTATCAAGATAGATGGGATCGCAATATCTGCTGGATGTGGGAACAACACTCGGGCCGGTGTGTGTTATCACTGGAATCCGATAATCCGCGATTGCCTCAATGAGGTTCAGTGTTTCAGCTTCTTCCGGATTGAATCCTGCGCTCGGGTGCAGCTTTAGTCCTTTTGCCCCCCACTCTTCAACGCATTTTTTGACGAACGCTATTGCGCCGGGCCTTCTGGGATCGATATGCGCAAAGGGGATGATCTTATCCGGATGCTTTTTCGAAGCATTAAAAAGAATCTTATTCTGGTCCTCGATTAAAACCTCAGGTTCTCCTATTAACAGTCCGGTGTCAAACAGGAAAACAACCGTCTTATCAATCCCGGCTTTTTCCATTTGTTCAAGATGGTTTTCTCCAGTTGTATCGAAGTACTTGGGGAATATTTTGGTTTGAACAGATTCAACGGAAAATGGCAAGCCCCTCCTGGATACGATAAGATATATCATCCGGGCATAGCCTTTCCAAAACTTTTCCGAATACCATTCTTTTGCCACCAAGTGGCGGTGAATATCAATAATCATTCTACTGCCTCCATTCCGTTATGCTTAACCATTACCAGAAAGTAAGCATAAAGTATGTGTGTTCAAGAATTACCGAAGACTTTTAGACAATCTTTTCTTTCGTCCCTTCCACCATCATCGGATCAGCCTTCTCCTTCCCTTTCCCAATGACATAATAGAAATAAAAGAAATTTATAGCCCCGGTAAGAGCTAAACATGAAAACATAATCGGGTAACTGGTCCCTTGAAGGATGATCCCCATGATCATTGGACCTATGCCAGCTCCCAGGTCGCCAAGTGCTGTAAAAGTGGCCATGGCTGGACCTTGGGCAGAACTTGCACTTTCAATGGCATAAATCAGCACGGAAGGATAGAGAAGAGCCCATCCCGTTCCCAAGATCACTGCAACAAGGATAAACATTGGCAGAGTGGTGGAGAAGGCAAGAATAACCATCGAAATAAATATGGCGGTCAGGCAAGGGGCGATGACTCTCTTTCTGTCATAGATATCTAATATCTTTCCACCTAAAATACGACCCAGGACAAGGGTAAGAGCTAAAAAGATGAAGAAGATTCCAGGATTCGAGACCCCGTGCTTCAAGGCATGGAGAGGGAAGAAAGCAATTAAAGTCCCCCAGATAACGTTGAGCATGAAGGCTATTAAAGAAGGCGGAAGTGCTTCACGACTGAGAATTGTTTTGAGCTTAAAGGATGGAGGTTCCGATGGAATGACTTCCCTCTTCCCCAATTTTAGGGTGATCAATAGAGAGCACAGGGATAGGCCCGCGCAGACCCAGAAAAGGACAAAGAAGTTAAAGTGGTTGATAATGAGCATTCCGAAGTATGGCCCCAAGGCATAGGCCAAATTAAAGGATAAATAAAAGTAACTGATAAGCTGGCCGCGGTGCCTTTCAGGGGTGATATTGGCTACCAGCGTGAAAATGGCGGTCGAAAAGAAGGCGAGTCCAATCCCGTGAATGACTCTCACGATGAAAAGAGGCCAAAATGGAGGTGCTAAGAGATAGCCAATGGATGAGAAGACATAGAGAATGGTCCCGGGAATCATGACGTTTTTTTCGGGGATCGTTAAGAGGGCCCTTCCCACGATGGGACGGAGGATCAATGAGGAGACGCTGAAAATTCCGATTAGAAAGCCAATCTCCGCTTCCTTGGCTCCAAATCTTGAAAGATAGATAGGGATGGTTGGAATAAGAAGGCAGAATACAAGCGTAAAAGCAAAGTGAGCGAAGAAACAAAGGATAAAATCACGAGTTAATATCTTCTGGGTTGACATATCTTGAATGGATATATCTTAATCTTACAATTCCTCCTTTGTAAAGGCATTGGAACTTTTCCTTAAGTCCAATCCCAAGAAAGTAATTCGATTTTTATCAATAATTTATTGAAAATCCTGTTCCTATGGACCTGTAACCCTTCGTATCTTTCCACCCGAAGGTGAACATGTAGCTTTCTATCATTGATTTACATTTGTAATGTTGTATGGCAGAACAAAGATGAACAATCAATGTTTCAGCTTGCTATATTGTAGTTCATGATTGAGGGGAACGAGGAATAAGGATATCCTCCTTTTCTGCGGCTGTTTATTCCAATCACAAAGAAGGAGGAGACTACAATGAAAGTGC
>Ga0187849_1002638_pt1 | contig 16852 bp, 13 predicted proteins | sample June2016WEW_4_10_2_FD_132412 | JGI IMG/M metagenome (GOLD analysis project Ga0187849, IMG submission 132412) | Peatland microbial communities from SPRUCE experiment site at the Marcell Experimental Forest, Minnesota, USA - June2016WEW_4_100 | ecosystem: Environmental > Terrestrial > Soil >...
ATACCGAAAGAATACAGCTTGATGCTATTGTAAAATCCGAGGAAATTAAAAATTTAATTGTTGCTCTAGGCTGCGGAATCGGAGATTCTCTGAATTACGACAAAATTCGGTACCACAGAATAATTATTATGACCGATGCCGATGTCGACGGTTCTCACATTAGTGCCCTGTTTCTAACTTTCTTCTATAGACATATGCCGGAAATAATTAATAGAGGTTATCTCTATATTGCCATTTCTCCTCTTTATAAGATTCAGTGCGGGAAGGATACATACTACGCCTTAAACGACGCCGAAAAAGATAAGATAATAGCAACTCTCGGCGATAAGAAATACTCTCAGCAAAGATACAAAGGTCTGGGAGAACTTAACCCGGCTCAACTTTGGGAAACAACAATGAATCCGGAAACGAGAACTCTAAAACGGGTTACAATCGAAGACACTGAAACAGCAAACAACATGTTTGATATGCTGATGGGGGAAGATGTGCCTCCAAGAAAGAAATATATTCAAACCCACGCAAAGTTGGCAAACTTGGATATTTAATAAATAAGGTTCTTAACCTCACAACAGAGACACAATCTCAAAAAACGATTTTAACTTAGAAAAATTACTTTGCAGTTTTTACCGTCTTAACTACTGGTTTGGCGGTAGGGGATGGTGAAACTTTTATCTGCACTTGATTTTGTCCCATTGATTGACTTCCTGTTCCTTTGGTCATCGAAAGGGCCGCTAGAGCAAAAATAAGTAGGGCAAGAATTATAAGTAAAATGCTCAACTTATTATCAACTTTTGTAGTTGCAATTTTTCTAACTCTGCTGACTTTTGCGGATTTTTTTACTTTTCTAATTACTTTTCTTTTTGCCATTTATAATCACCTCGGTTTCTTACATATCCAGTATTGTGTTAAACGAAACTTTATGTCAAGAGGAATCGGGGAGTCTGAAAAGATAAGAAGTGGCCTTGCCCGCATTTCCTCTGCGGTGGGAAAATAAAGTTTTATCCTCAAAAGTGCAATTTTCGTCAATCTGAATATTACTTTCACTAACTCCAAATTTAGTTAATTGTTCTCCGGCAATTTCTCCCAAATCAAGATAGATCTTTTCCTTTACCTTTTTAATTGCTTTTGGGTAATTTTTAAATTTGTTGTAAACATCGCTTTTAATTTCGTAGTGTTTTTGACAAATATGCGGACCAATAAAAACAAAGATGTCTTCTGGATTTGCACCAAATTTTTTATTCATCAAGTTGATAGCGTTTTTGATTATTCCTTTATATAAACCCCGCCAACCGGCATGCACCAAACCAATACTATTAGTAGAAGGGTTATAGAAAAAAATCGGCAAACAGTCGGCAACTGAGATTTTTAAAATAACTTCCGGTGAGTTAGTGATAAGTCCGTCACAATTTTTAATTATCCGTCCCGCATCTTTTTTACCAACGCAAACCACTTTTACTTCGTGCACCTGTTGCATTCCAATTACATTTAACGTGGCCATTGACAAATTATATACATTTTCTAAAATATGCGTAGGACTCAAGAAAAGAGTCCTTTATATTTACAGAAAATGTTCGCGACAAGCTCATTTTTAACAATAATCTTAAGCACAGCAATTGCCGCAATTATGGTTGCTTTGGGTTTAGCAAAATACGCTCTCGGTAAAGAAAAGGGAAGTCCCGAAATGGAAGAAGTTAGTAAGGCAGTCCAGGAAGGTGCCAATGCATACCTCAAAAGACAGTTCAAAACAATAGCTCCAATAATTGTAATTCTGGCGATATTCATTTATATAAGCGCCCCTGCCGGTTCTCCCGCCTTGGGCAGAACCTTGGCATTTCTTATGGGGGCAGTCTTCTCGGCAACCATTGGCACGATAGGGATGAATATTGCAACAAGGTCAAATGTTAAAGTTGCCCAAGCTGCTACCAAAAGCTTCGGAGATGCCCTATCCCTTGCCCTTAAGGCCGGAGCGACAACCGGAATGCTAACTGTAGGTCTGGGACTTCTGGGAGCTACTTTAATCTATTGGCACTATGGAGGAATGGCAACGGAGGTTCTGATTGGATTCGGTTTCGGGGGAAGCTTACTGGCTCTTTTCATGAGGGTAGGCGGAGGAATTTACACCAAAGCGGCTGACGTCGGGGCAGACTTGGTGGGAAAAGTTGAAAAAGACATTCCCGAGGACGATCCCAGAAACGCGGCGGTAATTGCCGATCAGGTTGGAGATAACGTCGGGGATTGTGCCGGAATGGCCGCGGATATTTTCGAGTCATATGAAGTAACTCTTGTTGCTGCCATGATTTTGGGTACGGCAACTTTCGGAATTGCTGGGGTTCTTTTCCCTCTGGCCGTCAGGGCACTGGGTATCGGAACCTCAATGTTGGGAATTTTTAGCATCAGTCCCAAAAACAAAAACTCAATTAAGGATGGCATGAATGCAATTCTCAAGGGGTTTGGTGTGGCAAGTGTTGTTTCCATTGCCGGGTTTATTGCCCTTTCCTACCTCTTCACCCATGACTGGAGACTGGCAGCTGCTTCCACCTTGGGTATTATTCTTGCGGTTGCCATATTCCTTCTTACCGACTACGCCACGGGTGATCATAAACCGGTTAAAGAAATCGTCAGACAGGCTCAAACCGGTCCGGCTACTGTAATTTTGTCAGGACTTACAAACGGATTTTCCTCGACAGTCTGGGCAATTCTGGCCATCGGAGTTACAATTCTTGTTTCCTTCCTTCTTTTCAGTAATCCTTTAATGGCGGCTTACGGAGTGGCACTGGCCGGAATGGGGATGCTGACAACTACCGGACTTATTGTTTCCATGGATTCATACGGACCAATTTCGGATAACGCCCAGGGAATTTCGGAGCTTGCCGCAATGAAGGGCAAAGCGCTGGGCATTCTTAACAAACTCGACTCAATAGGAAATACCACAAAAGCCACAACTAAAGGTTTTGCGATTGCTTCAGCCGTAATCGCTGCAGTTTCGCTTTTTGAATCGTACCTCGACAGTTCTCACTTAAGCGGAATAAATATTGCCCATCCGCTGGTTTTCGTAGGATTCCTAATAGGGGGTGCTCTGCCGTTCCTCTTCTCCAGTCTGACAATTAAGGCCGTTTCCGATTCCTGTTTCGCGATAATCAAGGAAGTAAGGCGACAATTTAAGGAAATGCCGGGTATCATGAAGAGAACCCAAAAACCCGATTATGCAAGAGTAGTGGATATGACCACCAAAGCGGCACTTTCGGCTCTCGCGGCCCCGGCTCTTATTGCAATTGTCGTCCCGATCTTGGTTGGGGTTATGCTCCATGCGGAAGCCCTCGGAGGATATCTTGCCGGAGCGATTCTAACAGGTCAGCTCCTGGCCGTATTTATGAGCAACGCGGGCGGAGCCTGGGACAATGCCAAAAAGATGGTTGAGGCAAGGGAAGTTAACGGAAAAGGAAGCGATGAACATAAAGCCACGGTTGTGGGTGATACGGTCGGGGATCCTCTAAAAGATACTGCCGGTCCCGCTTTAAATCCTTTGATCAAGGTCATGAATTTGGTAGCGCTTTTGGCCGCACCGGTTATAATTTCCATTAAAGGGTTTGGTTTACTTTACTGGGCAATTGTCATAGTAGGCTTCGGAATTGTGATTTACTCCCTAGTCAGATCTCAAAAAGCAGTAGCTTAAGACACTGTCAAACTCCTGGCTTTCGCCAAAGAACAAAAATTTATATTCAAGCTATATAATCGTGGCACAGAAAATACCGAAGAACTATAAATCAATATAAATACTGAAATTTAATCCCAATAATTATCATTAAGTCTTCAATATTAATAAAACGGTATCTTTTTATTCCAAAAAATAGGCTTTTTATACTTCTTGACAAAGCATCTCATAATCGGTATTTTAAATCTATTAGTTAATCGCTCTCTGCCCTTGGTGTTCAGTTTCTAATGCAAACTAAAACATTACCATTTAGTTTAATTAAATTACAAAGGACATTTCTTTTTTGAAGTGTCCTTTTTTTGTTTCATTAAACAAAAGCATAAATAGAAAGGGGGTGAATATATAAATGAAAAAAGTTTTAAGTGTCGTCGCAGCAGGAGCTTTGCTCTTTAGTGTAGCGGGTGTAGTTTTTGCAGCTCGCAGCATAACAACCCAAAATAACATGGGTACATTAACCGTTGTTGGTTCAGTTGCTGTTAGCAATTCCGGACTCAACTTTCAGAAAGATAATGGTTTCAAGGTTATGTCAACCGGAAATACAGCCGCTGTAAGCGGAGTACAATCTGTTGCTAATCAAAACGGTAAAGGACTTGGGGTTGGTACAACCACCCAAACCAATACTAAAACAGGGACTCTTGTCTTATCTGTGGCAGCAAGCAATTCCGGATTAAATGGTCAATCCGGAACTGGCTCCGTCATGCATACAGGTGATGCAGGAAGTAGTTCCACTGTTTATTCATGGGCAAACATAAATCTTAGCGGAGTAACACTCGAATAAGATTTATTCCATCTGGGGGCGGTCGCCTTCGGGCGACCCGCCACCATTTGGTAGTTAATCATTCTGCCTTTAGAAAGAAATATTTTGAAAAAGTTTTTAAAAATTTTGGTCTTAACTCTTGCCCTCTGGCAGGCTTTATTTGGTCCTGTTTCTCTTTCTTTGGTTTACGCCCAGGATGATACTTCCAGTTCAACTCCAACCGATACACCAACATCAACCCCGACCTCTACTCCCGACCAAACTATGGTTACCGGAGACGCTTCAGCCTCGGCAGATTCACAGACAGATTCGAATATTTCCGATATTTCTACTACACCCACACCAAGTCCGACCGATGAACCAACACCGATAGATACTTCTACTCCTGATGCTACAGAATCGGCGACATCCGTCATTGATGCCACAGGTTCGGCAACTTTAGACCCGGAAGCGACTTCATCAACCACCCCAACTCTAACACCATCCGATATCTCCGTTGATCAATCCAGAGCAGTTACAACAAACACGGCCTCAATTGCCAATTCCGGTAATAATACCCAACAAAATGAAAACGCTTCCGGAAGCGCAACCATGACAACAGGGGATGCTGGAAGTTCCAGTAGTTCCATAACAGTCACAAACCTTTCCACTATCGACTCCAACCTGGTAACAACTGTCCAAAATATTTTAACTTCAAATAACAATGATGTTGATCTTTACCAATTACTGGAATCTGCCGTTGCCCAAAATCCCAATCTTATTCCGGCAAATACCAATATAACCGTTACCCAAAACGCAAATGTTAGCACCAATACCGTTGCGGAAAGCAACACGGGAGAAAATAGTCAGAGCTCGGACTCAGCCGGTATGCAAACGGGTGACGCCACATCGGTTGCCTCAGCAATTAATGCAACCAATCTTAATCTTGTTGGTTCAAATGCGGTTTTATTTATTATCAACATCTTGGGAGATTATTCAGGAAATATTATTTTACCGGACGGCAAAACTGTTTCTTTAGTCTCTCTGGGACTAGGGAATGTTAATGTTAATTCCAACCAAAGCGCGGATGTTAATGCAAATACCGAGGCAGGCGCAAACTCAGGAAACAATAATCAAACCGGCGGCAGCACAGAAATGACAACAGGTACCGCGGTAAGTACTTCCAACTCAAATTCTTTTGTCAATCTTGTTCAAATCGGCGGAGGTTGGGGATATGTTGTAATAAATAACTCGGGAAGCTGGACCGGAAACCTAATCGGTTGGACCGCTCCGGGATCTACCCAAACTTTGCCCCAGGGAACTACAAATTTAGCAGAGAGTTCACAATCAAATACAAACGGAGAAACAGGAACAACAAATATTACTTCTAATCAAACTGCAAATGTTTCCACCAACGTTTCGGCGGATGCCAATACCGGTAGTAATAATCAAACCGGCGAGAGTCTTAATTTAACTACCGGTAATGCTTTTTCTCTTGCAAATAATTTTACCCTGGCAAATATTACAGGTGTCGGCGCAAACCTTTTCTTTGGAATAATAAATATATTTGGAAATTGGACGGGAAACCTAACCAAAGGCCCCTATACCCCACCTGCAAGTGATCCTCCGGCAGATTCCGCTCAAACTGATAATTCTTCACCCGATACACGTACACCCGATTTACAAATTACAACAACAAACAATGTGGGGAAGTTTGTTTATCCCGGTGATACTGTTCTTGCAAATATTACTGTAGTAAATCAAAGCGCGTTTACAGCACATAATGTTGAAGTAAAAGGTCAGCTAACTAACGACCACCCTATGCCGGCAATTCCAATGGATTGGAAAGTGGGAGATCTCAGACCGGGTGGAAAAGCCAAAATCAATTTTTCTATTACCCTTACCTCCAATTTACCAGCGGGTCAGTATAATATTTCAGCAACAGCAATAGGAGACAGCGAAAGCGGAGACGCAGTCTCAGTGGATTCAAACAGTTCTTTCTGGGTCAGAGTCAAAGGCGCAATTGCAGAGATCACCAGTCCGTCCGTTCTTGCTGAATCTCCGATAAATGAAGATGAAAATGTCCTGGGAATTGAAACTTCGAAACCAACTCTTGACATTAATAAATACTTGCCCTATATTCTGGCTAGTCTTGCCGCTGCCTATTTGCTGATACTTTTTGCCAGAAGAAAGTTGGAAGAAAATGAAAAGAATAAATAAAGCAGCTATCGTTTTTACACTTCTTTTTATTGCTTCATTGGGTTTAGTTGGAAAAGTAAACGCAAGTATAATAAATACTTTAAACATAACTATTCAAAACCCGCCAACCCCTCCGACTCCTCCTAAAAAACCCGAACCTCCGCTCCCTCCAAATTTACCTACTCCTACACCTAAAGCAACTTCAACGCCGGTTCCGACGTCAAATACGACATCGACTTCAACATCAGGCGGCGGAGGAAGTGCCCCAAGTTGTAATGCAGCAAAACCCGGAACTCCCGTTATTTATAGTGAGATAAGAAAAGGGACGAGCGAAATTTTAACCTGGTCAAGTGTACCCAACGCAACATACTATTCAATTATTTACGGAGAAATAAACGGTCAATATCCATATGGTGTACCAAACACGGGAAATGTGACCTCATACACGATTAACGATTTGAAACTTGGTACAGCCTATCACTTTAAAGTTAATGCCGTTAATGATTGTATGCCGGGAGATTCCGGAGTACTAGGCAGCGGACAAGTTTTAGGTGCTTCCACAATGGCAGGGACAGGTACCTTTGAACAAAACATCTTCTTAGCTATAATGGGATTTGGTGGTATCATTTCACTTTTCGGTATCAAAAACTTCAAGAAAGCTTTTAGTAAAGCTTAAAAAGCTTATCCCCAAAAAGCCAAGGTCAAAGAAAAAAAGAATACTTCTTAGAAATTCCTTAATTTTTATTTCTCTGGGTTTAATTGTGACGATCTTCGGCGGGGTAAACTACTATAGGGTCAGGACGCTTTCTTTCAACTCGGTTCCTCCCGAAGTAAAAACTGCAACAAAAAACATTGATATACCCGTTGAGATTATGATTCCTTCCATAAAAATTGATTTGCCGGTAGACCCGGGTGAAATCGATAACGGTGTTTGGAAAGTTTCAGCCGCCAACGCTACTTTTCTTTCAACTTCCGCAGCTCCGGGGAACAGAGGCAACACGGTTATTTACGGACATAATCTGAAAGCAATTTTTGGTAATCTTCCGTACTTAAGCGTCGGACAAAAAATAATTATTAAAACAAAAAGCGGAAAAATTTATAATTATGTTGCCTCACAAAAATATTTTGTCGGTCCCGACAGGACCGATTTGGTTTCACCAACAATTAAAGAAGAGCTGACAATCTACACCTGTTGGGGAGTTTTTGACAGTCAAAGGGCTGTTATTAAAGCCAGCCCAATTTAACTCGGTTTTTCCATCTTCCCATTGCTTCTAATGGGCATAAAGACTAAAATGTATTGAGGCTGAATTAGCCTCAAATATTTTTTGAAATGAATACAGATATCGGTAAAGTTCTCTCAACTGAAATAACCTCGGAACTCTCAACTTCTTACTTGGATTATGCAATGAGTGTAATCGTAGCTCGCGCCCTCCCGGACGTCAGGGACGGCCTTAAGCCGGTCCACAGACGCATCCTCTACGCAATGCACCTTATGGGGCTCCATTTCTCCCAATCAGGCACCACAAAGAGCGCCAAGGTCGTGGGAGAAGTCCTCGGAAAATACCATCCGCACGGAGATATGGCAGTTTATGATGCAATGGTCCGCTTGGCACAAACTTTTTCAATGCGCTATCCCTTAGTCCACGGACAGGGAAATTTCGGCTCCGTTGACGGAGATCCACCGGCAGCCATGCGTTATACGGAGGTTAAGCTGGCAAAAGCCGCCGATGCAATGCTTGCCGATATGGAAAAAGAGACCGTTGACGTTGTTGATAATTTTGATGCCACTCTCAAAGAACCGGTTTACCTTCCCGCACTTCTTCCAAACTTGCTTTTGATGGGTTCCGAAGGAATTGCGGTCGGAATGGCAACCAAAATCCCGACTCATAATTTAAGCGAAGTTGTGGACGCTATCGTTGCAATGATAGAGGCGGGAAGAGTCACCAAAAATCAGGCGGTTGAAGGAACCGAAATAAAAACCAATGAAGAACACGCTGATTTTATTATTAAAAAGATTAATTTGGTTGCCTCGGGCGCCGAGAAAGCTTTAACTCAGGAAGAAGTTAACCCCAGTGAAATCAGTTTTGAAAGCGACATTACGATCGATGATCTTATTAAATACATTCCGGGTCCGGATTTCCCGACAGGCGGTGCAATTTATAATGCCGCATCTTTAAGCGAAGTTTATTCAACTGGCCGCGGAAAAATTGTTGTCAGGGGAATTGCCGAAATTACGGAAGGAGCCAAAGGCAAACAGCAAATTGTAATTACAGAACTCCCGTATCAAGTAAATAAAGCCGAACTTGTGGCTAAAATTGCAGATCTTGTCAAAGACAAAAAGATTGTGGGTATTTCGGATCTCCGGGATGAGTCCGACAAAGACGGAATGAGGGTTGTAGTTGACCTGAAGCGGGACGCCAAACCGAAAGCAGTTCTAAACAATATCTTCAAACATACAAAACTTCAAACCAGTTTCCCCGCAAATTTTGTCGCACTTGTTGACGGAACACCTCATACCCTTAACCTCAAACAAATTTTAATTGAGTATGTAAAGCATAGACAAAAAGTTGTAACGAGAAGAACCATTTTTGATTTAACCGAAGCCAAGAAGCGAGCCCATATTTTGGAAGGGCTTAAAATTGCACTCGACAATCTTGATGCCGTTATTAAAACGATAAGGGAAAGCAGAACTCAGGAAGATGCCAAGAAAAATTTAATTAGCCGGTTTGGTTTAAGCGAAATTCAGGCAACGGCAATACTTGATATGCAACTAAGGCGCTTGGCCGCACTTGAACGCGAAAAAATAGAAAAGGAATATGAAGAAATAGAAAAGCTGATCAGTGAACTGACTGCAATTTTAAGAGATCCGAAAAAAGTTTTGGATATAATTGTTACTGAAATTAAAGAACTCAAAGAAAAATATGGGGACGGGCGCCGAACCAAAATTTATAAGCATGCTGTCGGGGAATTCAGCGAGGAAGATCTGGTTGCCAAGGAGGAAACTTTAATCACCGTAACCAAGACGGGTTATGTCAAAAGACTTTCCGCAAGCGCTTACAGGGCCCAGAGGAGGGGAGGCAAAGGGGTAATCGGAATGACCACCAAAGAAGAAGATGAAATTGAACACCTCGTCGACGCCACAACTCATGATACTATCCTATTCTTTACAAATAAAGGCCGTGTTTTTGGTATTAAAGCTTGGGAAATTCCTGAAAGCTCACGACAGGCAAAGGGACAAGCTCTCGTCAACCTTCTAAACCTTGAACAGGATGAAGAGATAAGGTCAATTCTTCCTCTTTCCAAAGAATCCGGTATTAAACACTTGATTATGGCAACCAAAACCGGAGTAATTAAAAAAACATCAATAAGCGAATTTGATAATTTAAGAGCTTCGGGACTTATTGCAATAAAACTAAGAACTGATGACCAGCTTATTTCGGTTCATCCGACTACGGGAGACGATCACATTATCCTTTTAACCAGAAATGCTAAATCAATAAGATTTCCGGAAGCAAATGTACGGCCAATGGGTAGGGCAACAACCGGAGTAACCGGAATAAAACTCGAGAGCGGAGACGAACTTATCGGTATGGAAGTTTTTCCCGGAAAAGAATCAATTCCGGCCGATAAAAGAAGAAAATATTTCAGGGATATTCTTACAATTGCCGAGAAAGGTCTTGGGAAGCGTACACCAATCCATCTTTTCCCCGTTCAAAAAAGGGCAGGCAAAGGAGTTAAAGCAGCGGTAGTCAGTCCCAAAACGGGGAATCTAAAGCTGGCAATTATGGTTACACAAAATTTCGATCAGGTGGTAATAACCAGCAGAATGGGACAGGTGATTAAGCTTCCCTTGAAAAATCTTCCTCAACTCGGGCGCGCTACACAGGGAGTTATCCTCATGCGCTTTGCCGATAAAGATGATTCTGTTGCCGCCGCCGCCGTATTGGAAAAGGGAGGAGAAGACGAGGAAGAAACTTCATAACCTATGTTTTGACAATGAGCACGTTTTAAACTAAACTTCAACTCTGTCTAAAGCTCTTTAACTTCCGCCAACTGACCAAAATTGCGGTCAGATAGTTCAGTTTATTCCCTGAAAGGAGGGAAAAATGAAAACAAAGCGTTTGTTTATTGTATTATTTGTTTTGATTTTGGGAATAATTGTCGGTTGTGCTCCGTCAGCTGCGCAAATTCAAGAGGCGATTGCCGAAACTCAAACTGCAGCGCCGACCATAACTCCGACAAATACCTTACAACCAACATCTACGCCTGTACCAACAACTGTCCCAACCAAAGCCGATATTCCAAATGAATGTTTAACCTTTGAGGCTGTTCAATATGTGCATGATTGGGGTGTACTTGATGATCGTTTTTCAACAATTTATGCGCAGAGCAATAACACCACCTCCGGTCTTTCAACATATGAAGTTGATATGCAGCAACTAATCCAAGATACAAAAGCCTTACAACCTCCTGAGTTGTTCAAAGCAATGAACAGTGTCTTCCTTTCCGAAGAAGAAGCTTATCAGAACTTTTTGAATGCCGAAGAAAATGGAGATACAAAAACTGCAAATCAAATGATTCAGGAACAAGAAATGTATAACGGGTTAGGCCAGGCAGAGTGGAATAAGATCAATACCTATTGTAATGGTTTTAAACAGACAACCGTTGGCGGTAGTAATACATAAGAGCAGTTTGTCCCATAAGGGCTATTTTTCTTAATCAAAAGATAGCCCTTTTTTTATTTCATAAACATCATATATAATAAAATTGATGCAAGAAGATAAAAAACAGCAAATAGGTCAGGTCTTTGGTTTGGTATTTTTCATTTTTATTCTTCTTTTTGTCTTTGCCAAGTGGGGACCTCCCATAAACTTTAATTCAATTACTCAAACCAAAGGAGAACCCTTGGTGGTTCAGGGAACCGGAAAATCTTTCGTCGCACCTGACATTGCAAAAGTTGATTTGGGAATTCAGGAAACAGGGGGAGACCTGAAAACCGTTGAGAATTCCGTTAACACAAAATCCCAAAATTTGGTTACCCAGATTGAAAAATTGGGAATTGCAGAAAGTGATATCCAAACAATTTTATATAATGTTTATCCGCAATATGACTATACGGCACCAACCCAAGAAATAACCGGTTATCAGGTTTCCACCGAATATGAAGTTACCGTCCGCGACTTTACCAAAATTAACGATTTGTTGTCCACCTCTACAAGTGCTGGTGCAAATACCATTGGTAGTGTAACTTTTGATTTAAGCGACAATCTTAAAAATCAGAAGCTGCAAGAGGCCAGAGATGAAGCAGTTACTGAAGCGAAAACAAAAGCTACAGGGCTTGCCAAAGCCGCAGGAATAACTTTAGGAAATATTATTAATGTTTCCGAGGAAACTCCGTCAAATGTTACACCCCTTATGCTTCCCGCTTCCGGCGGGGGAGTAACCGAAAAAACAGTTACACCTCCCAGTATCCAATCCGGAACAACCGAAATAGACGTCACCGTTTCCCTCTCCTACGAAATTCGCTAAATAATTTCCTTAGTTATACAATGTGTTTGCCTCTTTATTTTGATCGTACTTTAACTAAAAGGAAAGGAGAACAAAATGAAAAAGGTGGTTCTATTAATCACCACCGTCTTACTGACAGCATGTGCTTCAGCGCAAAATATTTCTGCTACAGTTCTGCCAACAATGTCACAAATAACAGCTATAGTAACTGCAACACCAAATATAGTTACTGCAACACCGACTCAAGAACCGACAGTAACGACAACCCCGATCCCGACCATAACCCCGACACCAAACGGAACATATATCGTTCAGTCGGGTGAGACGCTGGGCAAAATTGCCGCAAAATTTGGAATGCCCTACGGGTACTTGGCGGAAGAGAATAATATTCCCGACCCGAATCTGATTTATACAGGGCAGGTTTTAACTATTCCCATATGGCCTCCAATTCCCAAAACTGATAACGGCAAGCTCATAATTGTTATCTTGTCGCAACAAGAAGTTTACGTTTACCAAGACGGAACCCTGTTAAAAACTTTCATTGTTTCCACTGGGGTTCCTCAGTATCCAACAGTTACAGGTCGCTACAAGATTTATGTCAAATACAAATCTGCAACTATGAGTGGCGACGGGTACTATCTGCCGGATGTGCCGTGGGTCATGTATTTTTACCAAGGATATGGCCTCCACGGAACTTACTGGCACCACAACTTCGGGCACCCGATGAGCCACGGCTGTGTCAATATGTACACACCGGACGCGGAATGGTTATTTAATTGGGCTGATGTAGGAACACCGGTATGGATCTATCTTTAAATTTTTCTTTATATAAAGAGGCAAATTTGAGGGAACCTAAAGGTTTACATAATTGTTAACTTCGATGGTTCCCTCAAGTAATTTTTCTTCTCAGTCATTCAGGATTTTAAAAATTCTTTAAACTCTTCAATGTAGAAATATTCGTGATCATCTCTGGGTTTAGAAATTACAATTATTTTTGGATCAACTCCTGACAAGAAATTTTTGGCCTGATCAAAATTTCCATGAGGATCGTTTTCATTTTGGAAACAAACAATATTTTCTGGAGCCATTAATTTTAAAGCCGACTTTAATACTTCTTTATCTTTCTCGTCTAAGTCGTTTAGACAAATCCCGTTAAGAATTACTTTCCTGATTTTTTCCGGACTTTTTTGAATAATATAACCGGCAACCAAAGTTCCAATCGACTTGGCAATAATGTCGACCATTCTTTTTCCTGCGACACTATCGATAAGTTGGGCTTTTTGAGAAGCTATAAATTTCTTATCCAGATTTTCCCAATGATCCCAGTAAATAGGCCTTATTTCACCATCAGAATTTATCCTTTTAGCTGTTTCTTCCAGCCATTTTTTATTGCTGGAAGAATACCCCGGTAAAATTATTGTTACCACAAAATGATTATAACACCCTTGACATAAGGGGCACATAAGTTAAAATAACTCCAGATATCAAGAGTGCGGGGAAGGACTTAGCCTGATGATCCGCCGACAACCTGGAAGTAAAGGCTTCGAAAGGTGCCAAAGCTAAAAAACGATATGAGTAAAAACATCTTCTTAGATAGTTTTAAAAATTATACCGTAGAATCCGTAACTAGTGGTCATCCGGATAAAATCTGCGATCAGGTTTCCGATGCAATTCTTGATGAATGTTTAAGACAAGACCCCAAAAGCCGTGTTGCTATAGAGAGTTTCGGAAGTCACGGACTTTTTGTCATCGGTGGAGAAGTCACAACACGTGCCAAATTCGATGCCGCCAAAATCGCCACAAAAGTTTACAAGGATACAGGGCACACCGACAAACTAAAAATCATTACAAATGTAGTCAAACAGTCTCCCGATATTGCCTTGGGGGTTGATACCGGTGGAGCAGGGGACCAGGGAATTATGTATGGGTTTGCCACGGATGAAACTCCGGAATATTTGCCACGGGCAGTAGCCCTGGTTCATAAACTAACACGCGGATTGGAAGATCTGCGAAGAAGCAAAAAGATTAAGTGGTTACTGCCCGACGGCAAAGCCCAGATAACAATGCAAAATGGAAAAATTAAAACAGTTTTGGTTTCGACTCAACACAAAAAGGGAATTCCCATAGAAACCATCCGACGCGAAATCACAAATAAATTAATTAAAAGGGTGGTGGGGGATACAAAAGGTATCAATATTTTGGTCAATCCTACGGGTAGATTTGAAGTCGGAGGATTTATGGGAGATACGGGATTAACCGGCAGAAAAATTATGGTTGACACATATGGTGGGCTTGTCCCTCACGGCGGTGGATGTTTTTCCGGCAAAGATCCGACAAAGGTAGATAGAAGCGGCGCCTACATGTGCAGATTTGTTGCCAAAAATTTGGTTGCTAAAGGACTTGGAAAAAGTGTTCTTGTATCGGTAGCCTATGCAATCGGAAAAGCCGATCCTTTAATGATTAATGCCGAAAATGAAAAAGGTAAAGATTTAACGCTTTATGTTAAAAAACATTACGATTTCAGACCCTTGGCAATTATCGAAAAACTAGATTTGAGAAGACCGATTTATCAAGCAACCGCTTCATATGGCCACTTTGGCCGTAAAGGTTTTCCTTGGGAAGAAATTGAAAACTAACCAATAGTTTCTTTATTTAAAGAATAATATTCAGGATTCTGCAAGTGTTTTAGTCTAATTTTTTCCCACATTGCTTCCATAGCGTCTCCGGTAAGTACCATTCCTTCAATAGATTGTCAGCATTCCGAGCAAATTATTGCTTCATCGGGCACTTTGCCTTCAAAACCGCAGTTTGTACATTCAGCATCATGTGTAGTTCTACTCATAAGGCGTCAATTATAGCATTACTTTCCCCCTTTTCCATGGAAGGCTTCATGAACATCACGAAGTTGTTTATTTGTAACATGTGTATAAATCTGTGTTGTTGAAATATTTTTGTGTCCCAGCATTTCCTGAACGCTTCTTATATCAGCCCCTGCCATAAGGAGATCGGTTGCAAAAGAATTATGACTTACTATTCCATCAGTTATTAAATTTTGAGCAGGGGAGACTGTAAAATCAAAAACACTATATCTATTAAACGGTAACTTTTTGATTTTTTTGACTTTTAACCATTTCAAATTTTCTGCATTATAAATATTTTTAAGTAGTTTAAATTCTTTACCGTTATAGCCAAACTTATCGATTTGCCTGATAAATTTTGCAACCGTCGATTTCATAGGCACCATGTCATTTAAGTTTCTATTCGATTTGATATTTTCATTATGAGAAAGAGCGTATCTAAAACCAGTTCTTCCGTTCTTTTCCAAATTCTTAAAAATCGAGTTTAAGATACCCTGTACCGGAATTTTTTCATCTTCCCAAATAGAAGAATCTCTTAATGTTCCTTTTTTAAGTGTTGGAATTAGTTTAATAAATGATCTTTGATCCTCTTTACCAATCACTTGTAACGTATAAAAATTATGACGAAAATATTTTCCTTGCGGAAGCTTTACTATCCTGTCTCGCACCATAAGATGTGCATCAATCCCAAGTCTAAGTAACAACATTTGAACATCTTTTAACAAATCTTTCGAAGATGAAAAAAATCTTGGAGCGTCATTGGAATTTCCTTCCGCATCATAAAAACCAGCAATAAATCCCATTATTTCATCTCTGGTAGCATTCATTATCTGATGGGGAACACGTTTCAGATTTAAATGCACACCCATCCCTAAACCAAGCAAAAATTCTACAAACTGTTCAGAATAATAGTTAAGTCTATATGAATTCGTTTCGGGATTTTTTTCGATTTTAGCATTACCTTTAAATTTTTCTATAATAATTCTTTGATAAAATTCAAGGTTTTTTCTATCCTTATCATAAATTATTACACCCCGTCTTACTTTACTTACAACTCCATCTCCCAAAATATAACCAACAAGCCTTGCCAATGCCGGATCCATAATTCTAATTCCGGGAAAATCAACTTTTTTAACTCCGACAATATAATTACCGACCTTCAAATTGGATATTTTAATTTCTCTAATTTCGCTGTTTGATAATGTAAAGACTCTATGTGTGCCAGAACATACCAATTCATATCCGTCCGCCCAAACCGAATATAAATCCGATATGTGATACTCCTTCCCAATTACTTTCGAATCTACAACTCTGCCGGTTTTAAAATCGACACCAAATATTTCGTCTTTTTCTTCATAGTAGGCGTCCCTCGCAGATTGTATTTCATTTCCGAGGAAGATCCTTGTGTCAGGATGTAAACAGTGCCTCATCACATGAGGTGTAACTTCAATCGGCAGTTTCATTTTATGAGAATATTTTTTTACCATTCTCTGAACCGATCGGGGAGTTAGACGCATTTTTTCACCGCTTGTTGTCGGATCAACCTTGCCTTTGTGATGTATAAAAAGCGGTTTGTAGTGATCATCGCGTTCACTGAGATATTTGATAAGCCAATCGGCCGCCCGCTGTGATAGAAACACAACCCTGGCCTTTCCCCCTTTTCCGATTATTCCAAACTCCCGCCTGTCCAAATCAATTTTGTCACGGTCCAGCTTACAAAGTTCCGAAACACGAAGTCCAGTAGAAAAAAGCACTTCCAAAATTGCCTTATCTCTCTTTCCCTGAATAGAATCAAGTGAGGGTGCATTAAGAAGTCTGTCCACCTGTTCGCCGTTTAAA
>Ga0187849_1002640_pt1 | contig 16827 bp, 10 predicted proteins | sample June2016WEW_4_10_2_FD_132412 | JGI IMG/M metagenome (GOLD analysis project Ga0187849, IMG submission 132412) | Peatland microbial communities from SPRUCE experiment site at the Marcell Experimental Forest, Minnesota, USA - June2016WEW_4_100 | ecosystem: Environmental > Terrestrial > Soil >...
ACAGAGGCACAGCGCGGCGGAGCCGCAACCAAAAATGAAGGACGCATAATAATGCATGTATTTACTCTGCCGACAACAAATCGTCGCAAGCTGCAACGAATCTCGGGGATAGTAGTACAGAGAACTTAAAAAAAGGAGCTTTTCTCTGTGCCTCCGTGGTTAAAGCAATCGATTTTTTCAGAGCTTCTTTGTCACTTAACGGGTTTTTCCAGCCCTGCCCAGAAATCCAGCGCACCGTCATCCATGTGCAGGGGTGACAACTCCGGCTCATGATCTTTCACCAAGGCCTCCCGCTGATAAATGGGGCCGGGGCCATCTTTTCCGTAGAAAACACGCACTTCCCGCTTGTCGTATTCGGAGTAGCCTGTCGTGTATTGCGGGCCGATGGGTTCCATGCGCACCACGGTATCGCCCTTCCACGTCACCCGGTAGCGATAGTGCCGGAAACCCGGATTACCAATCTCCTCTTCCTCCGTAACGAGTGGGAGCGGATAAGCAATTCGCAGGGAGTCACCCTGGGCGCGCGGCCCCAGCTCGAGGTAATTCCCAAAGACTTTGGCCGCGACCTTCGCGCCATTCACCTCAACCGCCACGTGCTTGGGCTCGACAAAATCCGGCACGCGCACCCGCACGGCGCAGGCTTGCCGGAGCTGGATGGTCAGCAGACCTTTGAACGGCTGATAGCCCCGGATTTCCGCCTGCGGCAGCAACTTGTCAATGTGCAGGTTCACCGATAGCGTGCCGTTCTCGAAGCGCGCCGCGTTCTTCCAGGCGATGAAGAGCGCGTGCATGCCGGAGCCGCCACAGCAATTTTGGAAGGCCCGCGTCTTGTCGTGCAATTCCGGCCCTCCCCAATGGTGCCCCAGGGTTTCGCAGGCCGCCAGGAAGTGAGTGGGCGAACTCCATCCCGCCCAACCGCCCTCCATGCGCCCGCCGATGTCGCGCCGGGAGAATTGCGCTGTGTCCGGCTGGTCCGCGCCGTCCTTCAGCCACGCGAGGTTGTGCGCCTGATTCTCGATGAGTTGGTTGCGAAGCACGCGCTCCACGTCGCCCCAGTATTCCGGGTGCCCGTGGTTGGCCAGGGTGACCGCCAGCCCGATGTAATCCATCAGCGCGCAGGTTTCTGTGCCCACAATATCGCCCTGGCGCCCAATCGATTCCGGCAGGAAGCCGAAGCGCGTGGCCTGCGAGCGCACATAACGATAGATGGCGTCCACGCGGCTGAAGAGCACCGGGTCCCCGACGTCGAGCGCGTAATCGGCGCTGCCCACCAGCGTGCGCAGGTTTCCATGCATGTGCCCGCCCTGCCGGAAGGTGTTGTCAGGCGTAAACACCGGGTTGTCAACAAAGACCCTGTGGACCTGCAAGCCGGCCAGCTTGAGCGCCGACTCATCGCCCAGCACGCGGGCCGCGGTCATCAGGCTTTTGATCGTGAAGCCGCCCAAAAATCCGCCACCAGTCCCACTGGAAGCGCGGGCAAGCATGTTATCGGTCATGTGCAGAATGATTTTGCGCAGTCCAGGGTCAGGGGCATCGGCGTAGGCGGTGACGAGCGCATACAATGTAAGCGCCTGATCGCCGGGGTCGGCGACTTTGTGGGAATAGCTGGTTTCCGGCCGGGTCAATAGGCCGCTCGCGGGGTCGATATAACCCAGAATGTTCCGCCGCCAGACCGCTTCGATGGGCGCGGGCACGCCAGTCATGCGCCGGGCCATCACCACGCCCTGGTATTGCCGCGCCGTCACATCGCCGAAGTCCGGCCAGTCGTGCGCAGCCTCGGCAGGCTCCGTCCAGAAGATGTTGAAGTAGGGCTGGCCGTTCCCGTCGACCATGCGGTTGCAGTAGTTAAAGCTGCGTTGCATGTACGTTTCGAGCGCCAACGTCTGAAATGGCGCGCTCCCAGAAGGTCCCGGCGAAGAATCCTGGGCAGGAATCGTGGTCAGCAGGCCGCCGGCCAAGCAAGCGGTAAGGGCGATCAGCGCCAGAAGGAATCGTGAAGGTCTCATTGCTCAACCCCTCTCCGGCATCATGACCGGCAGCAACGTCTGCATGTGCCTTGCGATTTGACTTTTCGCCGTCAAATCCCAGAGTGACGTTTTCAGGTGTCGCATCGCGAGCACCGAGGTGATCCAAGCTTGTGTCCATCCCGTTTCGGTGGACCAGACTCCCCAACCCCAGTCCGAGTTGCTCGCCCAGTAATCCCAAATCTTGAAATCGAAAGCCCGGAACCAAGCTCCATCGAGTTCAGGGTGGACGGAAGAACTGGCCTGGATCCGGCATAGGAATTCCGCCAGCTTGTTCTCCGCTTGCAAATAGAATGCGTCGCCGGTGGCGGCAGCCGCCTCATGCAAACCGAGGAAGGCAAAGTTCGAGGTATAGAGAAGGTCGCAAGCCGGGTCGCCGTTCTGCTGGATGAGTGACGCTTCGTTGGTTCCATAGCGCTCGTTCGACTTGGGCGGACCATAGTGGCTTTGCCCTGGGCCGATCTCCTCGCGCAGGGCGCCACATTCGTCCTGGAAGGCGAGCAGAGCCTCCGCCATGCGCCGCAGCCACTGGCGGTGCTCGGGGCTATCCTCAACGCGCACCAGCCACGCCAGCGGCAACAACATGCGGGCGCGTTCCTGCTGAATGCCGTTGGTCCACTTCCATTGGTCCGGGTAAGCGGCCAGGGTCATGCGGATGGCGTTCTTGGTCCTGTCCAGAAACTTGGCGTCATGAGTTTTATCGTAGGCCCAGAGATAGCACGCCCACGGATAGGCCTGGAAGTGGGGCGCATAGTTGATGGTTTCGGCGTCGTAGTAGTACCGCCAGCCGTTGGCTTGCAATTTCTTTTCGTCCAGACTGTTATCGCGGAAACCTATTTTTCCCGTGGTGCGGAGGTTCCCTAGGAGACAACGCAGCACCACCTGATCCCAGCGAGCGGACTTGAGCAAGGCCGCCGCACCGATGGTTCCGAGCAGGCTGCGCGCGTTGTCATCGCCGAAGTAGATCCCCGTGGAGTCAGGCAGGAACCACCCCACGAGACCGAAGGACGGGCTTGCCGGGTCGTTCCGTGGGCCTTGCGCGAGCGCTGAGAGGGAATAGATGAAGTCATTCAGATTGGCGGCAATTTCGCCATCCCGCGACTTTCCGCCGATGACCGAGGAGCACGCCATGGCCATGGACGTTTCCCCCGCGCAGTCATTGCGGCGGCCCCAGCCCAGCAATTGGCTCCCATCGGACTCGATGGTGTTGGAAAACCCTTCCAGCACTCCTTCCCTGCCGTCGCCGACGGGCCAGTCCGATGGCGGTGCAGGTGAAACGTGGCCCAACGCTTCGCGTTCAACCACCGTTTTTTTCCACGAAGAATCTACAAACAGTTTTGCTTTGCTGTACCACTCTATTCCCTTTTGGAAAGCATTCAGCTCGGTGTTTTCAGGCATAGGTTGGTCGGGCGCGAAGGACGGCCTTACGATGGCTTTGAATTCCCCCAAGCTGTGCGGGGCCGCAGGCGATAGCCAGGTAAGAATCCAATTCCAGACAGTGGCCCACGACTTCGTGGGCGCATACCGTCCCGTAAGGAAATGGCTGAGCTTCGTGGTGGCCACCATTACCTCCCCCTCCGAAGCTTTGAAGAGGATCGGCCTGACTCCGTCAATGGGAAGTCCAAAAACGGCCTTGTCAAAACCCGCCGCCCGAGCCAAAACCAAGTCCGCGCTGGCGAATTCCACCGGCACGTACCGGCCATCGTGGAAATCAAGGATCTGGAGCTTCTGAAGAGAGGGGCCGAACGCATCGGAGGCAACGAAGACTCGCTCCAGCAGGTTACTGTATCGCCCCTTGGCGATTCCTCGCGGCTCACCCACCTGCAACCCCGGCACAAAGGACGGGAATTCCACGTACAGGTGCAGCTTCTTTACTGTGGCGTTGTGAAAAATCTCAGGGGCAATCGGCGTGGTCTTTTCCGGGTAGCCGTCAGCCAGAATGAGCAAGCCGGAACCGCGTGCCCCCTGCGCCACGGCCTCGCCCGGCGCGTCATAGCGTGGAAAAGTGTTCCCGCCCGATGTCAGTAGCTTGTAAATGTCATTCGCGGCCGAACAACAAAACAGCAGCCGCGGTGTTAAGGCATGGTGCTTCCCAAGCGGCAACCATGCCGCGGGAATAAAACTCAAAGCCTTCAGCACATCGCGACGTCGGTAAGAAACCCTTTTGTCCATGTGATCCTTCCTTTCTATGCAAGGCAAAAACATTGGCCGAGCAGCTTTTTGTAACGGCCGACTTTACAGGTTGCGGAAAAATGCTCCAGGACTGTATTCCGATCGCGGAATCATGGGTCCCGCGAAGCGGGATAACGTGAGTAGCCGTAGGTGCAACCTACGGAAAGGTAAACCGCGCGATAGTTCCGGCCCTGGAGGGGCTGACCCCCGCAGGTTCAACCCCGTTGGGGTTGGGTGATCCGTCAGACTTTGTGATCCGCAGGTTAAAACCTGCGGCTACTCACGTTTGGCCCCTGCCGGGGCCTCCGACGGTCCCACCCCCTCGCTCCCGGTACGCGTTTCTGGCATCACCGATTTCCGCCCTTCGGCGAAAACAAGGCCCGCGAAAGCGTTACCCCATTTGCTCCGCAGCCTGAAGCAGCGCGCGGATGTAACCGTAGCAGTACGCAAATGACTGCAACCCCTCGGGGTCGTTTGCCGCGAGGGGCACGTGGTCAGGCATCAGCAGATAGGGATACCCGACCTCGATATAAACCTGGAGGGCTCTGACGAAGTCGATATCGCCCTCGTCGGGGTACACCTCCTGAAAATCATCGCGGTGGCCGTGGATATTCCGGAAGTGCACATTGAAGATCTTCTTTCGCGAGCCGAAATAACGGATCACGTCGAAAATCTCCTGCCCAGGGTTGTTTAGCATTTCTGAGACCGTGCCTTGACAAAAGTTTAATCCATGATAAAGGCTCTCATTAATCGTTATGAACCGCTTCAATCCGTCCACGGTGCCCAGCACGCGGACCACCCCCTGGTAGCCTTCGGGCGGCACACCCGGATCGTGGGGGTGGCACGCCATCCGAATCTTGTATTCATCGGCGACGGGGATCACGCGCTCCAAGAAATAAGTAATCCGCTCCCAGAACATGTCGGCGTCCACGCGCCCAGCGCGGGTGAGCGGCGGATGGGGATGCGCGTCCTTGAGCCGCCACGTGCTGTACATGGCGTCGCCCCGTCCCGGAGTGCGTTGTGTCCGCAGCACACCCAGAAGGGTCAGGTTGTACTTAATGGAGGGAATACCCGCAGCGGCGCAATTGCGAATGAGGTCTTGGATCGCTTCGATGTCGCGATCGCGTTCGGGACTGTTTGCCAGCACGATAGCGGGATGTGGTGTCTGATCGACATGCGAGGACTCGAGAAAAGGTGGCGCGATGCAGTCGATGGAGATGCGGTTTTTCTCCCCCAAGTCACGCAAGCGCTTCAGTTCGTCCACGGTGGCGTAAAGACGGCCCTCGCCGATTTCCGGATATCCACAGATGTTGCGGACGCCATAGCGCGCGAAAAACTGGAGGTGCGTTTCATTTGTGGGAACGCTCTGGCATCCGAGTTTCATCAGAACGCGCCGGCCCGCGGCTGAGGCGGCGGGCGCGCCACCGCTCCTCAGCGCCACCGCGGCAGCGCCCGTCGAGGCGATGAATTTTCTGCGATTCATGGCGAACCCTCCTTGGGCGCAGGCATGCTTGCTCATCCGAAGCCGCGGTAGCGGCAACATCCTGTGGCCCACGGCGAGCCAGCCGTGGGATGCGGCACGGTAACATGCTTCGTCAGCCCTGGCAGAGGCGGCATCCGGTGAATCCCGTAACGATGTATGTGCCATCGCGGACCTCGTTCGAACGTCAACCGGATGTCGCCCCTTGCGGGGCTCATAGCACCTTCGTGTCGCGTTCTTTCCCACGGCTGGCGCCATGGGCTAAATGACGACGCCCGCTACGCGGGCTTTCGAACGACACCAGCGAGTAGCGCAGCCTTGTCCTTCACGATGATGGGTTGTGGGCGCGAAGGTCACGTTGATTCAGATGACAACCGATATTCGCTGGTCGATGAGCGTCAGCGGCAGTCGAAGTCGATTTCGAAACTCTCTTTCTTCCCTTTGGGACCTTGAATTTGCTGGGAGTACTGCAATTTGCGTTCGTCTTCAGAAATGCGGAACCGCTCTTCGATCTCCAATTCATGCCATTGAAAACGCCAAATTCTGTATGTGACTAATGTCTCGCCCTCCAATGCATCTCCCGACGCCTCCCGGAATGCGTCGTCAAGACTTGGGAACCCTTCAGGCGCCTTGATTCCCCTCCTCGCTAAAATGGTCCTTACATGCTCGATGTGTTCGATGTCCTCGCCCGGATCACTCGCAAAATGTTCCTTCACGCTCGCACGCATCCTCGGAACATCGCGAGGCGGCTCCGGCCGCCACGTCTGACTGGACTGCAGTATCCGCTCAGCCGTTTCGAGTGCCTCTTTTGGCAAACTATCAACCAGTTTATGGATGGAATCTCGGTCAGGCATGGTGACTCCTACTCTTTCAATTGGTCCTTACAATAGAGGGGTCAATCGTCGGCAAGATCGAATTCGATTTCACGATGCGCTTCTTTTCCGTCAGGCCCCTTAATGAGCAGAGCATACAACAGCTTGCGTTTGTCCCTAGAAACTCCGAGCCGCCTTTCAATCTGCAACTCATGACCACGGAACCGGCGAAGTTCGATGGTGACTTCAGCCCCATCTTTTGATCCGCTCCCCGACATTACACAGTCACCGTCGCCTATGAGGCTCCCACTGCCCATTCTGCTCCTTCCGCCCCTTTGCGCGGTACGTTCGGCGATGAGTTCCTTCATCCGCTTCTGCATGTTCTGAGCATCACGGGGCATCTCCGGCGGCCAGGTCTGAAAGTGTTGTAGCGCCCGCTCGACCGCTTCCAGTGCGGCTTCGGGCAACGTATCCACGAGTTGGTGAAGAGAGTCCCGTTCAGGCATCACCATGAGTCAAAACCCTCAACTGATGAGCATACTCCTAGACTTCGATCCGATAAAGGAATGCGTCGCCCACCCAGCCGTCCTTGAAGGCGAACATCCGGGTCATGTGCAGTGCGATCTGACGTGTCTCACGATCCTCGCGAGCATAGAAGTTCGACAGCATCAGACCCTCATCTTCGCCCGGCTGCCGATCATCCACCAGGATTAAGCTCGCGCGGATCAGCAGGCCCGTGTTCTGATCAACCTCGCCCACGTAGAACGGACGGCGCGGCAAATTCCCCCGCGGATTGCTGCCGCTAATATTCCCCAGCCAGTAGAGCTTGCCATTCGAGTGGCGCAAGAGCTGGGAGCAGGAACTGGGGGAATAGAACAAATCGCCAGAAGTGTAAGTCCAAGGTATCGGCGCCGTCCAGTGCCAGCCGCCGTCGTGGGAATAGGAAATCCAGCGATAGCCAGGTAGGTCGTGTTTTCGGTCGTTGGACCCGCGCATCACCACGATCAGCCGGCCGTCGGCCAGGGTCGCAAGCGTTCCCTCAATCATGCCGCGTGTGGTTCGGGCCGGGTCGCCTTTGATCAGTTCCGCCATGCGCCAAACCAAATGCTTTCCTTTCCATCGGGCATGCAATATCGCCACATCTGTGTAAGTGTAACCACCACCAGGGTTGTACAGCTTGCCGTCCGGACCGAGAGGGGCGATTTGGACTGGCAGAAGAATGGAGCCGTCCTTTAGAGTGATGGGCAATGAGGGAACATCGCCCAGCATCACGCAGTTCTTCCCAGTGTAGACGCCGGGAAGCGGATGGCGCGCGTCGAACTCCTTTCCCTTCTGCACCACCTCAAGGCGGACTTCCTCCAGGTTGTGGTAATACACGGGGCGGGGCTCCTGTAGAGAGTAGAAGATCCTCCACTGCCGCATCCCTTCCATCGGATCGTCCGTTGGCAGAACGCCTTCGTTCCAAAACTCGATGTACCGCCCGGTCTTGGGATCCACGTAACCAGCGCGTGGAGCCAGCCTCCAAGTGCCCTCCGGACGTTTCTCGCGAATCTTTTTTTCGGTGGGTTGACTCCAGGTGCGGCCGTAGTCTGTCGAATGCCGGCAGTAGGCGACGTCGATGGTATCGGAGCGGCTCGAGCGCGCCTCCACGGAGACCATGGCGCCACCTGAGGCTTGCGCATAGAACGCGCAGGCTCCCACCGCCGTGCCCTTGCCGGGGGAACGGATAAAAATTTCGCGCGAAACGCGCTGGTGGGGAGGAACCAGGCAAACCATCGATGTCGCCAGAAAATCACGTCGAGTCATTGGATCTCCTTCGCATTTTAACGGTAGGTGGTAGGTGGGGAAGAGGTAGGTGGTAGGTCGTAGGTGGTATGTGGGGCATCGCGCCTCAAAGAACTGTAGGTGGTAGGTCGTAGGTGGTATGTGGGCATCGCGCCTCAAAGAACTGTAGGTGGTAGGTCGTAGGTGGCATGTGGGCGTCGCGCCTCGATTCCATTCCCCCAATTCCATCACCCTATCTGCCACCTATGACCTACCATCCACCTTTTTCCCTACCTACCACCTACCCTTTCCCCACCTACCACCTACAACCTACCATCTACCTTTTTCCCTACCTACCACCTACAACCTACCACCTACCCTTTCCCCACCTACCACCTACGACCTACCACCTACCTTTCTCCTACCTACCACCTACCGCCTTAAGAATGCGGTCCACCAATCCCCCGGGTTTCACCACCCCGTCCATGGGCTGGCCTGCCACGGCGGCGGGCAGGGACCAGAGCATCATGTCCTGGTAGTAGTCGTGGCCGTAGACGGACTCACCTGTGTCCTTGTCCCCGCGCATGATGTTGGGGGCGTCCCAGGTATAGCGCCAGGTGCAAGTGATGTTCTCCCAGCAGCGGCGCGCCAAATCCAGCCCAAATTCGCGCTGCCCCGCGTACATGTAAGTCATGGAGAGCATCAGGACTTCCGGCGGGAAGTAGCTGTAAGTGCCGTAGCCGCCCACGGGCGCGGGGCTGGCGTCGGCGTGCGCGTAATTCGACGCCCCCGTCTTGCTTAGCGCCACGTTGCAACGCTTGATGGTTTCAAGCGTTCGCGTCACGCGGTCAGGCCGGAAAACCGGGGAGAGGCCGTGGAAATCCGCCACCCATTGCCCATCCATCTGGTAGCCAAAAACCAAATCGGATTTGGTCCCGGACTCTGGCTCCCAAAAATTCAGGTAGTAACTGCCGGTCCACATCTTGGTTTCCATGGATGTCGTGCCGGCTTCAATCCACTCACGGCACTGGCGGGCGAAGTCCTGGTCGCCGACCTGCTCGGCCATCTTCTGCGCGATCCGCAGTTCGGCCAGGTGCAGGCCACCCACGTGCGCCACCATTCCTGACCATCCCGGCTTGTCGGCTTCAAGCCACTCCGTGCCTTCATTCCCCGTGGGCATGCTGATGACCCGGTCGCCCATCGCGTATTCGGGCCGGAGGTTAATCGTGAAGATGGTATTGCGCTTCACCGACTCGTAAAATTCCTCCGCGAAACCCTTTTCGTGGCCCCAGCAGAGAGCGTAGCGGTCCACCAGGGCGGCATAGCAAAGCCCATTGAGGGTCAGTTGGTAACCACGCGTGGGCGTGTTCATATTCAGAGGAGGGGTACCACCTGTGGCGCCGCCGAAAATCCAAGGCACCGCGCCTTCGGGGTACATGTAGCCCTTGTATCCACGCAAAGTGGATAGCGCCAACTCCGGGAAAAAGTAAACCACCGGAATGTTTCCATAGAAACTGCACGGGATGCACTCGATTTGCGGACAGCCGCGCGGGCACTCATCCATGCCGAACAAGCCGTCCTCGGGGCGCATCCAATGCGGCAGCGGCGATTCGGCCGCCGCCCACAGGCCGGTTTCCGCAATCAAATGCAGGTTATTGATGAGCGAATCTTGCAGCCAGCCGGGAAGCGTAGGGTCAGAATAAATCACCTCCTGCCACGCCAGGATTCGCCGCAGTAGCGAAGCGTGCTCGCGCGCCAGGAGCAGCGCCGCCGCGCGCGCACTGCGATGCCTGAGAGCGTACATGTGGGTAAACGTATCTCCCCTGTCTGAGGCGGGATGCCCTCCGCCCTTCCATTGGGGACTGTGCCATGTTACTAAAAACCTGACGACGCGACTTGCCCCGGAAGGGAGTTCAAAATCCACTGCCGCGGAGGAACCGCTATGGTTGGGCGCTACCTCTGGGAGCTGCTGCGCGATCTTCGCCCAGGCTTCCCCGTCCTTGCCGAGTTCCCCGCCCAGCCGGACTTTTTCTTTCCCCACAACCCCCAAGGCGTAGCTGGCCCGCGGCGCCATCAGGGGAGTGCTCGTCCACCCCCCGTTCACCACCACACCGGTCAGTTGTTCCGCCGGACCTTCCAGGGGGTGGCGGGAGAAATGATCCGCGTCGGCCTCTTTGTGCGACGGACCGTTGAAGCTGAACGCCAGGGTCCCTTGCTGCGCGGAGGCGCTGGCATTGCGCATATGAACCTCTATGACCATGCCGGGCAGCAGCGAAGCGTTGATGTCACCGGGAAGAAAAGGTGACCACGCCCGCAAGCCCACGCTGATGGGAGCGTCTGTCTCAAATTCCATGTCCACCACGGGGTAGTGTCCCCAGTAGTGAATTTCATTCGGCACACGAACGTCGCCGAGTTGCAATTCGGTGTTATAGGGCTCGACGGGAATGATGCCGTCTGTCGTTTGGTATTGCTTGATTTGCTTGGGATCGCACATCACCCAGGTTTGCCCGCCCACGCTGAGTCCCAGGAAGGGCAGATTGAGGGGGCCGCGGCGCGGCACGTGACTGTTGAAAATGGTGCTGTAACCCCACAAGCCGCTGGTCTCAAGGTCGATGCAACCGGTGTCCACGCCGCCGAGCGGCATCCCGTTCGTGGCGGGTTGGGCTTTGCGGTAAATCACTCCCGTGACGGGATGAGAAAAACCTGCGGCGGAAAACTGCACCCATTTTGACCCGGGAAGATTCGTGCGGAAAAGATTTGTGGCGCCCGGTTCTACAGAACGCCCACCGGCAGCGGCCGCGCCCCATAGCACCGACCCGTTCTGCGCAGGGTTAGTGAGTAGTCTCGACAATCCCGCCACGGAGATCAATGAATCGCGCACGAATCTTCGTCGGTCCATGAGTTTGCTCCTCCACAAAAGACGTTTGCACTATGCGCGGGCGGCAGGGGCCGGCAGGCGCCCTACGGTTCTTCATTGGGACTCGTTCGCAGGGTGTCGCGGATAGCATAGCAGCATCAGCAGCATACCCCCCAGATACAAGGGGACGTAGAGCTTAGGGTCGCCGCGCATGAACGCCAAGACGAAACCGAACAGAGCTGTAGCTTCAGAAAAAACGTAGCAGAGGATGTAATAGGTCCAGGCTTGGGTGGCCAGCGTCTTATCATCCATCGGCTCAATGGGGGAGTACAGCCCGGCGATGCGAACAAAACGCAGATAGAGAACCACTGACGCCGTCACGATTCCCATTAGCGTGAGGCCGAATTGAAACGTTCGATCGGGAGGGGTCATCGAGGAATCGTGAACTTGGGTGATTACGACAGGGTACAGACACAGCGAAAATAACATCACGGCGAAAACGAGCCGCAACGTCCTGACGACCTGAGGGGGATCCATTGCGCCGCGCTGGTTCAGTGACACGGGAACACTCCACTTGGACTACGACATAACCCGGTATTTTTGCTTCGACGCTCCAACGGGTGAGTAATCTACATCCGACCGGGTCCCCGCACAAGTGGGCAAGGTCGATTTGCGATTTCACGCGCTGCGCAGAAACGCTTCCGTGCCGTCATTCTGAGCATGGATAGCCGAAGGGCGGTTGTCGATGATGCCAGAAACGGCTACCGTAGGAGAGGATTGATGGAACCGTGGCAGGCCCCGGCAGGGGCCAACCGTGAGTAGCCGCAGGTGTGAACCTGCGGATAGCAAAACCCACCCGACCACCCAATCCGTCAGCCGACGGATTGACGCGACGAAGGTTCGGCCCCTCCAGGGCCGGAACGATCTCTTGGCTTCCCTTCCCGTAGGTTTCACCTACGGCTACTCACGTTATCCCGCTTCGCGGGACTCACCACGTTTCACGGAGGTCAGAATGACAGCCCCAACGAGTTTTTCCGCAGCCATTTCAGACACTGCACGAGTGAAACGTCTCATGGCGGGGTATTCAGAATTATGGGGAAGGCGCATGGCCTCATCGGCGATTTTCGGCGAGGAATTCGCGGATGGCGCTATACAGCGCGGCGGGTTGTTCGAGCCAGGAAAAGTGCCCGCAAGGGTCCAAGAGCACAAGCCGCGAGTTTTTCAGGGCGAGGTGAATTTCCTCTTGCATGCCCGGGTCGATGGGATCCTGGCGGCCGGCGATCACCAGGGCCGGCAGTGAGAGGCGCTTGAGAGCGGGCCGCAGATCCATTCCGGGAGCCATTTGATCGGCCGCCATCAACTGCCCCACGTCATCGTGATACGACTCCGTGCGGAACGCAGCGGCCATTTTCGCGGCCTTTTCGTGATCGTAGAAATACCCAGGTAGCAGGGTCTGGAATGACGGCGCGCGCTTGGCCGCCGCCGCTTGCTCCGGAGTGAGGCGGGAAAAGATGTTGTCCCTCATCGCCCCCACCAGAGATTGGCGCACCGGCCCGGAATCCACCAGCACCAGCGCTTCGACACGCGCCGGAAACGCCATGGCATAATTCATCGCCAGGTTTGCTCCTGCCGAGTGTCCGAGCACCATCCAGCGATCGAGCTTCAGGCTTTCCCGCAGGGCTTCCAGGTCGGCGAGGTACAGTTTGAGGTTAACGGTCCGGCGGTTGATTTCCAGCGGACGCGATCGCCCGGTTCCCCGCAACTCCACCAGAATCGTCAGGTTTGAAGAGGCCAGTTCGCGCGCGACCGGCTCCATGTAATCGCAGTCGAACCCGGGCCCGCCCGAAAGCACCAGCAAGGGCTTTCCCTGTCCAAAAAGACGATAGTGAAGATCAAAACCAAGGCGCGCAATTTTGCCTTCGCGGGGATCGGCGGCCCAAGCGAAATGCTTCATGAAAAAGATTCCCAACGCCACAAGCGTGGCGCCTAAGTTCCGTTTCATTAGAGACCTTTGATCGAGTCTGCCATTTCCCGCCTCTTTGAGCAAGTGACTTTCGCCCCGCAGCGAGGGAAGCTGGGAAGAATTACTATCTTTACCGCCGAGGCGCTGAGACGCAGAGAAAGGCCATTTGTTTTCAACTCCCTGCGCCTCCGCGCCTCTGCAGTGAGAAGGATCTCAGGGGATTATTTCACAGCCTCGAGAGCGGCGAGTTCAACCAAAAGCAATAACCGCCCCGAAGGCGGGCAATGCTCCAGGGAATCCCCAGGCACAGAAACTCTGGACAGGCACGATAAGTCGCTGTCAGAATGTAGGATCAACCGCCGAAATTGGCAACCCGATAACCGCTTGGCTCCCAAATTGTCACAAAATTGCAGGGCTAAGCCTGCGCTCGGGATGCGGAGCGGATTTATCTGCCCGGGCACGTTACGGTCAAGAATGTAAGAAAAGTTAAGGGGAGAAGTAACGCGAACTGTTGTAAAACCGTCTAAATCCTCTTGGGGAGGAAGCGCTCAATGAAGAGGGCAAGTTCTTATGTTGTGATAGTCTTAGCAGGGCTTTCGTTGGCGTGCCGGTTAGCCATTGCGCAGGCTCCCGCGCAGAATCCCCCGGCTGCTCAGGCAGCGCGCGCCACAGGGGATGTGACCCAGGTACAACCTGGGCATCTCACGGTGCACACGGGAAAGGGTGAAGTTCAAGTGGAGCTACCGGAGGGTGTCAAGCTTCTGCGCGTCCCACCGGGTTCCAAGGATTTGGCGTCGGCGACCCCCATTACCATCAATGAGATTAGTCCGGGTGACCGCGCGGTGGTTCTTGGCCATCTCGGAGAAGACCAGCAAACCATTCAGGCCACCCGCGTTGTGGTGATGTCAAAGTCAGACCTTACCAGCTTCCATGAGGCGGAGGTTCGGGAGTGGCAGACCCGCGGGATCGAGGGCGTGGTGAAAACGGTGGACCCGACCAAGCGAGAGATAACCATCTCCGTGCCGAACCACCCACCGACGCCGGGGAACTTGACTCATCCGGTGATTCTGACCACGACCCCGCGTACGCTGCTCTTGCGTTACGCGCCGAACTCCGTCAAGTTTGCGGACGCCCAACCCAGCAATATTGCCGGGCTCAAGGTTGGCGACCAATTGCGCGCTCTGGGTACCCTCAGTGAAGACGGCAGCCACTACGCCACTGACAAGGTGGTTTTCGGAACCTTCCACAACATCGGGGCAACGGTCATTTCCGTTGACCCGCAAGCCAACACCCTGACTGTGAAGAACTTGGCAACGAATAAACCAATTGTTGTGCATGCCAACGCGGATTGCAAGATGCACGAACTCCCGGAGTTCCTGGCCCAGATGATCGCCCGGCTGAGCTCCGGCGGGCAGGCAGGCGGGCCTGGGGCTGGCGGCGCAGGGAGCCCAGGTGGGTCTGGCGGTCCAGGCGGATTTGGCGGTGGAGGCCCCAGCGGTGGGGGTGGAGGTGGAGGTGGGGGCGGCGGGATGCGCCGTGCCGGCATGAGCAACCTTAATCAGGCGCTTGAGAATATGCCGACCATAACCCTTAACGATTTTAAGCGCGGCGAACCCATTGTCATATTCAGTTCGGAAGGCACGAGCCCGTCGGAAGTGACAGCAATCTTTATCCTTACCGGCGTGGAGCCGATTCTTGCCGCGCAGCCCAAGGGCGGCGGTGAAATGAACCTCGGTACCTGGAATCTGAGTCTCGGCGGTGGTGCGGCTGGCGGTGAAGGTGGGCCCTAAGACGCCCACGTAACGCACGTCGGGCGAGATCTTTGTCCGGTGTCCGGAGTCCGAGGTCCGGGGTCCGGGGTTCAAAGCAACCACCCCGGCCTTCGGCCACGCCTCCTTAAGTAAGGAGGGGACTCCGGACCCGCCTTGTAAGGGCCCGGGTTCAACCCCACAACCCCTCGCAAGAAAACGCCTTTTCGGTGATTGCCGCGCAGAATTCTGTAGAGGAGAAATGACCTTGTTACGAAACGTTTGCCGAATGTTTAACGGATTCCTGTTCTCGTTTTTGTTCCTACCTGCCCTGCTTTTCGCTCAGACTTCCGCTCCCAGTTTGCGCGGCCAAGTGCTTGACCCCTCGGGCGCGGCCGTTCCTGCCCTCACCGTTACGGTGGTGGGGCCCACGGGGATGAAATTGGCGGTGCAGACCGACGACCAAGGCAAGTATGCCTTCCGCAACCTGCCGCCGGGCGCCTACACGCTCACCATCCGCCTGAAGGGATTCGATGACTTCGTGAAGGCCGGCATCGTCATCGCCCGTGGCCAGCCACAGGTGGTGGACGCCCAATTGTCGGTGGCCGCGGAAAAGCAACAGATTACGGTGACGGACACGACCACGAAGGTCAGCGTCAACCCCGAGGAAAACGCCAGTTCGCTGGTGATTAAAGGTAAGGACCTGGAATCGCTCTCTGACGACCCCGATGAGTTGCAATCGGAACTCGAAGCCCTGGCGGGACCCTCGGCAGGACCCAACGGCGGCCAGATCTACATTGACGGGTTTACCGGTGGCCAACTGCCCTCCAAGTCCTCCATCCGCGAAATTCGCGTCAACCAGAATCCTTTTTCCGCGCAATACGATATGTTGGGCTATGGGAGGATTGAAATCCTGACCAAGCCGGGCACCGACAAATTTCATGGCCAGATCTCCGTCAGCGGGAATGAGACGTCTTTAAACACGCGGAACCCCTTTGCGACCGAGATTCCGGCCTATCACTCGGAGCATTTTGAAGGAAGTTTGGGTGGGCCGCTCAACAAGAAGACCTCATTCTATGTCAACGGGGAGCGACGCAATATCGAAGACGACGCCATCGTGAATGCCATTGTCCTGGATTCAAACTTCAATCAGGTTCCATTCACCCAGGCACTCCCCACTCCTCAAACGCGCACCGAACTCAGCCCTCGCCTGGACACCCAGTTTGGCAACAACAATACTTTGACCGCCCGGTACCAATTGTGGAAGAACGGCAATGAGAATCAAGGCGTGGGCCAGTTCTCCCTCCCTTCGGAAGCCTACAACTCGGGCACTACGTCACAAACCTTCCAGGTCAGCGATGCCCAGGTTTTGAACGAGAAAGCGGTAACGGAGGTTCGCTTCCGTTATATCTACGAGACCAGCAGCGTGACGCCTCTGAACTCGCAGCCGACCATTTCCGTCGCGGGTGCATTCACGGGAGGCGGGACCAGCACCGGCACCAGTGCCAGCACTTACCATTCCTACGAACTACAGGATTACACCTCCGTTTCCATGCGCAAGCATTTCGTGAAATTTGGAGCCCGGTTGCGAGATTCCTTCGAGTCGGCCAGCTCGACCTCGATCTTCAACGGCGTCTTCACGTTTCCTTCCCTCACTGCCTACCAGATTACGGAACAGGGTTTGCAGCAAGGTCTGACCGCCGCCCAGATCCGGACTGCGGGAGGGGGGGCCAGCCAGTTTAAGATCACCGCGGGGAACCCTCTCGCGTCCGTTCAATACCTTGACGTGGAACCCTACGTGGAAGACGATTGGAAGGTTCTCCCCAAGATGACGGTGAGCGCCGGGCTGCGCCTCGAGACGCAAACCCACATTCGCGACCACGCCGACTTTGCCCCGCGCATCGGGATTGCCTGGGGGATGGGAAAAGGGAAGTCGGCCAAAACCGTGTTGCGCGCCGGCGCCGGGATCTTCTACGACCGCATCGGTCAAGGCACCATCCTCACCAC
>Ga0187849_1002652_pt1 | contig 16758 bp, 10 predicted proteins | sample June2016WEW_4_10_2_FD_132412 | JGI IMG/M metagenome (GOLD analysis project Ga0187849, IMG submission 132412) | Peatland microbial communities from SPRUCE experiment site at the Marcell Experimental Forest, Minnesota, USA - June2016WEW_4_100 | ecosystem: Environmental > Terrestrial > Soil >...
CGGATTCCTCCATGAGTTGGGCCGTCAGTTGGTCAATGACCCGCGCCTGCCGGAAATAGGTGCGCATCCAATCCGCCGGGGCCGGTCTTTCCGCCGGTTTCACTCCTACGCCACGGGCCGCGGCTTGCGCCTGGGTATCATATCTCAACTGGTTATCATCTCTTCCATAATGATAGTGAAGGAAGCAACGGGCATCCGCTAGAAAGCCAAAAGCCTGCTGGGCCGCAGGGCGATCCCGCTCCGGCCAAAGCTGTTCCGGCGGCGTCCACCCTCCATTTTTTTCCAGCTCCTCAAGGCGGGCGAGCCATCGGCAAACGTGAAAGTCGCGCAGGCAGCCCGGCGCATCTTTGAGGTTGGGCTCCAGATGGAAAATCGTGTTGCCGTATTTCGCATGGCGCTGGCCCGTCAGTTCCACCAGATTGCGCACCAGGTCCTGGCGGTCCCGCGCCACCAAGTGTGGGACCACCGTGCCCCGGAGGCGTGTATAAAGGTCCGGGTCTCCGGCCAAGTATCGCAGGTCCAGCAAGGCAATGTTGAATTCCAGATTGTCGCGATAGAGGCGGCCACACTCCGCCAGGGTGTGCGTGCTGTTTCCTACGCGCATTCGCAGGTCCCAGAGCATGCGCAGAAGGGTGGCAATGGCGTCGCGGTACGTGGATGGTCCGCTTCCATCCTCGGTCAGGAAAAGCAGGTCAATGTCCGAGTGCGGAAACAGTTCCCGTCGGCCGTAACCACCCAATGCCAGCAAGCAAAGGTGCCGGGGCTCTTGCGGGTCCGCCGAGATGAACTCTTGATAGAGCCGGATCACCAGGGCGTCCACCAGGTCCGACCGTGCACGTATAGCGGCGATCCCCGTATTCGTCTCTTCGAAGCTCTTTTGAATTTGCTGGGATTGCGCGGCGTAATAATCCGCCAGGACCGAAAGGGCGAGGGGAGATGAGAAAGCGTTCAGGTCTTGAATGGGTTGATCAACCGGCATTAAGTATCACGCTGGCCATGACGGGGACTCACGCCGACATGAGGAAGAGCCTGGCAATTGCCGCCCGCAGCCTCGCGCCCCATACGGGGGTGGACAGCCCGCGTGTTCAGAGTACGCCGGGCGCCTCCCCCCGTTTACAATGCAGTTTCGCCGCGATCTTCGTTGCGAATGCGGATGGCCTCATCCACGGTGGTCACGAAAATCTTGCCGTCACCGATCTTCCCGGTTTTGGCCGCCCCCAAAATGGCTTGCACCGCAGAGACCGCAAGGGCATCAGAAACCACCAGCTCGACTTTAATCTTGGGCAGAAGATCCACGGTGTACTCACTACCCCGGTAGACCTCAGTGTGCCCCTTTTGCCGGCCGTGACCGCGCACTTCGGAGACCGTCATGCCTTCCACTCCAACCTCCTGGAGCGCCCTCTTCACCGCATCGAATCGCGAGGGCTGCACGATGGCTTCAATTTTTTTCATGGCAAATTGTCCTTTGTGGAGTCAGCAGACGGTAGACAGCATGCGGGATACCGGGCCACCGCACCAAGGCTCGTGCCTGTCTACCGTCTGCCGCCTGCCGTCTGCCGTATTCCCTTATACTTCGAGATTGTAACCTTCTTCCCCGTGTTGCGACAAATCCAGGCCTTGGACTTCCTGCTCCTCGGTGACTCGCAGGCCGACGGCCCAATCCACGACCTTGAGGATCACTAGCGTTCCCACCACGGCCAACACCCACGCGATAACGACTCCCACGAACTGGTTGAGCACCTGAGCAGGGTGGCCATCTATCAGCCCGACCGCCGCTGCCGCCCCCTGCGCGTCCTTAAAGATGGGATTGATAGCCTTGACCGCAAAGACGCCGGTCAGGAGGGCGCCCAGGCTGCCGCCCGCGCCGTGGACACCAAAAACATCCAGCGAATCATCGTAACCGAACTTACTTTTGACTCGCGTGACCATGAGGTAGCAAACTACGCCCGCGATGGCGCCGATCGCCAGAGCGGACATCGGCCCCACGAAACCGGCGGCGGGCGTGATGGCTACAAGACCGGCGACGGCGCCGGAGATTGCCCCCAGGACACTGGCCTTGCCATTGACAAACCACTCCGCTGCTGCCCAGCCGAGCGCCGCCGCGGCCGCGCCGAAGTGCGTGGCCACGAAAGCGCTGGTGGCCAAGCTCCCCGCCGCCAGAGCGCTGCCGGCGTTGAAGCCGAACCATCCCACCCAAAGCAAGCAGGCGCCGATCACGCTCAACACCACGCTGTGCGGGGGCATGGCTTCCTTCGGGAAGCCCAGACGTTTCCCAAGATACAGCGCGCACACCAGGGCCGAAACGCCGGAAGTCACATGCACCACTGTGCCGCCCGCGAAATCCAGTGTGGGAATCGCCCCGCCCAAAGAGGCGTTCAACAGGCCGCCTTTGCCCCAAACCATGTGCGCCATGGGATCATAAACGATGATCGACCAGAGCACCATGAAGAGCAGCAGGGCTTTGAATTTCATGCGCTCTGCAAACGCGCCGGTAATCAAGGCGGGGGTGATGATGGCGAACATGAGTTGATACACCATAAAAGTTTGCTGGGGAATCGTTCCCGCATAATCCGGGTCGGGAGCTGCGCCCACTCCGTGCAGGAACAGGTAACCGAGGCTCCCGATGAGCCGATTGCCTTCATGAAAGACCAGGCTGTAGCCGAAGAATGCCCACAGGACCGTAACCACTGCCATAAGAATAAAGCTCTGCATCATGGTGGCCAGCACATTCTTCTTCCGCACCAATCCTCCATAAAAAAGCGCCAAGCCTGGGCCCGTCATCATCAGAACCAGCGCCGCGCACACCAGCATCCAGGCGTTGTCCCCTGTGCTTTGGGCATCCGTCACTCGCTTTTCGAGCGTGGCCATCCGGGCCTGCACGTCCGACGAGGCCGCCGCCCCGGCTGCCGGAGGCGCCTGGGCAAAACCTGCGGGGGCCAGCAAGCTGCAAGCGAGTACGAGGGCCAGCATCAGTCGCGGTACTATCCGTTGCATCGGTTCTTCTCCATTTTTATCGAAATTGCGAATGCTCTATTGAGTCCAAAAAATTATACATAGGCCTTAATCGAGGAATAGTTAAAATTAGAGCCATAAATTTTATTTATGAAACCCTACCAAGAACGAGGAGTCGGCCGAAGAGGCGGTAGCGCAGCGAATGGGGCAGGCTCTGCCCCTGTCGGCAGTAGGCCCGTTTGAATCCACGTCGGGAACGGGCGCTGCCCTTTTCTCTCCGAGTCGCTTTTCAATCAGGGCGTCTTTCAAACCGTAGGCGGGTGAGGCCACGTGGCAACGACGATGTTAAGCCGCATGTCCGAGAAGGCCGTTACGTCCAAGTGCGTTGTTTCCGAGTGTGCCATCATCCAGGCACGATCGGAAAGGTGACGGGTGGAGTTCGTTTATGGTAACCATAATTGCCTGGCTCGGAAGAACTCGCCCCATGACACGAGCCGAGCGGTGATGCGATAATCCCCTGCCATGGCCGCCTTCAGATTGTCGAAGTGGTACCTGGACTGCGTCACTGATTCAGGGGACACGTCAATTGCCTACACGGGCGCCATTGATTGGGGGATGGTTCGCCTTCACTACTCAAGCCTACTGGAGAGCACGGCCAACGGCATCAAAGTGCGGCACTCGGTCCGTGAGCGAAACGAACCGAAGACCAAAGACGATTCGATTTCTTGGCGCACGAACGCGCTCCACATCGATGCCCTGTGGCAAGCCGACTCTGTTGCGTTGCGCGAGACGCTTTTCAGGTGCGAGGACGGATCCGTCGAATGGCATTGCCTCATGCCTCGGGCGCGCACGCGGTTTGGAGCTCGCTTCGGGCTCGGATACGCTGAGAATCTCATCATGACCATTCCTCCGTGGCAGCTTCCGATCGAAAACCTGCGCTGGGGTCGGTTTACGAGTGCCTCCGATTGGGTCGTTTGGATCGACTGGCAAGGTGAATTCTCGCGACGCATCGTCTACTTGAATGGAGAGTCGGCTCCCACCTTGGTACTCGAAGACGCGAGGATTAAGTTCGTTGACGGGGCGCTTCTCACGATGGATCGCTCATTGGTCATTCGTGATGGTCCGCTTGGAACCACGACGCTGTCCGCGATTCCTGGAGTGAGGAGGACATTCCCCGCACGCCTTTTACAGGTGCATGAGTCTAAATGGCGTAGCCGGGCGCGATTGGAGTTGCCCAACGGATCGGGCGTGGAAGGCTGGGTCATCCACGAAAGGGTGCGTTGGCCAAAATGACTTGGCAAAAATTCCTTTACGGCGTGCTATTTATAGTTGTTCTGCCGGGCCTGCTCGTCATTTGGGCAGTTGCAGCGCAGGCTAAGGTCACAATGCCTTTGTACGGGAGTCTTGCTCTTGGTGGTGTATTCGCGGCCCTCGGTCTCGGGCTGATGTTGACCGGAATGTTTGAACTGTGGCGTTTGGGCGGCGGCCTTCCCATGAATGCCTTTCCCCCTTCCCGACTTGTTTCGCGCGGGACGTTCCGGTTCCTTCCCCATCCCATCTACACGGGCTTCGTTGGGGTTTGCCTCGGGATTTCGATGATGGCCAAGTCTGCTTCCGGACTGTGGCTGGTCACTCCCAGCGTGGTTTTGGGTTGCGTGGCCCTCGTCCTGGGTTACGAGCGCCTGGATCTTAGGCGCCGCTTCGGTCGCACTCTGCACCTCCTCCCGCCTGATGACGATGCGGTTCCGTCAACCGTGGAACGAATCCGATTCCTGCTCCTGGTCATTATTCCCTGGCTCGCTCTGTATGAGTTCACCATCAGGTTGCCTTTGCCGGCCACTCGATTCGGCTTTGCCTTCGAAGATCACCTGCCGATCTTTTCTTGGACCACGCTCGTTTATGAGAGCACCTATGTCGCAGTTGCTTTGGCGCCATGGTGCGCGCGAACACGAAAAGACCTGCGGCGACTCATGATCTCCGGTTGGGTAGCTATGGGAGTGGTGTTTCCATTCTATTGGTTTGTCCCCTCCGGCGCTCCGTGTCGCCCGTTACTGGGCAACGACTGGGGTACTCACCTGCTGAGTTTGGAACGCACCATAGATGCTCCGGTCGCTGCCTTGCCTTCCTTCCACGTTCTCTGGGCAGTCTTTGTTGCTCGTCTTTATCGGCCTCGGTGGGCAGGCTTGTGTTACGTGGTGGCCATTGCCGTAAGTTGCATTACCACAGGAATGCACTACCTTTCCGACGTCATCTTGGCGCTGGCCATCGCCCCAGGGCTCCTTGAACCGCGGCGCCCGTGGGAAAAATTACGCCGCGTGACCGAATGGTTCGCGAACTCCTGGCACGAATGGCGCATGGGTACGGTTCGCATTATCAACCACGGCTTCTACGCAGGTGCTGCCGCGTTCGTCCAGTTGGCGGTCGTCTTTGCAGCCGTGGGGCCCGGGCGAGAATGGAAAGTGCTGGTCACTGCGCTTGCCGGCATCATGAGCGCGGGAGCCTGGGCACAATGGGTCGAAGGCTCATCGCGACTGCGCCGTCCTTTTGGATTCTACGGAGGGCTGATTGGCGTGGGTGTAGCTTGCCTCTTCTTCGGGGAACGCTGGACACTCCTCGCTGCGCACTGCCTTGGAGCGCCCTGGCTGCAAGCCATCGGACGCCTGCGTTGCCTGGTAAACGGTTGTTGCCACGGAGGTCCGACAGGGTCAGCGATTGGCATCCGAATTAACCACCCGCGATCTCGCGTCACTCGTCTCGCCGAGCTTAACGGCGTCCCCATCCACGCCACGCAGTTGTACTCGATTGTGAGCAACCTGGTGCTGGGTCTGTTACTCGGGCGTTTGTGGATCTCCGGTTGTCCGCTCTCGCTGATCTGTGGCATCTACGCCATCGGCAACGGAGTTTCACGATTCGTCGAAGAAGCCTACCGGGGCGAGCCTCAAACCCCCATGGTCTTCGGTTTGCGCTTGTACCAGTGGCTTGCAGTGGGAACGGTGATCGTTGGCGCCACGCTCACAAGCCTCACCTCGCCTCCACCGCCCACGCTGAATTTCTCGCCCAACGATCTCGTTTTGGCTATGGCATATGCGTGCATCGTCGCCGCCGCAATGGGCGTGGATTTGCCAGAAAGCAACCGCCCGCTAGCGCGCCTAACCTGAGCTTGGAACCCAGGAGATTATGCCCTCTCGTTGGTCACTCGTACCGCATCAGGCGAGTTCTCGACGGATAGTCGCCCGCTCGGAAAGTATCGGCATGTCGGGTCTCATACGAAGGTGCAATCAAAGAGATACTTAATCGTACGTTCTTCAGTCTCGGCGCCTGAGCCGGGTTCTACTTTCTGTACCAATATGAACGCACCTTCGTATCAGATCCCGCGCGCAGCCACATGCATGTATAGTTGCTTGCCGGACAAGTGGCGATTGCACCTCGTGTATCCCATTGAAGAGTCGCGTAAGGGCACGCCATGGCGTGCCCCTACGAGGATTTCTTCACAGCTTCCGCGAAGTGGGGGAGACTCTGCCCATGCCGAGCACAGACAGAATGTCCTCAACTCAGGCTCGGAAACTCCACCCTCCGGTCAGACCCTTGGGAACGTTGACCCCGGTGAGTGATACGGGACTGTGAGCCCACCTTTTGCTTAGATCGTTGGATGGAGAGTGGGCAGGTCCGTAAGCGACTCCTCCGGGCCCTGCTGCTCACATTCCTGGAGGTGCTTTGCCACCTCTTTCTCAACGTCTTGGGCTGTAGCCAACGCCACGCGGTTCCGTCCCGCGATCTTGGCGCGATAAAGGGCGGCATCGGCGAGGCGGACGAGCGTCTCAGACTTCACATCGCGGAGGTCTTCGAGCGCCACCACCCCCAGGCTGAGGGTTACGGTAATCAGACCTTCTGGAGTTTCTATGGCTTTGCGGTCGATGCGGGCGCGAAAGCTTTCGGCAAAGCGGGTGGCTGCTGCCAGGTCGCATCCGGGGACCACCGCCAGGAACTCATCTCCTCCGTAACGCCCCAGGGAATCGTAGGTTCTCATGGCGCCCCGCAGGCGGCGGGAGGCTTCCCGCAGGACGGCGTCGCCCGCCGGGTGGCCGTAGGTGTCGTTGATCGCTTTGAATCGATCCACGTCGGCCATGGCGACGGCAAAGGGACCGTGGGTGCGGGAAGCGCGCGCTACTTCCTTCCGCAAGATGGCGAGAATGGTTCCATGGTTCCAAAGGTCCGTAAGGGGGTCGCGGCTGGCTTGGTCGCGCAGGGCCTCACGCGCCTGAAGGAGTTGTTCCTGAAGTTCCACGATGCGCCGACCAGCCCGGAGGCGCGCCCGCAGTTCATAAGGATCGAAAGGCTTGGTTACGTAATCGTCGGCGCCCGCCTCCAACCCTTGCACGATGTCTTCCTTCTGGCCCCTGGCCGTCAGCAAGAGGATATAGGTGTAAGGACGACCCTTCCGCTGCCGGATGCTCCGGCAGATGTCGATGCCGTCTCTGCCCGGCATCATCCAATCGAGGATCGCCAGCCGGGGGGCGTCGTTCCCTTGCAGGATTGCCCAAGCCTCTTCTCCTTCCGTGGCCACCATGACCTCATAACCCCATTTCACCAGGAACGCCTCCAGCATGCGGCGGGAAATGGAATCATCTTCCGCGATAAGAGCTTTCATGGTGTTACCTCTTTCCCGAGATTGGCCAGGGCCGGCCGGAGGCGCTCAAGCTCCTCTTCCAGGCGCGCCAAGGCCTCACGGACATGCTCCAAACTCTGTGTTCGCCCGGCCAGGTCTGCCAGATCCGCGGCTTCACAGGCCGCCCGCGCCGAAAAAAGCGCGAGATGGTTTTTCAAAACCCGGGTGACGCGCTGGAACTCCACCTTATCTTGGCACTCTGCGGCGTCGCGAGCGGCGGCAACCAACGTGGGGCAATCGTTAAAGAAGGCGCTGATCAGATTCCCGAGCAACAACTTGTCCCCTTCGAAACGTGCCAACACGCGATGCCGGTCGAGCACATTCTCCTGGTGGTTGTCCGGAGGTTGGCTGGCCACGGGCCCCGCAGGCACTTGGAGGAGCCCCTCAACGGTCTCAAAGAGCTGTTGTGCCCGGACGGGCTTAGGGAGATAACCATCCACGCCAATTGCCAGGATGCGCTCGCGGTCCCCCTTCATGGCGTGGGCCGTCAAGGCGATAATAGGAATGCGGGAAGCGGCGCCATTCTCTTTCGCCCGGATCCGAGCGACGCACTCCTCCCCATCCATCTCCGGCATGAGCATGTCCATCAGGATCAAGTCGAAATGGGTTGTGGACGCTCTTTCCAAAGCCTCCAACGCCTTCCTTCCGTTTGCCACGACCTCGACCGTGTGCCCGCGCTTTTCCAGAAGACGCATGACCAAAACTTGGTTCACGGGGTTGTCTTCCACCAGCAAAATGCGCAACTTCCTCCACTCTTCCCGCAGGGAATGTCGCGTGACGAGCGGCTGGGAGGACGGTCCCGAAGGCGTCCCGAATGCCAAGAGGATTGCCTCTAAGAGATCGGCCTGCTTCACCGGTTTCATCAGATAAGCCGCGATGCCTAACTGCCGGCAGCGTGCCGCGTCTCCAGGCCGGCCTCCCGAAGTCAGCATCAGGATCACCGCCCCGGCAAGCTCCGGGTCGTGCTTGACGAATTCGGCCACGGCGAATCCATCCACATCCTGCATTTGCGAATCGAGGAGGATAACCGCATAGGGGTTCCGGTCCCGCCTGCTTTGCTCCAGCAGGGCCAGCGCGCGCTGCCCTCCATCCGCCTCGGTGGGTATCATCTTCCAGCGCCTCAACACCTCCACCAGGATGTGACGGTTGGTTGAGTTATCGTCCACCACCAAGGCTGGAAGGTTTCTGAGCCGGGCAAATTCCGCCCAACGCGCGGCGCCAGCGCTGCGCCCCAAGCCGAAGCGTCCGGTAAAGTGGAAGTTGCTACCCTGGCCAGGAGCGCTTTCCACCCAGATTCGCCCTCCCATCAACTTCACCAAGCGCGAAGTGATCGCCAAGCCCAGTCCGCTACCGCCGTACCGGCGCGTCGTTGAGGTGTCTGCCTGCTCAAAGGGCCCGAAAATGATCTGTTGCTTCTCGGGAGGGATTCCGATTCCGGTGTCACGAACCGAAAAGTGCAGCGTCGCATGGTCTTCGCTCTGAGAATCCACCTCAACCTGGACCACCACCTCGCCTTTCTCCGTGAATTTAATGGCGTTCCCCACCAAGTTGAGGATGATCTGACGAAGCCTGCCAGGATCCCCAATCAAGTACTCGGGCACCTGTGGCGAAAGGGAACAAGCCAGTTCTAGCCCCTTCTGGGAGGCGCGGACGGTGAGAGATTTTAAGGTGTCGCCAAGACTCTCCGGCAGTTTGAACTCGATGGCGTCCAATATCATCTTCCGGGCTTCGATCTTCGAGAAATCCAAGATGTCGTTCACCAAGGTGAGCAACGCGTCCGTAGAGGTCTTCAGCATGGCGAGGTACTCGGATTGCTCCGCGGAGAGAGGGGTGTCGAGGAGAAGTTCACTCATTCCAAGGATGCCGTTCAACGGCGTGCGGATTTCATGGCTCATGTTGGCCAAAAACTCGCTCTTCGTCTGGCTGGCGGCCTCGGCTCGCACCTTGGCATTGCCCAGGTCCTCGAAGGCCTTGGTGAGCTCACGAGTGTTCTGCTCTTGCACGTCGCGGGCTGCCTCCAGTTCCGCCGCGTAGCGCTTCAGCTTTTCCTCGGCGCCCATCCGCTCTGTAATGTCGCGGCTAATCCCCACGAGGCCGGTGATGCGGCCGTGGGCGTCCCGGAGGGGCATCTTGATAGTGGAAAGATGGCGGAATTGGCCGTCGGCCAACCGCGCGCCCTCCACCCGGCCAATCAGCGGCTGGCCGGATTGAATAACCTGTTCTTCGTCGTGGAAGAAATTCTTCGCGTCTTCCGCGGAAAAGAAGTCAAAGTCGGTCTTGCCGATTGCTTGAGTGGGGTCGGATAACCCCAGGGCATGGGCGTGCGCGCGATTGGTGCGAATAAAGCGGCTTTGGCGATCCTTGAAGTAAATGTAGTCCGGAAGGTTATCCATCAGGGAGCGGAGAAAATCGTGCTCCCGGGCCAATTCCTCAACCAGCAGCGCCAATTCCTCGGTGTGCTTCTCCTGAACGATCTTGGCGGCCTCCAGTTCTGCCGTGTAGCGCTTCAGTTTTTCCTCCGCCCGCTTGCGCTCGGTGACATCGAGGTACAGTCCATAGGTACCTGCGATTTTTCCGTCAATGCGGAGCGGGACGGCATGGAGTTCCACATGCACAAGCGTTCCGTCCCGCCGGAACCTCTGGGTGGTGACATGAACTGTCTCCGCCTGCATCACACGGTCGGTGAGGTCTTTGGCCTCCTCGGCCATCTCGCCATTAGCGATGCACTGATCCACCTTTCTCCCGAGAAGCTCCTTTTCCGCGTAGAGGAACAGTTGCTCGAAGGCGGGATTGCACAGCACAATTCTCCCCTCGACATCGAGGGAGATAATGGCTACAGGGCTGTGCCGGATGAGGGCATTCAGGTGCGCGGTCCGCTCGGCGATAGCCTTCTCCGCCTGTTTCTGTTCCGTGATATCAGACACCAGGATGTCGAGAGAGACGAACCGGTGGTCAGTGTCAGAACGGCAAACCGGCGTGCACTTCACCCAGCGAATTAGCTTGTCCCTCCGGACGATCCGGATGTCAAAGACCGGGGGATCCTCCCCGCGGAGCAGGCTTTCCGCCAGCGCGACTGCGGCCGAACGATCCTCTTCGTATATCACCTGGAGCCAAAGCTTGGGATCGCTTTGGAGCTCTTCGGAAGTGTAACCCGTCACGGCTTCGCAACCGGCGCCATACAAGGCACGCACCACCCGCTCCTCCACGATTTCGACGCTGCAAATGAAGTCCGTCACTGCGCCCACCAAGCGCCGATAACGGCTTTCGCTCTCCTTCAGCGCCTCTTCTGTGCGTTTGCGCTCGGTAATGTCATTCATCATTCCCAGGTGGGCGACAATATGGTGGTGAGTGTCGAAAATCGGAGCGGTGGAAAGCTGAATATCAATCCAGGAACCGTCCTTCCGCTTGCGACGCAGTTCCACATTCGAGATAGTCTCGCCCCGCATCGCTTGCCCGGAAAGCGATTTATGGTTGTTCCAGTGCTCCTGCGGAACAGTGGGAAGCGGCCCACCTAGGGTCTCCGCTTCGCTCCAGCCAAACAGACTTTCCGCAGCGGGGTTCCACATGCAGACAAGTCCATCGGCATCCAAGGCCGCAATGGCTACCGGGGAAGCCCGCACCACGGCCCTTACCACCTCGTTGGCTTTGCGTAGGGTCTTGTCAGCCTCTTTGCGTTGCAGGGCGGCGCCGAGGGTCCTCGCTGCCGCGCGTAGAGCCTCCGTTTCCACGCTCGACCACTGGCGCGCGCTCAGGCAGTCGTCAAAGCCGATGAAACCCCACCACGTTTCACCCACAAAGATAGGCACAGCGATAAGGGACTTAATATCCTGCCCTTCCAAATGCCGCCGGGCCAATTCCGGAAGGCCGGCGACCACCCCCTGGCCAATTTCCCCTTGCCTCAATCCTTCCATCCACTCTTGTAGGTGGTTTTCTTTCCAGGAGAAGTTCTGGAGCTCGGGATTGTCAATTTGGGGCGTGATCCCCGGCGCTGCCCACTCGTACCGCTGGCTCGTCAGCAGATCGCCCTCCGAGCCAGGATGGTTCTCGAAGATATAAGCCCGGCTCGCGGACATGGACTGCCCCAACCGCTCCAAAACGGACTGAATATTCTCTTCCCAATTGCCTCCTGAGAGGAGCTTTTCGGCGGCAAAGCTGACTGCTTCCAGAATCGTATCGCGCCGGTGGAGGGCTTCTGCCACCTCCACATGCTCGGTGACATCCCGGTTGAAACTTAGGATCGCCGTTTTGCCCCCATATTCGACGGTGGACAAGCTCACCAGAACCGTAATGGGACGACCGCCCTGGCGGGAGTGGACGGTAGTGAACCCAGCGCAACTTTTCCCTTCCTGGACCCGACGAATCTCCTCCTCGTAGCGGTCCATATCCTTCGAAAGGGTTTTCAGGTTGGAGCCCACCAAGGCGTTGCGATCCCACCCATACACCTTGCAGGCCTTGCGATTGCAGTCCAGGATGATTCCGCTTTCCGCCTCGTGAACGAGGATGGCATCATTCGCTTTTTCGAAAAGTTCGCGATACTGCCGGGACAGCGCCGCCTCACGCCGCAGCCACTCGCGCATAACAGCAGCCTGCCCGCCCCCCACCTTCCGGTACAAGATGAAACCGACAAGGACCCCGAGCCCTGCCATCATCAGCGCGAGAATTCCCGGTAGATTGTGACCGGACGGCACTTGGGGTGGTGAGGGGGCCGCGACGGCGACCGTCACTGGGGCGAAGGCATCTCTTCCACCTTGTGCCCAGCGCGCCAAAGGGGGCCGGAGACGATGCTCAGACAATGAGGGCTGCGCGCCGGCGGAGAGAATCCCACCCTGCCCCGCCAGCGCCATGAGCACCAAGCTTCGGCAGAGAATCCCCCGCCAATGCCCCACCCCGGGATTTGACCGATGGGTATTCAACGTGTCTTCTCGGTATGCCCGTGCAAACGATCGAGTTCGGGTTGGACAAATCGCGCGTAGCACTCCGGACAAATCCCGTGGCTGAACTGGGCTTCAGAATGGTCGCTGATGTATCCTTCAACCTGTTGCCAGTAATTGCGATCGTTGCGGATCTTCTTACAGTAAGAACAAATGGGCAGCAGTCCTTGGAGCGTTTTGACACGTGAAAGGGCCTCTTCCAATTCCCGGATGCGCTGCGCCAAGGCCCCCTGGAGTTCCAGGACGCGGATTCCCACTTGCACGCGTGCGCGCAGCTCCTCACGGTTAAAGGGTTTGGTGATGTAGTCGTCGGCTCCGGACTGAAGGCCATGGATCTTGTCTTCCTGACCCCGCCGCGCGGTTAAAAGGATCAGGTAAATTGGCCGCGTCTGCGGGCTTTTGCGGATCCGGCGGCAGATCTCGATTCCATCCATGCCCGGCATGAGCCAATCCAGAATCACCAACTGCGGCGCTTCGTCGGCTTGCAAGGTCTCCCACGCTCGCGTCCCGTCTTCGACCGCCGTCACGCCATAGCCCCACTTGCGCAAGTTCGCGACCAGGATGTGCCGAGACACCGCTTGGTCTTCCGCCACCAAGATTTTCATGGAAGAAATCCTTTCCCATCTCCCCGGCTGGAGAAGCGCCCCCCGGCACTGCGGTTCTCGAACCGAAATCTCACCTACAACGCGGCTGGCCCATCCCCGCCTTGCGCAGCGCGATGGAAAGTCCTTCGAGCGTATAGGGCTTCCCAATGAACACCGCCGAGCGCGCATCGGGAGCGTCGCGCAGAATCTCGCCGGTGCTGTAACCCGAAGCGAAGACCACCCGCACCAGGGGATCAACCGCTCGCATCCGTCGGTAGGTCTCCAGGCCGCTCAGTTCCGGCATGATCAAGTCCATTAGAACGCAGTCGGTTTCCCCACGGCGCTGCTCGTAAATCTCGAGAGCCTGCTTGCCGTTTTCGGCCACCCAAACCTGGTAGCCGAGCCCTTTCAATCCTTCCTCTGCGAAAGCACGGACCAGCGGCTCATCGTCCACCACCAGCACGGTTCCCCAGCCGGGCTGTATTTGTCCCAACCCGCTGGCGCCCGTCTGCGGCGCCGGAGCAGGAATCAAGGGAAGGAAGAGGGTAAACCGCGCGCCGTGGCCGGGCTCGCTTTCCACCTTCACGAACCCCTCGTGGTTTTTGACGAATCCGTAAACCATGGCGAGGCCCAGTCCCGTGCCGCGGCCCGGTTCCTTGGTGGTGAAGAACGGGTCGAATACTCTGGGCAAGGTTTCGGGCGCGATTCCCGCCCCCGTATCCTGGACGGAAATGCTGGCATAGCGCCCCGGAGCGCAAGTCGCGGGAAGGTCCGGCTGCTGCGCCTCGAGGGTTACGGCACCCGCTTCGAGGCTCAGCGTTCCCCCTCGTGACATCGCGTCACGGGCGTTGATGCAGATGTTGAGCAGGGCCTGTTCAAGGTAACTCGGCTCCGCGTTGACCCACAGAGGCTCGCTTCCCTTGTGGACGGCGACCGTGATATTTCGATCGAACGTCCGCACCACCATGCGTCGCACCCGGTCCAGGACGTCGTCGACACACACCGGCTTTACCTGCTGCCGCTCAGGACGGGCAAACCCCAGGAGTTGGCGCGTCAGCTCCGCGCCGCGCTGGGCCGACTGCTCGATCATGCCCATGGAGTCTTGCAAAGGATCATCCGAGCTCAGCCGCTGACGGGCCAGTGACGCGAAACCCAGCATGACGGTCAGCAGGTTATTGAAGTCGTGGGCAATGCCGCCCGCCAGGGTTCCCAGCGCCTCCATTTTTTGCGCCTGGAAAAGCTGCCGCTGCAACCGCCTGCGCTCTTCTTCCGCCTTCTTGCGCTCGTCGATGTCCTGCACCATCCCCAGGAAGTGAGCGGGACGGCCCGCCGCGTCGTGGAGAAGGGAAATGTTGGTCGCGCACCAAACGGATTCGCCGGATTTGCGCAGGTAGCGCGTTTCGAGACTGACTTGCCCCCTCCCGCTTTCGAGCAGGGTTTGCACCTTTTCCTGGTTTGCCGCCGCGTCCTCAGGATGGGTAATTTCCGTGAAGTGTTTCCCCTGCAATTCCTCGCAGGTGTAGCCCAGCAAGCGCGCGAAGGCGGGGTTAACGGCGGAGAAACACCCATCCAGGCTCGCCAACGCGACCCCGAAACAAACCTGTTCAAAAATCGAGCGGAAGCGCTCTTCCGAAACGCGCAGTTGCTTGTAAAGTTCGCTGCGCTCCAGCGCCAGGGCGGCCTGGGTAGCCACCTGATCGATCAGCTTACGGGTTACCGAGCGGATGCCATCCGGCTGATCGGCCGCCACGTCGAGAACCCCCAGCACGCGCTTGCTGGTCTGCAAGGGAACGGCGTAGACGCATTGTTCCTCCGCGCCGAACCTCTCACAGCGCGGGTCCTTATCGACTCGCGGCACGTAAACCGCCTCCCTTTGCCGGATCACCCAGGCCAGAAGCGTGGGCTCCTGGAGGGAAACGACATGCCGAGCGCCCCCATTCCTTCCTCCCCACGCCACCCGCTGAAGTTCCCCCGCGGGCTCGTCCAAGCGATAGATTCGCGCGTGGCTCAGCCGCTCGCGGTCAGCCAAACGCGCCAGGATCGTTCCCAGCGCCGATTCCACATCGAGGGCGCCGGCCAGCGCGGCGTTAACCTCCGCCAACAGAGAAAGCTGGTGGATCCGGGCTTCTGCTCCATCGCCGGGCACTGCGACGCTGTGAGGGGGGGCATAGGTCGCTTCGTGCAGCCCCCTCGGGGATGCCGGATTTTGTGAGAAACTGACCAGTTGGCTATTGCTGGGTATGATTGTAGCCATCTTGCTCCTTAGTTAGGCCGAACCTGCCTCCGAGAAGGTATGCATTCGCCGAGCATTTGCTCGGAGAATGCGTCTGGCGCGAAGCGCTTTAGCAGGTTGATGAAAAATGCCTCGCGGCCTCTGACCAAGTTGACAGTGTGTTGTAGCGCTGAGCGTTAGCTCAGCACGTGCCGACCTAAAGGTCGGCGCTACCAGGTTTTTCATCAACCTCTTAGAGTATGTCGGCTTGCCGCGGCTTTTCTTCCCGCGAGCTTGCTCCGACAGTTGGCCCGAAACTTTCCCTTGGCAATGCGGCCCGCAGGCTCGACTGGCAAGAGCGGTTTCGAAGGACGGGACCGCACTCCATAGCCCCCCCTTAATATCGATGGACATTCGGTCGGGCCGCAGCCCTGCCAGCTCAGAGTCGCAAATGTCCTGGCGCAACCCCCTAATTCCAAAACCCGCAGATGCTTTCCTCCTCTGGTCGAATTCCCACGCGCGTGACCGGGGCGACTCGGTCGAACTGCACGCCAGCGACAGCTCCGCCACCCGGCACGCACAATAACCCTCCATTTATCCTTCGGCAAAATGAAGGTTAGACTTGAGTAATCTTTGCAGGTTAAAGGGCGTTAAGACGGCACTGCGGACGATTGACGGGACTTGAGCAGGTTAGTTTTCGATGGCAACAGGAATCCGGGAATCAGACCATTACGGCATTGAGCCACTAATGATTGACACTCGATGGAGTTTTCCCGCGACACCCCCAACGACACGACTCCGTCCGTTTCCCTTGGAATGGGCTCTCTTGGTGTCTTAGTGTCTTGGTGGTTCATCCGCCTTGCGCCTCTTTGTTGCATTCTTCCTTTGTGCGTGTAAAATGGCACCACTTCGTGGGCAGGGGTTGTTGGCAGGCTGCCTGCGAGTGTCCTCCCGAGTCCCTGAGGGAGAATCTATGCGCAGCTCCAATTCGGTTGGTCATTCCCGCCGCGTCAGGCTGGCCGCGGTGACGGTGGGGGCTCTTGCCTTCTGCGGGTGGTGGGGCCCCGCGCCAGCGGCGTGGGCGGCAGCTCCCGCCGCCACTTCCTGCGAGAGCCTGGCCACGCTTTCTTTGCCTCACACCACGATTACGCTCGCCAAGTCCGTGCCTGCCGGGGAATTCACACCACCACCTCCACCCAACGCACCCGCGGGTTATAGCGAAGCGCCGCTCGAAAACCTTCCCGGCTTCTGCCGCGTCGCGGCCACCGCCAGTCCGAGTTCGGATTCCATCATCAAATTCGAAGTCTGGATGCCTGCCACGGACTGGAATGGCAGATTTCAAGCCGTGGGCAATGGCGGTTGGGCGGGAAGAATCTCTTACGGGGGATTGGGCGCCGCGCTCCAACACCATTA
>Ga0187849_1002673_pt1 | contig 16671 bp, 15 predicted proteins | sample June2016WEW_4_10_2_FD_132412 | JGI IMG/M metagenome (GOLD analysis project Ga0187849, IMG submission 132412) | Peatland microbial communities from SPRUCE experiment site at the Marcell Experimental Forest, Minnesota, USA - June2016WEW_4_100 | ecosystem: Environmental > Terrestrial > Soil >...
GATTTCATACTGGATCAAGGGGTAATTTCGAGAGAGAGTTTCGAGGAGACCTTTCCCACGGGGAATCTGCCGGCGGATTTCTCGGTGGAAGAACATTTCATCAAGCCCGGGCTTCTTACTCCGCAGCTATACCGTAATGCGGCCGAAACCTTTTACGGCGCAAACTTCGCCACGGACGACGATTTCCCCAAAGAACCCACCGTATACGAGAACCTCTCCATTCAGTTCATGAAAGAATCAAAATTCATCCCGGCCTTCCAGGAGAACAACACCCTGACGGTGATCATGTCTAACCCCTTCGATTTTTACACCCTGGATGCGATCCGCCTGGCCACCCGGAAAAATATCAAGGTGTTGATCGGAGAAGAGTCAAAAATACTGGAAGCCATCGAGCGTTCTTACGGGGTCGGCGGACCTTCCATGGAGAAGATCATCGAGGATATTGACAGCATTCCGGAATACCAGGCTGGAGACGAAGAGAATGTGGATCAGCTGCGGGATATGGCCTCGGAAGGGCCGGTCATCCGCCTGGTCAACCTGGTGATCACCCGGGCCATCGAGAGAAGGGCCTCCGACATTCACTTGGAGCCCTTTGAGGACAACTTCCGGGTTCGCTATCGGATTGATGGAGTGCTTCACGATGTGGAGTCTCCTCCCAAACGCCTCCAGGCGGCCATCATCTCCCGGATCAAAATCATGGCCAAGCTGAACATTGCCGAAAGACGCCTCCCCCAGGACGGGCGGATCATGCTGCGGGTGAAAGGAAAGGAGATTGACTTCCGGGTTTCCACCGTCCCAACCATTCACGGGGAATCCATCGTTCTGCGTATTCTGGACAAGAGCAGCATTGTCCTTGATGTAGGAAAGCTTGGGTTCTCGAAAGATATGCTGGATAATTTCCAGCAGCTGATCGAGAGGCCCCACGGAATCATTCTGGTAACCGGTCCCACCGGAAGCGGGAAGACCACCACCCTCTATTGTGCGCTGGAGAAGATCAACTCCCCCGATTTGAAGATCATTACGGTGGAAGACCCGGTGGAGTATCAGCTGAAGGGCATCAATCAGATTCAGGTGAAGCCGGCCATCAACCTGACCTTTGCCAATGCCCTGCGGTCCATCGTCCGCCAGGACCCGGATGTAATCCTGATCGGGGAGATTCGGGATGCCGAGACGGCGGAAATTGCCATTCATTCCGCCCTGACCGGCCACCTGGTCCTTTCCACCCTGCACACCAACGACGCCCCCAGCGCCGTTACGCGCTTGATCAACATGGGGATGGAGGATTACCTTCTCTCTTCCACCATCATCGGCATCCTGGCCCAACGGCTGGTGCGGGCCGCTTGTCCTTTTTGCCGGGTGCCCTATTCGCCAGACCCGGCGATCCTGCACGAAATGAAGATGGACGGAGTGAACCTGGCGGAGGACAAAATCTTCGACGTGAAGGGATGTCCCCAGTGTTCCAACACCGGCTACTGGGGCCGGGTGGGAATATTCGAGCTTCTCATGGTCACGGAAGATATTCAGAAGCTTATCATGGAGAAGAAGGATGCGAATGTCATTAAAGACCGGGCTCGCAAGGACGGAATGAGAACCTTGCGGGAAGATGGCTGGATGAAAGTGAAAGAAGGGATTACCACCGTTTCCGAGGTCATCCGGGTGACTCAGGAAGAACAGGTAATGTAGGGACAGATGGCTGAATACATCTACAAAGCGACCACCGTAAGCGGAGAGATTGTAGAAGGATCGATGGAAGGCCACGATGAGAAGGCGGTCGTCCGAAACCTCCAGCAGATGGGCTACATTCCGGTGCGTCTCTCCCCCGCCCGCGAAACCGCAGGGGGTTCCCGCTTCTCTCTGCTTCTCCAGCGGGTGGGCGTGAAAAACTTGTTGATCTTTACCCAGGAACTCTCCACCCTGGTTTCGGCCGGCCTGCCCATTGACCGGAGCCTGCAGATTCTGGGAGCCGTGACCGAGAATGCACGATTGAAGGAAGTAGTGCAGGATATTCTGACCCACATTGAGGGGGGAAATTCTCTGGCCGAGGCACTGGGAAATCACCCCCGGATCTTTTCCAAGCTCTACGTCAATATGGTGAAAGCGGGTGAGTCAGGAGGCTTTTTGGAGGTCATCCTCCTGCGTCTAACCAAATATTTGCAGAGTTCCAAAGAGATCAGAGATCATCTGATATCAGTTTTGATCTACCCCATCATTTTGACCGCAGTCAGCGGCCTGGCCATTACCATCATGGTCACTTTTGTCGTTCCCCGCTTTGCCAAGATCTTCGCGGACAGCGGGAAAGCGATCCCTCTGCCGACCCAAATGATTCTCCTGTTCAGCCAATACTTCAGGGAATATTGGTGGGCCATTCCGGGGGTCATCGCCCTGATCTACCTCTGGCTGAAGGTGTATACCCAGGATGAAGAGAGGCGATGGCGGTGGGATAGCTTTAAGTTGAGAGTGGTGGCCGTCGGAGATCTCATCAAAAAAGTGGAGGTCGCTCGTTTTGCCAGGACCCTGGGAACTTTACTGCAAAGCGGCGTCCCGATTCTCCCAGCGCTTGGCCTGACCAAAGAGATCTCCCAGAATCTGGCCATTTCCCGTTCCATCGCCCATATCCATGATCGGCTGAGAGAAGGCAAGGGAATCGCCAAAACCCTGGAGGAGACCAAGGTCTTCCCCCCGCTGGCAGTGCACATGATTGGAGTGGGAGAAGAAACCGGACGGCTCGAAGAGATGCTGACCAAAGTGGCGGAGGCCTACGAGGAAAACGTCCAGACCACGATGAGACGGCTGGTTGCCCTTCTGGAACCGGTGATCATTCTTGTCCTGGGAGCGGTGGTGGGCTTCATCGTCCTTTCCATGCTGTTAGCTATTGTGGGCATTAACGAGCTTCCGTTCTAGTCTCATAGAATGAAGTTCTGTGCAAATTGGCAAGAAATTTCGGAGGGCAGTTTCCAAATCAACTTGGGTTAAGAAAATTTCAAGGTTTTGCACGTGAGTAATGCAGAGGAGGGACGATGAAGCAGGTGAATCGGCGAAGAGAACGAGGATTCACGATAATGGAACTTGTGGTGGTGATCATCATTATCGGATTGCTGGCTGCCTTTGTAGCGCCTAAATTCTTCGGAAAAGTCAGCGAGGCCAAGCTGAAATCGGCCAAGGCTCAGATTGAGCTTTTTGGCACGGCCCTCGATGCCCTGCGTTTAGATGTCGGAAGGTACCCAACCACCGATGAGGGTCTGAAGGCCCTCCGGGAAAAACCATCTGGAATGGAAAGTTGGAAAGGCCCCTATCTGCCCAAAGAAATTCCCATGGACCCCTGGGGAAAGGCCTACGTTTACAAGTCGCCGGGGGAGCATGGAGATTACGACCTCATCTCCTACGGGCTCGACGGTGCCCCCGGAGGGGAGGGGGAAAACGAAGACGTGGTCAGCTGGAAGGGCTTGAAGGGATGAAAAACAGGGGATTTTCCCTGATCGAGCTGGTGGTCGTATTGGTTTTGATCAGCCTCGCGTTGGCCCTGGTAGCTCCATCGTTTTCTCGATTTTCGAAGGGAGTGGAGCTCAAGACCACCGCGCAAAGAGTTTCTGGGATTTTGCGCTATTTTCGCAGTGAATCCATCCAGAGCGGCAAAGTTTATCAGATTATCTTTGACCCGGGCTTACGGGAAGTTAGCATTCAAGTTCTGGAAAGCGAGGAAGAAGGGGCGGCAGGGAAAGATGAGCAAAAATTTGCCAAGAGGAGTTACCCCCTCCCTGCCGGGATTCAGATGAAGGAATTTAACATCCCCACGTCTGAATTCGCTTCGGATTTACCCACCATCGAATTCTACCCCAACGGGGGAACCAACGGCGGATCATTCATCCTGGATGCACAGGACCAGCGCGGGTATCGGATCAAGGTTTATTTCCTCACCGGGATCGTGGAGATCGAGGAAGTATGAATTCGACGAGGGCAGAGAGAGGATTCACCCTCATTGAAATCGTGGTGGCCATTGCCATCCTAGGAATCGGGCTCGTGGTTATCATCGAGCTCTTCGGCGGGGGCTTGCGTTTGGAGAGAACTTCCGAGGAATATACCAAAGCAGTGGGGTATGCCCGGATGAAAATGGAGGAGATCTCTTTCGTCCCCAGCCTGGAAGAAGGAATTCAGGAAGGGGAATTTGATCGTGATTATCGCTGGCAGGTGGAAGTGAGGAAAGTAGACCTCATTCCTTCCCGGGGGATAGAAACCAGCTACCGCCCGCCCGTGGAATTATACTATGTCCGGATTGAGGTCCTTTGGAAATCCGGGTTCAAGGAAAGGAAAACCTGGGTGGAATCCTACCGGGCGTTCAAGAGCGAGGCAAGTGAGAAGACGAGTTAAAGGGATACCCCTCTGGAGGAGGAAGGCACCGGCGTTTACCCTGGTGGAGGTGATGGTGGCGCTGACCATCCTGGGGTTTGTCCTTCTGGTAACTTTTGGGGTCTTCCGTATGGGTCTTTCCGCCTGGGAGAAGGGGGAGTCGAGCAAGGAAAAATTCCAAAAGACGCGCGTCGCCGCTCAGCTTCTTTCTCAGCAGATCAAATCCCTCATGCCCTACAAGATCAAGAGCCAGAAAGCGGAAGGGGACTTCCTGGCCTTTGAAGGAAAGCCCCGCTCTTTGAAATTCGTATCTACCCTGTCTCTGAAGACCCGGAGACCTTCCGGGTTCGTCTATGTCTTCTATGAGTTTCAGCCGGGAGGACCGACAGGCGGGCGCATCCTTCAATATGAGCGGAGGGTAGTGAATAAGAATTTCATGGATGAGGATCCTCCCGAGCAAGATAAGGTTCCTATCTTCGACGGCCTGGCGGATGTTCGTTTCGAATATTACCAAGCGGAAGACCAAGAAAAGACCCGATTGGCCGGATGGGTGGAGGAGTGGAGCGCGAAAGACCAAAAAGAATTGCCCACGGCGCTGCGAATCACCCTCGTCCCCCAAAAAAGAGAAATCACGGGGGAGGAACCCCCGATTGTCATTCTGGCATCTTTCCCCTCGAGTCGCTACGAAGAGGTCGCGACAGGGCCCGTAAGGACGACGGGGGCGGCGGTCGCCCGCTAGAGGGCTCGTTTAGTGCCCTGGGGGAAGATCCGGGCGGAATTGAATAAGAGTATAATCGCATGAAGTCTTCAAGATGGTTACAGATCGCATCTGGTCTCCCTGGCGATTCCAAAGGGATTGCCTTTATTATGGTCATATGGGTGATTACGATCCTGTCGGTAGTCGTTCTGGAATTTTGCTTCGCCATGAGGACCGAAGTCAACATAACCAGGAATTATCAAGAGGAACTTCAGCTCTATGCCGCGGCGGAAGGGGGTGTGCAAAGGGCCATCGCTGAATTGATCCTTAAGCACGACTCCCGGATGCAGCAGATGAGGAGAAACCCAAAAGAGGGAGAAGCCTTAGCCGAATACATAGAATGGGTAACGGACGGAAGAGATTATCAGGTTCCTTTCGAGCGGGGAGAATGCGCTGTCCGGGTCATGGGTGAGGGAGGTAAGGTCAATATCAACCGGGTCACTGACACGGTTCTCCGAAAGATCGTCTCCAGCCTAGGCCTAGAGGGAGAGGCCAGGGATGTGGTGGTAGATTCTATCTTAGACTGGAGAGACCCGGATGATTTTATCCGTATAAACGGGGCGGAGAATGACTATTACCGTTCCCTGAAAGACCCCTACGACTGCAAGAATGGAAATTTGGATTCCGTCGAGGAGCTCTTGCTGATTCGGGGGGTTACTCCTGAGCTTTTTTATGGTAAAAAGGAAAAATCGATTATTGGGGAAATCGCCAAGGAAGAGCCGATAGGCTTGAAGGACATCTTTTCCGTCTACGCCACTGGCGAACAGATTGACATTAACAGCACCAGCCTCCCGGTATTGAGGATTGTTCTGGGTCTTCCGCTGGAGGTGTGTCGCCTCATCCTAAAGACGCGGGAAGAAAAAGGGTTTGATAACATCGAAGAGCTCAAACAAAGGGTCCCAGACGTCGTCCCCTTCCTGGGGGAGGCGGGAAAGTTTATCCTTTTTGGGGGGGCGAATCCCTTCTATACCGTCGAAGCCAGGGGAAGAAGTCAGGGGGGAAATTCAATCCGGAGTATTCGGGCGATCGTAAAGATTGACATCCGGGACAAGGACGGGTATAAAATGATCCAATGGCTGGATTCCCTCTGGTAGTCTTCTCCATGGAAAAAACATTAAGATCAAGCGGTTAACCGATGAATTTGGCACATAAATTGCGAAACAATAAGTTTATGGCTTTCTTTAATTCCAGCTTAGGGATTGACTTTAAGACCAATCACCTAATCCTTACCTTGCTGCGGAAATCTTTCCGTAAGGTCCGCCTGGTAGACTACCGGATTTATCCCCTTTGGTCAGAGGGCCAAAAAGAGGTGCAGGAAGCCCAGTGGATCAGCCTGATCAGCACTTTCATCTCCAAAAACAAAATCAACGGGGAAAAAGTCTCCATCTCCATACCCCGGGAAAAAGCTCTCGTCCGTTTCCTCCGCTTACCCATTGCTACGAAGGAGAATCTGAGAAGGGTTATAGAATATGAAGCCCCCAGGCTGACCCCTTTTGACAAAGAGGAGTTCTGGTTCGATTTCCAAATCTTGAGGGAAGATGCGGAATGGGTTTATTTGATCGCTGCATTTGTAAAGAAAGAAGACCTCAACCCTTATCTCAGCCTCTTGAAGAAAGTGGGGATCCAACCCATCTCCATCCAGATTCCGGCTGTCTCTGCGCTGAATCTTTTCTTTTTCCATGAAGGGAATAAAGGGAACGAGGTTTCCGTATTGCTCGATTTGAACGAGCCGTTCTATGAGATGAATATCCTGGAGGGGGAGAACTGGAAAGACAGTTTTTTTCTACCCGCTCCTCAGGAGAACAAAGAGGGAAACATCCTCCATGCCTTCCGGGGGGCGGACTTGAAGGAGGATTCCTTATCCAAGGCCATGTTTTATGTTTATGGCCTGGACGCCACCGAAAAAGCCATGCCCGATTTTGAGAAGACGGATGGAATGAAAGGGATTAGCTCACCTCCCGTGCATCGCATCGAAGCGGCAGCGGATGAATCCCTGCCCGAGCATGTCTATCCCTCCATCGGTCTTCCTTTGATGGGGCTGACCGAAACCCATTTCAAATTGAACCTCCTTCCTCCCGAACTGAGAAAAAAGGTCCGAGAGTATGGAAAACCGATTTTCCTGGCCTTCCTTTGCGTCGCCGTTATCCTCTCCCTGGCCTGGGGGGGAGGGATGTACAACCGGTACCAGAATGAACTGGAAACCCTGCGGGCCGAAGTAAAGAAGAAGAGGCCCGAAATGGAAGTGGTCGAAAAATTACAGAAGCAAAGAAGCGAATTGACGGCCGAGATCACGGAATTTGATAAGATCACCCGGGGAGCCGTCCGCGAGGTCGAGATTTTGAAGGAGTTGGCCCAGGTCCTCCCCCCTACGGTTTGGATCTGGCAGTACAGAGTTTCGGGGAAGGAGATCGAAATCAGCGGCTTTGCCGATTCGGCCTCTGAGCTGATCCCTCTCCTGGACAAATCCCCTCTCTTTGAAAAAGTAGAATTTCAGGCGCCGGTCACCAAAGAACGGGAGAGAAGGCTCGGGGTGGATAAAGAGAGAGAAAGGTTCAAGATTAAGATGAGATTGGAAGGAATGGGAGGAACCTGATGAATTGGTCTTTTCTGAGCAAGATCAGTTTGAACAAGGTCGGTCTGAACAAAATCAGTTTGTCCAAGGCCAATTTCTCCCAGAGAAAATTCATCTGGATCGTGATCGGAATTGCTGCCGCTATCGTGATTTACAATTTTATGATCATTCCACTGGTTGAAGCCAAGAAGAGTGCGGACCAGGAGATTGCTTTAAATCAGCGCCTTCTCACCAAGTATGCCGAGGTCCTGCAAAACCGAAAGGCGGTGGAGGATCTGCTCGACAAGACCAAAAAGCAGAACGAAGAGATTCAAAAAAGACTTCTGCCGGGGGAAACTCCTCAGCTGGGAGCAGCCAACTTACAGGATACCGTAAAGCGTCTGGCCGAAAAGAATTCTCTGAACCTTCGCAGCTTCCGAAACCTCGAGCCGAAAGAGGTAGGTTCTTTCCGCAGGGTTTCGGTACAGATCGAATTCAATCCCATGAGCAGTATGCAAAGCCTGACCCAGTTTTTGTATGAACTGGAACACCAGGAGCGGGAGCTCATGATCACTGAGATGGATCTTCTGGTTTTCAACCCCCGAATGCCCAATACCATCCAGGGCAACCTGATCGTCTCCGGATGGATGAGAAGCATTAAGGGCAAGGAAAAGGAAAAAGAGAAGGGGAGATAAAAACGATGTCGTCAAGGTACGGGATTCTTTGTATCCTTCTTTTCTTTATCGTTCTCATCCTGGGGTACGAGAATTATGAAACCTGGTCTTCCCCCCGGGCTATGACCCCCAAGAGGGATACGGGAAAAAAGGGGGAGACCAAACCAGACTCTGCAACCCCAGCCGTGGCTCTCAAGGAGACGGCCCCGCGCGAGGCCTTCAACACCATTGCGGAGATGAATGTTTTCAATCCTGACCGGAAGGAATTTTCTACTGCGGAGGCAGCGGCAGCGGCAGCTAAACCCCTCGCTCGACCCCAGATTTCTCTTTATGGGGTGGTAATCGCCGAGGATTATCAATTCGCCTCCATCATCAACCCGGGGAGGCCCTTGCATAAAGGGGAGCGCGAGACAAAGACCATAAAGATCGGAGACCTGGTTGGAGAGTATAAATTGACTAAGATCCTATCAGACCGGATTGTGATGGAGGCAGGAGAGGATTCTTTTGAAGTCCTTCTTTACGATCCCAGGGCGCCCAAGAAAAGGGTGGAGGTAAGAACGCCAACTCAACCCGCTACCGTCATCTCAACGCTTCCTACCCCTACTCCTCCAGGGATGACCCAGCCAGCTTCCCCATCGGGTCCCCCTATGGTTGTAACTCCTGCTCCTGCGACCGCATCGGCCCCGACGCCGCGACCGGCTGCACCCTTGCCCTCACCCGGGCTCCCCGGCGCGGCCCCAGGAGGGATCACCCAACCCCCCGCATCTGCGGTCGGTCCCACTCCCTCGACACCGCCCGATCCCGGGGTATGGAGAGGAAGGAGGCCCATTTCTCCGGCGGCCCCAGCCCCGGCTGGGTCTCCAGATTAAAGAAGGAACTAAAATCTCGGAAAGGAGTCCATTGGGGATGAAATCTGCGAGATGGGTATGCCTGATCTTCTTAACCCTGCTTCTCATAGTGGGAACCACCCACTGCACTGGACCCAGGTCCCAGGGGGTAAAGCCGACTGCTGAGCAGACAACCCCTAAAGAGCCTGCGAAAGAAATTGCGGAACAGAGCAGAGAGGCACCGAAAGAGGTTTCCCCCGGGGCTTCCAAGGAGTCTCCCCAATTAGTTCCTGCGGAGCCTCCGCGACCCGTGCCCCCGCCGGTGATGCCCTCAGCGCCGCCCGGCCCGGTTCCTCCGCCAATGGTTTCTTCTCCCACCGGCTCTTTACCGATCGGACCTCCTTCCCCGGGTGCCCCTGCGCTCGCGGTCAGACCCCCAGAGCCCGGAAAAAATTCGAGATTCGTTTTGAATTTCGACAATGCGGATATTTTTGAAGTGATTCGGGTCATGGCCGAGATGATGAACATCAATTACATCGTGGACCCAAGAGTAAAGGGGGTCGTGAACATCCGTACGTCGGGTCAAATTTCTACTAAGGATATCTTTCCCATCTTCCAGGCTATCCTAAAGATGAACGGGGCTACCGCCGTCCAGAAAGGGATTATCTATGAGATCGTCCCCTTCGGGGACGCGAAAAAATTGTACTCTGTTCCCACGGCCGGACGGGAATCGGGAAAGGAGCCCAACGGCGAAAAATTCACCATCCAGATCATTGCTTTAAAGTATGTCGCCGCGGCCGAAGTCTCCAAAATGATCAAGCCTTTCCTTTCTGACGGGGCGGATATTATCGAGCATCCGCAGATTAACATCCTGATCCTCGGCGATTTAGCGTCCAACATCAAGAAAACCATGGACATCATCGACCTCTTCGACGTGGATATCTTCTCCGACATGAGAGTCCGCATCTATCCCGTTTTGAATTCGTATTGCGATGATGTGGCCAAGGAGATGGAACGGATCTTCTCCTCTCTCGAAGTCTCCGTGAAATCCGGGAGGGGAGTGGGAATTACGTTTACTCCTATCATCCGGATCAATTCTCTTTTGGTGGTGAGTTCTATCCCCGGCATCTTCGACAAAGTGGAAAAATGGCTCAAAGAGTTGGACCGAGTTCCGGGGGAGGGCACCCGCTTAAGCACCTTTGTCTATTATGTCCAGAATGGAAAGGCCAAAGATCTGTCCGATGTCTTAAAGCAGGTGTATACGCCATCCGTAGCGGCAGCAACAAGAACGGGTACAACAACTACCCCTACTACTACCCCTACTACTACCCCTACTACTACCCTTCCTCCAAGCCAACAAAGGATAACCACGCCCTCTGCTACACCCGTTACCCCTGGCATCTCCTCATCTCTCGCAGTTCCCGCGCCGGGGGCGGAAGCAAAGGGAGTTCTTGAAGGCCAGATTAATATTGTTGTGGATGAGGTTACCAATTCTTTGATCATCCGGGCCTACCAGCGGGACTACAGGACCATTATGGAAACCATCAAGAAGCTGGACATCTATCCCAAACAAGTCTTGATCGAGGTCCTACTGGCCGAAGTTACCCTCAACGATTCAACCAAATTCGGTTTGGAGTTCTCTACTTTTACGGATTCCTTTACCAAGGGAGCCTATACCTACAATTATACGATCGGAATGGGGGGGACGGGTACACCGGCCAATTTCACTTCGGGTCTTCGCTACGCCATCACCTCCGCCGGCCGGCTGGCCGCCGCCGTCAATGCTTCGGCCTCGCAGGATCGCCTGAGAGTCATTTCCTCTCCCCATGTTATGGCTTCGAATAATAAAGAAGCCAGAATCCAGATCGGGTCTTCTCAACCCATCCTGACCAATACCTATACTACGACCGCAACTGGGACACCCGGGGTGGTCGAGGGAACGATCGAATACAAGGACATAGGGATCATCTTGACCGTAACCCCCAGGATTAGTGATGCCAAGTTGGTAACTCTGGATCTTTCGGTCGAATCGAGCACGGTGGGGACCACGGCGCTCGGTAACCTTACTTCCGTTCCAGTCTTCGGTAAGAAGACTGCCAAGACGACCCTTTCCATCATAGAAGGCCAGACCATCGTCATCGGTGGGTTGATCCAGGACAGTAAGGATACGATAAAAACCGGACTTCCTTTTTTGAGCAGAATTCCCATTCTGGGGGCCCTTTTTGGGTACCATGACTATGAGGTGAGCAAGACGGAAACAGTGATTTTCCTGACCCCTCATGTAATCGGCGAGATGGAGGATTCCAACAGGATCACCGAGGAATTTCGAGAGAAGCTCTGGGGAGTTCAAAGAGAGCTTGAGAATCTAAAGAAAGAGGTAGAGAAGGATAAGAAAAAGAGCCCCCCGTTATACTGAAAGCCAGAGACGGATCGATGAAGTAGAGTTCGAAAGGGACCGGCTCAGCCGGTCCCTTTCCGAGCCCTTCAAAAATTTTTGCAGAAATTTTACAATTATTTAATCCTGCCGTAATATCCCGCCTTTAAAATATCCCTCGGTAGTATCGAACTCAACTACATCCTGCCTTCTGGGAGTAACCGCTCTTGAAGGCGCGGCATGGAAAGCTATTCCTTTCCTGGCCCTCATCACGACCGAGAAAGTTGTATTGGGTGAGGACCATCGCAAGATTAAGAGGCGGGTAAAATGAACAAAAAAATACTGTGGCTGAGGATTAGTTATTGGATGGGCGTCCTAGTAGACGGATTCGCTGCCCTTCAGATGATCTTTACCGATCTATTTGCCATAAGCTACCGGCTCGCCAATTTTTCTCCGGGGTTGGATTGGTCCTACGCCTCGCGGAGAGGGGCTTCATTAATGTTCGGTTGGTCTTGCCTTCTGATCTGGGCGGACCGGAAACCCGTGGAGCGAAGGGGAGTCCTATTGATCACTATTTTCCCCGTCCTGCTGGGTCTGGCCATGAGCGGGTTATTCGCCGTTCAATCTCATTTCATTGCCATCTCCGCCATGATTCCGACCTGGACTGTCCAAGGGCTATTGGCCATTCTCTTCGGGGGTAGTTATTTAAACGCCAGAGACCTCGGCCCCAGATGGTGGCCCCAGCGGGCCTAATTCTCTCTTTGGCAAAGATTACGCTTTTCGGGTTTCGGGGTGGTTGCTCCCCTGTTGCGCTTGTGTTAGCATACCGTCATGAGAAAAAAGATCTTAATCATCGAGGATGAAAAAGACATCGGGGACCTTCTGCAGCACTACTTGAAAAAAGAAGGGTATGACGTTCAAGTGGCGGAAGATGGGGATTTCGGTTTGCGCAAGCTGGCCAAGGAAAGATACGATCTCGTCCTTCTTGACCTGATGCTCCCCCGGATGGATGGGCTGGAGGTGTGCCGGGTTTTGCGTTCCCAGGCCCATACGGCCGACCTGCCGGTCATTATGCTGACGGCCAAAGGGGAAGAGACTGACCGGATCGTCGGGCTGGAATTGGGGGCAGACGATTATATCACCAAGCCTTTCAGTCCGAGGGAGGTCGTAGCCCGGGTTAAGGCCATTTTCCGGAGGGTCGAGAAGCCGAAAGCCAAAGAGGTTAAACATGAGTACGGAGGGATTTCCCTCGATCCCCTCCGTTATGAGGTGTCCTACAAGGGAAAAGTTCAATCCTTGACTTCCAAGGAGTTCAAGCTTCTGGAGTTTCTTCTGGGCAACAAGGGAAGGGTCCTCTCCCGGGATCTTCTCCTGAACGAAATCTGGGGGTACGACTACTTTGGGACGACCCGTACGGTGGACGTTCATGTAGCCCATCTCAGGCAAAAGTTTCCGGTCCTGAATCGGTCCCTGGTCTCCATCAAGGGGTTGGGATACAAGCTGCAGGAGGAGCCGGCGAAATCATGAAACCCCGACTGACTTTACGCTGGAAACTTTTTCTTCTTTTTCTCATCCCTTTCATTATCCCTCTCTGGTGGATCGGGAGGGCGGGGCAATTCGGGAAAGGGGGGTTTCCCTGGTTTTTCTTATTCCTTATTCTTCTCCCCGTTCTGGTAATTTGGTTTTGGGGGATCTCCAGGATTTTGACTCAACCCTTAAAGGAAATCAGCAATGTGGCCGGGAAATTCGCGGAGGGCCTTTTCAACTGGAGAATCCGGTGGGCCGAACGGAGAGACGAATTGAGTGCGCTGGCGCAACAGCTGAACCACATGGCTGAGGCCACGGGGGAGAAAATCGAAAGACTCTCCAAAGCTCTCGCGGAATCGCAGGCCCTTCTGAACGGGATGGAAGAAGGGGTTTTGATTTTAGACCTCCACGGCCGGGTACAAAAGATGAACGCAGCCATGGAGGCAGTTTTATCTCATGCCTACCCCACGGACATGGGAAAGCATTACCTGGAAGTTTTTCGCGATCCAGAACTGAATGACCTTATTCAAGCCACTCTTCGCGATAAGATGGGCCAACGCCGGAGCCTATCTCCCCTGGGGCAACCGGGACGGTCCTTCCAGATACAAAGCTCCTTAATTCAGTATCCGGAAAATGGGGGAGAAGGGGTCATCGTGGTTTTCCACGACATTACGGAATTGAAACGTCTGGAGCGCATCCGCCAGGATTTTGTGGCCAACGTATCCCACGAACTACGCACCCCATTGACGACCATTCGGGGTTATGTGGAAGCTCTCCAGGATGACGGGCTGGAGAACATCCCCCAGGCTAAACATTTTCTCCAGATTATCGAACGACACACGCAGCGGATGGAAAAGATCGTCTCCGATCTTCTACTCCTCTCTGAAATAGAGTCTCCCGACCGAATGATGCGAAAAGACCCTGTTCACATTGCAGAGTTGATATCTTCAGTCGTGGATGCCCTCCGGCCGATGGCCGAATCGAAACAACAGAACGTTCAGATGGAGGTTGCTTCCGGTCTTTCGCCGCTAAGGGCGGATGGTCAAAAAATCCATCAGGTGATCACCAATCTTCTTCACAATGCCATCTGCTACACGCCAGAAAAAGGGAATATCTTCATTGAGGCCAAAGCAGTGGAAAAAGGAACGGAGGTATCCGTCTCCGATAACGGGATCGGAATTCCCCCCGAAGATATTTCCCGCATCTTCGAGCGATTTTACCGCGTTGATAAGGGGCGATCCCGGGACCTGGGGGGAACCGGTTTAGGCCTTTCCATCGTGAAACATATCGTCGAGGCCCATGGCGGCAGGGTGGGCGTAGAAAGTAAGCCGGGCCAGGGGTCCCGCTTCAGCTTTTTCCTTCCTCAGGGCTAAAAACCAATCCTTGCTTATATCCCTCCGATGATGCACCTGCCCTTATCAGCCTAATCTCTCTTAAAGCAGAAAATTTAAATTTTACATCATTTTTACAATTCCTTTATTCTCCCTTAATTTCCATCTCCCATAGTTAAGAAAAATTATGAAGGGAGAAATGGATGAGCTGCCCTTATCTGGAGAAAGGAAAGACGGCCTATTGTCATGCATTTGGGGAAAAGAGACTTGCCGTAGATTCTTCCGAGACTGAGGATTTCTGTTTCTCGGGGGAGTTTAGCGAATGCTCTTTTCTTTTCGTTCCGACTCCCGTTCAATATCGGAAAATCACCGGACAGAGGAATTCTTTACCCGGGCCCTTTAGAATCTCCCGGTGGGGGTTTAAAAATTCAACCAAAGGTACACCGATAAGATGAATTATGAAGTTGAATATCTAGATGATTTTTTGATCATTAAACTTTCTGGCACCGTGGGGTCAAACGAGCGATTGCTGAGCAAAAGGTCTTTGCTTTCATCCCTGCAGCCGTCTTACCGAAAAGTCATCGTAGATTTGGGGGAGCTCAAAAGCGGGGGTGCTGGCTACTGCCTCGGAGTGCTAAATACCATCAAAAAAGAGGTCCAAATCATAGGGGGAAAGATGAAAATATGTTCGCTGTCACCAGCTGCTGCGCGTTACTTCCGGGAAAACCGTCTGGAAGAGATGTTTGAAATCGAACCTTCCATCGAACACGCCAAGAGAAGGTTTCATGAGGAAAGAAATGATTGAAAATAGGGTCGAAGAGTTACAACCGGGAATCTTCCTTTTAAGGGGGGAAGCCCGCGGCAGTCATAGTTATTTAATCCGCGCTGCGTACCGGAATGTTTTGATCGATTCGGGCCTGGATCAGAATTTTCTTGCCCTGCAGGAACAATTGTTCGGCTTAGGGCTGAAGCTCAGGGATATTGACATCATCATCAACACCCACGAACATTTAGACCACATCGGGGCGAACCGCTATTTTCAGGAATTTGCTCTAATCGCTGCCCATCGGTTTGCCGCCACCAAGATCACCTTGCAGGACCATTACGTCACCCTTTATCGTTCCCGGGATCTAAACGAGCTGCCCCTCCACGTTCACCTGTGGTTGGAGAATCGGGCCTTATTCGATCTGGGAAGTCATACCCTGGAGGTTCTTCATACTCCGGGACACACCTCAGGCTCTATATGCCTCTATGAATTCAGTACAAAGGTCCTCTTCTCGGGGGACACGGTTTTCGCCGGAGGGACGCTTTCCTACATCGCTGAATCCGGCAGTATCGGAGATTATATCAATTCCATTACCCGGCTGGAGGCTCGAAAGATTTCGATGATTTACCCCGGTCATGGCAAAATTTGCGAGCACCCGGAAGAAGATTTGGCCCGGGCCATCTTAAATGCCAAAAAACTCTTGCACGGAGAAGGAGGGGTTAGCATGAGCCCTTACCGGCCTCCGGTCGAGAACGGCGCAATCGAAGGGGCAACTATATGAAAAACGGAGATCCAATCGTTAATCCCCCCGCCGCCAAAATCCTGATCGTCGATGACGAAAGGGATCTCGTGGAGATGCTCGCCTTTGCCCTGCAAAAAAAGGAATACCAAACCATCCGAGCCTATGACGGACCAGAAGCGTGGGGAAAGATACAAACCGAGAAACCCGACCTTATCATCTTGGATTTGATGTTGCCGGATTTGGATGGCTGGGAGATCTGCCGGATGATCCGCCGGGATGAAAGAAAGGAGATCCGGGAAACCGCGATTTTGATGCTCAGCGCTCGGGCGCTAACGACCGACCGGATTTATGGGCTCGAACTGGGAGCGGACGATTATCTTACCAAGCCTTTTTCGCTTGCTGAGTTGGGTCTCCGCGTAGAAAGGATCCTGAAGAAGAGGCGAGCCGTTTCTGACCTGTTCAAAGAGGTGGATCATCTCCGATACAAGATGCAGGAGCAGGAGGTGGGTTTGAGAAAAGTCATCCATGACCTGAAGACTCCTCTCATCTCCATGGGGGCCTCGGCAAAATTACTGATGCGGAGAGCTAATCAGGATGAGAGCCTGGATTTTTTAAGGAGTATATATGAGAACAGCCTGCGTTTGACCCACTGGCTCGAAGAAATTCTCATATTTTCTGACTCTCCTTTCAAGGGGATGGTGAGCGAAATGGAAGAGGTTGAAATCCAAGCCCTGGTCAAAAAGACGGTCGATTTACTCAGGGCCACCGGCAGAGAAAA
>Ga0187849_1002686_pt1 | contig 16632 bp, 16 predicted proteins | sample June2016WEW_4_10_2_FD_132412 | JGI IMG/M metagenome (GOLD analysis project Ga0187849, IMG submission 132412) | Peatland microbial communities from SPRUCE experiment site at the Marcell Experimental Forest, Minnesota, USA - June2016WEW_4_100 | ecosystem: Environmental > Terrestrial > Soil >...
CGCCGTCGTAATCACCGGCTACAACGACGCCGGCGGCTACTGGATCGTCAAGAATAGCTGGGGCAGCACCTGGAACGGCGACGGCTACTTCAAGGTCGGCTACGGCGAGTGCGCCATCGAGACCTACGCCTACTACGTCGACGTCCCCGCTTCACCGGGCGTCACGCCCTCACCTACGGCCTCAGCCACTCCGACGCGCACCCCCAGCCCAACGCCAACTTCGACCAGACCTCCTACCTCCACCGCCACTCACAGCGCGTCTCCAACCAGCACGCCAACCCCATCAATGGGGTGCAAAGGACCAAGGCCCACTGGACCTAACCTGCCGAGCCAGATCGCGAGCAATCCAGCGAACAACGCGCAAGGGACACCATGTGCCGATAGCCCCCCAACCACATATCACGGTTGCACCGATCACACCGACACCGACGGCGACGGCATCCCCGATTGCGTCAAACACCTTTACGGCCTGTGCGTCTACCCGGGCGATCCGGCCGTCGGCTATTCCAGCTGCGCCAATCCCAGCGACAGCGACGGCGACAGTTGCCCCGATTGGCTGGAGATGATGGACGTCAACGGTGACCGCCAGGTCAACACTGACGACCTGCTGATCCTAGCGAAGCGGATGGGTGGCGTATTTCCGCCCAATCCTATCCAAGACGCAGTTCTTGACGTCAATCACGACGGAGCGATCAACACTACAGATCTCTTGATGCTTGCGAAGAATACCTGCGCCTACAGACAGGCGCATGGGTATACCGGCTCGTGCAAATGCAGCCCCGAATAGGACTGACGGGTCAGATTCTTGCCTGCCTGCTTGAAGAGGCCCACGATGCTCTCCCCCAACTCGTAGCCGATAAGCGTACTGTTGTCGAATAGCAGATCCAGCGCGACCTGCGCCATAATGGCCTTCCTGCTGGCGACACCGGGGATGTTCGTCTCCCACGCCTGATGGGCGACAGTCGTGCTTATCACGCCATCTATGCTGTCGTAACCGGCAAGCTGCGCTGTGATGTCCAAGGCGTTGGCTTCGTTGACAAGGATCGGGGCGTCCCAGCTCAAAGTCTGGCGGGCTGCCTTCATCATGTTCGCGGCCTGGACCGGTGAGCCCCAGAACATGATTACTTCGACGCCGGCGGCCTTCAGACGCTCCACCTGGGCCGTTACGTCCGACTGCGCTGCGTCGTAGAACTCAGTGGTAACATCCATCCTGGCGCCCAACTCTTTGAGTCCCTGCCGGGTGCCCTGTTCACCTTCTCTTCCGTAGTCATCGTTCTGGGCGAGGATGCCCAGCTTCTTCCCATCGTAGTTCTTGTACAGATACGTCGCGAATATGCGGCCCTCCATCGTGTAATCGACCATGGTCGTGAAGCGGTTCTTGCCCGCCGGGTTGGTCAACTCGCTGGAGCCGCTTAGTGCGAACATGTCAGGGATACCCCGGTCCTCCAGATACCCGTAGACAGCGGCTTCGGGCTCGGTGCCAAGATTGCCGATGAGGGCAAAGACGCCGTCCTGCTCCACCAGCGTACGGACCACTTCAGTGGCGACAGGTCCGGAGTATTGGCTATCGCCGACGATGAGATCGATCTTGCGACCGTACATGCCGCCCTGCGTGTTTATGTAATCGAAGTAAGCCTGCATGCCTTTGCTGATCTCGATCCCCCAGGCAGCTGCTGCGCTACCGCTCAACGGCATGAGTGTGCCCAGTTTGATCTCGGTATCTGTGACGCCGGTAGTGTCGCCGATGACCGCGCTCGGTTTGCTGCTGCTCTGTTCACTCGTCGAGTTGCAAGACAACATGGGAATCGATAGTGCCACCGCCGCAACGAAAAACAAGATTCTCCGCGTCTTCATCACATCCTCCCCTCGGACGTCTGACCGAGCGACGTCCGAAGCCCATCGCAGCAGCCTTGCATGGAAACAGACCGACAAACCGATAAGGGAATCCTACTCCCGCCTGCGTTGTGATCAACACACCGAAGCCGCTGGCTCGCGAACAGTACCGTCTTTTCAGGCATAGTTCCTATCAGATGTCTTCTACAGCCGGTGGCGGCTATGGTTCAGTCCGCCGTATAATGCGGCTGAAGGAGGCACCATGGAACGGCGAATGACAGCAGTCCAGAGCAACATCTCACCGGGCGGAGGCTACACTCTCACAGTTCGGACCGCTTATCCCAACCAGGTTGGCATGCTCGGTCGAATAGCTTCGGCGATCGGCCAGGCCGGCGGCGATATCGGCGCCGTAGACATCGTCCAGTCCAGTCGCGACACGATGGTCCGCGACATCACGTTTACCGCCCGCGACATTCAGCACGCTCACCAGATTACCGACGCCATCAAATCGGTCGGAAAAGTAAACCTTCGCAGCATCTCTGATCCCGTCTTCTTGCTCCACCTCGGCGGAAAAATCGAAGTCAACAGCCGCGTCCCCCTGAACACCCGCGGCGACCTCTCCGCCGCCTACACGCCCGGCGTTGCCCGCATCTGCCAGGCCATTTATCACGAGCCCGTCGCCGTCTGGAGCCTCACCGTCAAAGGGAACGCAGTCGCCGTCGTGACCGACGGGACCGCAGTCCTCGGCCTCGGCGACATCGGCCCGGCGGCTGCCCTCCCTGTCATGGAAGGAAAGGCGATCCTTTTCAAAGAGTTCGGCGGCGTCGATGCCTGGCCCATCTGCCTCCAGACAAAGGACACGGACGAGATCGTGCAGATCGTAAAGGCAATCAGCCCCGTGTTCGGCGGCATCAACCTCGAAGACATCGCCGCGCCCCGCTGCTTTGAAATCGAAGAGCGGCTGAAGCACGAACTGGACATACCCGTCTTCCACGACGACCAGCACGGCACTGCAGTCGTCGTCCTTGCCGGTCTGATCAACGCTGTGCAGGTCGTGGACAAGAAGATGGCGGACTTGAAGGTCGCGTTTCTAGGCGTCGGCGCTGCCGGCGTAGCCTGCAGCAAGATCCTCATGTCCGCCGGCGTCAGGGACATAATCGGCGTGGACCGCGCCGGAACGCTCTACAAAGGACGTACCGAGAACATGAACCCGGAAAAGGTCTGGTACGCCGAGAACACGAACCCGCGCCAGATCAAGGGCGACCTCGCTGCCGCCATCGAGGGCGCCGACGTCTTCATCGGCCTCTCCGGGCCCGGAATGCTGACCGTCGACCACGTGCGCACCATGGCGCCCGATCCGATCGTCTTTGCCATGGCGAATCCCGACCCGGAAATATCGCCCGAGGAGGCGGAGCCCTACGTCCGCGTGATGGCTACCGGCCGCTCCGACTACCCGAACCAGATAAACAACGTGCTTTGCTTCCCCGGCTTCTTCCGCGGACTCCTCGACGCGCACGCAACGACCGTGAATGAGGACATGAAGCTCGCCGCCGCCGAGGCAATCGCCGCCCAGGTACCGGAGCGAGAGCTGCACGAAGAATACATAGTTCCCAGCGTCTTCAACCGTCACGTCGCCCGCGCAGTGGCGCGCGCCGTCAGCGACGCGGCCTATCGCACAGGAGCGGCTGTGCGCCAAAGGCGCAAAGAGACGACACATCTCTGGCCCGCTTGACGCCCGCTCGGGCCTTCGACGCCGGCGAAGACCGATTCGCCTCAGACGCTGCTCGCCATTGACTTCGCCGGTTCCTGGCACTATAATTTCGCCGCTTGACCCATCAGGCCGAAAGCTCCTTGTGCCCGACCGGTCCATCTGAGCGGAGGGTCGAGGCTATTTGCTCTTTACTCAACGAACAGGAGGAACCAGGCTTTTGCGCGAATATGAACTGGTACTGGTCATCGACCCGGAGCTGGAGGACGAACAGGCCTCGGCCGCGGTCGACCGCATGACGCAATTCGTCACCTCCCGCGGCGGCGAGATGATCGACGTCAACCCCTGGGGCAAGCGTCGACTCTCCTACCCCATCAAGAGCCGCCGCGAGGGCAACTACGTCATCACGCACTTCCGCATAGAGCCCTCGCAGACCGGCGAGCTCGAGGCGTCCTTGCACCTGTCCGAGGAAGTGCTGCGCCATCTTCTCGTGAAGACCGAGGATTAGCCGGCCGAAAGGACTCGTCCGGCGAAAGGAGTCGTAGCTATGGCGGGCGGCTTGAACAAAGTGATGATTATCGGCAACGTAGGTACTGATCCAGAGATGAGGTATACCGCCAACGGGAATCCTGTGGCCACCTTCCGCGTCGCTACCAGTCGCACCTATACGACTCCCGAAGGCGAACGCCGCGAAGAAACCGAATGGTTCAACATCGTCACCTGGAGCCGCCTGGCCGAGAACTGCAGCCAGTTCCTCCAGAAAGGTCGTCGCGCCTACATCGAAGGTCGCCTGCGCACGCGCTCCTGGGAGGCTCAGGACGGCCAGAAGCGCTGGCGCACGGAAGTCATAGCCAACACGGTCCTTTTCCTCGACCGCATCCAGGCGGCGCCCTCGCTTGAGGAAGAGCCGATCCAGGAAGCGGTCGAACCGGACGATCTGCCCTTCGAATAGCGGCTCCTTCAGCGATAGCCAGCGGAGGAGTATACTGTCCCTATCCGATTCGGAGAAACCATTCTGAGAGAGGTGGATGAGCAAGACTGGTGAATGAAGAGCAAGTCGAGAATCCAATAGAGGCCGAAGAGCCTCAGTCGGAACAAGCGCCGCCGGCGACAGACGAAGAACGGCCGGCAGAGGCGGCGGCCCGCCCCGAACGAAGAAGACCGCGCTACACCTCTCGCCGCAAGGTCTGCTTCTTCTGCGCCGAGAAGGCCGGCATCGACTACAAGGACGTGGACGCTCTGCGCCGCTACCTGTCCGACCGCGGCAAGATCGAGCCCCGACGCAAGACTGGTACCTGCGCCAGGCACCAGCGACGCCTTACCATCGCCCTGAAAAGGGCCCGGCACCTGGCGTTGCTGCCCTACACCGCGGACCATCTTCGCACAACCGGTCCATCGCTTAACCGCGCTTGACCATTCTTCGAGTGGTGGGACCGAAGGACCTCTCCCTTCACATTCGCCCGTCCTTGGGAGGAAAGTGAGCGTTAGCTATCATGGGTATCTTTGGTCGCGTCCCAAGCGGTGGTGGTCCGGGAACATCGCGTCAGGATAGAAGGCGTGCGGGAGCTCGCGGCAAATCGCGAGTAGCCAAGAAGCGCGACAATCAGCGCCGCGCCCAGTTCCTCATCGTCGGCGGCGTCGTTATTGCCGCTCTCGCCGTCCTGGGAATTGGAATATTCGGCTACCTCCAGACCAGCTACCGGCCACAGCAGCAAACCGTTCTCAAAGTCGGCGACCGGACCTATGACATGAGCTACGTCGAGAAGCGCCTAACCTACGTAATCAAGAACGCCGCTCCCGGCACTCTCATCATGGCTAACTACGACCAGGCGCTTCTGCAAACGTTCAATGATCTTGAGAGCGACGAGATCAACCGCATCGGCGCGCCACAGGTCGGCGTCAGCGTCAGCGACGACGAAGTCGACGCCAAGATCCGTCAGAACCTCGGCCTCTCCGACTCCGTGGACCAGGCCACCTACGCTGACGCTTATCGTAATCTCGTCAAGGCGAGCGGCTTCAGCCCGGACGAGTACCGCGAGCTCATCGCCGCGCAACTCCTCGAAGACAAGATCCGCCAGAATCTGCGCGCCTCTATCCCCGACAGCACGGAACAGGTGCACGTCAGCGACATCGAGGTCGCGACCCAGCAGGATGCCCAAACAGTCCAGGACCGGCTAGCCAAGGGCGAAGACTTCGCCGCGGTTGCCAACGACACCACAATCTCCACCGACACGTCCAGCAACACTAAAGGCGGCGACCTGGGCTGGGTCCCGCGGGGCGCCTACCCAACCGATATAGAGAACGCCATCTTCGCCTTGAGCGTCGGTCAGACGACGCAGCCGCTGTCGTACCAGAACTCCTTCTACATCTACAAAGTAACGGAAAAGTCGCCCTCCATGACGCTGACCGACACAGAGCGAACGAACGTCGAGAACGAGTCGTACGCCAACTGGCAACAGCAAGTTGCCAATCAGATCTCCATCGACCGCGTCTACCTAAGCGACAAGACGATGATCACCCACCTCGAAGGTATCGCCAAGAGCCTCGGATCGGGGGTAGCCAACACTGGCGAACAACCGTAGCAGCATCCGCATAGGCCTCATGGGCGTCGGCGTCATCGGCAGCGGCGTCGCCCGCGTCTTGCTCGAGAAACAAAGCCTTTTCTCCGAGCAGCTCGGCTGTCCTCTCGTTTTCGCCCGCGTTCTCGAAAAGGACGTCGATAAGACGGCCCGCCTTGGCCTCGACCCCGCCATCGTTACCACCGATGCCGAAGCCTTTCTCGCAACCGAGCTCGACATCGTCATAGAGCTCTTCGGCGGCGAAAACCCCGCCTTCGGCTTCATGCGAAGCTCCCTGCAGGCGGGACGATACGTCGTCACTGCTAACAAGGAGGTCATGGCCAAGCACGGCCCGGAGCTCCTAGCCACCGCCCAGCAGAACAATGTCGATATCCTGTACGAAGCCAGCGTTGGTGGCGGCATACCCATAATCGCGCCGCTCAAGCGCGATCTCCTGGCCAACGACATCACCGCTGTCTCCGCTATCATCAACGGCACAACGAACTACATCCTCACGTCGATGAGCAAGGACGGCCGCGACTTCGCCGACGCGCTGCGGAGCGCTCAGTCGCTTGGCTATGCGGAGGCCGACCCGACGAACGACATCGAGGGCATCGACGCCGCCTACAAGATCGCCATCCTCTCCAGCCTCGCCTTCCGCACGACGGTGATGCCCGACCAGGTTTACCGCGAAGGCATCACCCGCCTCGGCGCCAGGGACTTTCGCTACGCCGGCGAGATGGGCTACGCGATAAAGCTGCTTGCCGTCGGCAAGAAAGCGGATGGCGCCGTGCAAGCGCGCGTACACCCCGTCCTGCTGCCGGAAGAAGAGCCTCTGGCAAAGGTCGACGGCGTGCTCAACGCTATCCAGGTCGAAGGCGACCTCCTGAACCGTGTCCTGTTCGAAGGCCCGGGCGCCGGACCGCAGGCCACGTCCAGCGCCGTCGTCGCCGATGTGCTCAACGCGGCTCACGACCTGACACACGGCGGCCGGCAGCCGCTGCGCTGGACCGCCCGCGAAGCCCTCGCCCTCCTACCCATCGACGAGCTGCGCACGCGCTACTATATGCGCATGACCGTTGCCGACAGACCCGGCGTCCTCGCTCGCATCGCTGCGGTCCTGGGCAATAATCAGATAAGCATCGCCACCTTCATCCAGAAGGAGGCGAACGAGGCCGACCAGACGGCGGAGATCGTCATTACCACGCACGAAGCGCAGGAGAAGGCCGTCCAGACCGCCTTGCGCGAAGTCGCCGCCCTCGACGTCGTGAGCCAGATAGGCAGCTTCATCCGCATAGAGGCCTAGGAGGTACGGCAGATGTCTCCCGAGGATCAGGAGATGAAAGCCGCGCCGGGCACCTCGCAGTGGCTTCAGGACGAAGTCCACAACGCCAAGGTCCAGGCCGCGAAGCTCGAGCAGCAGGTCGAACAGCTCCAGGCGCTGCTCTCCGACCTCGTCGACCGTTCCCGCCACCACGACGAAGCTCTCTCCACCATGAGCGCCCAGCTTTCCGCCCTGACGCTGCTCCAGGAGGAGGTTCGCCAGCTTCAAACCCTGACCGGGCGTCTCCGCGAGGAACAGGAGCGTGCCCGCGCCCACGCCGATGAAGCCGCCCGCCAGCAACAGGCGGAGAACGAGCACATCCGCGGCGAACGGGCTGACCTCGCGCGGCAGGCGCAGGACATCGAACGGCAGGTCGGCGCCTGGCAAGAGCGGCAGAACGGCATCGAGGAGACGGGCAAGCGCTATCAGGAATCGGCGGCAGCCAACGCGCATCTCACCGCCGAGCTGCAGCAGCGCCTCGACGACCTCGAGGGGCGGGCCGGCCGTACGCTCGAAGCGGTGAACCGGATCGACCAGAAGCTTCCCGAGTTCGAGGCCGCGGTGGAGAACACGCTGCGTGCCGGCGAGACCGCCAACGAACGCACCCGACTCGTCGGCGACGTGGTCCGCCGCATCGAGTCCGAGATCGCCGACCACGAGCAACGCCTGGTGGAGTTCAACGAGCTGCCCGAGCGCATCGAGCTGGGCCGAGCGGAGCGACAGCGCCTGGAGACGCACCTCAACCAGCTCGAGGAGGTCGTCACTTCCCTGTCAACCGCCCGCGAAGAGCACCAGCGACTGCTCGCCGCTCTGGAAGGCAAGCACCACGGCTACGAGGGCCGCCTGGACGCCCTCATGGAGCGCCTGGACGAATACCGCCGGGAGCTCGCCGAACATCTCCTCAAGCTGACCCAGGGACAGGAGCAGCAAAAACGACGTCAGATAAGCGACCTGGAACGGGAGATAAAGGAGCTTCAACAGCATGCCCTCGGCCTCTTCCACGAGTGACGCCCCCGACGACCGCGAGCTGCTGAACGCCTCGCGCGGGCCGGGCGTTCTCCGCCGTTACCGCGACCACCTGCCTATCACGAACCAGACGCCGATGCTCTACATCGGTGAGGGCGGCACGCCGCTGGTCCGCTCCCAGCACCTCGAGAAGGAGGTCGGCTGCGAGGCGCTCTACTTCAAGCTGGAGTCCTGCAACCCGACCGGCTCGTTCAAGGACCGCGGCATGGTCGTCGCCGTCGCCAAGGCCGTCGAGGAGGGGAATCGCGCGATCATGTGCGCCTCGACCGGCAACACCAGCGCCTCCGCCGCCGCCTTCGCCGCCCACTGCGGCTTGCAGGTCTACGTCCTCGTGCCGAAGGGACGCATCGCGCAGGGCAAGCTGGCGCAGGCTGTCGCGCACGGCGCCCGCGTCATCGCCATCGACGGCAACTTCGACGTCGCGCTGAAGCTGGCGCTGACCATCACCGACATCCATCCCATCGCCCTCGTCAACTCCGTCAACCCCTACCGCATCCAGGGGCAGAAGACCGCCGCCTTCGAGATCGTCGACGTCCTCGGCGACGCGCCGGACTACCTGTTCATCCCCGTCGGCAACGCCGGCAACATCACCTCCTACTGGCGCGGGTTCCGCGAGTACCACGAGCTGGGCCGGGCGACGAAGCGACCGCGCATGATGGGCTGGCAGGCGGCCGGCGCCGCGCCCATCGTCCTGGGGCATCCGGTCGAGGAGCCGCAGACGATAGCGACGGCCATCCGCATCGGCAACCCGGCGAGCTGGAAGTTCGCGACGGCGGCCCGCGACGAGTCCGGCGGCGACATCCGCTCGGTGACGGACGACGAGATCATGGACGCCTACTACCGGCTGGCGCGGGAAGAGGGCGTCTTCTGCGAGCCGGCGTCGGCGGCGTGCGTGGCGGGCCTGCTGAAGGTGGCGGGCGAGGGGATGGACCTGAGGGGTCAGACGGTGGTCTGCATCATCACGGGCAGCGGGCTGAAGGACCCGGACACGGCGATGAAGGCGAAGGTGGACCTGCTGGAGCTTCCGGCCGAGCTATCGGCCATCGAGAAGGCGCTCGGCTACGCCTGACGCGGCGCCCATCCCGGCTTTGATTGACCCATTGAATTCAATTATTTTTCGCGCGTTCTTCTGAATCTGCGTTGTGACGGAGTGAATCTGCGAAGTGGCGCGAAAAGCGCGTCGAAAGCGGGCCGAGGTAGAAGGTTCATCGTCGGGATCCGGAACGCGGGAGGACTAAAGTCCCTCCTGAGGCGGGCAGGCCTCCCCTACGAGATAATCACCCACCGTCAGGATAGCAGAGGCGGGGCGGGATTGTAAGGGGCTCGTGGCACCAACGGACCTGCGCGACCGGCGCGCCACGGAAAAGCCATTACAAGCAAATGCCGATACCTAATCCAATGTGCACCCTTCGCCGTTGCAGGTGTATTTAGGTGTATATTGTGCGTGACGAGGTCGGTTCCGAGCGCATCGATCTCGGTTGAGCTGTCGGGGCCGTTGGGTCACTGACGGATCTCGTGCTAGAGTTGATAGATGTTCTCATTCGATGGTTTGTTCGCAAACGTTGTGTCGGGACTGATCTGTACCGTCCTGGGAATTGGATTAACGTTAGCGATTGTCAATTGGTGGCTCAATCGGAGGGAACGGTTGAGATGGCAACCCGTCCAATCGGTTGCTTTGCGCAAGGTGGAGCTTCTAGCTGCCATACTCGTCAGTTTGCGCAGTGTGGCGAAGGGGGAGGGGCCGAAATTCCATCCAATGCTGACAATCAATGCTACCCTTCTTGATATGATTATCCCCGGAGACCTGCGCGGATTCAACAAGGAGGTCCACGATAATGTACATGACATTGAATGGCCCAAAATCATGGCACAAACGGCCAGGTCAATCTTGAACGATCTCCTTCGCTACCCGATCTTGATAACGTCCTTGCGCCGGATCATAATCGACCTTGAATCGCTGACGCTTGCGGCGGGTAGGTGGCAGGAATATGAAGCATACCTGTCTGAGAACGGATTCCCTGAGGTATTGCGGGATGGTGAGGCTTACCTTTTCATGGACGCGATCCTAGCTGTGGACCGCTCTCTTGATCTGGCGGCGTCGTGCGTGGAGGAAGCCAGAAGGCTGAGAGGGATCGACAGCCGAGATCTGGAGAGTGTATCACTTGAACGGGTGCTTGCCGGAATGCGGCAATACGAATCGGCGCATTTCGGCGAATCCAGCGACAACGCGGCAAATGAACCCAATGCGGAGTGATCGGCGCCGGCTCGTCGTTCAGAATTCCGACGGGAAGGCGGCGCGTTCGTAGCGGGCGCCGGTTTGTTATCTTCTGTCGTCGCGCGCCCCAGGCGGGTGTTGCCGATTGTAGTAGAGGTCGATGTAGCCGTTTTCTGCCGGCAGGTAGCGGTGCGCGACGCCCCCCTTCGGCAGGCAGCGAGGGAAAGCGCCCCCTAAGACGCGAACCGGGCAGCCGTTCACGAACTACTTGTTGTCGAAGTAAAGGTCGCCCTTAGCGTTCGGATTCGGGACGAACTTCAACCAGTCGACTTTGGCGGCTTGAGGAATATCGAATGCGACGACGCCATTCCTCTTATCGCCAGAAGTCAGGTCCTCGAGGAAACGCAGATCGGTGGCGCCAATGCCGGTGACATACGTCTGGTCGTACTCGGACCCGTCCTTGGTTCTTAGAGTGAAAGCGCCGCCGTCGCTCCCTGCGCTGCCCACGTTCTCGATTACCAATGCAACGGTGACCCAGCGGTCCCCCGATTTCGGCTGCTCAAACTCGTTCGAGGACGTTGCCGGGTCAGTGATCTTGCTGATGGTCAGTCTTAGCTTCACACGGCCAGCGGTCGATACGGTCGCGCTGGCCCCCTGGGCAAATGCGGCATGCGCATCCGTTCCGCTCGACCCTCCGCCCACCGCAACCACCACCAGTCCGATGGCCGCAAGGGTTACCACACACCCCATTAGACCCCATATGAAGATTCGCCCGCCCTTATTCTTGGGCTGGCTTGCGGTGTATTGATCGAGTACGGCTTCGCGACGTTCCTGCAGTTCGTCGTCAGTTATCGCCCCGTTCTCTCTCAGCCGCTCCAGATCGCGCAGGCGATCCTCTATTTCCGGCATGCTCCTCTCCTTCTTGAGAACGGCGTCTTCGCTGCGGGTTGGCCCTATACAGCTTCAGCAATGTGGTCACGCTCTGTCAACCATCAAGGTAACAAAACGAGGAGAACCACTCGCTGTGGAGAAGACCAGAGAAGCTATCGGCCCGGCCGTTTAGCGGGCGGAGGGGAACGCCGCGCACTGCTCGTAGCGGGCGCCGGTTTGTTATCTTCTGTCCTCGCGCGCGCCGTGGCGGCGCTGCTTATTGTAGAGGTCGATGTAGCCGTTCTCGGCCGGCCGCCAGCGACTGATTCGGAGATTCTTGCGCCGCTCTAGGCGCTGTCCTCTTCCCTAAGTTCCTTCGGGCGGCCGCGCTCGTAAACGTCGATGAAGCGATTCTGCTGCGGAGTGTAGCGAGTGCGGATCCCCTCGTCAGCGGGCACGCACTTATCACAAAACACCCGCATCGGGGCGTGCCGCGCCAGGAGCCATATCCATTTCCCCGCCCGGCTCTTGCACTGTTCGCACATGCGCCAATCGTGCAGGGGCTCGTGGTAGTAGTCGGCGGGCAGCGGTATCATCGGCCTACTCCCGGGCGATCACGAAAGGTCCTCTGTATTCCAACTTCGACCGATCCGGCTGATCGTGCATCCCTCAAGCGGCGTACGCCCGGAGCAAAAAGGCGAGTCGGGTGGAAGCAGAGAGACGCGGTCAGCCGGCGCGAGGGAAGGCGGCACGTTTTGGGACGACGGTGATTGCCTGCCTTGCCATCGTCTGGGCTTCAAAAGATAAGCGGTGCTGGCCGGCCGTGGATCCCGGTGGCGGGACTACTTGATTGTCCATGCCAGCACCGCTTATATATTTCCTTGAAGGAACTGCCCTCGTAAGAAATATAGTACCACGAAGATCGCGTATTGTCAAGGCTAATTGCCGCCACATCTCATTTGAATTTCCGCGAGTCGAGCTCGGCCTCTCGCGGGCGTGCACGGCGGTGAGAGCCACTTGACCTGGAGCAAGCCGAGGTGTGGCTGAGGGTGCGCCTAGCCGGCAGGGAATGACGCGCGTTGCTCATACCGGGCGCCGCCGGGCAGCAGGAAGCTCTGCATCAGCGACACCTCCGACACGGTCAGCCCCGGCCCGGACGGGCAAGCTATCTTCGGCAGCGTGTACGCCGCTACCAGGTCCCCTAGACGGCTCCGCTCTTCGATGCCGACCTCGTCGGGCACGCGCGCGAGGGTCAGGTGAGGCGCAAACGGACGGTTCTCGCGCGGGAAGCCGAGCGGCCGCAGCGCCTTCTCGACCGTCTCCGCCAGCGCCGCCAGCTCTTCGACGTCGCCCTCCAGGCCGACCCAGACCACGCGCAGCCGCATCCGCCCGCCGAAGCTGCCCAGCCGGTCGAAGCGCAGCGCCAGCGTAAACGGCTCCACTATCGCCGCAGCCAGGGCGTCGGCGACACGCTGCGCCCTGTCGGGGGCGACGGAGCCCAGGAACTTCAGCGTCAGGTGGATGCCTTCCGGCCGCACCCAGCGCAGGCGTCCGGCGCCGCGCTCACGCAGCTCCGCCTGAATGCGCCCCAGCGCGTCGAGCGCTTCCGGCGGCAGCTCGCAGGCGACGAAGAGTCGGAGGTTTCCTTCTTTCGCCTCTCTCATAGCGCCAGCCCTACAGGCCTAGCAGCCGGCGGGCGTTCTCGCCTAGGATGAGGGCCTTCTCGGCGTCGCTCAGTTGCGCCTCGTCGACCTCCTGCCGACAGCGCGACTGCGGCAGCAGCGGGAAGTCGCTGCCGAACAGCACGCGCTCCGCCCCGACGATGTCGACGGCGCGACGGAAGACCTCGTGGCGGTACAGGAAGCGGGTCGCCGCCGTGTCGAAATACGTGTTCGCCAGCGTCTCGTGGGCGCGCCGCATCAGCTTGTAGAACGGCAGCCCGCCGCCCCAGTGCGCCGCGACGACCTTCGCCGCCGGCCAGCGCTCGATGAAGCGGTACAGCGACGCCAGCGACTGCCCCTCCTTGCCCGCGTACGCCGGGCCGACCGGCTCCGACGCGTGGAACAGCAAAACGGCGCCGCTCTCGCTCGCGAGGCGACCCAGCGGCTCCGACAGCGCTTCGTCGCTGAGGTCCCAGCCCTGGCTCTCCGGCCGCAGCTCGCCGAAGCCGCGCGCGCCCGACGCCAGACAGCGCTCGATCTCGCTGATATCGCCCGGCGCGAAGATGCAGAACGGGATGAGCCGTCCGCCGCCGGCCGCCGCCGACTCCAGGATGTAGTCGTTCGTGCGACGGCAGAGGGCGGCGTCATGCCAGGCGAAGTTGAGGACGACGCTCACGTCGATGCCCGCCCCGTCCATGCTGCGCAGGAGGTCGTCGGCGGTCGCGAGGCGGGAGTCGTGCCGCGCGTACAGCTCGCTGAAGCACGGCTCAAGCTGCAAGAGCTCGTCGCGCCTTTCGTGGACTTCGGTTGGGAAGACGTGCGTGTGGAAATCGATAATCATGGCGTCGAAGCGAGCCGCTGCGTCCTGCGCGCCGCCACTTCGTCGTACAGCCGGGCGATGGCGTCGGCGATGCGCTCCCAGCCGAAGTCCGACACCGCTTCGCTAGCCGTTCGGCCGAAGCTCTGCCGCAGTTCTTCGTCGGCGAGCAGCGCGGCCACCCGCTCGGCGAACGGCTGCGGCGACTGGCGCCCGATGAGGTAGCCCGTCTCGCCGTCGCGCACCGTCGCTGTAAGCCCGCCGACGCGCGAGGCCACGACGGGCGTCCCGCAGGCCATCGCCTCCAGCGCGACGAGGCAGAAGCTCTCGTAATGCGACGGCACGACGCAGACGTCGGCAGCGTTGTAGTACAGCGGCAGCTTGTCGTGGCCGACCGGCCCCGTGAAGCTGACACGGTCCGAGATGCCGAGGCCGGCTGTCAGCCCCTCGAAGTGGAGCGCGTCTTTGTTGCCGTTCCCGTCGCCACCGACGACGACGACCTTGAAGGCCGGCTCCTCGTCCAGCCGTGCAGCCGCTCCGAGCAGGACGTCTAGGCCCTTGAGCGGCTCCATCCGCCCGACGAACAGGATCATCTTCTCGCCGTTCAGCCCCAGCGACCGCCGCGCCATCTCCTTGTCGAGCGGGCGGAAGCGCGCCAGGTCGACGCCGCAGGGCACGAGCGCGATGCGCTCCGGGTCGACGCCGTAGATATCGATGAGGGCGCGTCGTTCGTGCTCGCTGGCGCAGACGATGGCGTCGGCCTCCCGCGCGACGCGTCGCTCCACCTCGTCGCGGATCGCCGGCTCGTCGCCGCCGCTGGCCCGCCGCTTCAGCTCGCCGAGCGTGTGGAACATGTTGACCAGCGGCACGTCCCAGCGCTCGCGGAGTCGCAGGCCGAGGAGGCCGGAGAGCCAGTAGTGGCTGTGGATGAGGTCGTATTCGATGCACTCCGCCTGCTGGAACGCCAGCATCTCGCGCTCGAACTCGCGCAGGTGCCCGTAGAGCTGACGCTTGCCTTCGCCGCCCTCCGGGCCCGCGCGCAGATGGACGACTCGCACGTTCTCGCTGGGGGAAACGACGGCGGGCGCGTCGGGCTCAGCGCGTCGGGTGAAGACGTCGATGGCGTAGCCGCGGCGGCCCATCTCGCGGCTCAGCTCGCGCACATAGACGTTCATGCCGCCGGTCTCCCGGTAGCCTAGCGGCGCGAGTGGCGAGGTGTGCGCGCTGATAACGGCGATTCGCTGCAATGTGTCCTCTGTCTCATTGTAGCCTGAGTCAGGCCTTCTTGATAAGGCATCGATAGACCTGGTGGTCTCTGGCGCCCAGATCGTACTTATACGGCTCGTTGCCGCGCAGGAAATCGAGGCGACGGCGTCCGTCTTGGATGGCGTGCCGCAGGCAGCCCGCCTTCGACAGCAGGCCGGCGGAAAGGTCAGCATAGAGCGGGTCGACGCCGCTATTGTAGAGCAGCGTCTCCTGCGCGTCCTCGAAGCAGAAGACGCCGGCGACGCGCTTGCCGTCCAGCTCGAAGAGGTAGAGGCCGGCCAGGCCCTCCTCCGCCATCGCCGGGCCGATGCGACGGAAGAAGCGCTCCATCGTTTCCGTCATGAACTGCGCCTTGTCGGATTTCAGCGTCATCAGGCGCAGGAAATCGTCCATGCCTTCGGCGACGCCCGCCGGCGAGCAGAGCACCTGCATTTGCATCTCGCCCGCCGTCTTCTGGAGGCGACGCATCTTGCGCCGGAGCTCGTGGCGGTTCTTGCCGGACAGCGATTCCAGGTAGGCGTCCCACGTCGGCGGCAGGTCGAGCTGCGGGCAGGTCGCTTCTTCCTCCACCGTCACGTCCCAGCCGCGCTCCCCGGCCAGTCGCGAGAGCAGCGACGGCGTCGGCGAGTGCTCTCGCAGCCCCCAGAGCGCGATCTCGCGGCGTCCGCCGTCGAACAGCGCCTCGACGATCGCCGTGAGGACGGCTTCCTCTTCGCCGGCGGCCAGCACGAAGTCCATGTAGTCGCAGATGTTGTGATCGCCAAGGAAGGTTACGCGCTCCCCTTCGTCGAGCAGCGGAGCCAGCCCGACGAGCTTCCCGCCATCCCGCACCGCCAGGAAGCGCGCCTCGGCCTGCCGGTCGAACTCCTGCAGCCAGACCTCCTGCCAGCGGGGGTGGCGGAAGACGTCTCGCGCCCTGGGCGGCGAGAGGAGCGCCAGCCAGTCCGCGCGCACGGCGTCGAACGGTTCGAAGGCGACGGCGTAGCTCATGGAGACTCAGTCCGTGCGTCAGGCGACGGGAAAAGCGGCGTCAGGGGACATGGTGAAGAGCGATTCTTCCGGGATCGCATCCCTACCTCCCGGGAAACGGGCCGTCGGATACCGAGGCAGTTATCGATTCTAGCAGTTGCCTTCGCGCCCGACAACCCGCGGGTAGTTGGTCAGTTTCACCTAAGGTAACGTTGGCGGGCCATCGGCGTTTTCATGGCTGAGGGTCGCTGTCACTTGTCCCTGTAGGGTAGCAGCTAGAATGTCCCCCTTTGTGTTGCAGGTAGAATGTCCTCTAACACTTGCTCTACCGTCAGGGGCGCATCGCGCAATCGGCCTCTGTCCTCATGCGGCAATTCCGCAACTA